>Ga0256836_1000034_pt1 | contig 97802 bp, 111 predicted proteins | sample 4561380metaG_FD_185974 | JGI IMG/M metagenome (GOLD analysis project Ga0256836, IMG submission 185974) | Hydrothermal vent microbial communities from Guaymas Basin, Mexico - 4561-380 | ecosystem: Environmental > Aquatic > Marine > Hydrothermal vents | place: Mexico: Guaymas Basin | collected...
ATCATATCAGTATTGATAGAAGATATTAACATAAAGAATAGTGCCGTAATCTATCTTTCTGTGGAAAACGATGCTTTAATCATTAAAGAAAGAAAAAAAAGATAATCATAAGATTAAAGTGATTGGTAAAAACCTTCTTCTAAGTTACTCCTATGAAATTAATTTAGAAAATAAGCCCTAAAAATGTTAAACATTCACAGTCAATAAGTTAACCACGAAAACAAGAAGTTAATTACGAAAAAGTTTTACGGTCGTAAAATACCACCATTAATAATCAGAACATGAACTCCCATATCCTAGCTTGCTGTTTCTTTACAGGATAGCATTTATCAAGTGCATACATAAACTGATACCAATTATCTGAAGCCTTCATTAAAGCAATAACAGCAATGATTTGTTTTTCTAAGTGTTTTCTTCCGACATCAGGAGTAAGACTTTGATGTAACCGCACCAATTTGTTCCCTGCTTTACTTCGTGGTGTTTTTTTATCTAAAGCATCTAATACATTTTCAGGCAATCTATCATATATAATATTAATAATGATTTTTCCAGCATATTTTGGCATTTTTCTATTTGATGTATTAAAAGAGCCCCATTTTTGTAACCTAAATAATTGCTCAAATAGCTTTACTTTGATACTTAAAATGTTTCATCTCTTCTTCCTTTGGATTTTTCTTAGAAGTTTTAAAAAGTTTTCAGGCAACGGCTCAAAAATTATGTTTTTATTTATATCTGCTACTTTCTTTTCATAGTGTGCATGGTTTTGAAGTGCTAATGTATAGATACTAATTGTATCTTCTTTCGATTCACTCAAAATCTTTTTCGTTTGAATATAATCTTCTTGTGTCATATTATATATATTTTGTAAAATATACACATCTTTGTCTTTTTTGTTAAATTTATATAAAAAATCACTTACTTTTTTAAGTGAAAAACACATTTCTTTTACTTTTATAATTTCAATTAGTTTGTCAACCATAAAATCTTTTATATCAAGTTCTGAGTGTCTTTTATCGTCATATTTTAATGTTTCAAGTTTTAAGTATTCTAAGTTGGAGTTTATCGCAGGTATTTCAATAGTCTTATTTTTTCTTTGGTAACTATATCCTGTAGTAACATTTTTAATTCTTCTATAGCAAATATCCTCACATATTTTGTTCTCATTATTAGTTACTAAAATATACCTAGCATTATTTGTTATATGAACATTTTCATCATTGATTAGCTCCATTACTGCATGTGCTGTTGTACCTGAACCTGCAAAGAAATCTAAAATTATAGGACTTTCTTTAGTTGACAAACCACAAATCCACTTTATATACTCTAAGTTTTTAGGGTACATTTTTGGAATTTTTCTCCCCAACACTTCTGTAAGTTTTGCTCCACCACCTGTAGAATAATCTGGTATAAATGATGACCAAGGAAGTTGTTTTTTAGTGCCTTTTGGGGTCAACACATGAATATCATACTTTACATTATCAAAATTATCTTTACCTTTAACTAGGCATAGCTTTTTCACATCTTTAATAGCAGTCTTCTTTTCCCATCTCCATCTTCTTTCTGTACCATCATTTTTTATAGGAAAAATTTCCAATAACCCTTTCTTGTATTCAAAAGATATTTCTTTAGTTTTCATATCTACATAAATTGGGTACCACATATCAGGTCTGTCTTCTCTAAGTTCTTCATCACCATCTTTTTGTAGCGACCTTGTGGTATCCTTAGTTGTCACTTCATCCTTAAGTCTTATTCGAGACTTATTGCTTCTTCCGTAACATAGAAGGTATTCATGATTTACCTTGATTGTTTTAGAATCATTTTTTCCACCAGCAATTTTCTTAGTAAACACACCAATAAAGTTTGAAGGAAATATCTCATCGCACATGAGCTTTAGTCTGGCATACTCATTATCATCAATAGAAATACAAATAATGCCTTCTTTAGTTAAAAGTTCTTTCGCAAGTAATAACCTTTTTTGCATAAATGAAAGCCAATAGCTATGCCTGTATCCATCTTCTTTTCTTATCCATCTATCACCATATTTTAAATCTTTATCTATATTGTATGGTGGGTCAATATAAATTACATCGATTTTATTTTTATGTGTGTATTGTAAGATTTGTAAAGCATGATAGTTATCACCCTCTATAAGAATATTTTTATTGCTATCTCCATTTTCAATACCAAAATCATCGCCTTTTTTTACAAGGTATGGATAATATTCTCCATCGTCTATACCTTGTTCTCTCTCTTTATTTTCCCAAACAAGACCAAACTTCTTTCTCTTTTTTAAATCAGCATTTTCTTTTTTGAGTTTTTGTATTTCTTTTTGCAGTTCTTCTAAGTCTGTCATCTTTTACAAATCCTCTAAATCAAGTTTTTAAGTCTTAAATCTTTAAATATTTTTGTATCTCTATACTAAATTGAATAGCTTTTTTATCTATTATATTGAATTCTATCTTATTTATACTTTTAATCCTCTTAGTATCGATAAAAATATTTATCACTAGTAAGTGTATAATATCTATATATAGGAAGTAGGCACTAAATAATTTTTATTACACACTATACACATTGACTTCCTGTTAAAAAGTGTGTATAATGTGTAATTAGAAAGGAGATAGAGTTTTGGATTCAAAAGAAGTCCTAAAAAAGTTAAAAGAAAATGGATTTGTTGAAAAATCGCATAAGGGTTCCCATAAAAAGTTGGTAAAAGATGAAATAATGGTCATAGTTGCCGTACACGGAAAGAAAGATATACCACTAGGTACTATCAAAAATATAGAGAGACAAAGCGGGGTAAAACTTCGCTAAGTTTCTCTAAATATAAAAGAAGGAGAAAAGATGAAATATATTGCATTTATCCACAAAGAAGATGATGGATATGTCACAGTAGTCCCTGACTTGAACTTTACATCAAGCTATGGCAATACATTTGAAGATGCTGTAAAAAATATTATTGAAGCAAGTGAACTCTATTGTGAAGGATTAAAAACACTTCCAAAAGCCTCTACTTTAGATGAACTGCTAAATAATCCAGAAGTGGAACTAGAAAATGATGCTATTCCACAACTTATTGATGTAAAAGTTGAAAAGCTCAAACGAATAAATGTTATGATGAGAAGTGATATACTAGAAGTGTTGCCAGAGAGACTTGTAGAGTTTAATGGTAATCGTAGTGCCTACTTACAAACATTAGTGCTTCAAGATTTACAAACTCACAATATTAAAACCATTTAACTTTTACAAAACTCTATCTTTATGGGGTCATTTTTCGTGACCCTTATATTACTTTCTTGTTGCATAAGACTATACAACTTGTTTTAAGGTGCTAATGATAATAAAAAATTCATATATCAATCTCTTATTTCTGTAATTGATTTAAAATCTACAATAACAATAAATAGTGAATATTTTGAAATTATGATTACTTGTGACGGTAATATTGGCATTTATATTAAAAAGAATAAAGAGGCTCATGAAAGCTATCTTGGAAAAGTGTTGAAAGTTTCATTTTATAAAGAGCAGGTGAAATAATGCCTGCTCAATATATCGTTTCTATTGCAAACATAACAGAGCTCTTTAATATTGTCAATAGTGGAAAAAGTGTTGTTTGTAATAGAGTTGATACATGGATTGTTAATAATGAAAAGCAAGATAGGCTAAGTAAGATTTGGCAACTTGAAAAAGTAAGTGAAGCCGAATATTGTTATAAAACATTTGACGGATATGACAGAGCAATTAAACATTTCTTTTTCATAGACAGCTCCAAAGCAAACAGACCTATATCTGAATATTATAACAACTTTAGAACGGCTCTATGTAGTATTATGTTCGATGTTTATGGTGACGAGGAGATGCTTTTAAAATTAACAAGCAAAAACCTTCTGAACTATAGTGATTACACTTTGAACTACACGAATTCAGAACTACTAGAAGATAGACAGTTAAATGCGATATTATGTAGCAAATGCACAAAGATAATTTAAAATTTTTTAACTACTTTTTCAATTCAAATTTAGTCGCTTTTAACTTCTCTTTTTTAGTGATACATAGCTCATCGCCAACTTGCAACTCATAATCATCATATAGCTTCTCTATGACTAATGTCATTACTTTGTCGGTTATATCTATACTACTCTCTAAAAAGCCATCTGTATAGCTATTTAGAGTGATTTGTTTTGTGGTTTTGTTATATTCTATGGTTTGCATCTATTTGATTTTTGCTATCATGCCAACATCAACACCGTTTATAAGTGAAGTAGCTAGATAAAGTGCTAATTCGGACTTATTTCTCTGTGGCATCTTCTTTATTTCAGATTTTTCAATAAAAGTTTTATGGCTTATGCAACCGATTAAATATCCATTTGAAGCATATTCATCAATATAAACTCTTATATATAAATGTTTCATATTTAACATTTCTTCTTTTTTTATATCTAAAAGACAATCGCCACTTTTACATACAAAACCTCTATACTTTTTACAAAAATCAATATACTCAGTATAGCTATGTATAGTGTTGTAAGTATCTTTTCTTAAATATTTTGGGTATTCAAGAAAATCATCTTTCAGTAAAACATCTAAATCAATATTATCGCTACTATCTTTATGTCTTTTTGCTATCCTTGTAGATTTTATTTCTGTAATATAAACATGGTTCTGATAGCATTTAAGTTTTAATTTGTCTGATATTTTCCCCCATTTATCATTCGTAACTTCTGTATTAATTTCATCTATAAGTTCTTTAAGTGTATTAATGTTTATATTGTTATTAAAAAGCAACCCATCAAAAGGTGCATGTTTTTTAAAGTTATTTGTTCTTATATCGTCATAAGACAAGTATGCTATTTGTTGCAGATTTTGCTTAATGTATGATGTAAAAATATCTTCTGCAAGCTTTCCAAGCTCTGTATCATCTTTTTTGGACTGTTCTGTCCTGTTTTCCTGCCAAGTATTTACAGTATTTTCAATAATTGTTTTTATATTTTTACCTGTTGAGATATATCCCTTAATATCATTGATAATTTTTATATTGTTTCTATTTATCATTTTGATACCTTTTTAAGAGTTTTTCTATCCTCTCGTGGGCTAAATTAACATATTTTTCATTAAGCTCACAACCAAAAACTTTCCGATTGTTTTTTATTGCACTGATAATTTCGCTACCACTCCCAACAAAAGGAATGAATACTAAGTCTCCCTCGTTAGAGTGCGTTTGAATAAGTCTATCACATAGTTTTTGAGCTTTAACAGTAGGATGTTCACATCTCTCTATGCTTGATTGACTAGCTTCTGTAATATCATGCCATACATTTGACACTCTTTTGTGTGTGTTCTTTCTTGGTTTTCCATCAAACCCTAAATCTTTTCTTGTTGATTTTTCATTTGTATAAGGAATATTAAAAGTGTATGTATCTGTTTTTGTAAGAAAAAGTATATCTTCTCTTGCAGACATATAATTTTTTTTCGTTCCATATCCTCTTGAATTTCTCTGGGTTATCCAATTTTGAATTTTAAAGATTTTTTCATCTTCTATCATAATAGCAACTCTTGCAAATGTTAATGGCTTTGAGCCGACACCTCCCCACAACATAAGAGTACCATTCTCTTTTAAGACTCTCTTTGCTTCATATAGCCATTTTTTAGTCCACTCTAAATATTCTTCTTTTGACTTCCATACAAAATCAAATTCTCCTTTAATTTGAAAATATGGAGGGTCTGCTATTATTAAATCAATACTATTGTCTTCAATATTTTTTAAGACATTTAATACATCATCATTGATAATCTTATAGTTGTCAATATCTTCGATATTTTTAATAGGTGCTGTCATTTTTTTATTCCTCCAATCTTATATTTTTAACTTCCAAAGCCTTTAGGCACTTCAAAAAGAACACCGCAGAAAAACCACCTCTGCTCATCTTGTTGTTAAAAGCTAGTTCTGTAAGTTCTTCCCCGTATGGTTTTAAGAGTTTAACTAGGTCTTTAACTTTCAAACCTTTTCTTTTTAGTTCCGATTTTATAATGTTTTTTGGCAAATCATCAATATTCATTTTTCATCTTTTAATTTTATTGAGAGTATTCTACCATAAATCAAGAATATATACAAATATGATATAAATATCTTTGATATGATTATATTATCTTGATATTTTATAATCATTTTCGATATAATATATATACAAATAAGACTTTAAAGGACACATCATGGCACAACACTTCCTACTATCAGCAAAAGCAAGAGATTTATCATTGATGCAACTTTTCAATATGAGTGATGAGGAAGCATTTGAGTATTTCAAAGCTATTAGATGGAGTGATACAGATGGTGTACCTATATGTCCTAGTTGTGGTGTTTGCCATGAGCCATATTTTATAAGTAGCCGTAAGCAGTTTCGTTGCAAACACTGTGAGCATACTTTTAGTGTTACAAGTGGTACTATCTTTGCAAGTCATAAAAAGCCTTTAAAAATCTATCTTATCGCTATTGCACTTTTTACAAATGCCGTTAAATCTGTAAGTGCTTTGCAACTATCAAGAGATTTAGATGTTCAGTATAAAACAGCTTGGGTACTCTCTCATAAAATTCGTGAGTCTTTAATGCCAAAAGAATATGAAGAAGATGAAAAACTATCAGGAGTTTGTGAGATTGACGGAGTTTATGTAGGCAACTATATCAGACCTGCAAATAACATAGATGACAGAATTGACAGAAGAAAAGCTCATAAACCTAAAAAGAGAGTTGTTATCTCTATCAGACAAAGAGCAGATAGTGAGTTTGATGAAGTTGTGGGAAGTGTAAAGACAAAAACATTTATTGTAAAGAGTGAAGATAGCAAAGATATACAAGAGCTTGTATATAAAAATGTAGAGCTTGGAACAGAGCTACATTCAGACGAACATCAAGGTTACGATATTTTTCATGCTCACTACGATATGAAAAGAGTTAATCACTCAAAAGAATATAAAAGCATAGACGGTGCTTGCAATAACCAAAGTGAGAGTTATAACAGCAGATTTAGAAGAATGGAGTACGGACAATGCCATAGTATCTCTAATTTGTATCTCTCAAACTATGCAAATGAGATAGCTTACAGAGAAGACACAAGAAGAATGAGCAACGGAGCTATATTTAGAGATATTTTTACAAGATGTATGAATACAACTGTAAGTAATGAATTTTGTGGATATTGGCAAGGTAATCATAGAGTGGCAGAGAGATTAGGAGCTTAGGCAACGGCTCGTATCTGCCAAATAATCACAAGTCCATCTTTGCCGACTCTATCTATAAGTCCTCTTTGCTCACAAGAATTTAGGGCATAGATAATGGACTTTTGAAAATTCACTCTCTCTTTGTCATTAAGAATCAGAGATTTTTTAGAAGCTATGATGTCGCTTATTTCATCTGTTTTTAATGGCTTATCGGCAGTTCTAAGCACATCAAGCACCATTTTAGTAGCTTCTCCACTTGAAAAATAGCTCTTTTTAACAACTCTTTTACTTTTTATAGTTCTTAAATCTATACTATCATTAAATATATGGATTGTTTTATCAATAGATGTTAAATCACTTTTAGCTTTTTCAAGTAATTTTTTATAATACTCTATCTCTCCAGCTAACTCACTTCTCTTTTTAACAAGTGCCGATATTACATGACTCTCTGCCATAATAAACTCCCTAAAATATGATGTTTTATAGAGATAATTTTAGCTAAAAAGTGAAGTTTTTCTTTGTGCGGTTGCTACATAATATCGGTTAAATGGAATATATAAGTACAAGTTCACTACATTCAAGACCAGACAAACTCTTGGCTCAAACAAAAGTGGAGAAGAGGCTATTAGAGAAGTTTTGAATACTCATATTACTACTACTTATCCAAATGGTATAAGACACGATGAATATAGTACAATGGACTCAAATTCAAGAGCTGATAGTGTTGTCTTCAACAGAGATTCTATTCATGTTTATGAAATCAAATCAGCAAAAGACTCTTTTAGCAGATTGGAAAAACAAATAGAAGATTATAAAAAATATGCAGACAGAATCACTCTAGTAATGGATATTAAAAAACAAAGTGCATTTATAAAAAATCATGCTCATAAATATAAAGGGATTGAGATTTTATTTTACTATGGCTCTGATATAAAACTAGAGAGAGCTTCCAGAGGTAGAAAGCTAAACCCAACAACTGATAAATTCGGACTCCTGTGGAAGAATGAACTTTATGAGCAGGTAGTTTGGTTTATCAGCAGAACAAGCAAGCTTTCCCGATATGCCTTAGCTGGTCTTGCTTCTCATATATTTACAAAAAAGCAAGCTCATGAGATAGTCAATGAAGTTCTTTATACTAGACATAAAAAATCTATAGGCAAAGAGAGAATGACTAGGGGCGATGTTGATATGGTAAGAATTTTTCAAAAGTATAAATTAAACAATTCTGTATTAAGAGCAAAAGCAGATAAATTTTTAAATAAACATGCGAGGAGATAGCAAGAAATTCAGCTATATGCTGATTATGGTGGGAGCATCTTTTATGTTTGGTATGCTTGTTTATAAAGCGGTGTATGAATACTTAAATAATATCAACACTCTCCTTGCAGAAGAGAAAAGGAAATTCCAATAAGTTGCTATCAAAATCTACAAGGTAAACTATTCGGAACTCTTAGGGTGATTGAAGAAGTTGAGGTTAGATGCTCCCATGTTTATTGACAGAGTTTTGAAAGCTCATGGATTAAAAGCAGATAGGCGAAATCGAAATAAAGAAAAAACTGCATAAAAGTTCATTTATAGCAAAAAAAACACTTGACTTTTCTTTTTGTATTTTGCTATAATATTGTTATCTAAATAGGAAAAGGCTAAATATGTCTGACATCATTACAACTCAAAACGATACTTATGACATCTATGAAGATGAGGTAGAAATTAAGTCTGGGGATTATTGGCTACAGAAAGACTCAACAAATGATGTTAGACTTATATCATCTCTTAATATTATTGATGGGATATTACATTCTGTTGTAGTTGAGCCAAATCCAAAAACAAAATGGAGTTCGACTCACTCCTGTAAAGCGGAAACCGCTTTAGCGGTAGATGACTTTCTTAGACTGTATGAACCAATTAACCAAGATAAGGCAAAAGAGATTCGAGAAGCTGATTTGGCGGAGCTACAAAAAGAGATGAATGAAATCTCACAAGAGCTTGCAATCGGCTATAGAGAGAGTGATGAAGATGCAGGAGCAACAGAAAAACTTACTGCTATTGCTGAAAAACAAAAAAGCGATATGAGTTTGCCAATTGCTATGGCAAAAGAGAAAAACATCGCAACCATTAAAAGTCAGACAGAAGAGATTAAAGATATTGTTACAAAGCAAAAAGAGTTTATTGAAGAGAAGACACAAGAGCTCTCTTTGGTATCTAAAAATCTTTCGGCAATATACCAAGAGCAGGCAAGCAAAAGTCTAGCTTCCATTGATGGTACTATCAAGTTTATTGCAAAGCTTGAAAAAAGCATCCATACACTAGACATCTTTACAGGAAAAGGTGTTCATGTTCTTATCTTGTGTGAGGGGGAAGAAGCACCAAGAGAAGAGAAGCTACACTTCTACCAAAGAAAACTTTTTCTTGATGAGGAATTTTGGGTAAATATTGCAAATGGCGGAGCAGATTATAACTCTGTTGAGGATTTCAAAAAAGCTCTTAAAGAGGATATATCTGTAATTGAGAGAATGATTCCATCTCAAAAAGGTGTCGTATTAATGCAGTTTAGAAGAAACCCTAAAACTTGGGGTAATGAAAATGACTATAAGGTGACTTTGGCAAAAGCAATGATGATTGCAATGCAAAAGCAAATGGAAGATGAAGCCAATAGGGAACAGTTTTTACTTGTTCGTAATGGCAAAAATGTCTGTATGATTTTCTCTGATGATATACAAGGCGGAGAGAGACTTTTCCCGACAGAAGAGGAAGTAAAAGAGATTTTTAGAAAAAGCGGAAAATTCACAGGTGTCGAAATAGACAGATACCTAAACTTCAAAGAGCTTGACAACAAAAAAGCAAGAGACAGAATGGATGCCAAAAGCCTTTACTATAAAAGACTGCTTGTCTTAATGTATGGGCTTCACGAAAGAGATAAAAAAGTGTTCGGGGAGAATCTTGATGGTGATTGGTTCTCTCAACAGTTTCAAGCCAAAAAATTTCAATTTGTATATGATGATGAAGATGCACTTGATTACAACAGCAAAAGCCTTTATGATTTTATTGCCGAGAAAAATAATGCACTGCAAGCAGGTTCAAGGGTTGTAGCCGATTGGACTAATCTAATGGATGAATATAATGCAAATGGAATGTACTCCAATCCTACCTATGGAGAACCTGAACAAATATGGAGACCTATTTATACAAAAGAGCCACATATTGTCAAAAGTGATAAAGGCAAGCTTTATGTGTCTGTAAAGTGTGAACATCATTGGGAGCACGAAAAAACAAGAAACATAAAATGCTATGTAAACAAGAGAACAGATATGCTTGTCCTTGATTTGGTAAAATCAGAAGAGATAGAATTTTACATCAATAGCAGAAAACATAGAAGTTCTTATGCTCATACAGCAATCTTTTTGCTTGGGGCAAGAGATATGTTGAGAAAAGAGGAAGAAGAAGCCAGAGGCAGTGTAGAATATCTTACAGAGCATATATCCCAAGCCTACCCTGCTTTAGATACAGAATACATATCTCAAAAACTCTTTGAGTCGATTGCTTTTTGGAGAGTTGCAAAAGGTGGAAAATCTTTACCAGATTTAACAGAGGGGAAAAACATCAAAGCCCTAGAAGAAATCTCTAAGATATTCTACGAAAAAGCGATTAATACAGATAAAGAAGATATGGTTGATTTTCTTAAAGAGAAAGTTGACAATCTTCTTGTTGTGACAACAAACAACAAAGGTACTTACTATTCGTATTCTATTGTTCCAAAGGAAGAGCACATCTGCATTGGGAGATATGAAGGCGAATATCCTTTTGTTAAAAGAACAGAGTGGAAAAAACTTAAAAAATCTATTAAAAGAGAAAAAACATCACAAGCTCTTTACGGTTTCTATAAAAAGAACGAGGATATTATCGCTGAAATCAAAACTCTCGATGTTGACTCTTATGTTCTTAGCAATATTGATTCAAATTTCATAGAGAGTCAAGAAAAATTAAAAGAGAACATTGTAAAATCAAAAAGTTTTTTAACTGATATTATCAGTGGGAATGATGTTGAAGAGACACTTCAAAAAATGTATGATGACATGCTTTACAGAAGAAGAGTTTCAAAAAGCAGATATGTTGAAGAGTATAAAATATCTTTTTTAGACTCTCTGTATCTTTTTGACTCTAGTCACTATTATAAAAATTTTGATGGAGAACAAATATTTTCAAATGGAAGCAAGCATTTTGTTATTGTTACACAAGATACAAATTTGAATATGCTTATTGCACGATATGGTTCAGATGCACTTTTTGAAAAACTCATTTCTCATACTCAAAGGTATTATGGGCGAAGCCACGATGAGATAGCAACTCTTAAAGAGATTAGAACTTCTCTGAGCAATATCTTTAGGCAAAGATTGAATAATGAACTTTTTTTCGGGAAAAGTGTTGTTCTTGAAAAGAAGAGATTGGATTTTGATTGTTGCCTTGTAAATAAAAAGAGATATTGGAATTATCCAATAAGTTCTTATGTCTCTATGGATTCCTCAAAAGATATTGACAATGAATATGTGCTTGAAGATATGTTTCAACATTATTCTGATGGAGCAAAAAAACAAAAAAAAGAAGAGTGCTTTCTTGAAAAAATTATTTAAAAAGAGTTTATATGAACATAATGGTTTCAGTTTTAGAATTTTCAAAAAATAGTAGGGGGTTTTCTAGTAATCTCCGCCTTATTCCATTAGCTAGTGCAGAATCGTTTTTCCCAAGTGTGGATTTTTCTCATTATATTAACGATGGAAGAAATGTAGATTTTTATGAAAGTATCTATTCCAGAGTAAAGCCTTCCTATAAAGAGAAAAAATCTTTTCTATTTAAAAAAAAGAAGTTCATTGATTTTTTTAACAGTGTTGTTGAAAAATATCACTATGCTGTAATTGGAGGGAAAAGACGACTTGTTCGTATTTTCAATGTTGGCAATATGGTTGCATATTGGGATATAGATTTTGGAATGAACAGCATTATGTGTACTCTTCGTAGCAGAAAGATAACTACATCAAAATCTTGTTTTGATTTTATTCTTGTCGCTTTGGAGTTTGATAGAAAAAACAAGCAGGTTATTTTTCATAGCTCTTCTGGTGGAGAGAACTATGTCTCTATTGTCGATATTTTAAGTTTTGGTATTTCTACTGATGTTAATCATGAATATACAGAAAGCGAAGGTTCTATTAGTATAAATATTCTAAAGACACATGAGGGTCGCAATGTTGGTGTTACTGCAATATATGAGTTTTTGGAACACAGCGAAGACCATAATGTTAAATCTATGCCTATTCTTATCAATGATGTTATGATAGAGAATAATGACGAATTTTACAAGGTGAGCAAGGATTTTATGAGAGGCATGTAGAGTATGCCTCTTTATGATGAGAATGTTATATCTTTTTGTAGGTGTCGGATTGTTTTATCGAGCATGTCTGTTTGTTTTGGGGATGTTGAGAGATAGTACGCAAATCCAATTCCAATGATGGCAATGACAAACATCGCAATAGTTAGATACGAGAAGATTTCTGCACTATATTTGTGAATAAAGCCCTCTTCATAATCTTCTCTTTCAAATTCAAATCTTTCTTTCATATACAATTTCCTATTTCGTGAACAGAGATGACAATCTTTGCATCTGGATACTCTTCTTCTGCTTTTTGATGAGCTTTTTCCATCGCTTCCGCTTTCATGTTTGCTTGAACTGTTATCTCTTCTAGTTCAATGGGTTTTTGAATTGATTCTATATTGAGTATTTTGACTGAATATCTCATAATGCAACCCCTTTGAATATTTTGTGTATTTTACAAAACCAATACTTGATTTTTCATTATTGCTTTTCAACAATTCCGACAACTTTTCCAAAAATATCAATGTCTGATTTCTTCACCGTTCTACTTGGATATTCATTATTGTCTCTTTGAAGGATAACGGTTCTGTTTTTCCCTCGATGAACTCTTCTTACGATATTTTGTTCGTTGTGCTTAATCATAAAAATCTCTCCTTCTTCTACCTCTGTCTTATCTTTGTCGATAAGTACACAATCACCATCTTTGATAGTAGGTGTCATTCCATCGCCTTTAATATCAACACATACTATATTGTGAATATTCACACCCTTTTCTTCAAGAGCTTTTCTGTCAGAATCAGAATGAAATACAAAATAATATTCTAAGCTCATTTTTATTTTATCAATACTTCTTTTACACATAATTTAATATCCTTATTATTTATTTTGTGATTTTATCTTTTTAAGTTTTATTTATCATAAAAATATGACAACCAGACATAAAAATTTGACAATTTTATTTAATATTGAGTATAATTCTTCAACAGGGCAACAGCTCCCCTTCCGTTCTCGCCATTTGGTAAGGAAAATCTGTCTTGACTTAATCGCCTTTGTTTTTTGGCAATTATGCAATGAGAACACATAAATATCAGCCACATAAATAAAAACTAAAGGAACTACCTATGACTACAATCTCTCCACATGCAAAACTTATTACAGCTACATCTTTGCAAGATTTAAAGAACTCTTCTAATGAAGATTTACAAAAGGTCTTAGCCAATACATCTAAAATTGTATTAAAGTGCAATGACTCCAATACTCTTCCATCAATAATGAGTTTCAAACAAGAGGCGAAAGAACTCAAAAAGAAAGAAAATCTCTCTTCGCATGTGACAGCTCTTAATGCACTAGCAAAAAAGTATGGATATAAAAATTTCAATACTATTAAACCTTATTTGCAAAAAGAAGACAATCTCCCAATATTAGATTGTGAAAATTTAAAAGAGAAGGTTCTTACAGATGCAGAGAATGGAATAATGCTTTTGAGAAAGATTATGGCAATGGAAATGCTTAAAAAGGACAAACTCTTTACCAAAACAGATATACTAGGTATGTTTAATTGCTATTTTTCTATCTTGGAAGAACAGGCAAGTGATAATTCCCGTTTTTTCGTAGAAGATGCAAAAACCACTCATCTTTTGGCGATTGATATATACTTCACTTTCAATAAGCATTACTCTAAAGACGATTTCTTTTTATTCTTAAAACTTTTAACATTCTATTCATTTATAATTGCCTTGTACTATCTTAAAGCGAGAAAGAGCTCTAAAAAGGGGTTGATTAAAAAGATTAAAGAGCATTTAGAAAATGAGTGGTATTCAAGACCAAAGCAAAAAGGATTGACTGATAGAATCAGTGAAAAGTATATCAAGAACCTTGATTTCTCAAAACCTTTCAATGAATTAATGAATGATGTGTTCAAAGAGCCTTCTCTCAATGGCTTAGAGCCAGAAATGGAGAGAAGATTTGCCTATGTTGCTCAACAAAGCCCATTTTTAACGATAATATAGACAGTAATCAATATATTTTATTTGTTAATATTTGTAACATTTTTTTTGAAATATATATTTTAAAAAAAAGTGTCTAAAAAAAGATAAAAAGTGTACTTTATAGCAAAAAGTGGGGATATTTAATTGTGATGTATCAACTTGGCTATCCTCCTCTTTTCCTATATTATGTCTTATAATAAATATTTGAAAAACACTCCAACAAACTAAAGGAAAGAATAAGCATGAACAATCTAAATACAAAGAAAAAAGTATCATTTGATATAGATGCCAAAATTTTATCAAGTGTTAAATCGTTTTGCTCATCAAAAAATAAAAAATTGGCAGATTTCTACAGAGAAGCTGTAGAAGAAAAGCTTAAAAATGATTTGAGTTTCCTAGAAGTATTTCTATGTTCTCAAAAAGGAATAAAAAAAATCAATATTCCTGTTGTGTCTGATATGGAATACAATATTTATACCGCTACAGAAGAGATGAAAATAAATGTCAATGCTGTAAAAGAAGGTGTTATTTATAACATAGATTCTATTGAAGATGAAATCTTAAGAGATGTACTTTTGAAATATTCAAAAAACAATACAGTTCATTTTTTTACAAAAAAATAAAAGAGGAGAGAAAAGAAGCAATGAATAATAATACAATAATTCTTTCTTTTGGACTTTCTGGTTCTAGGGGAAGCAAAAAATGGATTGATGAGCCAATACAAAATAGAGAAATTGAAAAAGCAAAAGAATTTATAGTTGATGTCAAATTTAAAAAATTAAAAAAGATTTCAAATCATTCTTCTGCCAGCTATGAATTAAAGCATTTGGCGGAAGAATATCTTCGGTTAAAATATTCCAATACTAAAAATAAACACAGACATGATTTTTATATTACAAATGGAGCATTTATAGAAACTATGAGACAATTAGGTTATAAATATAAAAGAGTAGATAATGGTTCTCCTAAAAAGTATGAGTTATTTATATAACAAGAATTATCTTCCTCAATCATATTCAACAGGCTCTCTCCTGTTATCGGCTCGCCACAAATTTCTTTAATTTGCATCTTTTCTCCCTATCTAATCGGTTCAAAATTTTCATCTACATATCTGCCATCATGCCAATTGCATAAAATATTTCTATCGCTTGCATATTTCCATATTCTACTAAAAGTCAGCTCATCTATGAAGCTCTTGTTTTTAACATAAATAAAACAATCCACAGGCTCTTCATACACTCTTATTGGGCGACCTTTCTCATCTCTTGCTCTATTTTGCTTATATGGCAGTTCGTTCTCATTTATTTTTTTATAGTGAAAACTTTTATTCTTAACAGCTCTATCATTATCTTCTTGCATTCTTTCATACCACTCAAAAATATTTTCGTCATACACAAAGACAGATTTCCCTTTTTTATACTTCAAGGCAAAGCCACTCCCTGTATTTCCAATTTTCTCAAATTTGCTCAGGTCTATTTCCTTTATGCCAATTCGCTCTCTCTTTTTATTTAATTTATAGGTTTGTATAATCATTAAATTTCCCTCATAAAAATATGAAAATAATTATATACTCCCACTTCTTACTTTCCCCTTTTAAGAACAAGAACTATTTATAAAATATAGTAACACTATAATACTCCCGCATAAATCCCCTCTCTAAAAGCCTAACTAACTCCCCTTTCATATATTACTTTTTTCTTCGCACCTTCTCCCCCGTGTGGCGAACCCTTTTTTTTCTCTTTTTCCCTCTTGGGCTTTTTCTCCTTTTTTGCTCTTTTTTAGGTTCGGATTTCGTCAGAATTCAAGAACGATTTTTCTTTTGATTTTTGAAAAAGTTATTATTTTTTCTTTGCTTGTTTTTTCTTTTGAAAAGAGTGAGGATGAAGATGAAAAAGAGAATCAAAGGTGCTGAGGTTGAAAAACGGAGGCAAGATTGAGGTTTTGATGATGAGGTGTGAGCAAGGGAGGTGGTAAGGTGGGCTTAACGGGAGTATTATAGTATTACTATATACTGTAAGCTAATATAAAGTTTTGTTTCGTTATACTTTTAGGTAAGAATGTGGTAGTTTTTTAAAGCTATTGAATCTAATTTCGGAGAGTTTTTTGTGAACAACAAAGATATGTTTTTTCTTGGAATGATTGTTTTTGGGCTTGGTGGGTTTGTCCTGATTTCATATCTCATAACAAGAGGATTCTTTGGTGAGCTTGGAGGCTTTATTTTTATTGCATATTTTCTGCTCTTTGTCTTTGTTGTCATTAAAAAAAGAAGACTGCTTCGATAGTGCTATAAAAAGAAAAAAAGGAAAATTTTATGATTGGAATAAAAGACGGAAAACCATTTTACCTCTCTGGTGATTTAAAGGATGAAATGGGTAAATACATTGACTCTATGGTAATGTTTCTCTCTGGCATATCAGCCAAGTATGCTCAAAGCATGTCTAGTGATTGGGATGATAAAACCACTTTTAATGAACATTATGAATCCAACCTCATCTTTAAAAATACGATTAACAACTCTTTAGAGGTAATGCTAAAAGGGTTTTTCGATATTGGTGATGTTAAAGGTGCTCCAAGTCAAGAGCTTCGTGATGTTGCTGTGTATGATTTTATGAAAAATGAAATACTCGCTCATCTTCGCAAAAGAACAAAAGAGGAGATTGTTAGCTCATACAGCAGATACAGTATAGAAGCCTGCTCTGTTAGAACAAAAGAGCTTGTTACTAATTATAGTGATGAAGATATTGGAATGATTTCATCTATTGTTGAGGTCAACTTTGCGGATTCCCTTATGGTTAGCAACCCTTTTACTCCTTTTCTACTGCGAGAAGGGCAAATGTTTTCACAGTGGAGAAAAAGTGATAACGGTAAAAGAATTACAATAGATTTTATTCGTATTGGTATCTATCTCTATTTTAGTGGTGAGAGTTATACTCCTATAATGGAAGAGCATCTTGATGCTATGGATATTCCAGAGTCTTTTGTCGAACTGATTTGTTTTGAGCTTGATGAACTAACAAAAGAAGATTTCATACAAAGACTTCAAAAAAGGATTGAAAATGGCGAAGTCAGTCATTAAAAACCTTGATGTAAGCATCTTTGAGGATGTTCGCAATGATGTCATGGAGATATTGCGAAAGTTCACCCAAAAAGAGCCTAAGAACAACAAATATGAAACTGTCGAAGAGGCAGAGCTCTTTATTGTCAACAAAGAGTGTATCGATGAGTTAAAAGTTTGTTCTCAGCGACTCATTATGGAATACTCTCACTTAGGAGAAGATATTTTCAAAAAATTTGATATTTCCAACATTGTGAAGATTATAAACCCTCAACACCCTGCACATTGGTATAAAACATTTGTTGATGAAAGCTGGAAGCAAGTTAACGATGAAAAGCTTGTTCGTGAGAGATTGGATAAGGAACTTGCTAAGTATAAAGCCATTCTTATGAGCAACACACGAAAAAAGATAAAAGAGAAAGGTATCCCTGCTGAAAAGGCAAAGGAAATCTTTAAAAAGATTGAGAAAAATGAATTTCCAAAGGCAGATGATTTGTGTGAATTCATCAAAGAGAATTTTGATGAACTTGATGTAAGAATTTCAACATATAATGAGAGAACCAAATATGGTGCTGTTCAATTTATGATTGATGATAAGAAAAAACAGGTGAATCTTAGAAAGAAAATTCCAAATGTTCTATGGTTTGAGAAGAAAGAAAAGCAGAGACAGCGAAACAACGAATTGATTCTTTACCTCTCTAAAGCAAAGAGAGCTTTTGGTGATGTCTATTTTGTTCCAAAGAAAGAGTACAAGAGAGACCCTAAGACAATCAGAGGCAATAAGAAAAAATCAGCCAAAGGAGAAGAGTGATGCAGAGCAATAACTACCCAAATCAATATCAAGGTCAACAGCAATACCACAAAGAAGAGCCTAAGAGCTACGGGGAGAAGATTTTTATTGGGTACAGAGGCTTCTCTGCTCAATCTCTTCTTACTGTAACATCTTTTATTGAATACAGCAGTTTTGCAACTGATTTGATTTTCTTTAAAATGTGTCTTGGTAAAAAACAGCAAAATGGAGGATTCGCATATAGCACTAACAATAAAAACGAGTGTATAAAGATGAGCCTCAATGCAATCAGCATCAGAGCCCTTGCTTATGCTATGAAAGAAATTGTTAAAGTAAAAAGTAATGAGCTTGGCTATGAAGAGATTACAAAGTCAGATTGCATGAAAAAGATTACTTTGGGATATGCGATGAGAGACAACAGTGGTAAAAAAGAAGATGTCTTTTATATCAATACCATAAATATAGACAGTGGGCTTAAAGTCAATGTGAGTATGAACAAATGGGAAATGGTCTCTTTTGCAGATTCTCTCATGATTCTTGCAGAAGAGACAGAGAAGATGCTTTATAAATTTGAAAGAAGCATGAAAAAGCAACAAACCGCTTAAGGAGTCGATTATGAATACCAATGAGTCACAATCCGTTAAATCTTTTTTGATGGATGCAATTATGAAGTTTGGTGAATCTGCAAATAATGCTTTGAACCCAAACATGAAAGCGAAAGACCATATTACCACTATCAAAGATATTGATTTTGATGAGGTGGTTTCGGACAAGACAGAAAAAAGTCGAAGAGAGCAATTGGAGTATCATTTCAAAAAACTTTATAATGAGAATAAGGATATTCCATCTCTTCTAAAAAGTTTTTTCAAAGAGAGTGCTTCTTTTACTTTTATCAAGTAAGCATGGGCTTAAAAGAACATTTATTAATAATAAATCAAAGAAACAAAAACTATAATATCAACGAGAAAAAAGGAAATTACAATGAGCTTATCGAGCAATACTGATGCTATTTGTAGCGATGTTTACAAATGTTTATCTTCTAACGGAATTAAGATAAAAAAAGATTGTGTGTTTATAGACAATTCTTCTGGAGAACTTTTTGTTAAAGCATTAACTGACGAGAGTCCTTCAAGACAATTCTCTATGAAAATTGGAGATAACTCTATTGTATGTGATGATAATCATAATATACAATTCGATATGTCACCTTTTAAAGGCGACATTGTTGTTCCAAAATTATCCGAAGATGCAAAAAATAGATACTACGAAGATTTTTTTGGAGAAGAAGAAATGCAAGAATCTCTTGCGGAATAAAAATGACTGTCGTTTTTCAAGTACACCACTCCAAAGAGTTTGGCGATGCTACAAATGGCAAAACCTTTGTATTGAGCTCTCTTTTTGAAATAGACCCTTTCAGATTAGAAATTGAAGAAAGCCAAAAAATGGTTTATTGGTTGTCTGAGTTTGTCAAACAGATTAAATCCAAAATTGGATATAACGAGGTAACAGCTCTTAGCCAATTTAAGCCTGTCCTTCAAGTTAGCACTGAATACACCTGTGCAAATACAAGTGAAACCAAACACTACAAAATGGATGCCCTCTTGCATCATGTCTATCCACTTAACAGCAAACAGATTGAAGAACTTGCTACAGACCTTTTCCTCGCTCTTGCAGAGAAATGGCTAGAGATGCACAAAGAGTGTGAAAATATTCTACAAGGAGATTTGAATGACAGCTAAAATCATTCTATCCGTTTTTTTGATTTGTTCTTTGTCCTATTCAGACAGCATTAAAAAAAACAGTCCGTTTACATATCACCCTATTGACACTTCATCAATTACACAAGATGAGCTTGAAGCTATCTATTTGGTTAATTACAAGAATGGGATGTCAATGTTGCCCTCTATTCTAAAAACCATTCAAAGTAGAGACGGTTTAAATACTAACCAGCTCTACTCTGAATGCAACGATGTCTTATTTGAATCTATCTTTAAAGGTACGATTGTTGAAAAAATCAACAAGAGAAATGGTGTAAGTCGCTTTATTTCTGATTGCCGAAAGATGGTATTACATAAAACTTTCAAGCAAGTGAAATGGGGATAAAAGTATGGGAAATCACTATGTATGCACCAAAGATAAAGAGCACGACATATCAACACTAAGTCAAGAGGATAGACTCTCAATTCTCAAACACATAGAAATGCCATTGCATTATCCAAGCGAGCAGAAAATTTATGACATGTTTTATTATTTGATGTTCCGTAATCAGCTTCAAGAATCACGAATAAAAAATCTTCTAATCATTGGAGATTTCGATTTTGCTCAAAGTTCGGTTATTCATTCTTTCACAACAAAACATTGTGACTATGGAATGGAAGATGAAAGCGGAATGAGCTATGTAGTAAAACCTGTTATTTTTGTGTCTATATCGCCTGATGATATAAACGATATGGATGTTAAGCATTTATACACATCAATTCTTAATGCTTTTCATATTCCGTTTAATCGAGATGACTCAGTATCAAAGCTTCGCAAACAAATGTTTTATCTTTGCAGGGAAACTAATGTTCATTTGATAATAATTAACAACATACATCACTTCCTGCAAGGAACTCAAAAACAACAAAAAGCTGTTGTGGATTCATTAAAAAATATCAGAGATGAACTTATGATACCGCTTGTCTGTGCAGGAACTCCAAGCTCGGTTTCTTTGTTTACTTCTAACAAACCATTCCAGAGTAGTTTTGAGGAAATGCGAACTAAAGAATGGAGCTTCGATGACTTCTTGGATGTTTTGCAATCTATTGAAGACTCCTTGCCTTTACAAAAAGCATCAAACCTAACCGAAGAAGAAAAAGCTATATCTCTTTACAATATTTCTGAGGGGGATTTAACAATATTACACTCTTTTCTCCTTGATTGTGCAACTTTTGCTATAAATAACGATATTGAAGAAATATCTGTTGAAATTATCGATAAGTTTAGATGTCTTAAAGCTGAAAAAGAGATTGAAGAAATGAATGAATGCAATTTGGCAATGAATGAATGCTACTCAGAAATTGATGATATTCCATTTTAAGGAATACCAAATTTCTTGTATGAGCAAATCCAATAAAGAGTGAACTATGATAAGCAAATTTTTACCAATTAAAAGGGCTCAGTATGTCGATTCAGAGTATGGTATTGTAATTAGACGAGATGTAAAAAACAAAAGGCTCTATGTGCGAGATTTGAATGATGAATTCCACAACCAAGAAGAGCTTTTAAAAGCCGTTTCCTATGAACTTGCTACAAGAATTAAACGAAGATTTAAAATAAATCTTATTGAATATGGTGTAGCCATAAGAAGTTGCTAGATTCATACAAGTTAATTTTTCAATAATTTACAAATATTTATTTGTTAATTTTTACATTTTTCAACTTTGTACTATTTTTTAATTCAAGTGCCTTTGCTCCTAAAACCCCAATTCCATTGTAACAACGATTTTTGCATACCTTCGATGTGCATTTATTATTCTTGCTTTAGTAGAGCCCTTATTGTTTGGCTCTTCTGTAATAAAACTTTTTCGATAAACTCTTTCCTCTCTTTATAGTTAACTCTAAATATGTTATCCAATTCAGTGGTATCATAATCTCTGTATTCATCGATATTATGTAGCAAATGCACAAAGATAATTTAAATTTTTTAGCTATTTCTTCAACTCAAATTTAGTAGCCTTTAGCTTCTCTTTTTTAGTGATGCAAAGTTCATCGCCAACTCGTAGCTCGTAATCATCATATAGCTTCTCTATGGCTAATGTCATTACTTTATCGGTTATATCTATACTGCTCTCTAAAAAGCCATCTGCATAGCTATTTAGAGTGATTTGTTTTGTGGTTTTGTTGTATTCTAGGGTTTGCATTATTTTAAAAATTCATATTTAAAGAGTGTCTCCACTAATTCTGAATTGTAATAGTCCTTAATTAGTGTTTTCATGGTATTCAAATGACCATTTAATTCTGGATAATCATAAACCCTTTTGTCGAGTTCATTTTTTTGCCATGTGTTTAGTTCTTTAAAAATTTGGAAAACTCCGTATGTTAATTTTGGATTGTAGTTTTTAGTTTTCTTTGCAGACAACAAGATGTTTTCCCACTGTTTTATTAATTGAGTTTCTTTTTCATTTATTTTTAGCTTCTTTAATTTTTCATAAGCTAGTGTTTTGCCATTTGTGGTATCAAGGCACAATTCGTTTCTATAAAACCGACCATCACTTCCCTCAAAGCTTCTCATGTGATTTTGCATTTCAAAAGAGGTAAACAATAAACATTTTAGTAAATATTGCTCTAGTGTTCCGTTTTTAATATCTTTGAAAAATTTTTTACTTCCATCAGCAGATTTCATAATTCTGCCTCGCTCAGTCCAACTTTTATTATAATTAATATACCTACTTGCAACAAACATTGGAAGCTTTTCTAAAAAATTGTCATCTCTTAAATAGAAACCATTACCATTGTATCTCCCAGCTATCACAAGGCTCGATTTTGCATCAGGATTATCAAAACCGACACTATCGGCTACTAAATAACCTATAATATTATCGTTGTATTTTGGTGTAAGCCTAGATAGTTCTCTTTCGCTTCCATCAAGTCCAACAACAATAGCATTGTTTGTATCATCAATAAATTTTCTTTTATCATAATATTTTTGACTATACATACTGTTTATTTTTTTTATAGGCAATTTTTTCTTTAAAGGTAACAATTTATTGTTTTGTATATCATAACCTTTTAGTGAAATAGATTTTTTAATAGATTTTTTATTACTCCACAATGCACACATAATACAAGATTCAATATTTGTATGAAAATGCTTTTTATTAAAGGCAAAGCCGTCCAAAAATTCTTTATCTATTATATGTTGTGCTTTCCAATATTTTACGGGAGAAAACACTATATAGCTATCTGTGTCCTGTCTTAAATAATATTTAAAAGCAGACCAAATAAAAACATTTGCAAGGTCATTTAGTGCTGTTCCTTTTATCTCTTTTGCCATCTCTGTAGGAACATACCCTTTTTTCCATAAGGATGATTTTTTTCCTTCCCCTTGTCTTTGATGTTCTAATGATGTCGTTTCTGCATAAGGTGGATTTTCAAACAATATAATAGTGCAGTTTGGATTATTTATGTATTCTTGGATTATCTCTAATTTAATATATTCCTCACTTAAAGCATCTGCTCCTCTTACTGTACCATTATTAAAAGTGTCTTTTGTTTCAATAGGTGGAATAATATGTCTAACTTTATCTCCAATCAACTCCATCAAAACTTTATATTCATAATATTCATAAGTGCTAACGATACAGTGTGACAACTCTTCATCTGAAAGTTGTTGTTCTAAATTACCTGTACCTGCACATCTATCAAGGATAATGTAATCATTTCCATCTGGAACTCTTTGGATTGCCTTTCTGACTAACTCAACCGATTTTTTTGCATATAAAGTTGGAGTATAAAAAGCACCTAAATTTTTCTTTTGAATTTCATCATTAAGCCTATCCATCAAATATTGAAATTTGATATTTGAAGCTCCTTGATATGGATAAATAAAATCTTTAAAAACAGTCGGTTTACGAATTTCACCGACTATTTGAGTTTTTCCTGTTTCATCACCAATAAAGCTAGACTTATTAGCTCCGTCCACTTCTTTATAATATCTAGTAGCCCATCCGACAATACAATTCTCATCAATATTGATTTTTATAAAGTCATTTGATTTCAATGCTTTTATTAATGCTTCAACACCTATTATTGAGCTGTACTCAATTTCAGTAGCTTCTGTGGTAGCCTGAAAACCTTTATTGTTTTTTGAAGCTCCTCCAATATATATCTTTTCTATTTCTTTTAGATAATCAAAAGATTTAAAGATATATGCTTTGGTATCATTCAGTGATATAAGAACGATATTTGAAGGAATTGACTTGCCTTTTATTCTCATGTTTGACAGATATTTAATAGATTGAAAAAGGACAGAATTTAAGTCATTAATGATAAGTTTAAATTCTATTAAATTTCCTCTTAAAACACCATCATTATTATCAGACAAAACATCTTTTATTGTTAGTTTTTTATCAATTCTTGCTAAATATGATTTATAAAAATCTTGCTGTCCATCCAATTCATTTGTGTACTTGCTCATACTAATCCTCTAATCTTATATTTTTAACTTCTAAAGCCTTTAGGCACTTCAAAAAGAACACCGCAGAAAAACCACCTCTGCTCATCTTGTTGTTAAAAGCTAGTTCTGTAAGTTCTTATTATTCCAGACTCTTTTACAAATCTGGATATTTCTATAGCTTTGGGTTTCTTTTTTGTATCATCAATCTTATATGATGTTAGAACTAAATGCTCTTCCGCTCTTGTTAAAGCAACATAAAACAGCCTTCTTTCCTCATCGATACCTGCCCCACCCTCTGCAAGTTTTAAATTTGGAAACCTCTCTTCGCTTAAATCTATCACATACACACTTTTAAACTCTAATCCTTTTGAAGCATGAACCGTTAGAAGCTTAACTCCATATTCATTATCCTCTTCTTTTGATGAGAAGTTTAATTTCATATTGAATTCTCTTGGTGTATCACAGCTTTGTGCTATTTTTAGAAGCAACTCATGTTTTTGTTCTATCTGCTCGATTATCAAGCTGTCATCTGTATTCTTGTTGAATTTTTTTGCCATCTCAAAAGTGCTATTAAAAAGAACTTGATAACATGGGTTGTCTATAATTAGTCTAAAAATAGTAAAAGGTGAAGTAACCCCGTCTGTTTCTTGCAGTAATTGAATAAAATCTTTTACTCTTGCATCTGAACTGTAAAGTGTTGGCTTGACATATTCTTTTATTGCAGAAGCTTTGTTGTTGCTTTTTTGCACAGCATCAAACATCTCTTTACAGGTATTCTTATCTGCACCAATATAGTTGTAAAGATTTATAAAATCCAATACTGTTGCACTATCTGTAATGATTTTATATACCGATACCATAGTTGCTATATCCACACCGTCAAAAAAGCTCCCACTCTTGACTCTTACTGTTGGAATCCCCATCTCTATCAATATGGCTTCCATTAGATTCCCACTATTGTTGCTTCTAAAAAGTATCGCTATATCATTGTTATCATAAGAACTCGAATCAATCATCTCAGCGACACCTCTGTATTGCTCTCTTATTGTTTCAAATACTTTCAAGGTTGGTTCTGGAAAAACACCAGATTTCATAGCTACCAATCTTTTTGGAATAATCCTGTCGTTGTTCTCAATACAGTTGTTGGCAAGTCCTAATATCTGCTTTGAAGAACGATAATTTTTAGACAAGTTGAATATGCCTGTATCTTGATACCTCTTTGGAAATTCTCTTACAACCTCAACATCAGAACCATTAAAACCATATATGCTCTGGTCGTAATCTCCCACTGCAAATATTCTACTTCCTATATCAGCCATTTTTTTCAATACTTTATTTTGCAGAGTATTTGTGTCTTGATACTCATCAACGATAATTTGCTTAATTCTATTTGGATTTTTATTGTAGTAGATACCTATATATTTTAGCAAGTCATTGAAGTCACAGAACTTATGAGATTTCTTTTCGTTGACATACTCTTGATATAGCCATTCATACATCTCAATAGCTTCGATTTGAGCTTCTACTCTCTCTGCCGATGCCTCTGTCTTAGAGGACTCATATTTTTCTTGAAACTTTACAAGCAACCATTCAGAAAATGTCTCATTATCCCTTGTGTTTTCATACAGTCCTATATACCCGTTTATTGCACTTGCAGAATACGGGTTCTCTGTATTTTGCTTAAATATATTTTTCTCCATTAGAGAGGCAATCAGAGATGTAAGGTCTTTTTGCTTTTTCAGCTTTAATGGGATTCCAGCTTTATCCATCAGCATCTTCCCATAAGAGTGGAAAGTTCCAGCAAATATTTTGGATACAACATCGGAACTGAAATGTTTTTCAAGTCTCTCTAACATCTCCGTTCCCGCTTTTGATGTAAAAGTCAGCAGGATTATTTCGTCTGGCTTTATCCCCTCTTGAAGAAGTCTTACTACCCTTCCTATAATAGTTGATGTTTTCCCTGTACCCGCACTTGCAATAATCAAGTTGTGCTTATGTTTTGAATAGACTGCTTTTAATTGTTCTTCATTTAATGTATCTAAGGGGCTTAACTCTTTAGTCTGTTTCTGTCTTAACTTTTTATTTTTAAACTCTTGCTTTCTTTTGAATTCTCGTTCTAGTCGTATTTTGCTTTTTGACAAAGTATCCTCTTATCATGTAAAATTGTTTGATATGTTTATAATTAGTAGTTTCGCCTTATAATAATCACTGTTTCGTTAATTTTCTTTTAAAAAATGTATCTTTTTATATACAAAAATGCTAAACTCGTGTATAATAAATTACACAGATTTAGGGAAAAAATATTTTCATGCAAAAAGAAATACTAAAAAATCGACCTGTTAGTGAGAAGCAATTAAGTATATTCCTAGAAAAATACTCCTTTATTCTCTCTTGTTTCAATAAAAATATGAAGAATAGAGATATTGCCAAAGAGCTTAACATAAGTAGAGAAAGCTTTAATAAAGTACAAAATGAGATGTTCTTCCATGTTGCTGTCGTTGAACCAAAGATTAAAGATATTGCCAATGGCTTTGACCTTTTTTTTAATCTTGATAAATATGTTACAGAGGAATACCTCATCTTAGTGAAGAAGTGTATTGTTCATTTTAACAAAAACATCTCTTCTATTGTTTACACATATAACTCTTCTCGATATATTATTCAAAAAAATCTATATCATTCCAATCATAAATTGAGTTTACTAAAAACAGCTATCGAACAATATATAGTCGAACATAAAGCACCATTAGTTCCAATTTACTATATAGCAAATTATATAGGAGCATCTACAAAGAGAACTAAAGAACTTTTAACAAAACCTTTGAATGGTTTCTTTTACCTTATAGATGATTTTATATTCTATTGCAGAAAGAATAATTTGAGAGATTATATTCGGGAGTTCAAAAAAACAAAAGTCATTCTTTCCGACAAGGTGCTCTATGATGAAATTAAGTCTATTTATAAAGAAAGATTGCTCCAAGAGAATATTGTAAATTTTTCTAAGTTTAAACAATATCTTCATCTTACTTCCTGTGAGAAAATCGCAAGCAACTACACCCAAGATGATGTTATATCTTTTTTGTTTAATGTAAATAAACTATTGAAAGAGAAGTCAATTGATTGCTTCAATAAAGGCTTTATCAAGAAGTGTATAAAAACTCCTATTGAGGTTGAGGATATGGACTATATCTTTGAGAACTATAGTGACTTTATTCGTGTAAATAAGAACCTCTATTCTGCTTATCTAAATAAAGATAAGTGTGAGAGTTCAAAAATAATAATTAAAAAGGCGATGGAGAAACTGAAGGAGCTTTCTGTTGATGATATAAAAAAAGCACTCTTCGATGAAGGAAGAGTGCTGAAAGAACTTACAATAAAGAATGAAATGTCAACAATAAAGTCTAAAAGTTAGGCCATGTTTCTCATTGGAATCTCTTCGGGCTTGAAGTAGTCGCTTACATTTGCCTTTGGATTCTTTTGTAACTCTTTGAGCTTGTCGTAGTTCTTCTCTGCAAAGAGTAGCATTTCCAACCACTGCTTTCTTGCCTCTCTGAATCTATTTTTCTCTTTTGACTTTTCCTTTAAGAAAGCTATAGCATCTCCAAGTTCAAACTCTATGCAGTTTTGAAGAACTTCAATATAATTTCCTTTTCTTGCGTCAAGCTTCATTACCCTTATCTGTTTATGAGTCGAATTTACTTGCCAACTTTTATGAAGAGATGAAATCATAGATTGCACCGTCAGCTTATTATACACCCTGTTGAGCATGTTCGCATACATTTTCATTTGAAAACCCCCTGTAAAGCATTTTCACATTAATATAATACTATTTTATTTTATTAATTGTTTACATTTTATTGTTTTATTGTTTACATTTTATTGTTTGTTACTTTTTGTATCATTTTCTTTATCTGTTTTTACACAATAATAAAAAACATTTAAAGAAAATAATACTTTTTATTGCTTTTTCGCAAATATTTTATATGGTAGTCTAATTACTTACAGAAGAGTTTTAAAAAGTGTTTAGTTTTTTGCAGGATTTTTCATAATCCTGTGTTTTTTCTTTTTTATTGTAAAAAATAAAAGAAAAGTAAGAAAAAAGAGATAGAATAGTGATGAAATAGTGAGAAAAACATCTATATACCTTACAATAAAATATCTTATATATTGGGAACTTTATGAAATCTAAGAAAAACATTAAGGAAGCTATTCGTGATGAAGAACTTCAACTCTATTTTCAAAGCCAATATTTATTCAAAAACAATACTTTACACTTAAAAGGTGCAGAAGCACTCATTCGGTGGCATAGTAAAGATGGTGTAATAACAACACCCGACTATTTCATTGACACTCTTGAACAAAATGGTGATATTCATGCTCTTGGTCGCTTTACAGCGGAAGAAGCATGTAAGACACTTCAAGATTGGAGTTGCAATAAATACTTTCAACATCTTCGTCTTGCCTTCAATGTTTCACCGCTACAACTAAAAGATTTTGATTTTTTAGACCATCTCAAAGAGTGCATCTTTAAATATTCTTTTGACATCAATAAACTAAAAATAGAGATTACAGAGAACACTCCTATTGAAGGTTCATTAAGTCATAAAATATTAAATGAAATATCAAAACTAGGAATTAGCATTGCTTTGGATGACTTTGGAACAAAAAATTCTTCTCTAAGTGTATTACTTGATTATCCTATCTCTGAAATAAAAATCGATAAGGATTTTATATCATCTAGCAACAATCCTATAACTAAATCTTCCCAGACCAAACAAATAGTGCATTCCATAAATGATGTTTCCAAAGCTGTAGGATGCTCAGTTCTGGCAGAAGGTGTTGAGTCATCTTGTCAGTTAAAGGTCTTGTTGGATATGGGGATTAGTAAATTTCAAGGTTTTCTCTTTTCTGAACCTCTCCCCCGAAAAGCATTTGAAGAGCATATCCAAAAGAACGGACATACCCACAATATCGAATTTTTATTTTGATTTTTTGTATTTGTTTATAAAATCAGAAACTTTTGAATGTGAAGATGTAATCTCTTCAAATGATACAGACTGTCTTTTGTCTTCTGGCAGTCTATTATATATATTTTGAGCAAACTTGATTTGCTTCTCTGTCGGTTTTCTATCTCCAACTTCTTCGTAACCAACTTCTTTTTTGAACTCTTCAACCAAATTCCAATATTCCATTAGTACAGAATGCACATCGGTAATATCTCCCTTCTCTATGTCCTCTATTAAGCTTTCAAACTTGCGAGCCTCTTCCACATCGTTTAAGAAGCCTAGATACTGCTCTGTTATCTTATATATCTCCATACCCAAGTCTGTTATGTCTAGTAGTGTTTTATGCGACTCTGCATATTTTTTTGTAACCAAACTTTCGACTATTGAATGAAGTGTTGAAGGTCTAGCTACACCCATATTTGTCAATCTCGTAATAAGAGCTCCTTCACTGATTCTTTTTGGAGCATGAGTGGTTTTTTCGTAAAAACTAACATTGACATTCTCAATAATCGTTCCCTTTGATAGTCCACTAGGTATAACTACTCGCTTATGTCTCCAATCTTCATTTCCAGCACCTTTTGCGGTATCATTAACGAGCTCTCCATAGTAATGTCTCTCCCATCCATCTTTGAATCTATCATTGGCTCTTACTGAAAAGGTATGTTCTCCTGCTTTTATCACTATCTCATTTCTATCATATTGACTATCTTTCAATTGAGTACATAAGGTTCTGTACCAAATAAGCTCATAGACTAATCTGTGATGATTTCCAAAGCTTTTTGCATTGTCATCATGAGCCCATACTTCTTTTATGTTTTTTGGATTTCTCTCAATCGAAAAAAGAGTAGGTCTTATTGCTTCATGAGCCTCTTGTGCAAACTTGCTGTTTTGTTTGTACTTTCTTTTTTTCTTAAGAATATCTTCTTTCTCTTCATCTGGAAGAGTTTCAAATAGATATTCGATGATATTGTTTGCTATATCATCACTTAACTCTATACTATCTGTTCTAGGATAGTTTATATACCCAGCTTCATAAAGCTCTTGTGTTATTTTTCTTGTCGTCTTGCTGTCAAGTTCATAGATGAATGAACAGGCACTATACAGACTTGCTGTTGTAAAAGGTGGATGCGGTGGAACAGACTCAACCATATCTCTTGTTCTCTCATACACCCTATGTATCTTATAGTTTGCCAAATGAACTACTTTTTGCATCTCGTCTGAATTTTCTTTTTTGAATTCCAAACCTTTACCTCTTGCAGAGAATGCCACACCCTCATATACATAGTTTGCTACAACAACATCTGTAAGTGTTGCCCCTCTTTCATTGTAGTCTTCTATCTCTTCTCTTCTCTTTGCTAACAGAGATAAAGAAATCGCAATGACTCTTCCTGTTCCTTTTGATTTTGCAGAAATAATTTCACCATCGGAATTTTTATATGAAAGAGTGTTGTTCTTTTTGAAATAGTATGTGATTACAGGAGAAAAACCATACCCTATGATTCTGTCAATCATTCTTCTCGTCCATTGAGCAAGAACAATCTGTTCGTTTATTAACCTGATATTATGCTTTTTAACCAAAGCCAACTCAATAGCTTTTTTTGTAATTTCCGTAAATGTCACTCTAAAGTATTTTTTGATTTTACAGATATGTACGACATCATCAGCGATTCTCTCTCCCTCTCTGTCATCATCAGTACATACATACACCTCATCACTATCCTTTACAAGATGTTTTATCTCTTCAACCAATTTCTTTTTTTCTTTTAGGACTTGAAAATCTCCTATAAATTTTCCATTTTCCAATCGAATTGACATTGAATTTTCATCTAAATTTGTAATATGACCTCTTGTCGCTATTACTTTAAATCCGTATGCCTTTAAAGAATTTAGATGCTTTTGTATCGTTTTTATTTTTGCAGGACTTTCAACAATGACAAGTTTTTTCATAGCGAACTCTTTTTGTTTAGGATTTTGTTCTCATACATGTTTTTATCTGCTATAGCAACAATTTCTTCAAAAAGACTGCTCTTCTTAAAAACTGCTATTCCGTATGAAAAGCCAACTTTTATAAGGTATCCATCATTTGTTACGAAATGCTTTTTTAAAATCTTTCCTCTAAGGCTTTTTATCTTTTTACTAATATCAAGGAAACAGTTGTCACCACTACAGCCTTCAAGTATAATACAGAACTCATCTCCACCGAGTCGCACAACATGTCTTTTGTACTCTTTATCTATATCTAGGTGCATAAGTTGATTAGAAATAAATCTAAGAGCATCATCTCCTACAATGTGTCCGTATGTATCATTTATCGCTTTAAAATTGTCTAAGTCAACAATAACCATATATCCTTCTGTCTTGAAAGTTTGATTGTCTGATAAGTAGTTTTGATATAGCCATTTTCTGTTATAGCACCCTGTCAACTCATCCTTATGTAAATCATATTGCAAATCAGCAATCTTCTTTCTTAGTTCTCTTTTCTCCTCTGCAAATTCACCAAGAGAAAGAAGTAATTTGTTTGCCAATGCAAGTTTTTCATCTTTCTCCTTAAATCCATTTTCGTCATCTATTTGAGAGATGTCTAATGTCAACATAACCTTAGTTCCCTTTTTCATAGTTGCTATACAGATACAAGTTCATTTTAGGAGCATAGAATTTAACTCCGTATGGATTTTGTGGAGTTGAATATTTTGATGGGTCTATAAAGCCTCTAACAGTAATAGCATCTTTAGTAATCAGTTCAACAGCTCTGTTACTTGTTTTATCAATAAAGTCTTTTTGTACTTTTAATATAACTGTCATTTCAAAACCACCATCATCTAATGGCTTATATTGTTTCTCTGTTGATAAGATTGAGATTTTCTTAGGAAGCTCACCTTTTTTTAGTTGTGTATAGTAATATCTTAAAAATCTACCCGTTGCTTTTTTATCTATAAAAAACTCTTTATATAAAAGATTAAAGTCTTCATCGATGCCTAACAAAACACTAGGCTTGACAATCTTTGAAGCTGTCATTGTGTTAAATCCATTTGTAAGCATTGATTCAGATGCTTCCATCATTTTAACAACTTGTGCAATATAGTTGATAAAGACCTCACTGTCTGTATTTACAAACTGTTTATTGATTAAGGCAACCCTTCCATCTGGAGTGGCAACAATACTGTTTTCCATAGCCTTGTTTAGTCTTTGTTCAAAGTTAACCTCAACATCACTAAGTTTCAATATGAATGTTATCATCAGAACTATCATAATGATATTTGATATACCCGTAAACCACCAATTCATCATGAAAAAGTTTTTTAATTTTGTTATGAGTTTTGTCTTTTTAAGTGCCATATTATTCTCCTGTTTTTTATACTGCGAACATTTCAAGTTCTTTTGGTGTTATGTCTAATCTACAACTATACACACCTTGCGAACTGATGATTCCAAGCATTCTGAATTCAATATTATTGATAAGGTATTTTGCAGACTCAGTAGGAAATAGTTCCATGATGTCTCTTTTGAGATTTTCTCTTTTCTCTTTACCCTCTGGCATAAGAAAAAAGAATGTTGAACTTCCCACAACAATCTGTTTTGGAAGATGCTCAACCATCTGTGCTACAAAGAGTGCATGAATTTGAAACTTTCGCCCTTCAAATACTGCGGACTTTAACATTTTAACAATCTCTTCATTCCCTTCTACGAAGTTTCTTGCTTCTTCAAAGATATAAATGGTTTGTTTCATCTTTTCGCCTCGTGCTTTTGCCTCTATTGCTCTTTGCACATCTTGTTCATAAATAGTTACAAAAAGAAATGAGAAAATAGAACGGAGCAGAGCTTGATTCTTTTTAATTTTATTAAACTCAAATGAGTAAAAGCTTTTATCATTTAGCACAAGTGAACTCAATGCACCATATAGTCCACTCTCAATGCCTCTGATTGCTTCTAGCTTCAATATTAGGTCGTCATAGGCTCTTTTGTCCTGTGTGGATATATCAGTCGATGATGAGCGATTTTTTAATAATGCTATAACATCATCAAGCGTAGGTTTTAAAAGATTTGAAATATCTCCACAATCTTTTATCTCTGATATTCTTGTTGTTCCTGTATAATTTTTTTCATCAAATTTTTTAAGAAATTCACTGTATGCCTCTGCTGACAATCTTCTTATTTCCGATATTGTTTTGAATTTGTATGCACCATCTCTATATATACTTTTAATTGCATCTTCATACTTTGATTGCTCTGTCGCTGTAAGAGGCACTTCCCCACTCTCTGATAGAATTACATTCAATAGTTTTATTGAGAGCCCTAGTGAATCTTTATCGACTTCTATTTCTCCTAGCTTCTCAACTGTCTTTACATCTGTAATTGAGAATTTCATATTCTCTAAAGAACCTTCAATAATCCCGACATCATCTGGGTAGAGTCTTTTTAACATTGATTGCAGTTGTGCAGAAGAGCCACCTATCTCGAAGTATCTTGTTTTGACATTATCCCATCTTCCTATCGTCTCTTTTTCATAATCGATTCTTAGGATTGATGAAAGTATTTTTTGAAGTGTGACCGATTTACCTGTACCTGTATCCGCTATTAATACAGAGTGTGGATTCTCATTTGCACGGAAACAAAAATTTACAAAACCATCATAGATATTCTTTCCGTAAAAATCAACTGAAATTTCAGTCCAAGCTTTTTCTAAAGCCTTTACATCTGCAACTGAAAGGTTCTTTCTTGTTCTTATCCCAACCATTTTATCAACATTTGGAATTGGAACTATACAATCATAGTCGAGCTCTCTTGTCAGTAAGAAACTTTTCTTTAATATTGCCAATTTATCAAGGCCATCTTTTTTAACAATTTCAAGCCCAAAAGCTCCTGCTGTATTATATGCCTCTCTCTCATTGTCGCATATAATTATAGAATTTACAAGAACCGCATCCAAGTTACTCATCTTATCTTGTTGTTGCAATTTCTCTATATCTGGTGCAATCTTTCTGTCTGCTCTTTTTGCATAGGCAAGATAATCATCTACTTTATATTTCAACCCTTTATCCGAAAGGTCAATAAACATAGAGTAAACACCATTAAAATCACTTCTAAATGTATTTTTATAGTTGAAGCTTTTTTTATTTGAATATTTCACAACTTGATACATCTCATAGTTCTCATTTTGCAAATATGCACCATCTTTTAGTATTGTTGAGAAATTGTAATAAAATGGGTCAAACAGCGATGACTTATCCAAATCGTTAATATTTATAGATGGTTTCAATGTGAATGTTTTTTTATCAACATCATAGTTATTGATGCTATATATATCAAGCAAAAACTTTATCGTTTCTGTTGTGTTACATATCTTGACGCCCATATCATCTGCAAGTTCTGTCGCTATTGTTTTTGAAAAGGTTGCTATATATCCCATTTGGTAATCTCTTTGTTTTACAAAGAAATAGTTCAACTGCGACAAAGTGTCATGTCTTGCTGTCTTTTTAAGTGCTCCAAAATCAAGAGAAAGAAATCTGTCTTGTTGCCCTTCAAGCTTTAGTACATATAGCCTGTCTTTCCCCTCTGGTTGTTCAAAAAGATAAACTCCACTCTTTGTTATCTTTTTGATTGTCAACACTTTATTGAGATTTAGATATTTATAGTATTGCCATAGAGGAGAGAATATATACAGAATAATGTTTAAAATTTTTTTCATACTTTTTTCCTATTTGTTTTTTTTCAATTCTGATGCTTTTTTGGTCACAGCATCAAGAGAATGACGAATAAAGCTCCCTGCTCTATCACTATAATTCAGACCTATCATCATATTTTTGTCACCAGCTCTTTTTACTATCTTCTCTTCATTCATTTTATACATATTGTTCAATATCATAAATGGTATTGCCAAGTGAACTGTAAATAAGATAAATGTAAACATTAGTGTTGTAAAAAAGTCTGTCAGCACTTCAAAGAGACCACCGCCTCTGTTCTCTTTATGCTTTATCATTACTGTATGCAGTATCATATAAATAACGACTATAGGAGCAAATACTATAAGTAATCCAAGCATAGACCATAATGCTTTTATGATTGTAAAGAGTCCAAGTCCTTCCATTTTTTTGTTTTTTATCTCATAATAATTGACAAGCTTATTCATGTCAAGATTAGCCCAATCTATACTAAAGAATGTCGCTGTTGCCTCTGAAAAATTTACATTTGACATCTGCCCTACTCTGCTTTGTATGTCAAGCACTCCAATAATGACAAATACAAAAAGTATTGCGACCAACTGAAATAATATTGCTTTCACTATTACATTAGATAGTGATGTTTGATGTTGTTTTATTTCTCCCATTCCTTTCATATAAACGGCAAAAGCCGAACCATAGGCAAAAAGGAAGAATAGTGAACCAAATATCAAGATAGTCATTATGTCCGATGGGGAGTAGTTTAAGTATCCTTCCATTGAATAAACCCTATCTTGTTGTACTTACATTTGTCGTCTGTGTAGGATTAGCACTTGTTGCTGGTAATTGAAAGTTAAACTCTAGCCCATTCGTATTTGTCTCTTTGATTTGAGTGTAGTCTTTTTTCATATAATCAATAACAGCTTTGTTTTTCTTATTATATTTGATTGAGAAATCAACATAGAATTGAGAACCACGATATACTTTGAATAAAGGATAGTTGTTCTCGCTCATTAGATTTCCTGCAATGCTTACCATAGCACTTGTCAACTGCACACCAAAGTTTACGAGATAATCTGTTGCCGATGGCGGTTGCGTATTGACTGTCTTGATAACTTGATTTCCACCTGTTGAATTGTTATATGTTACATTTTCTTCTCTTTTTGATGCCTCTTTTTGTTGCATATACAACACAGAGCTATCAAGAGCAAGTTTTGCACTAGCTGTCATGAATTTTCCAGCAATTTTTTCTATTTTTTTATCGTTTATAAAATTCGCAACATTTAGTGATGTTCTATCTACTGTTAAAATTACCCCGTTTGTGATAGCTATTTTTTTTCGACCTACTTGAACATAAACAGGTTTTGCAATTAGAGCCATTTTATCTGGTATCGGAATAAATGATGCAAATATATTACTCTCTTCGATATTGAAATCGTTGTCATCAAAACTACATTCAAGGACACCATATCCTTGAATCTGCTCAATATCAATCTCGTTTCTTGTTACACAATATCCTGTAAGCGATACGATAGTATCCTCTTCGATAGTATCTTTCTTGGCATCTTCAAGTCTTTTCTTTTCAAGTTCAGCAAGTTTTTGTTTATAGATGGCAACATTGTCATAAAGAAGTTCTTTATTCTCAGAAGCATATTTAACACCAAGACTTCTTGTTTTGCTTCTGTGTTTTTTTAGCATGTTATATGTTGCAACATCTTCATAGGTGTCGTCATTATATGTCTTTGATGTTGTTGTTTTCGCTGTATTATTTTTTGAAGAATCTTCTACACTGCTGATGTCTTCATCGTTAAGAGCTCCTTCTGTGCTTAACATCTTAGTCAACTCTTGTTCATTTAGCGTCTTTGTGGTTATAACCTCTGCTTCAAGTATTGCTGAAATCAGAATTAAACTGAAAAGAAAAAATTTCATCTGCACCTCTTATTTTTAAAATATATTAAATATCAATATTAGTAGTAATAATAGTATTTTTTTCTTGATTTGCTATAAAATCATCTTTATTTAAGATTGTTTCATGCACTTTTTGAATATCTTCAAGAAAATACTTGCTATCATAATCGATTGGCTCTAGTCTTGGCTTTTCATCGCTGTAGTGGTTTTGAATGTCTTTCAAAAAATAGTCCAGCTCTGCTTCACCTTTTTCGGCAATAAAATCTTTATAAAGAGAGAGTGTATTTAATGCCTTTTCCTCTTCATCGCTAGAATTATTCTTCCATTTCTTTATTCTTTTTATTGTCATTTCCACCTGTGACATATTGATATATCTTAGATTGTGAAGATGCAAAAGCAAACTGTTTTCATCATACTCATAAAAATCTTGCTTTAACGGTAGAAAATAATCATTTATTATAGGAAGTTCTGGATGCGGGAAGTAAGAGTAAAGAGCTTTTTGTATATATCCGTTTTCCACTCTAGGGTAAGGGACAAGCCCTTCCCTATAGAGTTTTCTTAAAGTGTTCATTGCATCTATTTTCCAACGGTATAATTATCTGATACCTGTTTAGCTGGAAGATACACGGAATCTTCCCCAATAACTTTTAAAAAGCTTCTTGTTTTTCCATTGAATTTTGCACTGTACTCTTTGTCTTCAACATCAAATTCTGTTTTCTCAAAAAGGTCACTTGATAAATATGCCTTATTGCCAATCACTGCAAACTGATTGATTCCCACATCTTCTTTTGACTTTGCTACAAAATGGATTGTCTTTGGTTTAGCGACTTCTTGTTTTTGCTCAACTTCTTGAATCTCATCAAGCTCATTCCCCATTATTTTTACATTGTTTTCAACAGCCTGTGGCTTGGGTTGAGGTTGAGCAGGCTGAACTACTACTTGTTGCTGTTGTTGCAAGTTTTGATTAATAAGTTTCAATGGTTCTGGTTCACCACTATTTTTATCAAATTGACTATTTTGATGTTGCACCTGTTGTTGAGCAATCGGTTTTACTTGCTGAATAGGTTGAACAGGCTTTGGTGCTACTTTTTGTGTTGGCATAGGAGCTACAGCATCGAATGTATCCTCTTCCTCTGCAAACAACATCATATATATTACAGCCCCCATAACAACAATAGAAACTCCTAATGCAACAAACATTAAAATCTCTTTTTTGCCTATCCCACCTTTCTTTTTGTCATCATCACTATCAACTGAATCGTCATCTTCATCCATATCGTCATCGTCATCTTCATCCATATCGTCATCATAATCTACTTCTTGAACATCAAGTTCATCATCTTCCATAATTTCTTCTTCTGATATATCTTCACTGTCTGATTTCTTAGCTTTTTTATTTTCAGAAACATTTTCCTCAATCATGCTCAACAGGCTCTCTCCTGTTATTGCTTCGTTGCTAACTTCTTTGATTTCCATTTTGCTCTCTCCTGTTTTTTAATTTATTGAATTTTTAATTGTTAAGGATAACCCACTCTTGAATATTGTTCCAAACTCATCATCTCTAATGATGTAGTATGTTTCTTTTCCTTTTTGCAATACTACATATCCAAGATTGTGCGGTATTGTTAGTTTTTTCAATCCATTCAATCTCAAATAATCTTCCAATAGTTGCAGTTGAAAATCAACTGTTAATTTTTTTGGTTGCACATACTTAATAATTGTGGCAAGATAATCATCTGCACATTTATAGTTTCCATTTTCAACTCTACATTTTTCTTTTCCAAAATACTGTTTGACAAAAATTGTCATCATATAGTTTCTATTACCATTTGAAAGAGAAAAAACAATATTCCCGTTTCTTGCATTATTTGTTGGTTGCAACAGTAATATGTTTTGAGAATATGAGAACTCATTTGTTGAAAAAGAAGCTCCCGCTGTTTTAATCACTATATTTTTTGGGAAAATAATAGTTGTTATGAAATTACTATGAAGATATAATGTGTCTATTGTTCTCATAGCTCTATATATCGGTTTTTGCAACACTGCAATATCTAAAGTTCCATCAAGCAGGCTTTGTTTTCTTTTTACCTTTCTTTGAAGGTCTTTTACTATTGGTTTTTTTAAGTTGAGTTCAAATCTTTCTTTTTGCACAACAGGGGGAACAGATAGCTTTCTCTTATCAAATGGATATTCTCCTGTAAAACCAAGATTTTGGCTATTCGCTCTTTGTGGATTGTTTACATCATAAGTATTTGCCTCTGGAAATTTCGCAAATAAACTCATCGAGAAAACAACCATTGAAACAAATAGTAGTTTATTATTCATCATCTTCATCCTCTTTATTATTGCCTTCTTGTTCATCTTGGTATTCATCAAATACTTCATTGATTAAATCAGAAAAACTTCTTGATACACCTTTGTAAAATCCATCCAAAATCTCATCACTATTTGAAACAACTTTTTTGTTGTCAAGCATTTTTGATATTAACATTTTTACATATAGCTCCAACTCTGTTAATCTATACTCAAACGGAATGTTTTTATCTAGTATTGCTCTCATTTCAGATTTTATTTCTTCTTTCATACTATTGATTTTTTGTTGTATTTCTAAAATCATAAATATTGCAAAGATACTGTCGTTTGAATCTTCCGAAAGAGCATCCCCATTCTTTGAGATAATTGTCAATATCTCATTCCCTTGTGTTTGAATGTCTCTGACTAAATCATCTCTAGCTATACTCTCCAAGAAAGTATCAAGTCTTTTACTTGCTGGTTTGAGATAAAATAGTTTTTCTAATATGGCTCTATTATTAATCTCAATAGCATTCAGTAAGCTGTTTTTGCTTTTTCGCTTTATATCATCGAAATACTTGATGATATAAATATAGTGAGAAAAACTAGAAAGAGTTCCATTTGTAGAACCGCTTTTTTCTATATATGAAAGCATAAACAATAAACTCTTTTTTGCATCCACTATTCCGCAATATTCCATGTCAGAAAAAACCATTTCTTCATCATCTATTTCATGAAGCAATTTATCTTCAATTCTTTTTGCCAAAGTAGATGTTCTCAGTATGTCAAAATCTTGAATGAAATAATCAAAGTTGTCTTCATCAATCTTGTTCGTGATATTTTGAATTCTTTCTTTTATGTTAATAACATCCGAAACATCATCGAGCTCAAACAAATCTTCTCTCGTTTCCAGAATTGCATAGTATATGCTTTCTACTGCTGGATACTCCTTGAATATCTTTCTGTAGTATTTATTTCCATGATTAACTCCATATAGAACAATATCAAGAATATTAAAAGTTGCTCTTATCTTTATTTGACTATCTGCTTTTCTCGTTTTTTGAGAAAATCTTTGTATGTTAATCATTGTATCAACAAGGGCATTGACTTCATACAGTTCTCTTGGTGTTGGTTGTTTCCCATTGATGTTTAATATCTCTGGTGTTTCATGGCTTTCTATCAGCTTACTGTCTATAAGGTTGAAATCATATAGCAGTGAAGCTGTTTTATAGTAATCTGCTAATATCTTTGCAAGAACAGTTCTTTTTGTTTCGCCTACAACACCTAAATACATTGGTTAGCGACCTTGACTTTTCAATTTAACCGAATAGCTGTCATCAAGAACAATTATTCCCGTTTTGTAGTTAATATCAGAAATTACCCATTTTTGAAGTTTGTCTCCAACTTTGTAAATTTTCCCATGAAGAACTAAGAAATTTTCTTTTGTAATACCTGCATGTGTTCTTAGGTATTTATACATTTTTGAAAAATTTCTTATCTTAGGCATTTTCTTTTTAAAGTCGTGCTTGATGTTTCGTGCTACAATTTGTTTTTGTGCAGAAACTTTTTCAATCGTCATTGTTCTCATTGTGTAGTCATTAAGAGGCTTGATTTTCTTATGAGCTCTTTGTTGTTTTCTTAAGTACCCTTTTGTAATAACTCTATTTACAACTTGAAGATTTCTAAGACTAATTACTGTCTTTTTCACAATAGGTCTTTTTGAGCACTTTTTGACTTTATGCTTTTTCACTCTTTTATTATGTGTTAACATTGGCTCGTCAATATCATTGTTTTGCAAAACTTCATCATCTATTTGAGAAGTTTGTTTCAATGTTGTACTGATATATCTTTCAAGCTTTTGAATTCTATTGTCTTTCTCTCTTAGTATGATATTGAAATTTTTTCTAATTATCTCAATCATTCTACGACCAACAAGATTAACATGTCTTGCATCGATGTCAACTTTTTTGATTCTTGTCACTATTTTATATGAAGCCAATCTTCTTTGGATATAAACGGCATCTGCTTTTCTGTCTTGAACAGAGAATACAGCAATGTCATCCCCATCGATATTGACGAATTTTACATCGTATCCACTTTTTAGTCCGATTGCTGTAATCCTAACAATCTTCGCCTCGTTCATATTTGTTGCCTTCACCATTACAGCATATCCATGAAGTGCTATAGGCTTATTTGGGTTTGAGAACACATCTGGGTCACTAAAATACTTTTCTCCAATTGCAAGTGTGTCTTTTACACCGTTTGCATATATAATAGCTCTCTTGTCCTCAGAAGCATACAATGCTGTAACCAACCCAATAGCTACTAGAGATGATATATATTTCTTCATTTTTTTCCTTTATAAAGTCTAGTTGACATACAAAAATTTTGTTAGCCATTCTGTAAAAAATCAGAAATTTCTTGCAGAATGGCTATTTTATTACTTTCTATCTACTTACCAAAGACTCGATTGATAAATCATCATCAATCGCATTATCTTCTCCTGTTTCATTAACAGCTCTTTGCTCTTTACATTCATCTAATAAAAGCGAATCATATTGCTTGTGCTCAATAAAATAATTTCCCTTATCTTGATTCGTGATTTCTACAACGATTGGTTGATTAGTTGAAATCGTTTGAATGTCTTCTTTTTTAAAGTAAATACTAATACATGATTGTGAATCTTTTATTGTCGAGCAGAACCACCCATTGTTTTTTTCAACAATTCCAAGACTCTTATAATTTTCAATTATTGCATAATATCTCTCTTGAACATTTGTTGTTGGACTCAATGTGTTATAGCGAGAAACAGCTTCTTTGAAATTTGATACTCCATCACAATAGTAAAATCTCTCATTGCTATATTGTGCTTGTTTTTGTATCTTCTCGGAAAAAGTAAATGAATTAATTTTATCCATAAACTCATCAATAGCATTATCATCTATTGCCATTCCTATTGCCATTACATGCCCGCCAAATTTTACATGTTTTTCAAGTTCTTTATTTGCGGTTAAAAACTCTTGCAGGGCATCTTTTACAACACTCCCTCTTCCACTTCCAACATAGCATTTTCGCTTTTCGTCATAACTCAATACAATATTCGATTTTGCTGTTTTATTAAGAACATTTTGCGATAACAACCCATTTATTCCACTATATTCGTTGTCTATTTTTAAAACAACAAGGCTTTTGTCCGCTATGTACTCATTTAATAATACTCCATCAATCTTTTTTTCGAGTGTTGCTGTAATTCTTTTTCTTTCTTCGTGAACAGAGTTTAAATTATTAAAGAGCTTTTTAACTTTTGTACTTGATGATAGATGTCTTAGATTTTTTGAGTCCAAACCAACTTTAAATATCCCCTCAATATCCTTTAAATCTTTCCCCATCCTAGAATAAGAATTGATTTTATTGATGATATTAAAAGACAAATCAAGACTTGTTATGTTTTTACTTCTTATTGAAGAAACCCAAGTTAGCTTATCCCTATTATCCGTCATTAGTTCCAATGATTCTTTTAGAAACTGTTTGTTTTCAAAGCTCATTTCTGCCATATCTGCACATAGAGATATTCCTGCAAACATCTTATTAATCTTTAGCACATCGTGAGGCTTTATTTTGCTTTTACCGAAATACTCTCGCATCTCTTCTTCAAAAGCCATAGTCATATCATATACTACTTTTCCTGCTGATGTCGATACTTCGTTGTTTCTACTAGGATTATATACAAAAGGAAGGCTCTCTTTGGTTGTCGGATGATGGTCTATAACTAAAACATTTTTAGTATTTTCATCAAAATATTCATAACTTGAACCCGTGTCAACAAAAACAACCAGAGAATACTCTTTTGAGAGAGAGTCGAAGATTTCTTTTGGCATTGTGTATCCATGTTCTCTTTTTGTGTAATATGTTTCAACATTTGAGTCATCAACTGCTACACCATTGACTCTTGATTCTAACAATTTGATGTAATTATACAAAATTAAACCGCCAAATTTTCCATCGGGGTCATAATCTGATATTATTAAAATAGGCTTTTTTCTCACCGCTTCCTTATAGATTTTCTTCATGAACTTGGATGTGATTTTTTTATCAACAGACAATTCTTTATCAGAAGCATTTGTAAAATCTTCTATTAAATCATTATCAATAAAACTTCTAATATCTTTTATCTTGTTCACTAAACCCACCCTATAATTTTCAATAAAACTAAATGTCTATACCATATCTTTCTTTTATAAGTTTAGTGAAATTAGTTTGATTTTCTATAAAACTATTGAAATTTGTTGAAAGTTCTACAACGACATCCGATATAACACTGATTTTTTCATCAATCATATCCACCCTCTCATGCAACATTACTGTTCTTTGCTCATTCTCTTCTTTATGCTCTTGCAAGTTTTGTTGGATTTTATGAGAGATTTTTTCAATCAGTTCATCTTCATCTATGTTTTTTTGTGATGATTGTTCTAAGTTTTCTTCTGCATTGCTTTCTCTGATTGCTTGAATGTCCTCTGATATTTTTTCTATTGACTGAACGACTTCTTGTAATGATTGTCTGAACTCTTCTGTTTGCTTTTGTTCAATCTGCTCTCTTCCGTCATCATCATTGATTTCACTGTTGTTTTCATATTCAACTTCTGCTTCATTTACTTCCGCATCAATAATATCTTCATTTGATTCAATTTTTTTGGTTTCTTGATGAGAAATCAAACTTGGAACTTTGCTAAATCCATGAGGTACATGCTCTTGAAAAAAAAGACTGAAAAATGCAAATTGGTCTTCAAGATTTTTTTGCGACAAGAAAGAACTTGCACTTTTCCTCATTGAGTCTTTTGACAGCTTGTTTAGTTTTATAATCAGATTAGACAAAGAATAGCTTATATCCTTAATGCTTTCAAAATTTGCATCATCTCTTGTTATTGATTGATATTGACTCATAAAGTCACGAATCTCTTCTCTAACGATATTTCTTAATGTTATCATTTCTTCGTTGAAGTATTCAACTGCTTTTGTCTCTGGTGTTGATTCAGTTAAGCTGTTGTAAACAATAATATGTTCTGCTTTTGTTGAATCATCAAAAATGTCTTTTAGTTTAGAGAGGAGTACACAATCATTGATTATCTGCTCTGTTTTTGATATTGTCGTATTTTCACTATCTTCTGCATTTTCACTATATGTATTTCCATCTTCAATAGACTCTTGTAAAAATCCTATTTCCGTTGCGATGATTGTTTTAAAAAGAGAGCTATTCTCTTTTATCGTTTGAAGCAGTGTTACAAGTGCTAGACTGTTTTCCATCTCTCTGATAGAGCCAGAAATTGTTTCATATTCAAGAATACTTAATGTGTCTGAATAACTATCCAATACTGTAATATCTGCTAAATTATACTTCATTTTTCTTTTTTCCTTTTACTTGATTATTTAAAAATTATCTATTTGACTAACATCAGATGAGTTGACGATACTTTTTGTCGGCTTTACGGTTTTAAGTAACAATACTTTTTCAATCACTTCTCCTGATGTTTTCCCCACATGTAATACATCCACAAAAACAAAAAAGTACATGATAGATATAATGATAGATATAACCATTGCTGTTAATCCAGCTTTTATATGTACGAAAAGATGGTTTCCGTCATTGTTTCTATTTGCTTCTTCTTTTGTGTTTTTGAGGCTATATACATAACTTACAACAGGAGTTCCAATTACGATGAAATAGCTTAGAACAATAACGAAAACACCCACAAAGATAAATATCGTACTATTTATCTTGTCTAGCAGGTCTGCCATTTCAACGAAGGAACTTCCCATGTTTTAACCTTTTTTCTGTTTATACAGAAAGTTTTAGAACTTTTTTAACAATAGTTCCCATACTTGCTTTTTGACCAGCAGTTGTTGAGTAAGCCTCGTCTAAGTGTAATAGTTTTGTAAACACCATAATAAATAACATACTTCCAACGAAAGCACCAATTAATGCAACAAAACCAGCCTTTGTATGTGTCAGTGCCGCAGATGCAGAACTTTCATTTCTCTCATCTTGCTTCTTAAAGAATGAAAGACCAGCCCAATATGCCCCAACAGGGAAACCTAATAGTAATCCCCATCCTACGATTGTAAGGAACATATCACCAAAAGTTGCAACAATCGTTGTTCCTTTTGCTCCAACTGTATCTAGCCCATCAAGAGCATCCCCATATTCAGCACCAAACACAGCAGTGCTTCCGATTAACAATAGCACGAATGCTAAAAACATTTTATTTTTTTTCATTTTTTTTCCTTATGTTGAATTTTTCGTTGTTTCATTTTTATACCTTTGAAGTTTGTGTCGATTTGTGTCAGTCCTCCCCTCCTTTATTTTTATTTCTAGCAAAAAGCGATTTATACAAGTAAACAACTTTTGGTGCACCACCTTTTTTCTCTTTACTTGTAGGAACTATATACATTACAGCTTCACCTTTTTTCAGATGCTCTTTTATCTTTTTATGCAGTTTGATTATTTCAATAGAAACATCATCTATATAGTAATAGTAGATGTTCGGTCTCACATTAAAATACTGCTCTTTATATAAGGCATTGATTGCTCTTGTTTCAATCATTCGAGAACCTTTTGGAATCACTTCTTCCGATGCAGATGGTATAAGACAAAACAAAAGAATTCCATTTTCTTTATCTTCTTCCTTGATTGTAACCATTAGCGGATGAGGAGCTTTTTTCCATTTGAAATCAAACGGCATCTTTACTTTTTTAGCCAATTCACTATCAATGACATCTTCCATGTTTTTCAGATACTCATTAAACTCCTCTTCGAGATATGAATATATGATGTCTTTTGCATTGTCTGTTTCAGAATAGCCCTCTTCTTGAACAACTATTTTTTTCAGCTTCTCAAATAATCTATCCATCTCTTTTACGAGAAAAACATCAAACAGTTGTTCAAAAAAAGAATATTTCTTTGAAAGTATTTTGCTCTCTGTGTAGTTGTCACAGATTAATTTAAAGCCCTCTTTTTTAACACCTGTTTTTGCATGTGTTACAATTTGACAAACAATTCTTGGATTTTCCAATCCTTTTTTTCTTAAAAATTTCACAATTATCTCCTCTTCTTATCTTAGTGCTATGACTTCGTTGACATCATATTCTGGTTGACTTCCACCGCCTCTTGCAAACTCAATACTGCTAAATCTATCCATTACCTCAGAAAGATTGGAGCATGGTTCATAGAAAACAAAATCAGATTTCATTTCCAAATCCAAATTCCCTTTAAAAACTTCCGATTTTATTCTCGACATGTCAATCTCCTTTTTAAAAAATCTTTCCAATATATATGCTGATTTTGGTATGCTTTCACAATTTATTTCCTCTGTGTTTGAAAATGTCATAAATGAATCTGATTTCATAGAACCCATATCTTTAATAATTTTTAGTTCTACTCGCTTTAGTTCTTTTTCAACATCTTTTTTTAGCTTTGATATTAACAATAGAGCATCGTGACTTTCTAGGTCTTCTATCCTCTCTTTTAGTTCTACTAATTTTTTGTAAAATGGAGTATCTTCGATAATGTCATTTGGTATTCTGCTCTTCATTCTTTTTGTTTTTACCTCAACAGCATCATAAAAGTTTAATGCTTGCGATAAATCATCAATACCTATGCTTTCCAAGCTTGAAGCCAAATCATCAATTTGTGATGCAAAAAATGCTTTCTTTGTTATTTTTACTTTTTTGAGTTCATCTTTGTTTGACTCGTAAATTCTCTCCAATAACTGTTTTTTTGTTAAAGGCTTAAATCTTGCAAACTTCTCTTCTAGCTTTTGCATTTTATTCTGATTGTCTTGCGGTATGATTGGTGTTTGTTTTTTTTCAAATGGGAGATATAAATATGAACCATCTTCTTTTTCTTTTTGAAGAATATATTTGTTTCTATGTAACTTTACTGTCGCTGTTCCTAGAGGTGTTTCATCCTGCATAACAATATAATCTTCAAGAGATATGCTATTTCCTTTATCAATAGAACCGATATTCTCTCTGTAGAAAGAATTGAATGGTTTTTTCGCTGAGTCAGATAAGCTTGATAACTCTCTGTTTATCTTAGATAAAATAGCATACTCTTTAGTTATCATAGGCTCTCTTTTCCTTCCCAAGCAGTAACCACTACTTTATTTTTTGATAAAAGGTGTGGTATTCCTCTGCTATTGTATGTTTCAATCTTAAAACCTTTTTCTATCAAAATCAAAGCATATTCTTGTTTCTTTTTGTCAATGTATTTTCTTACAGCAAAATATAGCAATACTGTTGTTAGTGAAAACATCGTTAAGTAAAAAGCTACAGCGAGTATAATGCTTGCAAAAGCTGTCATATTATCCATTTGTTTTAATCCTTCATCAAGCTTACAAGCTCTTTTTGTTTTTGTGAGTAAAAAACAATCTTGTCTTTTAAAAACAAACTGTATGTACTTATCGCAACAATATTAACTATTGTCTTATTGATTTTTTCACTCTTATCTTTTATATCTTTTTCTGTATCTTTTGAATCCGATACTTTATCACCAAGACTACTTGCATTTAATGACAATGACAATAAAGATAAAAGTAAAAACTTTCTCATCCTTTTTCAATCTCCGATTTCAGTTTGTCGAAATCCACAATTTCAATCGTTGATGGAGACTTCCCTTTTTTGTAAATATTTACAACACCAAGACTTTTTAATCTCTCTTCATTGTTCACAATAAAAGCATAAATCGTTGAATATGATAATTCAATATCTGTTTCTCTGATAAAACTTCTAATACTCTTCTTTCTTTTTGAAAGTTTTTTTTTAAAGTATTTCACTAGCTTTTCGCTATCAAGAACATATATTTTATTGTTAATGCCCTTATTAGATACTTCAATTATGTTCTCTTTTTTGAGAATATTTTCATCTTTAGTGATGTTGTTCCAAAGAGAGTTGTATGTAAACATTAACAGCTCTTCTTTTTTATGGCAATCATCTAAAAACTGATTTAAAGTGATTTTTTCCAATATATTACCTTCTTTATAAAAACCTAGTAAAAACTAAACAAAAATTAAACGGCTCATTAAGTTATTACTGTAATATTAGATGAAATATACTTAATTTGCTATAAAGATTGAATAAAAAGCAATAAACAATAAAGAGGGAAAATGTATGTTCTATGCAAGCAATGAGCAAAAAGCTATTAGAGACCATTTATACGAGAAAAACAATCGTAGAGAAAATGCAAAAGTTGATGTTATTGCTCCAGCAGGAAGTGGTAAAACTACGACCATATTATTCTTAATGGACTCACTAAGTGACAAGAAAGTCCTTTATCTTGTCTTTAATACAGCTATGAAAAAAGAGATTGAACAAAGACTGAACTTTTCAACCTCATCATTTGAGATGATTAATAAGGACAATATTGATATTTATACTTTTCATGGCTACATGAGAAATATTTTAAATCAAAAAATAAGTGATATTGGATTCGACTATGCAAATGGAAGTATTACTGCATACCATATTGCCAATGTTATGAAATCTAGCAACTTTGATACTGACAGCAAAGGGCTCTCTGTAGTATCTGAAAGTTTCAATAAATACATTAAAGATTTTGTTAAAACAACACAGACCCTAAAAGATTTCTATGAGACAAAATCAAATAGCATTCAAATAGATGAACCTTTAGTCAATGCCATCTCTCCATATCTAAAAGAGATAAAACAGATAGATATTGAATACTTTAATGAATTAATTCCTGATGAGCAAGAGGAGATAGTACGAGATGTTTATAATGATTTTGTAGATAGCATCTTTAATAAAAATGCTCTAACAGAAGCAATGCCACATGATATATATTACAAGTATGTTTATCACAACTATAGCGAACTAGACCTTTTTCAAGATTATCAATATGTCATGGTAGATGAGGCACAGGATATTGACCCAATAATTATTGCCTTGCTTGATAAAGCAAATGTAAACCTCATCAAGTTCGGAGACAATTTTCAACAGATTAATAGATTTAGAGGAACTGTCAATGCTCTTGAAGATGCCAAAAATGACAGATTTGCTTTAACTGCAAGTTATAGGCTTACTCCATATATGGGATTGCTTACAGAAGCTTTTCTTTCAAAAGAAGCTGAAAAGCTGGGATACTCTCCTAGTGATGTTCCTAGAATTTACGGGTCACAAAAAACTTCCGAGCCTTTAAAGCAACAGCAAATTAAAACTATACAGAACTCTTCGTTCTTTAGTGAAATAGTGAGTGAGCTTAGTTCTGTAAAAGTCGAGGAAAGTGATACATACAAAGAGATACAAGAGAATAAAATGAGAATTGAATCTTCTATCAACAAAGGCAGTAAAACTACTTTCAATAAAGCAGTGAGCAAGTTCTTGAAGGAAAAAGATTATGAACAGTTTTACCTTGCTATTGTTTCAAACACTTCTTTATACAATCATGATGAAACTACTGTCAAAAGAAATACCGAGCTTCTTAAAATGAATGTTGGCTCACAGTTTCATAAAGAGCTCTATCAAGTAGCTAAGAACTACAACTTTAAACTTAGCAACAAAGAGAAGAGAGAATTGCTTGTTACAAGTAGTGGTACTTTTGGATATTTGACACGAAACAATAAAAAAGCCATTGATTTTGTTTACCAGCTCTCGAAACAAATTCCTATGGAATCTATAAGTGAAATGCCTCTTTTCAATGTCAAATTCAATCTCTCACTATCGGATACATTCGATAATTTTACGAAACAAAACTTTGGAGGTGTTACCCCTAAAGATATGGCAATTCTTAGCAGTGGTCTTGACAATGTTTCATCTAAAGTAGTAAGTGGAATTTCTGCATGGAATAACCATGAACGATTAAGCTCTATTGCTATTCCCCAAAAGCTTTTAGCGAAACTTCTTAAAGATAAGAACTCTGCATTTGGTCTTGTTGATGTTCCTTTTATTAATATACAGGGAGTAAAACATTCGTTGGCAGATTATGGTGTTGAAGGAAAAGACCTTAGAGATATTATAGACGGTGCTATTAAAACAGCGAAGACAAAGATTACAAAACAAAAGTTGGATGCTGATGAGGTGACGGCACAACATCTTGTTGAATTGTCTGGATTGTCATCATTAGGCAAATTGATTCCTTTTGATAAGTATGTAAAAGTACAAACTACTCTTGAAGAGCTCAAAGAGAAAAAGCTAGGGCTTATTGAAAGCTATTATAAATATAGTGATATAAAAGAAACTGCAAAATACAATCCTAATATCAATCTTGTAAAAGATGGTGCATTTTATAATATCTATTGTTCTACTATTCATCAAGTAAAAGGACTAGAGATGGATAGGGTTTTGCTTGGTAATGATATTTACTCCTTAGATGATGAAAAAGACTTAGAGGAAAATAGAGATGAATTTAAACTTGCTTATGTTGCTTTAACCAGAACAAAGAAGTCACTCTCTCTTGAAGAGGGAAGTCCTCTTACACAAGTTATTGAGAATACCCTTGATAGTGGTTATTCAAGATTCTATGAAAGTGACAATGCTATACTTAAAGAGGTACTTAGTTCTAAGATGTCAAACAGGCTTCCAAAGTATGAGATTTACATTAAAGACTCTATGGATATGTCTGTAGTTAAAAATGACACCATGTTTTTTGGAGATGGGATATTTCCTACATATAAGGATATTGTGATGATTACAGAAAAAGATAGTGGTAAATTTTTAGATATTCAATCCAAAGGGGAAGATTTCAAAAGCAAGTATGGGGAAAATTCAGAGATTCACTTCTTTAAACCTTTGAATATAGATGAAGACGAATTCAATCAGATTGTTGAAAAATGGAATAATGAGCTTAACGAACAAAGAGTTGAGCTAGAACAAGAAGCAATGGGGCTATTCTAAGCCCCTTTTGCACACTCCTCTAAGGTAAGGTTTCCTAGTTCTTTTTCTATCCTTTTTACTTCACCTCTGCTATGCAAAGCATATTCAACCTTTTCAGCTTTAAACATCTTTTTTAAGTGCATTAAACTATCTTCTAATTTCAAAGAGCTATCACATACAAAAATATCTACAGCACAATATTTAAACTCCTTCCAAGCATGAACCGATAAGTGACTTTCTGAAATAATTACGACACCACTTACTCCAACAGGATAAAACTTGTGGAATTTTTCTGCAACAATGGTAGCTCCTGCAACTCGTGCAGATTCCATCATCGCATCTCTTACATATTTAATATTATCAATTGCATCTTCACAACAGTTATAGAACTCTGCAATCATGTGTTTACCGAGTGAGTTTTCATGTGGATTAATTGGATTGATAACTTTCATTTTAAAACCCGAAAGTAATCCACATAAACAGAAGGTCTGTTCCTGCTGTTCCTCCAGCATCATCATTTTGTGGCACATAAGTTAATGAATATTTTAAAAAGTTTTTATTTTCAAATTGATACCCTAAACTTATTCCTCCGACAGGTAGGAAAACGGTAGTTCTTCCGTAGCTTATGTCTCTTTGTGCTTCATTGTACTCACCGACAGTAGTCCAATCTTCTGCTTCTGCCACTGCTCCTGCTATCTGAGCAGACCAAAACAAATGGTCTGAACCATAGATATAATTTCTATATTTTACTCCAATTCCAGCAAAATAGAATGGGTAGTCAGCACAATCTTGAAAATACCCAAGTTGAGTATATGCACTAAAGCCCATTTCCCCTTTCTCTCTAAAATCATAATTTAATCCGATGCCGGGATTAAATACCCACTGACCGTTTGACGACCCAATACTTTTTGGTGCATTGTAATAAGCTTCTTCTTTTGTTAAATGGTAACTTGCACCATAGGCATCAATTGATACTTCTCCTGCATTTAGCATTCCAACTAGACATGCTAATCCAATAAATATTCTTTTCATTTTGTCTGTTCCTTTTTTGTTTTGTCAATGTTATCATATTATGTTTTATTTGTCAATCAATAAAATAATCCATAAGTTTTTTATATTTCATATTTTTGAAATAATTTAATTCTGCTACTTTGTATCTATAATATTCATATTCAGCAGGTGGAGTTTTTGAAAATATTGATAGATTTCCTATGTTATTGTCTCTACATAGTCTCACTACCTCTTCTATTATATGTTTGCTTTCTACCCAATCAGTTTCCCAACATCCCAATAGTCCATTGTAAACAAATTGTCCATTAGTACCGAAATCTATATCAATTACCTCTTTTGGTCTGTTGTTTTGGTCTGTTCCATCTATAACTATATTCCAAGTAAATCCATCTTCTGTTTGCTCTGCACCAAGTTTTGTTAATATTTTCTCTGTAAGGAAATTGTGCTCCCAATATGTTATTGAAATTGGCTTATAGTTTGTTTTTTTCAATATTGAAGCGTAGGCTCTAAACATTGGCTTGATATTTCTTAGATTTTTGTAGTAAATATATTCATTTTCTACAAAGTTATCTTCTTCTCTGAAACTTAATATTCCATCAATTTCACCATTTTTGTTTCTATAAACATCAAAATTGTTAAAAAATGAATCATTCTCTTCCATTGTTTCAAAATCATTGTTTGGGTAGCCAAGCAAAAGCTTATTATGAACGAAAATCTCTTTGACTGTTTTATATTTTATATCTTTGTTTTTTTCAAAAATATCAATACTGTCTTCCTTTCTGATATTCATAAGTCTTGAATAGGATTTTACAGACTCATTAATAAAAAAGTTATTTCTGTTTCTTCTGCCGTCTGCTCTGAAATCATATCTTAGTAATGTCGAAATATCCATTTCATTTATATGTTCCATTGACAAACAGGGCTTCTCGTCTTCCAAAAAATATAGGAATCTGCCAATAGAATTTGCAGTAAAAAAAGCCTTTTTTGGAATTTCTTGGTACAATTTCCATTCTTTGTCATCGTCTTCTCTTTTTCTTGCAAATATTACACCTATGTCTCCAAACGATTGCATATTAATAACTAACCTTAATATTGAACTTGATGATGCTTCCATATTTAATGAAATTTTTGCAAAAACATTCGGAGATATATACACTGATGTTGATTGTGCGGATAGTACCCCATCATCAGAAAGCAATTCCATAACATCCATATAGTGTTCTTTTGAAAATAATTTATTTATTGGATTGTTTTCATCAACATAAGGGTCTGGATAGTCAAGAACGATTAAATCCCATTTTTGCCCTTTAGATTTTGCTTTTTCAATAAAATCCAAACTGTCCTCTATGTGTACTGTTACTTTTTTATTATTTAAGCTGTCATGATTTAATTCTGTCATATCTTTATGTTTCGTTGACATAAAAATCATAGCATCTGATATATCTACCAAGTCGATACTCTCTATATGTTTCAACTTTAATAGCTCTCGTACACCTAGTCCGTCACCTCCACCCAATATTAAAACTTTTTGTTTTTTTACAGGCGAGAATAATGAAGGGAGCATAAAAACTGATTGATGGTATCTGTGCTCGTCTTTTTCTGCAAATTGCAGACCATTATCAATGTTGAGGCTTGTAAAGTTGCCTGCATCTTTATAGAGCGTAATTCTCGCAAACTCATCTTTCCAACTGTACAATTCTTCAAAATCTTGCATATTTTAAAATCCTTTTTTTCTTTTTTCTTTTTCTTATTCAGAGAAAATATCTGTATAGTAAACCCAAGTTCCCAGACTGTTTGTTATCCCAATTCTTGTTTTTGGTAACGATGATAATCCTGAATAGTTTATTTGAGGTCTTGGTGGCGGACATGTTACTTCATTTCCGTTGTTGTCAGCCAAAGGCACTATAGAAATTGTGTTTCCAAGACCATCTGTTTTGTATTTGTTTCCCAAGCTAAGATTAGCCAAAAAACGACTGATTTCTACATCTGTATCGATAGTACAATAGTTTATTGATGTTTCCCAATTGTTTGAGTTTGTATGAGAAGAACATCCACAGTTCCCTGTTGTATCTTCAATCCCAGAACATAGTGTTGCAGGATTTACAGAAAATGCCTCCCAAACAAATGGCACTACTGTGTCATCCATTGAGGTTAACCCTCCTGCTGGGTCAGAAGCTCCATTGTTTCCACCGCATGTATTTCCAAGCTCTGCAATTCTTTTTGCTCTCACGAAGCTCTTAATTGCATTGGCTACTTCATTTACTTTTTGTTCTGTATGAATGAGTGCAGTATTTACTTGTCCTGATATATCAAGAATTGTATTTACAGCATTTGTTGTCTGTATTGTTATTTGAGGGTAGTTGTTTTGATATGGTGCTATATATTGTGTGCCTGTTGAATGAAGATTTGTTCCCGCAAACTGCATAAGATTTCCGTAGCCATCATAACATTGAACATCGTAAGTCGGTGCACTCCCTGTTACTTGACACCCTACTCCAATTAAAGAGTTTAGAGCCATCGCATCAAATGTGTTAAATGTTAATGTTGTGCTGTCTTTAACAACAGGTGTTGCCGACAAATTCGCACATGAAACATCATTCCACCCATAGCAGTTTTGTTCTACATACAAAAGATTTTCATAAAACACTCTCTCAAATGTATCACTTAGTGCTTTTACTCTTGTTTTTGTAATCGATATTTTGTTGCTATTTTCCGAAACTTTCATTAACTGAAATGCGATTGGTGTCAGCATTGCAATAACAGCCAAGAAAATTAAAATTTCCATAACAACAAAACCTTTTTTAAAGTTTTGTGTTCTCATGTTTTGTTGCCTCTTAGTTTCCTATAATACTCGAAACGGCACAAACATCTGATGAAGTTCCGCTCGGTTTATAGTATCTATAGTTATTGTACTTTGAATAGTCAAAAACATTATTTAGTATGAATCGTTGCCCCTGCGAAAGCTGAGATATATTTGTCATTGAGTTATTATCGACAGTTGAAGCTGATTGAATATCAGATAAATTGCCAGATGTATTTGTCAAAAAACTCCAAAAGGTATTCGCATCTGTCATATTTACGGTTTTCGCACCTTGACAAAAACTATCTGTTGGAAACGGACAATTTGTTCTCCCTGCTAAATAGCAGTTTTTACATGTAAGTACCCAAGATTGTGCTGTTTGACAAGTCCGTATTAATGCTCTTTCAACTTCATCTGTGTCTAGGTTGTCAAGTGTTGATTTTGTTCCAACAGGACTTTTGTCTGTTACGAAGGACTGATGCTCATTCCTCACTTCAACATGTTTTGTCTTAAATGACAACTCTGTTGAAGTAAACATATATATCAGTATAGCAGAGAAGATTGCTACAAAGATGCCCATTTTGTAGCCTTGCTTACGGACAAGGCTTGTTATCTAAATAAACATCTATTGTATTAGAATTTACATTCAAATCATCTGCGGACTTTGAGAAAGCTTCCGATAATCTCTGTAATGTTTTTGCATCAAGTGTAGGTGTTGTGAGTGTGATTCTTTTTCCAGAACAGCTATACGACCATCCTCTTGCTTTAACACTTGGACTTATGTATGTATTTGCACTATCCCAAGCCCAAGAACTGTCTTTTGGATATTGATAGTTGTTGGAATAATATTGGTCTAATCCCTGTGATATAATCGTGAATTCCGATTTAAACTCATTTGTATCGACATTGCTTTTTATTGACGGATATGTCACAAGGAACAGACCCCCTAAAATTACACCAGCAATTATCAAATAAATGATAATTTCCATAGATACGAACCCGCTTTTCATAGCATTAGTTTTTCTTTGATTGTTCATAAAGTATTCCTTTTTTCTTTTTAGCTGGTTATGACAGCTATCTAGCTGTCATATTTTCCGTTACCAGAATTCTGTGCAACTGTATTTTGCATCGGTGTGATTTCGTAGCTTCTTGTTTGAATCTCTTTGTTGTTGAGAATATCAAGAATAGCAATTCTTCGCTTGTTGATTTTTTGAATTCCTGTTGTACTCCAATTGCTTGTAGGAACACAGCCATATTTTCCACATACATAATTTCTCGTTTGACTTACTGTCGTGCTTGTCAGTGTTCCTGTTGGTAAATCAAAATATATTTCGTCTGCTGTTCTAGCATAAGTAGTCCCATACTTACCATTTGATTGTAAATATGTTCCTCTTGGGTTTTGAGCTTTTGTTCCTTGTAGAGTTATTCTTGATTTTCCATCAGCACCATAGCCTGTCAGCTTAAGGTCTCCTTTTTTATTAACCATCACATTGTACTTGTGCCCATATAAGGTAAATCCGCCTGTTGTTCCACCTTTAACAGGAGAACCAGCAACACTTGCTTGACCCACTCTATTAATAGTTGCACCCGTCACAAGCTTTCCGCTTGTATCCATATTCCCTAATTGACCTTTAATCGCACTGTTGACTCCATTTGCGATAACACTGTCACTGTTTTGATACATATCGTAAAATGATTGGTCTGTCTTTGCTTTGTAGTTGTCAATGTCAGACGGAACTACATATACTGCTCCCATTAGGCTCACAGAAGCAACAGAGCTGAGTACGATTGAAGTAATCACCTTGTTTTTCGTTTTTAGCATTTTAAGCCTCCTGTATTTTTCAACTGTTACTATACAATTTTTACATTTAAGTAAAACTTAATTCGTTAACTTTTCGTTAACTTATATTAATGTTTTTTATCCAGCCATTGCCATTGCTTTTTGTGAAAGCAAGCCAATAGGGATAAGAGCCAAGAAGATAATCAAGAAAATAAACACATAACTTAAGAATGGTAACATTTTTGAAAATCCATCTATTTTCTTAAATGTTACTTGCTTCATTTGTTCTTTTGTGTACTCCCACCCTTTTATATCTTCGTTACTGTTTATTTTATCTGTCAATACAACTGCTACATCTATTGGCATCTTTTGTATCATTTCATCGATAGCATCGATTAGAGTCACGGATGACAATGATGTGTATATTGTGAAATACAAGCTGGATAACTTCTTGCTTGTTTCTGTTTCATACAGTTGCATAAATATACTGTCGTAATTTAGTCCAATATTTCTTAAAACTTTAACAATGGAAGCAATCTTATATATCTCCATTTCGCTTTTACCTGTCTTGTTTCTTATGAGCATTATCACACCCCCCATAATTCCAAACATAGAAACCACTAAAAACAAAAATCCCAACAATGGATGAGAATTTGCAAAAATATATGGCTCTAAAATTGTAGGGATTGGGTCGTCACCATAGAATGAAATTAAAATTGGAACAATCCTTGTAACAATAAAAATACATGCTATTGATGCAACAAATATAAGCATAAAAGGTTGTATCAAACTTGAAGTCATTGCAGAATTTAACTTTTGAATACTTGTCCTATCTTCAATTCTCTCATGAATAATCTCTTTAGATAAGGCATTTTTACTATCTGCTAACTTTAAAAGATTATATGTTTCATCTGTCAACATGTTAGAATAAAAGAAACTCTCTAAATATGACCTACCATCCTCAATAAGAGTAAGCACATCGTAAAGTTGAGCTGTAATCTTATTCTCACCTTTTTTACTAGAAAGGGCAATTACCGATTCTATGGTAACTTTGGGTTTTTTTGTTTCAATAATTGATAAGACTAATTCTAAGACAAAATCTTCTGTTTTTTCTCTTGCTTTATTAAACATGTATTATCCTGATAGCTCTGTTGATAATGTTTCTAAATCTATTTCACCAAGAAGCAATTTCTCTATTCCTATGTCAACATAGGTTTTTGCTTTTTTTGCCCTAGATTGAAGAACAAGTCGCCTTTCTATTTCCAAAGCATTGACGGTATCTGAAATTAACATTCTTGTTTCAATGTCAAAAATCATATATTCGTAAAGCACTGTTCTTCCAATATACCCTGCTGATAATAGTTCTTCTTTTTGAGGATGATAAACTCTACACTTTTTACATCCGTGTTCATTTGGAATTTTTATTTCTTCACCTATAATTTGTTCAAATTTTGGTTCTGCATCTACCATTTTAATATGTTTTAATGCTGATAAATCTTCTTCTGTAAACTTTCGTGATGAGCAACAATGAGGACAAATTTTCTTTACAAGTTTTTGGTTTATTAAAATATTTATATTGTTTGCCAAATCATCTTGCTTTAGTCCATATTGATGAACAAGTAAATTTGGTATATTTGTAACTCTTGAAGAGTGCAGTGTTGAATATACCAAGTGACCTGTTTCAGAAGCATACAAAAGAGCTTCCGTAAGCTCTTTCATCTTTCTCCACTCACCAACGAATATAACATCGGGGTCTTGTCTCATAAAGGCTACAGTATAAGCAAGATAATCCATAATTACACTGTCTTCTTCTTTATCCTTTATGATTTTAAATGTTTGATGTTGAACTGCATTTTCAAGAACATACTCAACAGGGTCTTCAACTGTTCTAATTGAACGAGTTGTGTTAATAAGACTAATAAAACTGTTAAGACTTCTTGATTTACCACTACCTGTAGCACCAGACATTAGATTTAGCCCTGTTTTGTAATTATTGTATTCAAGTATTACATCTGCATCTTTGTCTAAATATCCAAGCTTTTTAATATCTTCTTTTCCTTTTACCCTTGTCAGCTCTTTTGACAATAGACGAATAACAAAGTTTTGAAACTTATCAACAAGCGATGGAGTAAATGCAAGTCTTAAATCAAGCTTCCTCTCTGGTATCTCTATCCTTGCATCTTGTTTCATATTCCATTGCTCTGTATCAAGCTGTGAATACTGTGCCGCAATGTTCTTTATTACCTGCTGAAGGATATAAGCTTTCTCCATTGCAAACCTGTCTAGGGGAATTAAATCACCTAGTAGTCTTCCTTTTATCTCATAACCATACTCTCTAATTTCAAAGTGAATATCAGTGATTCCTATTTCTTGACATGTTTGCACTAAAGAGTAAAAAAATCCTTTTACTCCATCCTCTTCAATGTCTTGCATTTGAAGAAGATGGTAAGGAACGAGAACGATAGACTTATCTTTAAAAGATTCCTCTGCTGATATATAGTCAACAGGAGTAGTAACACCTATTTGATTATCTTTATACTCTATATACCATGAGTGTCTTGATGAAATATTTTTGTCTTCACTGTAGATTATGTGAAAATGATTAGCCCATATCCTCGCAACATCATTGTAATCAAAAAGTTTTTCGACTTCTACAATAAAGTGGATTGGAGAGTACCCTAGTTTTCCAGACTCCTCATATAGCTTTTCAACAGTGTATGAAGAGGATAGCTTGTTTTGCTCTTTTGCCTCTTCAATAATAATGTTAAATATGCTTACAAATTTTTCATCTTTTGAGTCTAGTTCTTTCAACTCTTTTATTGTCATTTATTTCTCCAAAAAAATATTAAATCTTTATTTTAGAAAGAAACATTATATTTTATTTTATAATGTCTTACTTTGCCTTTTTCATTTCTGTCTAGATATATAAAAGAGCTTGTTATCGCTGTTACTGTTCCATTATATACTCTCGAACCTTTTTTTAATGTAGTTCCAGATTTTGTAATAATCTCATATCCACCTAAATCGTTCTTAGTTAATGATTTTGCTGTTATGCTATTTGGTATTTTTGCATAACTTCTTTTACTTTTCCCTTGCTGTTTCGCAAGTCTTTCTTTTTTCTCTTTTTCAATACGAGCTTTTTCTTTTTTTTGCAACTCTGCTAATTTTTTTCTATCTTCTCTCAACTTCATGTCAACGATTGCATCAACTGCATGCTGAATGTTTTCATTTAAGTATTTTGGATAAAAAGGATTCTCTGCATTCTCTATAGCTACAGTGTCTTCTTCTTGCCCTTGTTGGTTATTGTTCGCAAAAGAATTTGTTGTTGAGATTGCCAATAAACAGCATACCAATAATTTAGTTTTTTTCATAGTTATCTTCCTTTAGGTTTTTGATGAATTGTTGTGTTTTGCATTTTTAATTTACTTGCATCAACTAGCAACATATTGATTTGAATATTTCGCCTATTGAGATTTACAAACTGCACAAATCCCTCTTTTATCTGTATAGGACATCTATAAATATCTTTTAGAAAAGCATCAAGTCTTTCTGGAGAAAACTCATTGCTTCTTAATAGAAAGTTTATCTTGTTTTCTCTTAGTGAACTTAACTCAACAACATCTTTATTCTGTCCGAGTATTCTAATACATTCTTTCGCACTTTTTAGCTCAAACGGAATTTTTGTATATTTATCATTCTTTGGAAGCCTTATCGACTTTTTGAAAAAATGGTCTTTCAAGAAAGAGTTTTGCATTGGAGCAAACGAAAACACAGTTACCCTTTGTTGTGTAAATTCAGCATCACCTATAAAGCTACCAGCTTCAAGTGGAAGTGTGTACAAGCTCTTTATCATCTCATTTGTCTGAATTATTGACAAAAGGTCTTGATTTGTGATTTTCTGGTCTGGTTTTGCCTTTTGAGATTGCTGATGTTGCATTTGGAATTTTCTTAACTCTTCCTCTTCATCTTCAAGCATCTGCATATACATAAACCCTAAAAATAAAAGAGATAGACCAAGTAAAGCAAAAGGCAATATCTTTGTCTTTTTCCCAACAATATCCAAGAATGTTGCTAATTCAAGATGTTCAAATTTAACACCTTGAAATATGTTTCCAATCATATTCTCGATTTCTTCTTTCGAGTGATTGTTTAGCTTAATAATTTTTTGGTTTTGGTATCCTAAAAATATAATTAGGAAACTTGGTGTTGTGACAATTATTGCATTCTTGTCATAGTAATCAAAAAGAACTTTTCTCATGTAGTTTGTTGTCAAACTTTGAGACATAATATACTCTTTTTTGTCTTTTGATTGATATATATAAGGTATATTATTAACTTTCTTGTCTTTTACTATGTAGTTTGTTAAGCCTGTTTCGCTTATCTGGACTACAGTTCCTTTTGTAGCGACAAGTCGTGTGACCTTCTCGCCTGTTTTTAAGCTGTAATATTCATCTTTTTGCAAAAGATACAGTTTGTTATAAAGACGAGGTTTTTTTATCTTTAAAACACTATCTAAATTCAAAATGATACCTTATCTGAATATGGGATTTTTTTATCCGTATAGTTTCTTCCTAATTCAACTTGATTTCTTTTTTGTCTTATTCTCCCTGTTTTTGCACTCTCTAGTGTCAGCAGTACAATAAATTCAGAGTTTAAGCTTTGGTTGTCTTTTCCAGAGAACAACCATTCAATAGCTGGTATCTCCCCTAATAGTGGAACAGATTTTTCAGTATTATCCATCCCTTTACTTCTAAACCCACCAATAATAATAGTGTTTCCGAGTTTATTCATCTTTGTGCTAACACGAACTGTTTTACCAACAATTTCTGGGGCTTTGATTTCACCTTCGTCTAATTGAAGTGTAATGAAGTCAAAAACTGTCGATAGCTCAATTATCCCATCGATGTAATATCCATTATCTGATTTTGTAACCACCATGTTTCCTTTGAAGCCCACTTCATCCTCTTTTATCTCTATGGTTGTTTCTGTTGAGGTTTCTGATTGTGAAGTGCCTGTTGTAAAGTATCGAATCAATTTATAGTTAGAGAATGGAATCAACTTCCCTGTTAAGGTTTGGTTGTAGAAATTATCAACCATGTGAACATTACCAAAAGTATTTAGTGCTGTTATTGCACCATCTGCATTTGAACCTGTAACACCAACTTTTGCACCTTCTGTTAAAGTATTTCCAAATGTTCCACTTCCTACTAGGGCATATCCACCAATAGAAAGTTTTCCGAATTTAGTCCAATCTACACCATATTGGAATTGGTTTTTCAAATCAACTCTTAGTAATTGTAATCTCACATATATTAACTCTTGTTTAGATTGATACTCATTAAAGAAAGCTGTTATAAGCTTATGTTGTTTTGGTGTTCCATTAAACATAAAAAAGCCATTCGCTGATGGATACATGTCTATTTGGAACTGCTCTTGAAGTTGACCTACAAGCTCTTTAAAATCAATATTTTCAATTGAATATGAAACGGATTGACTTGCTTTTGAAGCCATTGCACTTCCATCTCCATCTGTTGTCGATTGTGAAGCTCCACCTGAGCCTTGTGCTCCACCCATTGAAAAGTTGATTTTCCCTCTGATTGGTGATGTGATATAGAAAGTTTTTTTGTCATCGACTTTTACATTTTTTCCATCATATTCACACCATACATTTGCTGTAGTACATACTTTGTCTATGTAATCACCTATATTGTCAGACCTTACAGAGAGAGCTATAGGAGTGTCTTTTACACCCTCATTAAAGACTATATTTACATTGTCCTTTATGAGCACCCCTAGAGCTTTGTATAAAGAAGTAGAACCTTGAACAATATATTCTTTTTCATTTCTATGTTTCTTTACAAGCTTTACTTTGAAAATTTTGTTTTTTCCATAAGTAGGCTCATCTGATACAAGTTTGTAGTTTGTAGTTTCATAAATGTAGTTTTCCAAGTCACTTAAGTTTGACACTTTGTATATACTGTCTTTTAATGTTAAATCGCCACTGTCAAGCATATACACTATCTTGTATTTATCACTTAATTTTTTTAAAATAGAGCTTACAGTTTCGTTTTTAACAGAGAAGCTTCTTTCGTATTCTACAACTTCATAGCCTGATAGATTTTGAGAAACTTCTGGGTCGGCAATAAGATTAAGCTCTTTTTCGCTTTTTTGTGTGTTTAGATTTGGTTGAGTACACCCAATAAGTGTTAACAACAACAGGACTGCTGGTGCAACTTTCGTAATTGTTCTATTTCTCATAATTTTCAACTCCCTTAATCACAGTGTTAATTTTTCTAATTATTGTAACTCTATCTTGTGGATTCATTGTTTCAATCTCTTTGGTGAGTCTTCTTGCTTCTTTTAAGTTCATTACTATAGCACTGCTATCACCTAATCTTTTGTTTACTCTTTTGTATCTCAATGTATAAACAACCGTTTTTTTGTCATTATGCAACTTTGCAAAATAAAAAGGTGTTGTTTTCGCAACATATTTTTTCAAATCAGCCATTGTTTTTATTGTTAACTTTAGATTGTCTTTTAATCTTAAGTCGTCATCAATAAAAATAATTTTTTTAGGAGAGCCTTTTGAATTAAAATAATCAATTGCCTGCTTTACTGTTAAACCATAAACAGGAAGTCCGTTATCTTTTTTTGTGTTTACCTCTAGTAAATACTTTGTATTGTTTTGAATAAAATAATCAATTTCAGACAAAGAATTAAAACAATGATTTCCATCTTCAATTTGGATTGTTATATTATTACATCTTCCACCGTCAAATTTATAGTTTCTATGAAATGCTTTTGAAGCTTTATCAACAAGTTCTGCAACTTTAATTGAAGAAGATACACATACTTGCCCGTTTGCTGTTTTTATTTCTGGTTCTGGTTGTGAAGAGCATCCAGAAAAAGAAGATGCTAAAAGCATTGTAAAAGCTATTGATAGTCCTATGCTTTTTTTCATATTAATATTCTCCCTTAATTGATTCTATATCATCAACAAATGCTTTTGTCGAGAAGTTTTGTTTTTCGCTTTTTACCACTTCATTAATAGCCTCTTCTAAATAGTGAAGTGCTTGATGTCTTGTGTCTCTTTGTTGATACACTACAACCGTCTTTTCTGCACTTAAGATGTATTTGTTTTTCATTATCTCAACATCATATTTTGTTGCTTTTTTCAAATAGTTTTTAAAATCTGAAAAACTTCTAATCACAACATCATTTGAGATTAATACAGGTATTGTAATATCACTGCAATATCTCTCATTAAGAACATACTCTGAGCCCTCTATTTTTGAAATGTTTTCAAGTATCTCTGAGATTTTTTTAGGTTCATCATATATATAGCTTTTCATCTCAACATCAACTTCTCCATCGCTGTACTCGTTCTGAATTTTCAACAAATCTTCTTTTATTTGACTTGCTACTGTATATGATGGATTTTTTTTCAAATCATAAAATGCTTGCTCAAAATTAAAATTGTTGATATATTGTGCTTTTTGTTGGAACATATCAAGTAAGATATTGTTAAATGTAGCAACATTGACATGCCATTTGAACAATTTGATATACAAATCCATTATTTCAACAGGTGTGAGATTAAATCTTACCGCAGAAGTTTTTCCGTGAAAGTTTTTGAAAAAATAAAATGCCTTTTCAAATTCTGAACAATTTTTATTAGGGTGAAACTGTCCTGTTTTTTCTGCAACCATTACATACTCAATCAGTGGTGTGTCATTCACTATTGCATTTGCATAATGACCGATATAAATGATTTTCTCATTATTGCTGTTATAAAGCACTTTGCTTGTGAAATTCATTCCTGTATAGTTGTTGAATTTTTGTATAAATGCTTGAATGTTTAAAGTATCGAGGAGTGAAGCATATTGTTCTTTTGTTAAATAGACTGTAAGCATTTTATTTTTTGCTAAATAGATAATATTGTCATCCATGCTATACATTCGATGTCTCTTTTCAACTGCTTCCAACAATGAATCAAAAGAAACTGAATGCTTATTTGCACCTATGCTGTTTTTTCTCATTTTGCTTTTTTCATAAGTGATTAAATCATTAAGACTTAACTCTCCTTTTGTTGCAAGAATTTCATTTAACTTCTTTTGGCTTATGTCTGGAAGTCTATCCTCTTCAACAACAATGTCATTAATGTCATTGACATTTACAACCCTACTCTCTGCGGACAGAGATATTGCTCCTAGTAATAGCATCGCAAGAACTTTGCTTGTTTTATTCATTTTTTCTCCTCTATTGTTATTTCATCATCAAGACTATCTTCAATTTCTTTGTTATTTACAAAAAAAATATTATATTTTTCTTCTAAAGTCTTTTCTGTAAATAATTTTCTGTGCTTTATATTTTTCTTTTGGTTTGCTTCTGGATTTATTCTTTCTATCAGTCCTTCTTTTTCTAAGTCATATATATTTTGCCATATCCACCCTTTTGTGAACTCTTTTTTGTCAACCATGTTTTTGACAAATCTTGATGTGTTCAATGTATCAACATGTAGCAAGGATTCGATTACTTTTAATTGTATGTTTGTGAGATTAATCATTGTTCTCTTCTTTACCTTTTATATTAAAGTGCAAAAACACTATCCATCCTTAAATCTAATTGCTCTATGTCTTCCACCAAATTTCTTATCTTTGCGGATTCTTCACCATTTCCCCAGAAGATAGAAATCAACTTGATGAAATTCTCTTCGCCTTGACTTCCATAAAACATTTTCTGATACGACATTACATCAGATTCCAAGTTTATAATTCCATAGATTTCCATGAAATTTTTGAAGATTTGAGAATCTTTTATCCTTTGAATTCCCTCAATATCTTCATTTTGAATATATACACTCCACTTTTCTATACACTCTAATATTTCTGTTCGTGCATATTCTAAATACTTTAGCTTATAAATATTTTTTTTGTTGATGGATTCAAGGGTTTTGTCATTTCTTATGTCTTTTAGGACACCTCTCACTACACTATTAACTATGTTGTCAACTAAGTCATCCTCATCGTTTTTCTTCTTTTCATGAATTGCTTCTTTGATGAAATCTTGAGTTGCACCTTTAGATAGTGAATCTCGAATCAAAGAAAACTTTTTATATTTTGAAATTTTCTTGTCAATTGTAGAAGAATCAACACCATATTTATTTGCCATTTCAGAAATGGTTTGAGTTTTTAAATCAACACCATCTTCTTTTTCGTCTTCATCCTCTTTCTGGAGTTTAGACTTATCTAAAGATGGAACTTTTTCTTTTGCAACTTTAAAATCAGATTTTTCCTCGTCTTCACCATAAATAGCAAAGTCCTCAACATGTGGTATTTCATCATCTATTGTTGCAGATTTGATTATATTATCAGTTTCCATAATTTCCCTTTAATATTTTTTTATGATAGCTGGTATCGTTCCATAGAAGCTACATATGGTTCAACTTCTTTCCCACCGAAATAATAACTCTGAACAATTATAGGTTTTGAGTTTGAAATAAATAATCCACAGCCATAATTTAAGTCACTTAGAATTGAAGCATCGATTGACTTCTCTTTGTTGATTTTAATATTCTCTGAAACAGATTGACGAACATTTCCAAAAGAGTCAATATATTTTTCTTGCTCAATAACTTCATTTTCAGATAATTGACCTTCAACAAACTCTTTAATTTTTGAGTCGTATGATTTGAGTACAAATTTACTCGTATTTGCAAGTGTTTTTTGTGTGTCCTCATCCGTTCCTAGTCCTGCAACATCTTGTAGGGATAATATTGCTGATATATTCAAACTTCTAAATTGAGCCAAGATAGAAGACATAATTCCCTCTACTCTATAATATCCATACTCATCTGCTACCATCATTGATAAAGGCTTTGGTGTAATCTTATCAATGTATATATCTCTTTGCTTTGGTGTAATTGTTAGTTTCTCACCACCTAGTGACACCGACCCACTTTCCTGCATATCTCTAATTATCATTTTTCCTAGAAGTTTACTCATTTCATCACCAAGCTCCAATACAGGCAAGAAAACATAAAGTGTTTTATTGTTTTTGATTACATCTTTCATGTCGATGTCTGGAAATGGCGAGCCGAATATGTGCGGAAATCTATCAAATGTTTGAAACAATGCAGTCCACTGTTGTTGAGAATAAGAATGTTGTTGAATCGCATTGTCTGGCAGTTTATACAGAGTCGCTTTTGCATTTTGTTCAAGACCTAATGCAGAACGAAGCATGTGTTGTTTTTTCTGGTCGAAAGATGACTTGCTAATTACATTATTTAAAATCTCTTCATTGCCTATATCGTCAAAATATCTTCTTATGTCTTCAAGAGATACAAAATCTTTACTTTTTACACTAAATCTCTTGTTTTTTATTTTTGTTGAATAAACATACAAAGCCTCTGCTACTACATCTGCCATTGACCGCCATTCTGCAAATATCTCCGAGCTATATGCTCTAGCAAGTTTAAAAACCATATTGTAGCTCATGTGGAATAATCTAAAGTCAAAACCTATTATCTTTTCTACTTGTGTTTTTGCTGATGGCTTGTATTGTGTTACATAATTGAGAATTTTTTCATAATAGATTACATCTGGATTAACTGCTGTTGATTTATCTTTTGCTTCTCTCCACAGTGAAGCAACTTCTTTGTTTGTTTCAATTAATTTCTTTAGGTGTTCATCCTCTTCTTTGACAAATCCATAAAACAATGCAAATAGTATCGATATATTTAGTGTTGATGTTGAATCTTGAAGTAGCCCTAGTGAGAATGGTTCTCCAAAATATTCATTTCTAATTTTCAATGAGGCTAACGGTACTGTAAGCATTGCAATACCTCTCATTTTAAAGTAATCTCCATTATCACCGCCTTCATTACTTGGCAGTAAGCTACCCATAAACGACACCCCTTTATAAGGAGACATACTTAAAATAGAATTGTATGTGTTTGTCGTACTCATTTTTTCTTGTTTCAAAAAGTTGATTGCACAAGAACTTGTTACTCTGTTTTTTTCGGCAATTATTGATGATAATTTCGAGTGAATTTTTGAATCTGCTTTTCCATCTATCATGATAATCGCACCAGAGTTTCTTACATCTAAAATGTCCGCAAACCAAGTAAGCATTGACTCAGTTTTCCCTGCCCCTGTCGTGCCAATAAATAAAATGTGGCGGGTGGCTAGGTCTTTTCCAATCCCAACCTCTCTGTATGGTTGAGACCTTCTAACCCTATTTGCTTCTTTTGCTAGATTGCTTGCTAAATTTTTCACTTCTTTCTTTGAAACCAAGCTGTCTTCTGGAAGAGCATAACCTTTTAACTTCGCATAATGACTATCCCACTCATTGTCATAATCAATCTTGTATCCAAATTTTGTAAAGACATTAATCCCTTCTTCCGCCATAGGACATGAAAATTCATCAAGATAATAATTAAATAAAATCTTATTTTTGAAGTATTTATCCCATATCATTACATTATACATGTAAACAAAAAGAAAAAAAGTTGCAAACCAAAATACGGGTGAGAAAATAGAAAAAATCAATAGCAATAAAGCTAATATTTTTGCTCTAAAAAAGTAAGTTTCAAAATTTGACTTTACATCTTTAAAACTTTCAATAACTAAGACCGATTTGTCTTTTTTTGCCTTTACAAAAGCCATTTATTCCTCTTTCTCACTAGATGTATAAATTCCACCGCCAATAAAGCCCTCGTCCTCATTTGGAGAAAATGCCCCAAATCCATCAAACGAGAAAGAATCTCCATAATCAACAGTTCTCAGTGGGTCAAAATTATCAAAAATCGCAGATAATGAATTCTTATTGAAAGAGTTGTTTGTGTATTCATGATAAAAAATCATAAAGCTTCTTGCGAATGTATCATTATATTTTCCGCTTCTATCGTTTTCTCCTGCTTTTATCTGTCTTATGCCCCTACTCGCTTCAAAATGGTCTATATCATCAATTATCCGTTGCATATCATAGTCTTTTAGTCTTGCAGTAATAATTCCACTTGGCAATCCCATAAATAAATTGATGATTTTATAGAAGTATATAAAACTCATTAATGAAAGCATTTTTCCCTCATCAATCTCTCCGTACTCCATTATTCTTTCGTAGGTTTTACTTCTAAATAATTTGACTTGCAAATAATATCTCTTACTATCTCTATATACTCTATCCATCATCTCCTTAATCGCTAAAGGAGAGAATACAACCATTTTTCTCACATTATTTCTATAGTGCAATAAGCCTTTTGAACCAGCATATTTTTTAATGATTTTTTTAAACTCTTTTTTGAAAGCATCTTCTTTAATTTTCTTTTGCTTCTTTTTCTCGAATAGCTCTTCAAAGTCTTTTAATATCTTTTTTTCTTTTGCTTTTTCAATGTTGTGTTCAACGAAATATTCAGCACTCTCTTTTGTGAAAATCGCCTTTTCTGTTCCTATTGCTTTATACTCTTTTAGTGGTATGTTTTTAACAATATCAACATTTGATACCAAATATCCTTCTACGATTCTAAAAAGCTCAAAGAACATATTTTCATTTGTGAATCTTTTATTAATGTTTAAATTAAGCATCTTCGGTGGCTTCTTTTTTGTTCCCGATGTCATTTGAACTTCAAACATTTTATGTGGTGATAACTCTCCAACAAAAATTTCTAAGTGAGATACTTTTTTCAAATAATTTTGTTGGTGTATTTTTCTTTTTAGGAAGTTGTTCATCAATGAAAATTTAAGCCCAAATCTTATATAAAGATTTCTTTCATCGTAGCCGTCAAAATAGAATGGAATGAATTTTATAACAGCCTGCTTCATGCTTTCTAGCTTTTTTATATACCATCTTTTTGGATTTCCAAAATGAAAAAGCCAAACTATAAGGCTGATTGCAAAAGTTGTAATAGGAACATATATATAATTTTCGTAGTAGTATCTATCTTTTGCATTATTTGCAGTGTCAAAGGGGTTAAACCATAGATAATCAGCATAATCTCCTTCCCCGTTTAGTAAAATATCAACTGTACCTATTGAAAGAAACAGCACTGAAAAGAAAATAAATACGGCAAAAATTCTTCTCTGTTTTATGACCGCATCATAATTCTTATTTCTTTCGTCTATTCTACTCCCGCCACTGCTCATAGTATCTTCTCTCTTTTAGTATCCCATTTGTTCAAGGAATTTATTTTTTTCATCTTCCGAATTGAATATAACTTTCAATCTGTTGTTCTCTATCGCATAAGTGTAATTAAGCACATCGAGTTTTTTTCTTGTTGCTCTATTGTTATCTAAATAGTAATAACTTGCATTGTTTGTGTACGGGTTTGTTGGTCTGTTTGAATAAAAACCATTTCCATCTCTGCCTATAACATCTGCACTATTTGTGTGGATAGTATCATCAAATGGAGACATTGCTGTTTCATCGATATTGTAGTATTTGAACTTATAATTTCCATTAGCATCAATAGGATACATCGGTAAGTCGATTATTTCATCTGGTGTTATTTGCTTTTCAATTCTACACCCTCTTACGATAACTTTAATACCATTCCCGCTTTTGATTTGATAGACTTCTGGATTTGTGATTTTTCCTTCATACTCTTTTAAGTATTTTCCAGATTCTAGAGAGCGAATTTTTGTTCCCCATAGCCTCAATTGCTTCTTCGCAAATCGTAAAGCATCCCTGTATCCATCTTTATAGCCCTTCTCTGCTCCGTCTTTAAGACCTTTTTTGTAAAAGAATTGCTCCAAGTGTTCCGAATTATAAGTTTTTACTTCTTTATCTGATGCCATTATTGCAACCGTCATAATTGATAAAGCTAAGAGAACTTTTTTCATGTTTTTCCTTTATTTGTTTTTTACGAAAACTAATATTTTAAAAAATTGCCCTATTCTATTTTAAAATTGTTTAATTTTCTATTGATTTGTTATAAATCTCAATACTTTTTATTATACTCTCTGTGCTATTGGACTTTTTCAGTCCAAATATCATTTCATTGTCGCATTTTGCTCCGAGCCCTTTGATTTTTAAAGTATTTGATAATTCTCTCAACCTTCGCTCTGTTTCTTTAAGAGAATCCCTATTGTTTTTGCCGACAGTATTGTCATAAAGCATCGCAGTCGTTTTGTCTCCTATTTTTACACTTCCTTTTATTGTAGTAGTTAGTGCATTCATTGAGGCGATAACCAATGCACATCCGCAACATGCCGATAATGAACTATTTAAAATTAGAAGAGATAATATTACTTTCTTTAACATTTACACCCTTTTCTTTTTTCTTTTGTGTGCTTTTTCTTTATCTTTTTTACATGCTTCCAATATTTCTTTTGCTTCTATAAATCTACTCTTTTTTTCTATTTTCTCTTTTCCTATTTCATCTAGTCTTTGAAAAATCATTTTTTTATACTTTATAAGCCATACAAGCTTCTCTTTTTCATGAGCCAGTGTTCTTTCTCTGTTATATAACCACAAAGACAAAGCTAATATTATTGCGATATTTTGTCCGTCCAATGAATCTGTGAAAAATAGATATACCAATACAATTAGAACAAAAAATCCAGATTTTGTATATAGCCAATCTTTTATTGATATTTTTCTTTTATATAGAGTTCCAAAGATGATATTATTTAGCTGGTTCTCTGATAAGGAGCTTGTTTCTTTTTGTTCATTCTCTTCTGCGGTTGTCTTTTCTGCCACAATATCTACCTAGAAAGAGTATTCATCATCAAATATCACATCTCCGTATGATATGTCGTTGTCTTTTTTTTCTTCTCTTTTTTTATTTGTTTTAACAACATTTATATTGTGTGTTCTCTCCAAATAGCTTTTATGGCTATCAATCTTATTGAAAACAGATGAAACATAATCTTTATACTCTTTTACATCATCAAGTAAAGACTCTCTCCATTCCAATTTATTTTTATCAACTATCTCTCTATATAGATATGTGTTAGACTGATAAGGTTTATATTCAACTACCTTTGGCTTACTGCAACCATCAAAGCTAAAAGCTGTTGCTATCATTACAGCACTAATAAGCAATAAGTTAGTTTTTTTTCTGTTCATTTTTTACACCTTCTTTTTGTTTTTTTCCTAGTAGTTCTTTTATATTTATAATTAGCGATATTTCAGTATCGTTTAATTGTTTTGATTGTGCCGAGTATAGTTCAATTTCGCTTAATTTTCTATACAAAAGTGTTTCTCCTTTTAGGGCTACTTCTAAAACATATATCTCTTTGTCTAGCTCTTTGTTTATCTTTTTGTATTCATCAATGGCTTTATCGATTTTGTCTTCTAGCTTATCAAAGTTATCATCAATAATATCTTCCATCTCACTCGACATGTCCGCCAAAGATTCTTCACAACTTGCATCTGGATAGCAATATGAAAATACTTGTGTCGTTACTATTGCTCCAATTAAAAATAACTTTGTCAATTTCTTCATTCTTATCTCCACATAGTTTGTGTCCGACACAAACTATTCTTTTGATTTTTCTCTTTTAAGTTGCTCATACTTTTTTAATACTTTTTTTGAATAGTTGTATGTATATTTTCTTCTATCTGTTCCTTTGTTATAACACTCAATTGAATCATGAACATTGTATTTGTTGTATCTTATACACTCTTTTAGTATCTTTGCTCCTATATCAATCGAATATGTTTCATCTTCTAATAATTTATCTTTATTCAAATTTCTCTTTTTTATGTTACAGACATTGATTTGTGTCAATCCCAAATCGTATCCAATATTGAAGTTTTCTAAAATCAAAATTATTTTTTTTGCTTCTTCTTTGCATTTCGGATAAATAGACCAATATTTCTGATTGTTTCTTGTTCTGTATTTGCATCCCAGCATATTTAGATAATTTTTTAACATCTTTATTTGATGATTTGTTTTAGGCATCGCCCCAATCGCATTTTTATTCATACTGCTTTCAACTAAAATTATTGCTAAAAGCAGTGTACTTGATATGTCATATTTGTTTGATGATTTGCTTAATGCTGTCTTTAAATCGCTTTTTGCATTTGCTGTAGAGTAGGGCAGTGCTAATAAAGTTATGAAAAATAGGACAATTACTTTTTTTATCATACCCACCTCTTTAAAATTAGTTTGTGTCGGACACAAACTTTACTCTTTACTCAATGATAATTGAAAATTTATCTTTATTTCCAAGCATTTTATCTATACCCATTTTACCTGCATCACCAATGGCGATATTACTTCTAACGATTTTCTCTATTACTTCGTTTATGTTTTTCTGTGTCACCTCTTTAATGACATGTGCATAGAATATTTGAGAAATTATCTCTTTTATTTCTGCTGGAACATACGGGAAGTTTAACAATGTAGAGTTTCTATGAATATCTTTATAAATTCTGTCAATATAGTCTATAATATACTCAGGCTCTACTTTAATTGATAATCGCTCTGATATTTCGTTCAGCTCATCTTCTTGGAAAATTTCAGATACAAGTTCTGTCGCAGTATCTATCAGCTCTGTTTCGATTGCTTTGTTAAACTTGCTTTCAATAGCATCTTTTCTGTCAATAAGGTATTTCTCTATAAAGACCCCTTCTGGCAATCTGTTTTCTTTGAAAGCCAATATATTGTTGGCAATATATTTTAAATGGTTTTTGTATTCGTTTCTTTTATCAAGATATAGTCTCGCTATATTGTTTGCTGAATCGTTTGTTAAAAAGTTTAAGAATACTTTTGCAAAAGGTTCTACCCTTCCGCCCCTTACCATCTCTGGATTTTTAGAGAGAATATCGCTAACATCGTTTGCTGTAATTACAACATAAGCATCAAGTGGAATTGTGACACCTATATCATTCAAAAATGTAAGGAATTTATTTTTTATATGTTCACTAGCCTCTGAACCATTAAACATCTTTTCTATTTCATCAATCCATAGTAGATATTTACCATTTTGTTCTACTAAATACTTAACAATATTATCAAAAGCCTCTATTGGATTGTCGAAATTCATAATTTTTGCAAGGTTAAAGCTCACAAGCAGTCTTTTCGTTTCTCCTGCTAAACATTGTGCAAAGAAACTCTTACCTGTACCCATTATCCCCGCTAGGAATACTGCTTTAGGAGTTTCACCAAAAGCATATTTTGTATCTAGTTGTCGAACTATATTAACAAGCTCTTCTCCACCGCCCATATCTGCAAACGAAAGAAAGGACTCTTCAACAATTAATCCTAAACTGTTGTTTAGTTTTTCATATTCTGTAAAACCTGCTTGCTTTTCATCTGTTGTCAATATACCATGAAAATTTTGAACATGAATGACACCAAAAAAAGAAGAGTGCAAATCAAGTGTACTTGGTTTAAATGGAGATAGAACGATTGCATTGAATTTTCTATCGTTTAAAAGCTTTATTGCATCTTCTTTTTGGAAAACAATCTCTAAATCAGATTCGCTTTTTATCTTTTCGGCAATATGGCTATGTTTTTTTTGCAGATATTTTTTTAGCTTATCAATATTCTCATAATAATATGAGTCTTCTGCATATATCCAAATCATCTATTCTGTTGGCCTCTTTGGCAAATCTTCTCTATCAGCTTTTACAACATAAAGATATAAATCCATTCCATCTCTCTCTGTATGTAACTTTTTAAGACACTCAATCTCTTCCTCTTCATCAAGCTCACTATTTGGAGTGATATAAATGTCTTTATCGCTGTCAAGCATGTATTGCTTTAAAAGAGAATTTCTTAAATCCTCTTCATCCTCAAATAATGTGTCTAGTTGATTTTGAAAATATTCCTCATTGATTTCGTTTAACATAAATGTCCTTTTTAAATTTTTATTATTCTACAATCATATTCTTTAATTTCCTTTTATTTTTTATTTTTCGTTTCTCTTTCTGCTTTCTGAGTTTGTGTCGGACACAAACATCAATTTTTTTATAAAAAATGTTTGTTTTTTTGCTTTTTATTGTTTTATTTGCTTTTTAGGTAAAAAAATAGTAGAATTTTCCCATCGATTTTATTAAGTTTTTTATCTTTTTGTCGATATTAACAAAAATAAAGAAAAAAAGGACTTCCATGTTTCACAACATAAATGAATTTGCCAATGCTATTGGTGTCAGCAAACCGACTGCTACATCACTTCTAAAAGAAGGGGCATATAGTTACTTCAAAAGAGGAAATAGATATTTTATCCCTCATTCGTCAATCTCAATGGCAGAGTTATTAAAGAGTATCAATCTTGATTCTAACCCTATGATATTAAACACAACTAATCAAAAAGGCGGTGTTGGCAAAACAACAACCAGCTTAAACCTTGCTACCGCTTATGCCTTTTATGGATTGAGAACTCTTATCGTTGACAATGATATTCAAGGAAATGCGAGCAGTATCAACAATGAAGATTCCAAAGAGAGCAATGATTTTAAGAATAATAATCTCACAAATCTTCTTTTGAAAATGGATTCTCTTGATTTTGATGAGCTGGATGAAAAAATCAGTAATCTTCTTGTGCATGTCGAGAATGAAACGACAAAGTTCAAAGGAAATTTAGATTTGCTTCCAAACAATTTCACAGCAGGTGAAGACATAGAGCTCTTTATTACACGAGCAGGCAGTGAAACTCTCTTAGACAGATTGCTTAAAAGAATCAAACATAATTATGATGTTATTATTATAGACAACTCTCCTACACTTGGTACTGTATGGAGAATGTCAGTTATGGCATCAAATGCAACATTGGTAACTCTTCGACCAGATAAATTTAGTGTTGATGGATTAGTTGGATTACTAAACGGGATAAAAAGAAGTAACAATGCTTATTATGATAGACATCAAAAACCTATTAATATCATTGGGGCGAACATCACTGTTTATGATGGAAAAACAAATTCGGATAAGTATGGTGTTGAATTTATTGAAGACACTTTAGAGGAAAGAGGCATAGAGCTGTTTAAGCCTTTTATTACTAGAACCACATTAGTTAATGATTCACAATTCTTTGGAGGAAGTTCTCTATACGAAGACCCTATTAGTAAGACAAGCGATGAGTATCTTGAACTTGCCTATAATATATTCAAAAAATTTCACTCGACACAGAATTAATTTGTGTCGGACACAAACAAGTAAGGATTAAGCCATGTCTAAATTTGACAAACTAGATAGAAATAAAATGAAACAGAGACTCGATGTATTAGATAAAGGTACATCTGATAGATTTGAAACAATTCCTGTTGATGCTATTTCTCCAAATCCTCATCAACCTCGTAAGAATTTTGATGAGGAGCAACTACAGGAACTCGCTCATAGTATAAAAGAAGATGGGCTCTTGCAACCTGTAGTTGTGAAAAAGAATCTTGATGGTGATGGATATATTCTCATTGCAGGAGAACGAAGATGGAGAGCAGTCAAGCTTTTAGGAAAATCAAGTATTAAGGCTATCATCTTAAGTAATGACACTATAGACCTTAAAGTTCTTGCCCTTATTGAAAATACTCAAAGAGCAAACCTCTCTCCAATTGAAGAAGCTGTAAGCATGAAAGAGCTTATGAACCTTAAAGAGCTCTCTAAAAAAGAACTTGCAGAATTGGTTAGTAAGTCTTACGACCACACAGTAAGCCTGTTGAGTTTAACTGATTTGCCAGAAAAGGTTCAAAAAGACCTTCAAGATAATAGTGTGAAAATTAGTATTCAAGCTCTTCAAGCATTAAGTCGAATTGAAGATGCTGATGATGCAATTTCTTTATATTTTGAAATAAAAGAGAAAAAACTCAACAAGAAAGAAAGCTTGTCCTTAATCTCCAATTTCAAAAAGAAAAAAACAGTAGAACCTAATAATTCTACTTCAAAAGATGAAAACACATCTTCTGGAACTAAAGAAAATAGTAGTGGTTCAATTAGAGCTTCATCGCCAAAAGCTCCAAAATGCTCTATCGTTGAAAACAATTCTACAGTAAGTTTAAATCTTGAATTACCTATATCAAGAAAGCCAGAACTTGAAAAAGTCTTAGAATTCTTGTCTAGTGAACTTGGTGTTAACTTGACTTGAATTTGACTTTATTGTCATTTTTATACTATAATGTGGTAAAACAAAAGGAGAACAGATGAATTTTACTCAAATAGATGTTATTAATCCTAACTCATTACGACTATTCGCTCTGTTCTCTGGATATAACAAAAAGAATTTTTCTTCCAATTCTGTTCTTCATTTATTCGTTGAGCTCCAAAATAAAAATGCAGATATTCAAAAAGCAACTGTTTCTCATATTCCTTTTGATGAAATCAATATGACTATTTCTAAAGCAATTTCAAGCAGGACTCAAAAACAAGCACTTTTCGCTTATATTCTAATTGCATTTGCCTTAATGTCTGGAATGTGGTTTTTGCTTGGGAATATCGGCATTGCTCTTTCCCTTGTTTTATTTGAACCAAATATTCAAAAGAAGATGTTTCATTTTCTTTCTAACCATCTTTTAGCTTATTACAAAAAGAGTTTTTACAAATACTTAAAATCCCGTATATAAAGAACATTTTTTAAAGGAAAATCAAATTGTAAATCATTACAATATTGAGAAAAAACTAGGTCTATATGAATCTTGAAAAAATAATCTTTAAAAAAATGATACTTATTGGTGGAGGAGATAATCTTTCCAGAGGCTCTTTGGCTATGACTATCAAGCACTCTATCCAACAGAACTCTATTATTCTAAATAGTTTGGATTATATGGATAGTTTAAGAACCTTTGCATATAACCTATATGGAATATCCCCAGAACATGCTAATGCTAAACATTTTTCGCACTTAATTGATGAGCCTCTTTGTGAGCATTTCCTTACAATCCTTAAAAACTTTCATGAAAACATTCCTTATGATATTATCGGTCTCTCTTCTTTTGATACTTTTTTCTCAAATTCTCATGGTGTTGATTTATTAAAAAAATCTTGTATCTCTTTTGGTGCAGATGTTATATTCATTTATATTAACAATATAGATAAAGTTGAAAGCAATTACCATTACGAAAGGCATCTCTCTAAAATTCAAAACAATAAAAACATAATTCTTCTTGATGAGATTGCTAGTTTTGATGTTCCACAGTTCTTAAATGTATAAAAAATCAATTAATTACTAATAATTATATGTAAATACTTGACAATTAATTTAAAAATTTGCTATAATAATGTTATCTAAATAGTAAAAGGGGTTTAAACCATGTTCAGTAAAACAATAATTGCTGGTAATCTTACCAGAGACATAGAATTAAGATACAGTCAAGGAGGTATGGCAATTGCAAAAACAAGCATTGCTACATCTCGCAAGTTTAAGCAAAACAATGAGCAAAAAGAAGAGGTTTGTTATATTGACATCACTTTTTTTGGAAGAAGTGCTGAGGTGGCTAATCAGTATCTCCGCAAAGGCTCAAAGGTTTTAATAGAAGGGCATCTTGTATTTGAACAGTGGGTTGACAATAACGGACAAAAAAGAAGCAAACACTCTGTTACAGTTGAAACTATGCAGATGCTAGATACCAAAGGCGGGTCTGGTTCACAGCAACAAGGTTATAATGCTCCTCAGCAATCATATCAAGCTCCTCAACAGCAAGGGCAGGGTGCTCAACAAAACCAAAGTTATGGTGCTCCTCAGCAGTCGTATCAAGCACCTCAGCAACCTCATCATGATAATATTCCTTCAATTGATGTTGATGAAGATGATGCACCACCATTTTAAAACTACTCGCTTTAAACAAGCTACACAGGGCTTTAAGCCTTATGTGTAAATGTGTAAAATTGAATTTTTAAAAGGATTTTTATAATATGCTAACAAAACAACAAGAAAAAATGCTTTTAAAAGTTGCAAAAAAGAACAATAACTCTATCTCTGCACAAGAATACAGAAAAATTGTTTCGCCAAAGTCTAAAAGTAAAAAACAATCAAAACCCAAATCAATGACCGCTTCTGAGTATAGAGCTCTACAAAGTAAAAAAATGACATCTTCAAAAAAAGAGTTCTCTTTTACCTTAGAGTTTGAAGAAATAGTTCCCCTTCAAGAGTATCGTTTTATATTACATGGAAGACATCTATCCACCAACAGCATGGATTCTTTATCTTTTAAAGCAAGACTCCGTTACAAAAATGCCATTAAACAAGCTTTTTACGATTTTGCTATTTGTAATAAAAAAAGCCTTTTAAAATCCCCTATAGATGGCAAAGTTGAAATCTTTCCTACTGCTTGGATTAAATCACACATTCCTCGTGATGATGACGGATACCGCACTATCAAGACAATAAGAGATATGATTGTTCAGTTAGGGTTTGTTGTTGATGATAGTCCTGAATATATGCTCCAGCATCGCACCAAAGAGCATCTTGCTGATTGTTGGAAAATAGAGATATTGGTTAAAAAAATACTCTAATCTTTTCCGTTACACTTGACAATATTATAGTATATCTGCTATAATATTGTCATCTAAAAATGAAAAGAACTATTTTATAAAAAAGGAATTTTAAAGTGTTTTCTATGAAACCTACAGCCGAGCAAAACAATATTTTGAATAATTGCTTGAACCACCCCGTTTCCATCATAAATGCTTTTGCTGGTACGGGAAAGACATCAACACTTGTAATGCTTACTGAGCTTTACAAAAATCGTAAATTTCTTTATCTGGCATATAACAAGTCTATTGAGCTTGAAGCACAAGAGAAGTTCGATACAGATAATAATGTAAAAGTTAAAACAACACATGCTTTGGCTTATTTTTATGTAGCTAGATATACAAATATCAACTTAAAGAATGTCACAAATCTCAAAGTCAAAGAGATTGCAGACAGATATAATATTGATTATAAGCTTGCAAGTTTTGTTAACAGTTCTTTTCAAAATTATTGTAATTCTGGTTCAGTCGATATAGTTGCACTCCCAAAAGTCAAAAGTATTATTAATATGCTTCTTGATGATATTGAGCTTGGTGCTGTTGCTCCTACATTTGATTTTATTTTAAAAAAGTTTCATTTGCTTTTAGCAGACGGTAAGGTGTCTATTGAAGAGGATGTCTTATTGCTAGATGAAGGGCAAGATACAAATGATGTCACATTGGCTATCTTTCATTTGATTTCAGCAAAAAACAAAGTAGTCGTTGGAGATAAGCATCAGCAAATTTATGCTTTTCGTGGCTCTAAGAATGCTCTTAGTAAAATTGATGGGGGAAAATACTATTTGACAGAAAGTTTTCGGTTCAATAAGAGAATTGCAAAAAATGCCAATATGCTTCTAAATATGTTCAAGGGAGAGACCATTCCTCTTGTTAGTAAAAAAGACGATTTTGAAGAGTTTGATGATGCTTTTGGCAACCCAAATTATACTGTTGGCTATATATCTAAGAACAATACGACCCTTGTAAGCAAAATGCTTACATTAATTGAAAAAAAATATGAGTTTATCACGGTGCGAAATCCAGATGAGATTTTTAGACTCATCTTGGATGTCGGATATATTTGTGAGAATTTAAACTCTAAAATCTCGTATCAAAACAAGTATCTTAAAACAATAGATGGAAAAGAAGACTTGGTGTCTTATATTGGTGACTCTGGAGATATTGAGCTTGAAACAGCAATGAGTATTTATGAAAAAAATGGTCTTGAATCTATTCAAATTGCTCACCAAGTTGCAAAACAATATTTTGACAATGGAGGGGATTATAGAATTGTCTTAACTACAGCTCATAGCTCTAAGGGGCTTGAATGGGATGTTGTCGTTGTAGAAAATGACTTTTCTGACTTAGCATACCTTGTAACAAAATTTGCACTTAATCAAAGTCATTTGAAAATAAAAGATGCAACTTTTGATTTTTTACAGTATTTTGTTGATAATATTGATGAGGTAGATGATGAGGATGTTAATGCTATAAACCTATTATATGTTGCTTTTACTAGGGCAAAAAAAAGTATTAAAATTCACTCTACAAACATGGCATATTTAGAGATGGATAAAAGTTCGTTTAATAAAAATGTCTTTAATCTTTACATTAACTTATTACACAATTAAAAAAGGAGAAAATTATTATGAAAATTTTTAAAAGACACAAAATCAGCAAAGATGTTTTAGATAGTAAAATCAGATACATCGAGAACTACTACAAAGACTTAATGGCACTCAATGAGGGAAAAGACTATCCTACTATTGCTAAGGAGCACGGGGTAAGCATTCCTGCTCTTCAAAAGAGATTTACACAAGCTTTTGCAGAGATAGAAGAGATAGAGCCAAGAGTTAAAGATTTGTATTCAAATTTTGACACATATCTTAACCTTAGAAATGTCATTACTAAAGAGTGGGTGCTGGTGATTGCCAAACTTGTTTCTCTTCGTATTCCCAATGCTTTTCAGTCGTCTATCGACAAAGCTTGTATTGTTGATAACAAACTTAAGCACAGAAGAGTTCTTGTAAAAACAAAACACAAGCCAGAGTATGAGTCAATTACGGCAGGGTTCTTAAAAGAGCTCAGTGAAAAACTTCCTTACAAGATTGAAGATTTTGCTAAAGAGAAAGAGTTGAATCCAAAGAAAGTTGAAGAGATGTTTGATGACCTATTCTTTGAGAAAGTTTGTAATATGAATGGGTGGATTCTTTCGACAAGAAAAAGTCTTTTCAAAGCAATCGCTCTGTATGGAAGCGATGAGAAGATTGCTTATGATGGTACTCTAAAAGAGTTGTTTGAAAAATTCTGGAACAAATACAAATCACTCTTCAAAAAATATGGAGTAAATAATTATGATGACTTTATTTCTTATGTAAAAAAGAACATTGAGTTTTTCAGCTCTTTTGTCGGTGTCAACGATGAAACACGGGAATATGAGACAAAGAGATATTTGCAAAAAAACAATATTGCAGAGTATAAGTTCAGTATTCGTGATTACAATATGAATAAAGCAGGGTAGTAGGATATATATGAGTCTGTTTGAGCAGATTTCACTCTCCCTTCAAAAAAGCAATAGTTGCCAATACGGACATGCTAAAAGAAACAAAGAAAATGTTGTTTCTCTTTCAAATGCAGAAGAGGAGATTAAAGAACTAATTAAGACAATGCCTAAAAAAGACAATACCAACAAAAAAACGGTAAAAACTAAACACTTTTTAATGGTCTTGTGATTTTTAAAATGGCATTATATTGCTAATTAAACATATAAAACAAAAGAGGTTCTTATGAGTGGTAATATACAGAATAGAATTATTGATATAGATTACTTTGTTGCAAACCAAAGTGAAATCGAAAAGGTCAAAAATAAAAAATTCTCTTCTGCTGTAGCCACCCTTTTAAAGTTTCAGTCTGGAAACTATCTTCTCTATGATGGAAATACTCAAAAAATAACCAATATTACTCAAAATACCGCTGTATTTTTCAACCAAGCCCTAGTCAAGGATATAGCAAGAAGTTATGAAATGCTTGAAGATGCCTGTTCCGCTGTTTACGAAAGTGATTTTAAAGAGATGCTTTGCGATGAACCTGTTCTGTTTGGAAAAAAAGCTATTTTTACTCCACATAAAGATGGGTTTTACATCATTAATTCCGAAACAGATGAGTTTTTTAAAGATATGCCTTCTTCATATTTTCATAATGAAGATAAACTTGGGCAGTTTGATTTTCGCAGGGCTTCTTATTACAGTCGTGATGATATGCCATATAATTTTGAAATTTCAAAACTCTCTTTTTCCAAGCAGAATAGACGACTAGGAAGAGTCGGCTTTTTTACAGATAAAGCCGATGGCATCATAACTGTTAAGAACAAGCAAGATGATGAATCAAGAAGAGTATTAATCAAGCATGGTTTCTCTTTTGGCAAAAGAAATACTAAATATGCAAAAGATGCTGGAAAAACAAGACTCGATTTGTCTTTTAAGCTTGACTATCTTGAAAAGTCCACTCGTCATCTCACGGGTCTTGATATGGACTTGTTTGCAAAGCTTACTAAAAAAGCCGAAATGTTTACTTATGGCTATTTAACAAATAAAGATGACTATATCTCACGAAAGACAGCTCGATATATCTACAGCTCTGGTAATCCTGAATATGATAAATCTGCAAGATTAGGAAGAGAATCGATTGACAATATCAACAAAGACTATCAAAGTGTCTTAAATTTACTGCAATACTCTATAGATACAGATATGGATGTTCCTACTCTCTATGAAAAATTAAGCTCTCTATCAATGTCCTCTGTCTATATCCGCTCATCTGTATCATCTCTTGTTGAAAATACTCCCGTAGATTTAGATAACACAACCATAAAACAAGAGGTTGCAAAGATTAATATCTTTCTCAATGGTATCGTTGAATCTTTAAATAGAATAGATGAAATTGATTTGGAATCTTTAAATGAAAATTATCCATTAAAAAAAGAACTCGGAGCTGTAAATTATTATAGCTCCAAAAAGAAAGTCATTGATAAGTCTATTGAGATTTTCAACAATATTCAGTCAGATGCAGTTATTGAGCATGATTCCGATTTAGATATTGAAAAAGTAAATGAAATCATAAAGAGCTTTACTGTTAGAACTCGTGCAGGTGTTCTTGATACAAAAGTAGATAGCTATGTCCTTAACATGAGAGATGGTAACTTTGATATGAATGAATCTTTACAGGAACTCTATGATGAAGACCCTGTAATTAAAGTTGCTATTGATAATCTTAAAAACAACAAGTATTATGATTACTTTGAATTTGACAAAGACTATATGGATGGCACAACATCTGGTGAGTCAAAAAACATCAATAGAGCACAGTTTTTAGAGTTTACTCATGCTATCAACGAACTTGATATGCCTGTTGATAAAAAGAGTGCCTTTAAAATAAGAAAGCTTGGAAATTACAAAGCCTCTGGCATCTATTTTTCTGGTGTGAACACAATCGCTGTTGATTGTCGATTTGGAAATCATTTTTCATCTGCAAAACATGAAGAAGTTCACAGAATTGATATTTCCAGCCAATTAAACAAGTATGGACGACATTCTTTAGTCAACGATTTAAGTCGCTATTTCTCTCCTCGTGTTGAAGAGCTTGACAATGCTCATTATTATCTTAAGGATGTTGAGCTTATTGCAAGGGCAGGGGAGATAGCTAGTCTCCTTTATGAGGGCAACTATGAAAAGCACTTGGCTCGCTATAATCAAGGCAGTATTAGCGAAGAAGATTTATGGGAAAATGTAAAAATTGATTTTGAAGATTCTAAAACAAAAACACTTATGAAATCTTTTAATGCCTATTCTGAAAGCAGTGTATATATAGACTTTCAAAAAGCGACTCAGCGGGGAAGTGATGAAGAGAAGCTTATTGGCACAATTCTGGAATATTACAAACCTTTTTTCTCAAAAGAGATGACCGATGTTCTTAAGCTTCAATCTTCTTATAGTTCTGGCAATGAAAACAGAGATATTGAAGGCATTAAAACAGAAAATTTTGAGCATATCTCTTTAAAATCTGATGAAGAGAAACTTATTACTCCTAGTGAGATTGTTTTAAATAATTTCAGCACTTTTAGTGTTGATTTTGATACTCTTGGAACAAAAGAGATTACAAATGTCGTTTCTGAACTTAAAGAAAACGGAGTTGTAGATAGCTCAATACTGCAAGAGCAACTTGAAAACAAAGTTCTTTCTCTTGACGAGCTCACTTCGGATAAAGATGCACTTTATAATCTTGTGTCGGACACAAACTTAAAATCTATTCTTTTTTCTCATATCAACAACTCATCAAAAGAGTATCAGATTCTTAAAGAGCTTGCTGTTCATTTTATAGAAGATGAACCAGAAAAATCACTATCTCTTGTTCGTAACAACCCATCGCTACAGGACATTAGTTACTACTCATCAAGTGGTACTTTTTTCGGTGAACTTATTGATGGTAAAGGATTAAAAAACAGAGAACTACTCTTTATTGAGTTTACAAAGGTTATCAAAAACAGTTATCGGTTTGAAGAGATTATGAATAAAATCGATTACAAATCTCCTTATTATGCTGAAATACTTACCAATGGGATTGTTTCTCTTGCCACTGATGAACCTCGATGGAGAGATGACAATCTCTTTTTAGCAAATGCTATTTATAACGATGTTAATTTTTCCTCAGAGGATATTGATAAAATCAAATCTCTTTCATTGAGTTTTAGGAAATTTTCTGAGATGTTTTTAGGAAATAACTATTCGCAAGATTTTGAGCTTGCTAAATTTTCTCAAAAGCTAGAGAATTTTTTAAACACTGCTGATATTGAATATAGTCGCAATGAATTCATTAAAAATGTCTGTATTGATTGGGGAGTGAATAGCAAAGGACTTGTTCCTGTTGGTGTCGAAGATGCTAAAAACTTTGTTGCCGATTTGGTTTATATTGATAGGACTGCTATAGAAAATGAGTTAAGAGAGAGGTATCCTGATGATAAAGAGAGAGTATCTGACTTGCTAAACAAAAGAGTTGATATGGTTTCAGCTACAATGATGAGAAACTATATTGAGTTTATAGAGGCTATGACTTTGGAAAATTCCAGCAATGCGGAACTCTACAAGATTACCTCATCGATGATTCCAGAGAGTTTTGTCAACTCCTCAAATGCAGAACACCTGTCTCGTGTTCTTGCTATCAATAACTCCTATAAAGATTTTAAATCTGTTTTAAATTGGGATAATGATTCAAAGCTTCAAGAGCTTGTATCCCAAAGTCGTGCTTTGTATTCATCTTTTTTTGCTCCTCTTGATAAAGAGGATTCTTATAAAAATTATATTGATTTTTTAAGTGACAAAAAGCCAGAAGAGATACGAGGATATTCAGACTATCTTTTTTATTCGTCTTTTAAAGAAGAGAAGCATGATGTTTGTGCCAATATGCTTATTAGCTCTGCTACATCAAAAGAAAATTTACATGCAATGGCAGGTGTGATTATTGCTTTAGACAATGAACTTGGTGTTGATTCCCTCGATGTTTTGAAATCTTCTCTTCCTTATGGTTCTCACAAAAATTCAATTGTAGTTGAAGAGATAAAAGACAGACTTATTGCTTGGGGAAATAGCACTGTTCCTGTGGAGATTGTTAAAAATGTTCTCAATCGTCCAGCAAAAGAGATTAGGGAACTTGACAAGGCTTTTGGCTCTGGATTCTCATCTATGGCTATTTTTTCAAAAGATGTAAATGAAACAGAACTAAAAAGCTATACAAAGAAAAACTCAGAAGCTCTTAATGATTTTCTTGAATATGATACCTCTGTTTCTTATTATTTATCTCGACAGGGTGTTGTTCATTTTTCAGATAAAGATAAATTTTGTATGAGCATTAAGAGTGTTGATGAGCTTAAGGAAATCAGAACCCGAATTAATTCTGAATTAAATAAATTTAAGTGCATCTCTCCACAAGGATTGCTTAGAGCATTTGGTTCTATCTCTAAAACTCTCAAAGATGCTTCTACGGTTCTCAATCCACCTACGATGCAAAGACTTTCATCCGAAAATCTATCTGCAATTAAAGGACATTATGATGTTGAAGGACGAAACCTTGAAGCTATACGAATGTCTATGCTTCACGGTGTAATCAATGAGATTGAAAAAAACTATCCTCATGAATCTCTATTGCTTGAACAACTTAAAGACCTCAGCAATAAGGTAAGCTATCATACAATCTGTAGAGATGGCACAAGAGATGAAGATATTACAAATTATCATACTCAAAAGGTTGTTAAGGGGATAGAGACTATTGACGGAATTGTTTCTAAGGAGCAGTTTAAAGATTTCCCTATTGCTTTATCTCCTGTGACTTATTCTGGAATAACGACCTTAACTGAATATCTTGACAAAATCGTTCCTGTTCAAAATGAATCAATTTTAAATAGTGTCGGAAATACTGTTGAGGAAAAATCAACTGTATCTATTAGCGATGTTGAAAATATAAAAGATAGATTACATCAAGAAGCTACTATCAAAGAGCAGGAAACTGTAGTAAACAACAATGAGTCAAGTAATACAAATGAAAACAATGTGTTTTCTGAACCAGCACTTGATGAATATGATGGTGCACATGTTGGAAGATAAATATTTTACCTATGAAAGGATTAATAAGATGATTAAACAAACATTTCTCTCTCTTTTTTTTATTTTACAGTTCTCTTCATCCTCTTATGCTGATGAGACTGTTAACAATGCAAAATCTATCATTATCAGCAGGATTCTTAATGAAATCATAATGCTTAAACAAAAAAAGAATACAGACAATTTAATTCATGCAAGCTATGCTCAGATTAACTGTATCGAAAAGCTGTCTGATACTAGATATGGCATGAGAGATTGCAAAAAAGAATACAAACGAGCTCTCTTGCACGAAAGAATAGCTTCTGTTAAAACTTATAAGGATTAAAATATGCAAATAAAATACAACAATGCGACAAGTGAATATGATGTAATCAATAACGGGAATGTTCTATTCTCTTCTGATGATAGTCTTTTTGGTAAGAAAGAGTGTGAATATTACTTTTTAAAAGAACAACTGAACCTAGATGAAGAGCTTGTTCGCTCTTATGGTAGATATGAGGTTAGTTATGATAATTCCGATGAGATAGTAGGTGTTGACTTATTTGATTCTGACGGTAATCACACTAAGCATATCAGTAAAGATGAAATTAATTCGGTGTTAAACAATGAAATAGTTCAACAGATTCAAACAAACTTTTCAACATTTATTCACGATGCAGAGATGGATAGAGAAATTTCATCAATAATTGAAAAAAAATTAAAACCATTACTTAAAGATGGTTCAACAGCGGAATGGAGTATAGATAGTGTAGATGGAGATGCAAGAGACAAAAAATATTCAAATTTGTCTGTTTTTGATGCAGATGGTTTTGGGTCTATTTATGTGTATAACTTTTACAGCCACAAACATAATTCGATTAATAAAGCATGGGAATCAGAAGTCTTTGTGAATCCATCTCATTTAAAAAACAATTTGATTAGCATTATTGAGACTATTGGAGAGAAAGATATGCTTTCTGATGACTTAAAATTTAATTTGAATGAATTAGAAAATTCTCTTAATAATAATTCTATTATCTTTAATGGTAAAAACGGCAGAGAAGTTATATCTTTTCTAAAAGACAATGATATACAATTTTATCAAGAAGATAGCGGAAAGCTTCGAGCTCTTATCAACAAAAAGATGACAACAATTTTTAAAGATGATAAGATTTGTATAGATTACAAAGGAGATGGTAGGGGCTTTGCTCAATCTATTGTTAAACCAGAACTCTATGGTGGTTCAAATGGGATTACTCTTTCGGATATTAGAGATATAACTTTTCAAGAAAAAGAGGACGGTGATTATGAATTCTTAGTTTCATACTCTTCTCAATATTCAGAAACACCAGAATATGATACATTTAACAAAGAAACAATTCAAGAAATGTTTAAAAATATACCACAGGAGGAGTTTTCTTTTAATGTTGTTCCTTATTTGGAGGGCAAGGAGCTTGAAAAAATGCTCAATGCTGTCTATCCATCAAGAACTGACAATATCTCTTTAAATGACGGTTTGAGTGCTATTGTCGTTGATAATAACGAAGTGTCAGTCAACACAGATGCAATAAAAGAGTTTTTATTGAGCGAATATCATAAAGCAGGGGTAAAAAATTTACAAATCGATGCTATAGTCGGTGCTATTGAAACATCTATTAAAGAAGCTATTGACTCTAAAACATACGATGAAGAGCTAAGAATCAGTAAAAACATAAGCATTGACTGCTTTGATGATGGAAAAGTATCTTTGCATATCGACAGACAAGAGCTTACGAGCACAAAAGATTTTGAAAATGTGTTTTCAATATCATCATTCAATATGGATAATTCTTTTCCTGAAACAGATGTTGTAACTATCTCAGAAAAAGATACTGTTTCTATTGAAGATTTAAAGAACATTAAAAACAGTATTGCAACTGAAAGGGAGTTGTCTAATCAAAACCCTGTAGTCTTAAAAAGTACAGATGCCCTTAAATCGTATATCTTAGATTCTAACAGTCATAATATCGCTGATTTACTTGATATTATTGAAAATAATTTCGGAACTGAACAAAAAGACTCCTTTTTAGAATCTTTTCAAAAATATACTGATGACCCATTGGATTCATATTACAATAGCTCTGTATTGCTTTCTGTGTTTTCTGATGATATTTCCAACTTATCAGAAGAGCTTGGTGAAAATGAAGAACAAGACAATCTTTACTCTCCAGAGGTATAGTAATGTCTTTACATTTTTCTGATAAATATTCACTTAGTGACAATAATCATAGAATCACTAGGGCTTTTTACTCTAAGGACTATTCTTTAGTCCTTAATTATCTCTATCCGCTTTATAGCTATTTTTATCATGAAAAAAGAAAAATTTATAGAGCTCTTCCATCAAAAAAAGCTTCAACAAGGAAAGAAGAATATTATCAATGGAAAAATCTATACCATCAATACTCTTTCCAATATAATTACTCAAAGATGCTTAAAACAATAATTCGTTACTCCGAAGAGAACAAAGTTCAGTTTCAAAATATCGAAGGTGGTGATATTCTGAAAAGAACTTTTGCAATGAAACAGTATTGTGACATGTTCTATAAAATAAAATAGCTCAATTATTCACTAATATATATATGTATTTAATTTAGTTTTAACTTTTTAATGTGTATAATTTACTCTGTCTATTAATTCAACGGAAATTTAAGGAGTTAAAGATGTGGGTTGATTTATATGTTAAGGTGGAGACCTATGATAATACTTTAGAGTGGTTAGTTCTTGAAAAAAGTGAAGAGCGAGAATCAACTAAAAAATTCATCAAAACTATTGATGATGTCGATAGTGCTATTGAAAAGTATATTGAGACTTTAACCAATAGTCCTTTTGATATTGAAATGTCCGAAGCATTCCCAGATGGTGATGATACTATTATTTATCACCACCCTGTTGGAGAAAAGCATTTGCAGTTTTCCATTAGAGCTGAGGTGAACAAAAAAAAGGTAGAGTTGGATAAATATTATCTAAGTGTTGCCTAATGAGTAGTAAGGAAAAATTATGGGTAAAAAACAAGATGTGCCTACTTCAAAACAGCTATATGATGAGTTTGGTCTATACCCTGCAAATATATCTGTTATGAAGAAAAAGGATAAAGGACTTTCTCGATTAAAAATCTATAAAGATGCTTGGTTGTTCCGTACAATTATTTCGTTTATGCCTGTAATTTTTCAAAAGAAGTTTGAAAGAGTTGTACCTACTGTTTCACAACTTTTTGAAGAGTTTGGAACAACTCATCAAAATTTTAGTCAGCTCAAATCGAAGCAGACTAAAATGTATGAAATTTATGTAGATGCTTGGAATCTGCACCATGTCGTTTTTAAGAAAATTGTTGAGTGCAACGAGTAAGATAAACTCTTTTGTCGAAAATCAAGAAATTATTCTGTATAATTTAACTAAAAAAATAAATAGGACGGACATATATAGATGAACAGAGAAATATCTTACAGATACCATTCAAAAGAGGAGGGGATGGTTTATGATATTGCCGTTCCCGCAGGTGTTAATCTCAATGACTTTTTAAACTCTATTGAAAACCTTATGGAAAAAACAGGGTATTTAGATAAAAATGGAAACCCTCTCTATGAGTTTGATATTGTTCGCCATCATACTAATTCTATAAGCGATGGAGTTTTGAAAATCATTGAAAACTATAAAGGTTGTTGGATTGCAAGACCGCTAGAAGAGAATGCTGATGAAAGTATGCTTCTTGTCAATTTTAAGACAAATCACACTATGGAAGCCGTTGGGAATGTCTTCCTTAATAAAGAGCTTATCTTTCTTAATGATGATTAATTATTAATTGACAAAAATTGATAATATTTCATTTAAGAGAGAGCTTATAAAAAAAGGAGTAGAATTATAATGTTGTTACTTCTTAATTTCCGTTGAAAGTAACACAAAGAATTAAAAAGTCTGTTGTCTGGACTTTGTTAACCCACTCACAGCAATAGGCAAAATTCTTTTTTTCTTTTGTAGCCCCAAAGTCGGTTTTTGGGGCTATTTCTTTTTCAATCTTTTTTCAAAAAAACTATACATAGTATATGCTACTGCTCCAATTACATAGCTTATTGTTAGTTCTGCAACGATAGTCAATATATCTACAAGAATAAAATCACCTAATAGCTTGTTAAACATCACAGGAATGCTATGAAGAAAAATTCCACCTGCTACCAAGAGCATTGCAAGAGTTCCAATATAGCTCAATGATTTAATCAATTTTCCCATAGTTCTAATAAAAGCTTCTCCTACTGTCACTTTGCCTCTCTTTATAAAGTATATACCTATATCATCAAGCCTTATGATAAATGCTACTAACCCATATACTCCTACCGTTGCCAGCAGTGTCACAAAAGATACAATCATAATCTGTTCGGTTAATGGATTGTTCTTTACAGTATTTAAGGCAATCAAAACAACTTCTATTGATAATACAAAATCCATTAGTATCGCTGATTTAATTTTGTCTTTTTCAGCTTTAACGAGGTTTTTTGCTTTAATTATTCTTTCGTTTTCTAATTTCTCATCTGTATTTTTATTTTTTGCTAAAAGCTCTTGTGCCTTTTCATATCCCTCATAGCTTAGATAGACTGCTCCCATTATTAATATAATTGGAATTGCAGTAGGAATAAAATATTGCATTAAAAACATCACAGGCAAGATAATCACTTTGTTTACAAGTGAGCCTTTTGCTATTTCCCACAATACAGGAAGCTCTCTATTTGGTCTGAACTTTGATGTTTTCTCAGAAATGACGGCTATGTCATCCCCAAGTACATTTGCCGTATGCTTTACTACTAGAGCCGTATCATCGGCAAGCATTCCTATGTTTTTTAAAATTCCAAAAAAGCCTGTCATCTTTACCTCATCGTATTCTTTTCTCTATATTAGCAAATTCTTCTTTGATTTTCTCTTGAATTTACTGTTTATTATTTTTATATTTTCTGATACAATTTTATACATTTTTATTTTAAAAACCAAAAGGAAAAAAGAATATGCAAAAAACAAAAGTTTCTTTAATTTGCAAATACAAAGGTATTTTTCACGGAAAAAAAATACTTCAAGGCGTTTTCTTTATTGGAAATAATGGAGCTCAAAAAGATGATTCTAATCACGAGTATCTTATCGGGGATTCTGGTAAGTATAATTCTAGCTCTTTAATATCTGGTAGCACATATAGCATTGATGGGTATCTATATTTAAGCAACGACTACAAGATGTCTATCGAAATAATCACTGCTGATGAGGTAATTAACCCAGCAACAGGAAAATCCCCTTTTTAGTTTTTTCTAATAGAGGAGCAATGGCTTCTCTGTGCGAATCAAAGGAAATTAAACTTCTGCCTGCTAAAATAGTTCCTTTTTTAATGGCTTTGTTATTTGCAATTTTTGTTAAATACCCTTTTGTCTAGTCTGGTATTAAACTATTTACAAACAAATTATAGTAAATAGTTGATAAATACTTGACATCACTTTTTAAAAATGCTATAATTTTGTCATGTTAAAATTAAAACATAAAGGATAATCAAATGAAAAAAATCTTAGGTACTACATTAGTAGCAATGGCATTAGCAAGCGGAGCGATGGCAAGTGGAATCACAACAGCAGGAGATGCTTTTATTCAGGGTACAATATATAATACAGAAGCGGACACAGGTTCAAGCCCAAGTACAACAGGCTATCAAGTAGGATTTGGCGGTCACGGACACTTTGGAGATACACAAGTTCTTTTTGGTGGTGCAATTAACTATGGTTATCAAAGCTTTGATTTTGCTAGCGGTACAACAAACGATATGTCAACCTATGGTGGTGAGCTTCATCTTGGATATACTTTCATTGATGACTTAGATGTATTCGGTATTGTTGGTTACTATGGTACTTCTATGGATTATTCTTTCTCTGATGGTTCTAGCGATACAGTAACAGGTGGTGGTGTTCGTTATGGTGCAGGTATTGACTATAAAATATGGGAACATTTAAGTCTTGGTGTTGAATACACTGTTACTGATTATGATTTAACTGCTGACGAGGGTGGAGAACTTGGCGATGTTAAGTTTACAAACATTGGTGGTAATATTAAATTCCGTTTTTAAGTTGGGCTTTTTCTCCTCGTTTTTCATATATTCTCTACACCGACTTGATTTTTATCTTGTCGGTGCTTTTATTTTTATTTTGTTTTACCAAGCAGTAAGATAAACTAAAGATAATTACAATGGTGGTATTTTTGTGTCTAATTACAAAGTTGAATTTAAAAATTCAGAAAAAATTATTTATGAGAGAGAAGCTGATATTCGTCCATCTTTCATTGTAGCAGAAGCTTTAGAGTGTGGCGGGTGTGCTTGTTGGTGTGGTACTATAAGTTTTGGTTACAAGATAGCAAAGCATACAGATTGTAATCGTCACATAAATTATATTTTTAAAGATTAAAGGATTTATATTGTCTAAAAAGATTGTCTTTGTTTATGGTAGCCTAAAAAGAGGTTTTTATAATGAACATTTTCTAAAGGATGCCAAACTTATCGCAAAAGATGCTACAACACAGCAGAAATATGAGCTATATCCAAGTGCTGATTATTTTTTTCCTTATCTTTTTGATGAGATTGATTGTGAAAAAAGCCGTCATATCAAAGGCGAGTTGTACGAGGTTGATGAGGTTTTTCTCACAAAAACTCTTGATGTTTTAGAGGGGGTAGATAAAGGCTTATATTCAAGGAAAACATGCTATATTGATTCTAGTTCTGGTTTTGAATTTAAAGCAGAGATTTATATTGCAAATGAATCTCTTTATGACACGGACATGATTGATTTTTTACCTGAATCTCTCTCTGAGTGGAGTGTAGATAATGAGCTTTGCGGAATCGCTACAGAGCAGTATATAAAAAACAACAAAAAGGCGTAGAGATGGAGTATTCTATTCTTAAAAAAACTGCAAAAAAAGCAGATGTTTCACTTCCTGATTTTTTCGCTGATGCTCATATTTCTTTCTCTGTTCAGAAAAAAATGCAAAAAGATGATTTCGTTCCTTCCTATATCCGACTTATGTTTATGAGTTTTATTGAAAAAAGAATGGGAGAGCGGGGCAGTGATTACAAAAAGATTAAATCTGATTTTTTCAAAAGAGCCAAAGAGCTTGGGTATAAAGAGAAAAACGGATATATCGAAATTCCTCTTTTTTCAAAAGGAAAAAATATCTCTATCAGTGAAGTGGAGTCTCAGTTTGTAAAATTTATTATGTAGCTAGAGTGGTGTGCAAAAAAAATAAAGAAAAACGAACACTTTCTTAGTTTTGTTGAAAAGTATCGTTGCTATAATGTTTCTATCAATTATTAAAAGGTTTGTTTGTGAATATCACTAAGTTTGAAGATAGAACAATCATACAAAGTTCCCCAAACAATTTTTTTTTAGATTCTTTAAAAAAAGAAGTTAAAAGTCCTTTTTCTCTTCCTCTTTCTAAAAGTGGCATACATATCGGTATGGAATTTGAATTTTTTGTGCCAACGAGCAATAGAACAGCAAATGAAAGAATTGATGACCTTAATGAAAAGGTAGAACATCTTATTCGTAGCTTTTCTTTTTACAATGACACGATAGAAGTTCTTCCAGACAGCTATGAATTTGAAAAAAATTTATCTCATGCTTACTTAGAAAAAGATTCTACTCTGCACAGTGAGAATGGAGAAGGCTTTGAATTTGTATCCCCTATGATATGTCTTGATGAAACAGCTTTTTATCTAAAAACAACATCGGAAGCTATTCGAGATATTGGTTACAGTAATGATGGTTGCGGTCTTCATTTCCATATATCAAGTGAAAAATTAGGCGATATTGATATGGCAAAACTTATGACATTTTTACATCATGAAGAGGGTCTTTTTGATGGATATATTGATAGAAATCAATATGTCAAATCTCTTGAAAGAGTTTTTTTAAATATGAACATTGAGCGATTCAATGATGACATCAGAGAACAAACAAAACAATATGATATTGTTTTTCTGACAGACAATCATATTGAACTCAGAATCTTTGGAGGAGAAGATGTCTATGATAGCCCCGATGACATATTAAAGCGACTTGATAAATTTCTTAACATTTACAGAATTGCATGTACTCCAGAACTTGAACAAGACCTCTATAAACAACTTGTAGAAGAAAACATAAAGAACGGTCATCATCAGCTTGAACCTGCGAACTTTGAAACTGTTTGTGGTATTGCAAAAGAGTTGTCCGAAAAATATGATTGGAATTTAGGAGAAGCATTTGAAGAGGCTTTTAATATAAGTGAAGAGAGTGTATTGACCCCAGAAAAACTAATCAATGAATTTGACAAACAATATGAAGAGGAAACACTAAGAACTATTTGATTTTTTTGTCAAAAAAAACAAACACTTTTAAAGTTATTCAAAAAGAAAATTATTGTAAAATCTCTCTATTTTTATTATTCTATTTTACTCTTTAGGTTTTTTATTATGTGTTCAGCAAACAACAATTTTTTAAACTATGTATTAATGGCGGAAGATTTAATAAAGCATGGAAAATCTATCAAGCCTACACCATATCAACATTGCACTTTTAATGACTTCTTAGAAAGTTGTTCTACTATTGATAAAAAAATAGACAAAAACTCTTCATTTTTTATTGAAATAGACTTCCTTCATAGAAGAATTCATAGTGACTACAAAAGGCTTTATTCTCTTTATTATATTCTGCCATCTGTTCCTCGATTTAGATGCAAAAACTACAAGAAAGCAAAGCTTTTTTACATCTCTATCAGAGAAGCATCTTTTCGTCTTTTTGAGTTGTTTCAAAATCATTGCAGAGGACTTTTTAAATGAATAAAACAATAAAATATATTATTTTTATAGGTATTGCTTTTCTTTTTAGTGGATGTTCAGACTCTATCGGAACTCAGTCTAAGCCTTTTAATTCTACAAAGCATTATACACAAGAACTTAAAGCTGTACGGAGAGAGAGATACAAAAAAGGGAAACTTCTCAATAAAAGCGAGATGCAACTTCTTTGGGAGCTTGAAGATGCCCTAAAAGGGAAAAATTATAGAATTATTTTACAAACATCATTGGGGGCTTTTTTACAGCACAATGATAAGAATGCTTTTTTGAAAGTAAATTGTAAAAGAGCTGATTTTGTCATTATGAATAGATTTGGATACCCAGAGGCAGTAATCGAATATAATGGAGAAGGACACTATAGTAAAGATTCTGATTTGCGAGATAATATCAAAGAGATTGCCTGTAATAGTGCCGAAATTCCATTTGTTACTATCACATATAAAGATAAGAATGACCTAAGAAAAGCAGTTCAAGAAAAAGTTCTTCCTGTTTTGTACCAATTTCGAGCATAGTCAATAGATATTCCACTTAACAGTGCTACAGTTTTTATTGTAGCACTGTTTGTTGGAATTTGTAGCAGAGTTCAATGGAATGTAGCAAGGTTTGTTGGAAACGACAGGAATTGACAAAATCTTTGGCTTCTGACTTGACAAAATCTTTTATATTTTGCTATAATATTGTTATCTAAATAGGAAAAGGAAATTTAACTATGACTAAATTTCAATACGGTTTACAAGCAAGACCATTCAGTGCAGACCCACAGCTTAGTCGTTGCAAGTGGACAAACATTGAACTTAATCCGTCAGATGAGATGAAAAGTGAGTTTGGTGTCGCAATAAGACATGGTGTCTTAGAAACAGAAGAGAAACTAGACAGCGAGTTTATTGCAAAACATGAGCTTGTCGATTTATCTCTTTTGAAAGAGAGTTCTTGGAATAGAATAATTAAGACTATCGACTACCTCATCAAAAGAGAAAATTTCAATATGTTTTTAACTCCGAATTTTTATAGTCAAATTCAAATGAATGCAGAAGAGTTTTTGGAAGAGTGTATTAATCATGGTTTTGACAATGAAGACGAACTCTATGCTGTACGAGAAGATTTATTTTTCAAGCAGATAAAAGGTATATAATATGGGTGCTATGATAAAAAATAATAAAGATTTAATGAATAATGTCGAAAACGAACCTGTAACTCTAAGTAAGAACATCTGTATTGGTTTGTTCATATCTGGTTCTATGGCTTATTTTGATGATGAGGATAGAAAAACCGAAACTGCAATCAATGAGATAGAAAACGGCTTAGAAAAAAGATTAACACTTTTTAGGAATGGAACAGAGTCTTTTAGAGAAAGAGCTAAAAAGACTTTACACAAAAAGAAAAAAAGTAAAAAAGACTTGGAGATTATTAAAAAGGTAAAGTTTTACAATCATCGATTTTTGGTGCATAGCTCTATCGCAAATAAAGCATGGATAAAATTGCAAGACAATGTAAAGGGTAGAAAATTCGCTATAAACTCTCTTATTATCGCTTTGTTGCATAGAGTTCCAGAGGCAAAGAAATATTATAACTTCTCACAAAAGAGCCTATTTTCCCTTTCTGGCTTAAACCCAAATATTCCTGTAATCGAGCAGTTTCATAACTACTCTTATAGTTCCTTGTGTATTGCTAATATGCTATTAAGATATTTAGATGAAGAGATTGCCGAATATAACAAAGAAAATCATCAATAAAACATCGTTTTTTACTTAAAAAGTTTGACTTTTGTATATTTATTTTGCTATAATATTGTTATCTAAGTAGGAAAAGGAAAGATATGCTAGTAAATGTTGATGAATATTTCCATGTTGGAAATATAAATGTTGTAGTTTCAAGTTACAATACTGACTATTTTGAAAATGCGAAAGAAGCTTTAGGGGCTCATGGATTAATCTTAACAAACTTTTTAAATAGTAGCAAAACTTCTTTTGTTGAATTTTTAAAAGATAGTGTTGAGAAC
>Ga0256836_1000035_pt1 | contig 95072 bp, 96 predicted proteins | sample 4561380metaG_FD_185974 | JGI IMG/M metagenome (GOLD analysis project Ga0256836, IMG submission 185974) | Hydrothermal vent microbial communities from Guaymas Basin, Mexico - 4561-380 | ecosystem: Environmental > Aquatic > Marine > Hydrothermal vents | place: Mexico: Guaymas Basin | collected...
GAAGAACTACCACGAAGAACTACCACGAAGAACTACCACGAAGAACTACCACGAAGAACTACCACGAAGAACTACCACGAAGAACTACCACGAAGAACTACCACGAAGAACTACCACGAAGAACTACCACGAAGAACTACTAAAAGTATATGCCAGACACCATAAATAAAAACAAAAAAGAAAAAGAAAAGATTAATCTCTTCTTTCTTTAATTCTTGCTTTTTTACCTGTTTTTCCTCTTAGATAGTAAAGTTTAGCTCTTCTTACTTTACCTTTTCTTACTACTTCGATTCCGGCAATACTTTCACTATATACCGGGAAAATTCTCTCAACACCTATATTATTCGCACCGATTTTTCTTACTGTAAATGTTTTTCCGGCACCAGTACCTTTAATAGCGATTACCACACCTTCAAAATTTTGAATTCTTTTTTTGTCACCTTCTTTAATTTCTACTGCTACTCTTACAGTATCCCCCGGTCTGAATTCAGGAATTTCTTTACCTTCGATTTGTTTCGCTTCAAAAGCTTCAATAAATTTGTTTCTCATATTCTCTCCTTTGTGCCATTGGCCACTTGTGGGCGTTCACACTTGATTTTTGGAATGAAATTATATCAAATATCAATTTCTTTTCAAAGTATTTTCAATTCCTCAAGAGTTAACGGTTTTGAAAAATAATACCCTTGTGAATAATCAACTCCCAATTCACATAAAATATTATAAATTTCTTCATTTTCAACAAATTCGGCAACCGTTTTCTTATCTTCTTTTTTAGCAAAAGAAACTATAGCTTCTACTACATTTTGTTTTACTTTATCTTTATCTATCTCTTTAATCAAACTACCATCTATTTTAATAATATCGGCTTTAAATTCAACAACTCTACTAAAATTCGAATATCCACTTCCAAAATCATCTATCGCTATATTGGCTTTCAATTTTAAAACTTCATTAATAAATTCATTCAACACATTAGGAAATTTAATAATTTCATCTTCCAATAATTCAAAAGTAACTTGTCCATAACTTATTTGATTAGTTTTCAACAAATCAAAGATTTTGCTTTTAATTACATCTCTTAAAATATCACTAGGAGACAAATTAATAGACACCGAAAAACCTTTTTTCAACATATTAAAACTATTTTCTATTACCTTTAATGTAATATTAGTATGCAATCCGGATTTTTTAGCAATATCCAAAAAGAAAAAAGGACTTAAAAAATTTCCGTTTTCATCTATAATTCTTACTAAAGATTCATATTTGATTATTTTTTTAGTTTTATTATCTACAATAGGCTGAAATAAAGAAACCACTCTATTTTCTTTTAAAGCTTTCTCAATAATTTTTAACATTTTCATATTTTTTTCAACTTCTATTTTCTTCTCTTCACATAGCCCGTTCGCACAAATTAACCTCTCTTCTCCTTTTTTTATTTTTTCTATTCCCACAATAGCATTTTCATAAATATGCAAACTTCCGTAAGAGTAACTTATCCTAATAAAAGGCAAAAATTCTAAAGATTCCACAACAATAGATTTATTCATAACTTCACTTATAATTTCTTTCAAAATTTCATTTAATTTCATCACTTCATATTTTTCTATCAAAAATCCTACCGTATTATCCTTTACCATATAATCTTCTATTAAATTCGACTTCAATTTTAATTTTTCTTTCAGCAAAATTTTAACTCTTTTTAAAAGTTTTCTTTTAAATTTATCCAATACGTCTTTTAAATAAAGAAGCCTTAAATCCTCATAATTATCTATATAAACCAAAATTAAAAGTGCATCTTTTATCAATTCCAATTTATCATTTATAAGTTCTTCCGCACTAATAAAACTCGTCACGTCTTTTCTAAGAGCTATAAATTCACTTATATCTCCATTTCTGTCTAAAATAGGTTTTATAACGGTATCCACATAATAAGATTCTCCGTTTTTTTTCCTATTTTTAACCAATCCTCTCCACGTTTTCTTATTTAAAATAGTTTTCCACAAATTTTTAAAAACTTCCGGTTTCATATCCGGATGTTTAACTATCGAATGGGGCTTACCTAAAAGTTCGTTCTCTTCAAAACCGGATATTTTTTCAAAAGCTTTATTCACATAAGTTATATTTCCGTTTACATCGGTTTTAGAAACTATCATACTTTCATCTACAATATCTTTATATTGTCTTAACACATTTAATTCATCGGCAATTTTAAGCTTTTGATATAAAAGTTTATAAACTTCACCTAAAAACACTTCTATATCAAAAGATTCCTTTAAAAATCCGTCTATTCCAGCATTTATAGCATCTAAAAGTTCATCTTTGTCCAAATCATCGGCAATAACAGCAGTATAAAGGTAAGGATAGTGAGATTTTACATATCTTACAAATTCTAAATAAGACATATCTTTAATAGAATCTTTAACAAGAACTATATCGTAATTTTTTTCTTTTAAAAAACTTATAGCTTCTTTAGCACTCTCCGTAACATCTACCCTCTTAAAAAAAGATTTGAAAATTTCAATATCATATTTAACTTTTTCTTTATCATCAACAACAAATAATAAATTAAGATTATTCAATTCTAAAAAAAATTTATCAGGTTCCATATATCCCCTTTAATTGATGGAGAATATTATAACAAAATTAAATCCGTTCTATGAAATTTAGTCTTTAAATAAGAAGTTTCTTTTTTCCACTCATCTATTTTTTTATGATGTCCGCTTTTTAAAATTCCGGGAGCGGTTTCTTTTGAAAAATTCGGAGCTTCTAGTAAATTATTCTCAAAACTTTCTCCCTTTAAAGACTCACTATTCCCCAAAACTCCTTTTATATTTCTTAAAACTGCATCTGCAATAACTAAAGCTCCGAGCTCTCCTCCGGTTAACACAAAATCCCCTATACTCAACACCTCACAGGCGAAATCCTCTATAAGCTTCTCATCAAACCCCTCATACCTTCCACAAACTAAAATTAAAACTTCCTCTTTTGCCAAACGAATAGCATCTTTTTGATTAAACCTTTTTCCGACAGGAGTTAAAAAAATAGTCCTGGCATTTGGATACTCTTTTTTCAAACTCTCTAAACAATCTCTTAACGCTTTATTATCTATAATCATTCCGGCACCACCACCGGCTAATGGTAAATCTACTCTTTTTTGTTTATTTTTGGCAAAATCCCTAAAATTAATAAATTCTATTTCAAACAAACCTTTATCTTTAGCTTTTTTTAAAATAGAATCTTCAAAATAACAACGAATTAAATCGGGGAAAAGAGTAACGAAGAAGATTTTCATTTTAAAGAATCTAAAAGTTCTTTAGCACCTATTGCCGTTATTTTTTTATTTTCAACATCTACTTTATCAACGTTTCTTTTAAAATCAATTAAAAATCTTTTAGGATAGTCCTCTTTTATTAATTTTTCGTCGGTATTGATAATTAAATAATCCGTCTCATTTGCTCTTTCTATCTCTTTTACTTTTCCTAAAAGCTCTTCATTTTCATATACGTCACACCCTATAATATCGAACCAAAAATATTCATCTTTTTTAAGTTTAATATTTTCTTTTGTCTCTTCTTCAGTAGTATAAAGCATTCTGTTTGTAAGTTTTTTAGCATCTTCTGGAGTATCAACTCCTTTGAATTTAACAAGTCCTCTTTTTAAGTCTATTTTTTCGATAGTAAGGTCTATTTTATCCGAAGAAAAAGTAGTGTTTGGTTTAAACTGTTCAGGAAAATCAGTTAAAAGGTGGATTTTTTGCCACCCTTTAATTCCGTGACTTTTACCAAGTTTTGCAATTGGTATTTTATTCATCTTCCGTCTTTACCGTAATTTTATAGTTTTTGTCTTCTTTAGCACGACAACCACTAATAACAGTTTTAATGGCTTTTACCATCGAACCTTCTTTACCTATTATCCTACCTACATCCGCTTTTTTAGCGAAAATTAAAATTTCATCAAAATCTTCATGAGGTACAACCTCAACTCTTACTGCATCCGGTTCGAAAGATAAAAGCTTTGCATATTCCGTTACAAAGTCAACGACCATTAAACTTTATTTTCCTCTACTATTTTTTTAAGTTTAGCAACTCTTTCACTCATTTGAGCACCAACACCCAACCAATAATTTAATCTCTCTAAATCAATTTTAACTGTAGTCGGTTCAGTCATCGGGTTATAATATCCGATTGATTCAATCCATCCGGAATCTCTTCTTTTTCTACTGTCTGTTACAACAATTCTATAAAAAGGTCTTTTTTTTCTACCGAATCTTGCCAGTCTAATTTTTACCACGCTCACTCCTTAAATTTATTTTCTATCCCACCCTAGCCTACCCTAGTACAAATTAATGTGGAATTTTAATATATTATTTAGGAAAATTCAACCCTTTAGCCATTTTCATAAGCTCATTCATATTCGGTATCTTTTTACCGGCAAATTTCTTAGCCATTTTTGCAGCGTGTTGGAACTGTTTATTGATTCTGTTTATCTCTTGTACGCTAAGCCCGGCACCTTTTGCAATTCTTCTACGTCTACTTGCGGACTCTTTAATTAATTCCGGATTTTGTCTTTCTTTCGGAGTCATAGAACTAATCATAGCTTTTATTTTTTTAATTTCAGACGAATTCTCAAGGTCTATATCCTCTATCTGTTTTAGCATATTTCCCATTCCGGGAATCATTTTCAAAAGATTTTTCATACTTCCTAGTTTTTTCATCTGTTCTAGCTGATTTAAAAAGTCTTCATAGTTAAACTTACCTTTTTTTATTTTTTTCGTAAGTTTTTTAGCCTCTTTTTCATCTATTACTGCTGCCGTTTTTTCAACTAAACTCTCTATATCCCCGGCACCCATTATACGACTTACTATTCTATCCGGTACAAAAACCTCCAAATCCGGAATTTTCTCCCCGGTACCTATAAATCTTAGAGGTTTTCCTACCTGATGAGCGATACTTAACGCAACTCCACCTTTTGAATCCCCGTCATATTTAGTAAGAATAACTCCCGTAATATCAAGTTTTTCGTCAAACTGCTTTGCAGTATTTAAAGCATCTTTACCGGTTAACGAATCTGCTACGTAAAAAATCTCATCCGGATTTACCTCTTTTTTAATTTCCACAAGCTCGTTCATAAGTGCTTCATCAATAGCCAAACGCCCGGCAGTATCTATTAAAACAACATCATAATATTTCTTTTTTGCAAACTCTACTCCATTTTTAGCAACCTCAACGGCATTTTTAGCCCCTTCTTCATAATAAATATCCAAATCGTTTTGTTCAGCCAACTGCTTTAACTGTTCAACGGCTGCAAGTCTTTGAAGGTCCGCTGCAACCATTAAAACTTTTTTCTTTTTAAAGTTTTTTAAATAATAAGCAAGTTTTGCAGTGGTTGTTGTTTTACCACTACCTTGAAGACCGGTCATTAAAGCGACTGTAGGAGGTTTATTGGAATAAACAAATCCGTAGTTCCCGGGAGCCGTCAAAATTTTAATTAAAGCCTTTTCAAGAGCCTTTAAAAAACTACCCCTACCTATCCCCTCTTTTTTAGTCTCTTTTTCAACATCTTTTAAAAGTTCTTTTACCACTTTAAAATGAACATCCGCTTTTAACAAACTCTTTTTAAGTTCGTCCAATGCTTTTTTAAGTGCTTTTTCGTCATCTTTCATTCTCATTTTATTAATAGCACTTCTAAATCCGTCACTTATTCTATCAAACATAACTCTCCCTTATCTTTTTTTCTTTTTTCTATAGGTGTTAATCTCTTCTTGCATTTTAAAGTCGCTCGGTTCGTTTGATACAAACTCATAATCAAAAATTTTAAATTTATGATGATGAAGCATTACTCTTTTATAAGGTTCGCCTCCATATTTTTCATCACCGATAATAGGATGCTCAACCGCTTTTAAATGAACCCTTATTTGATGAGTTTTTCCGGTATGAATTACGGCTTTTATTTTGGATTTGGTCCTAAAAGCCAAAATAGGTTCAATTTCGGTTATAGCATCTTCTCCGTCTTTTGAAATTTTAGCAATTGCTCCCATTTTTGTTTTAATAACTTTTATAGGAAAATCTATAACCATAGGTTCTGCCACTATTCCGCTAACCCACGCCAAATACTCTTTATAAACTCTTTTTTTTCTAAATTCTTCTATAGCTTTTTTTCTAAAAGATTCATCTTTTACCAACACCAAAACCCCACTTGTCTCTTTATCAAGTCTGTGGAGCAAATCGGCTTTAAACATCTTTGATATCTCTTCGCTTGTTATATAAGGAGGTTTATCAACGGCTATTAAGTTTTTGTCTTCAAAAATTTTTTTAGGCTTTGGAACCTTTAAAACTTTAAATTTAGTATCAGCTGGAAGCAATCCTCTTGCTATTTTTATTTTTTTATCTTTAGCGTAAACAAGTCCTCTGTCAATAAGCTCTTTTGCAGCTCTATTTGAGATACCCTCTTGCTTTGCTAATAAAATATATGCTTTTTCTTTCAAAGAAACCCTTTTTTCTGAAATTATATCAAAAATAATCTTACAAATTATCCATAACTTATTCTTATATTAAGCCCACTTTAAGTTTTTAGAGTTATCATTTTTTTAGTGAATCAAATTTTTATTCATTCACTGAACTTTATCATTAAAGACGCAGAGTTTTTTATAAAAATTCAATCAAATCGCCTTTTAAGAAAAAATCAAAGGAGAAAAAATGAAACAACTATTTTTATCTACAACCGTAATAGTAGGTCTATTCGCAGCACCTAACATAGATTCGCTACAAAAACAAATCAACGATTTACAACAGCAAATAAAAGAATTAAAAGCGAAACAAACGGAACAAAACGACAGATACTATAAAAAAGTAGCACCTATTGTAACAAACAACCATTTATTTTGGAGCTATGATTTAAGAACCACTTACGATTTTATTTCACAAACCGTATCAGAATGGATGGATTCTTCTAACGTTTTACATCCGTCTAAAAGTTATACAAATAACATTTTAACAAACAGAGTTATTTTAACGGGAGTTGCAAAACCTAGCGACAACCTAAAAGCGACGGTAAAAATCGAAGCCAACAACATCTACGGAATGAACGGTGAAAACGGTACTTGGCAAAACACACCTTGGTTTGCGAACGAAACTCCTGACGATATTACTTTAAGAGTAAAAGAAGCGTTTTTTAATTACGAATTCGGTGATGATTTTATGTTTAGTGCCGGAAGACGTCCGGCAACTGAAGGTTATCCAGCAAACTTAAGAGAAGGAGACGAACCGGCAAGTCCTTTAGCACATTTAATCAATATGGAATTTGACGGGTTCAGTTTCAAAATAGGAAACGGGGAAGTTTCTAAACTTTCGGATAAATTCAACGACTGGGGAACTTGGATTAAATTCTGTGCCGGTAGAGGATATTCCAGTTCAACCGGTAAATTTAACGACAACTTAGGAAGAAACTACGCAAGAACCACTTTAGAAAATATGGATTTTACAGGATTTATTTTAGTTCCTTACGATAACGGACAATATTCGGTATGGAGTGAAACGGTATGGGCTTATAACGTTCAAGGTTATCAATTGAATATGGCTACGAATAGTAAAACTATGAAAAACTTCGGTAACTATTTCGGTGAAAACATCATCTTCAAAGCGGACGGAATCGGTGATGGAATTAGTGATTTTCTTGACGATACAAAAGCGTTCGTTTCATTCGGTTACAGCAAAACTCACGCAAACGGAACATACACTTACGTAAATACACCTGAAGGCAACATCGAATCTCAATCACATTCCGGATACAGCATATGGATTGGTGCAAATATGCCGGGAGTTAATGATAACGACAGATTCGGTATTAACTTTGTAAAAGGAAGCAAATATTGGAGAAATTTCACATATGGAGAAGATACTTTAGTAGGAAGTATCGCTTCTGTTAGAGGTAAAGCGATAGACGCTTATTATAATACTCAAATTATTCCTCATCTAACAGCCGGTATAAGAGCGACTTATCTAAAATACGACCATCCGGGAAGTGACGGATTCTTCGGTATGATGACCGACCCTGACATTTATACCAAATATAAAATGCCTTACGTAACAAAAGCAACTGATATAAGAGCATTCATCAGATATCAATTTTAATTTCCTCAATCATAACTTAAACTTATAAGTGCCTCTCGGCACTTGTTTTTTTATTTTTTTTGATATCATAAATTCGTTAAATTCCTAAAAGGAGAATCAATGTCTGAAATTATAGACTTAAAAAGAAGAAACTTTTTAAAAGGCTCTGCGGCAGCTGCAGCCGGTGTTGCAGTTGCTACAACTTCGGCAAATGCGTTTAATCCTTACGACGACGCATTAGAAGCTAAAGAACAAAAAGAAAAAGAGATAAAAAAAGCCAAATACATCGCTACGTTTTGCGGTATGTGTGTAAATATGTGCGGTGCGATAGCAAGAAACGTAGACGGAAAAGTTGCAAAATTAGACCCAAACCCTTTATTTACAAAATCAAGAAACTTTTTATGTGCCAGAGGAAATGCCGGAATTGCGGCGGTATACGACCCGGACAGGCTTAAATGGCCGTTAATCAGAGTGGGAAAAAGAGGAGAAGGAAAATACAGAAAAGCCTCATGGGAAGAAGCGTATGAATATATCAGACAAAAGATGGTTAAAATTTTAGATGAAGAAAAAGACAACAGAAGCACAATAGCTTTTGGTGCCGGTGCCGGTGCTGAAGAACCTCTGTTTGCTACTTTTGCTAACGGAATCGGTAGCGGAAACTTCGTAGACCATTTTACGACATGTTTTGCTCCCGCTTTTATGGCAAACAAACTTATATTCGGAAGCTGGGGAAGTGCCGATTTTAAAAGAAGTAAATATGTTCTAATGCTAGGAGCTAATAGAGCGGAGGCAATAGTTACTCCTGATACTCTGGATTTGTTTAAAAATACCCACAAAAGAGGAACTAAAATAGTTTATATCGACATAAGATATACTAATACGGCGGCTCAAGCGGACGAATTCATACCGATTAAGCCAGGTACCGACCTTGCTTTAATGCTTGCTATGATTCACGAAACTATTAATCAAGGATATTATAAAACTCCTTACAAAACCGATTATTTAAAACAAGTCGAAGGAATTGACGAATTAATAGAGTATTTCACAACCGGGGAAGGAAGTAAATACACTCCTAAATGGGCTAGCGAAATAACCGAAATTCCTGTCGATACGATAAAAAGAATAACTAAAGAATTCAGTGACGCTGCAGAAGAGAGCAAAGGTGCTGCAAACTGCTATAGAAGTAGAAAATCAACTTGGTATTATCAAGATTTTGATTTCAGACGTGCTCAAGCTATCTTTAACGTACTTCACGGATGTGTAAACAGACCGGGAGGAGTATTATTAGGAAGAGGTCTTAAGATTGAAAATTACGAATATGAAGACTTTCCTATTTACGATAACGCTCAAACAAGAATCGATATATCTACGAATAAAGACGGAGAATTCCCTCTACTTAACCCAACAAAAGGTTCTTGGCAAATCTTTAGAAACAAAGTTCATGAAATTAACACAAAATGGAAAAAAGGCGAAAAGTTAGCCGAAGGAGAATACCCGGTAAGAGGAATGTTCATTTATAGAGAAAATCCTATGCAATCGGTTCCCGGATATGAAAAAACGGCCGAAATGTTCGATACTATGGATTTAGTGGTTGTAATTGACATTATTCCAAACGACACGGCAATGTATGCTGACGTTATTTTACCGGATACCACTTATTTGGAAAGAACCTCTCCTATCAAATCTTTTTCAACTTTATGCGAACCTTTAATAGGTTGGAGAAATAAAACGATGATACCTATGTATTCGACAAAACCTCTTTATGAAATTATGAAAGAATTAAGTAAAAAGTTGGAAAAAGATTTAGCGGCTATTACGTTCAAATATACATGGGATGAAGAAGAACTAGGTATAAAATTACCTAAAAACTTTAATTTGGCTAAATATTTAACCGACGACTTCGAAATTAACGAAAGCAAATTAAAAGCGAATATCAAAGACGAAAAACTTTTAAAAGCTATTTTAGAACACGCCGGAGAAGACGACTTGGATATCACGACATTCAAATTAAGTAAAGCTTACGAAAAATCTCCGGAAGAGTTCAACGAAGAAGTTATGAGTGAAATATACGGTAAAAAAGCCGCAAAAATAGCACAAAAATACGGAGCTTATTGGCCGGGAATCGAAAAAGCGGTGGAAGAAGCGGTAGATACTCATTTAAAAACCTTAAAAAAAGAATACCGAGATAAAGCTGCCGCCGTTTATGAATTATATGAGAAATATTCAACCTTACCGAAAGATTATTGCATAGTTCCTAAAAAAGGTAAATGGATTAACGTTTCTCTTAAAAACATAAACGGTAAAAAATTCAAAAATCCTATAAACGGAAAAGAAGAAACGCTACATAAATTTCCTAAATGGAGAGATTCACTGTTTGAAGAACCTAAAAACAATCAAGTAAGACTTGTAGTTGGAAGACACGGTTACTTTACTCAAAGTTCTCATCCTAATAACTACTTATTACTTGATTTGATGAATTATAACTACATTTGGATTAACGACGAACTAGCACGTGAGCTTGGAGTCAAATTTAAAGACGAAGTGGAACTTACAAACAGAACCGGACAAAAAATAAAAGGAAAAGTATATCCTACTAAAAGAATAAGAAAAGATACGATTTTCGTAGCAACCGGAATGGGAAGCAAATCCCCTATGCTAACTCTTGGTAAAAATAACGGTATTTCTCAAGCGGCAATCGCAGAAGACCACACGGACCCTATTATAGGAGCTGCTAGTATGAACGAAACTTTTGTAAAAATAAGAAAGGTGTAACAAATGGCAAACTATGCAATGGCACTTGAATATCAAAACTGTATCGATTGCAGAGCATGTGAAGTGGCTTGTAAAGATGAAAACGGTGTAATGCTCGGTGCCGACAAACAAAGAATTTGGGTTGGAATAGTTGAAGGCGGTACGACTTTAGCCGATACTTTTTTAAACTTTTATCCTTCCCAATGCAATCATTGTGAAGACGCTCCGTGCATAACCGTTTGCCCTACCGGTGCCTCTCACTTTGCTGAAGGCGGAATAGTAAAAGTCGATTACAATATGTGTATTATATGTAAAGGTTGTATGGAGGCTTGTCCTTACGAAGCAAGATTCGTAGACGAAACAAGACACGCAGTTGATAAATGTACGTTTTGCGACGGAAGAATTCAAGAATACGGAACAACTGCTTGTAGTGCGACGTGTCCTACAAAAGTTAGAACGTTCGGTGATTTGGAAGACCCTAATTCCGATATTGTAAAAATTTTAGAAAAAAGAGAGTTTTTCGTACTTAAAGAAGATGAGAAAACTCTTCCTAAACTTTTTTATTTGGTACCAGAAGACAAAGAATATGCACAAAGAACATTAGGAAACGTTACAAAACACAAATGGAGCGAATTTAAAGCAAAATATAAAACTGAGGCAAACGCTAAAAAGCCTGAGTGGAAAAAAGCGTAAGGAGCTAGTATGAAGGAATATATTAATTGTTGCGGACTTAACATAAGAAAAGTAAGCATAAAAGAACTTCTTTTTAATAAAACTATGTTAATCGCTTATATTTTACTTGCAATAGGTATAATCGGATGGTATGAAATTTTTACTCTAAGATGGGCACACGAATTCGTAAATAATGCAGGTATTATAGCAACCGCCGGTCATTTGGAAGAATCCAAACAAGTTGCAATAGCTCTAAAAGAACAAATTTTCCACTTAAAACATATCGAAGAAGTAAACAAAGCCGAACCTTGGGGAATTTTCGTATCTCAATATACTTACTTGCTATACGGCGGTAGTGCTTTAATTTTATTAACTGCACTTGCCGAACTTTTTCACGTAAAAACAGCTCCTAAAGTTGCAGCGGCATTTATTACTTTCGGTATTTCTATGGTATTTGGCGGACTCATATCAATTGCAACCGACCTTGCTAATCAAATCAACATCTATTGGATGGTATTAAATCCTCAACCTCAAAGCGGTATGTGGCTTATGATGCCTTTATACAGTGTTTACATTCCGTTTACTTTTATTGAAATTTACTTTCTTATAACAAATAAAAGGGACCTAGCAAGAAAAGTAGCCGGTGTTTTAGTAATTTTAGGAATTATTATCGACATTGCAGAATTTTATATTCAAGGTCTATTATTTAACTTAAACGCCCCTAGACATTTATGGACGGATATTCCTCTATTATGGTTATATTTCTTAATAACCGGTGCACTTACTGCAGTAGCGGGAGCAATTATATTCAGTTTTTTAGCTTTAAGAGACAAAGTCTATTATAGAGAAACTCTAAACTTATTAACAAAAACGGGAATTGTAATTGCTGCTTTGGCTTTGATTTACGAGATAATAAATTACCTAAGCGTAGACTCTAAATGGATGGATTTAATCATAAGCAAAAGCCCCGTTTCAGTAATGTATTGGACATGGATTATTTTAGGTTTAATAATTCCTTTAATGCTATGGAACTCAAAAAAAGAGATTTTAATTATTACAGGAAGTGTTTTTGCGATTATAGGTACGTTTTTTATGAGACAAACATTTACATACGGAGGTAATATAGTCCCTATGAGTGAAAGAGTTGAAGGCTTAGGACCTCAAGCGACAAGTATTTATAATTTAGCGGAGTTAACTCCGTACGCATACGTTCCGGCTCATACAATGGAAATTTTAATAGTAATAGGATGTGTAGGATTAGGACTTGCTATTTATTCGATTTTAGATTCCGTATTCGCAATAAGAGATGTGAATGACAATTCTTAAAAAAAATATCGCTTTTTGCGATATTTTAAACAAAATTTCTTAAAACGTCTTTAATTAATGAGTAAAATTGTCTTTTTTTGTTATAATAAAAAATAAAAAGAATAAGGAGAAATTATGGCTTTAGAATTAAACGGACAAAATTTCGTAGATACAATAAAAAATAATAAAGTAGTAGTAGTAGATTTCTGGGCACCTTGGTGTGGTCCTTGTAGAATGCTTGCACCAACTATTGAAGAACTTTCAAAAGACTTTGAAGGAAAAGCGGTAATTGCAAAAGTAAACACCGACGAAGCTCCGGAAATTGCAGCACAATTCGGAATTAGAAGTATTCCTACCGTTTTATTCTTTAAAAACGGAGAATTGGTAGACCAAATGATAGGAGCCGCTCCTAAAGGTATTTATACTGAAAAAATCAATGCTCTTCTTTCTTAATTGAAAAGCAGATTTTTTTATACATTCAGCTCCTTTTTCGGAGCGTTAATGGTTGCAGCTTTTTTCTTTTACTACAATTATAAATTCAAAGAATATAAATTTTTGGATTTTAATAAAATAATCCTCTACGAAAAAAACGACATTTTCGAACCTAAAAAAAAAGAGTATACGCTAATAATATTTTCTTCAAGAATGAACGACCTAAATACCCTTATTTCAAAAATAAAAACAAAATACCCAATTCTCGCAATAGATATCTATCAACAAAGAAAAAAATACAAAAATATACTCTACACAACAGCCGGTATAAACACTATAATCAAAATCATTCAATACCTTAATATCTATGAGGTACCGGTAGTTTTAAATATAAAAAAATACCACGGGAAACTATATAAACAAGACACTCCTTTAGAAATTATAAAATAACAAATAAGATTTGTTATAATTTTCAAAAAAAAGGAATCATATGAGATACGGAATTGTCGGAGCAACCGGAAGAGTAGGTCAACTTCTTGTAAATATTATTAAAAACAGCGACGATACTCTTGGGGCAGTTATGTTCGAAGGCAAACAGACTATAGAATTTGATAAAGATACAATAATTACAAACGACGCTAAAACACTGCTTGAAAATTGTGAAGTCGTAATCGATTTTTCAGCACCCATAGCCACTCAAAAATTACTAGAAGCGGCACTTGAAATTCCAAAACCTCTTGTAATAGCCACAACGGGACTTAACGACCATCAACAAAATTTAATGATAGAAGTAAGCAAAAAAGCTCCCGTTTTATACGCAACTAATATGAGTTTAGGAGTAGCAATACTTAATAAACTTGTAGAAATGGTAAGTGCGAAACTAAAAGATTTTGATATAGAAATAGTAGAACAACACCATAGATACAAAGTTGACGCTCCTAGCGGAACAGCTTTAACTTTAGCGGAACACGCGGCACGTGCTAGAGGTCTTAACTTAAAAGATGTAATAGTAACGGGAAGAAGCGGACACGTAGGAGCCAGAACTAAAGACGAAATCGGAGTATTTGCCGTAAGAGGCGGAGACGTCGTAGGACGCCATACGGTAGGATTTTATAATGAAGGTGAATTTTTAGAACTAAACCACACAGCCACAAGCCGTGAAACTTTTGCAAGAGGAGCTTTAAAAGTTTCAAAATGGCTGGTAAACCAACAACCTTCTTTATACTCCATTCACGACGCTTTAGGTATCTGATGATACCTTCTTTGTATTTCAGTCAATCATACGATATAATGCTTATTAATTATCCTAAAAAATTAAAAAGGAAAAATAAATGTGTTCAGTAGTAGGAATATATGGAAATAACAATGCAAGTAAATTAGCATATTACGCTCTTTTTTCTATGCAACATCGCGGTCAGGAAGCAGCCGGAATTAGCAGTAGTGACGGAGCACATATTCATACGATAAAAGATAGAGGACTTGTAACTCAAATTTTTAAAGAAGAACATTTTAAAATCTTAAAAGGAAATATAGCAATAGGTCATACCAGGTATTCAACCGCTGGAGACGACTCTATTCTTGACGCTCAACCGGTATTTGCAAGATACGGACTTGGAGAAATTTCTATAGTCCATAACGGAAACCTGGTAAACGCTAAAGAAATTAGAGACAAACTAATTAAAATAGGAGCGATTTTCCAAAGTAATATGGATACGGAAAACTTAATCCATTTAATCGCAAAAAATTACGAAAAAGTTACCTTAAAAGAGAGAATTATTGATGCCGTTAAAAAAATAAAAGGTGCTTTTTCTTTAATTATCCTTAGCAGAAAAAAGATGTTCGCAATAAGAGACCCGTTTGGATTTAGACCTTTATCTCTAGGTAAACTTAAAAGTGGTGGATATATAGTAGCAAGCGAAACTTGTGCTTTTGAATTAGTAGGAGCGGATTACATAAGAGACGTTCAACCGGGAGAAATGATTATTTTTGAAGATAATGAACTTAAAAGTGAAATGATTTTCGAACCTACTCCGAAACAGTGTATTTTTGAATATATCTACTTTGCAAGACCGGATTCCAACGTATTCGGAAAAAACGTATATAGTGTAAGAAAACAAATGGGTAGAGAACTGGCACGCGAACTTCCAGTTGATGCCGATATGGTAGTTCCGGTACCGGATAGTGGAGTAGCAGCGGCTCTTGGATATGCGGAAGAGAGTGGAATTCCTTTTGAAATGGCTATTATGAGAAACCATTACGTAGGTAGAACGTTTATAGAACCTACTCAAGAAATTAGAGATTTAAAAGTTAAAATGAAACTCTCTCCTATTAAACACAAAATAGAAGGTAAAAAGCTTGTAGTAATAGACGATAGCGTAGTAAGAGGAACAACTTCTAAAAGAATAGTAAGAATGCTAAAAGAAGCCGGAGCAAAAGAAGTTCATATGAGAATAGCATCTCCGGCTACAACCGGACCTTGTTATTACGGAGTGGACACTCCTACAAAAGGTGAACTGATAGCCTCAAGACTATCAACAGAAGAAATTGCTAAATTCATAGAAGCGGATTCTTTAGCTTACCTTTCTATAGAATCAATCGTAAAAGCTATTAAAGACAAAAGAGAAAATTACTGTTTTGCCTGCTTTGACGGTAATTACCCTATTCTTTAACTTTTTTCTCTTTTTTTCCTTGATTAAACTCTATCTTTTTGATATAAACTCCCATAAAAAGAGGTGCAATGGATAAACTTTATACATTTGGAAAATATTTAAGAAACAAATTTAATACAAACGTAAAAAAAGTTCCGATTTCAGTTCCGGGATTTACGTGTCCAAATATCGATGGGACGGTCTCAAGAGGAGGTTGCGTATTTTGTGAAAACGAAAGTTTCTCTCCAAACTTTATAAAAGAGAGATTTACACTAAATTTAAACTCAACCCACAATCCTTTACTACAAAAGCAGCTAAAAGCCTTAAAAGAGCAGTTTTTTTCCACTATAGAATTCTTAAAAAAACAATACAAAGCGGAAAAGTTTATAGTCTATTTCCAAAGTTTTACCAATACCTACGCACCTTTTGAAACACTAAAAACCCTATACGACACAGCTTTAACGTTTCCGGACGTTATAGGAATAAGTGTAGGCACAAGAACCGACAGCATTACCGATGAAACTTTACACTACTTAAAAGAGCTAAGCAAAAATTATGAAATATGGATCGAATACGGGATTCAGTCTTCAAACGACAAAACTTTAAAAAAAATCAACAGAGGTCACGACTTTAAAAACGTTCAAGAGACAATTAAAAAAACAAAAGATTTAGCTCTCAACGTATGTGGGCACTTGATATTTGGTTTACCGGATGAAACTCAATACGATATGCTAAAAAGCGTAGCCGATTCGATAGCTTTAAATATAGATTCAATAAAATTTCATCCTTTATACGTTACCGAAAACACACTATTAGCACTTGAATACAAAAAAGGAAACTTTACTCCGATTGATGAAAAAACATATATAAACACACTGGTAAAAGCTATAAAAATGCTTCCTCAAAATATCTCTATTCAAAGAATGACAGCAGGTACCCAAAATCTATTAGCCCCTAACTGGTGCAAAAATAAAGCCACTCAAATGAGCCATATTCACAAAGCCTTAAAGGAAGCCGGAATTGAATTCTAGATTTGATAAAGACGCAATTACGTGGGATGATTTACCACGAAGAGTAAATCTGGCAAAAGCAGTAGTGGAGAATATAAAACCACATCTTAAAAAAACTGACAGAATTTTAGAATTCGGATGTGGAACGGGGCTTGTGGGTATTAATTTAGCTCCTTATGTAAAAGAAGTAATAGGCATAGACACTTCTAAAAAAATGGTGGAAAAATTCAACGAAAAAGCAAAAAAACTAAATCTAAACGCAAAAGCTTATCAAAAAGATATATTTGAAATAGACTCAAAGTTTGACGTTGTAGTTTCATCAATGACTTTACATCACATAAAAGATATAAAAGCCTTAAACAAAAAGCTACAAGAAATTACAAACAAAGCTTTCCTAGCAGATTTGGTAAAAGAAGATGGAACCTTTCATACAAGAGGAAATGACGACGTTTACCATTTCGGATTTAGCAAAGAAGAGTTAAAAGAGTATTTTGAGGGTTGGGAAATGGAATATAAGACAATCCACACAGTAAAAAAACATAGAGATTTTCCAATCTTTTTAATTATCCTAAATATTCAAGCCACATAGGCAAAAACTTTTGTGCCTTTTTTATTGTGGTAGTCGCTCCATGTCCCGGTAAAACTCTTTTATCATAAGGAATTGTTAAAAATTTCTTTATAGATTCTTTCATTTTTTTAGGGTCAGAATATGGGAAATCAACTCTTCCTATACTTCCGTCAAATATAAAATCTCCACTAAACATCTCCTCATCAATCTCAATAGTAATACTTCCTGGAGTGTGTCCCGGAAAATGCCTTATTAAAACACTATAGTCCCCTATTTTATATTCCCCTTCTTTTACTAAAACATCCGGTTTTACTTTCGGAGGGTTATATCCAAACGGGTCGTTTTCAAGCATAAAGGCATCGTTTTCGTGAATATAAATAGGAATATCAAAATACTCTTTTAGTTTTTTATCATCCCACATATGGTCAAAATGGCCGTGAGTATTGATAATAGCCAAAGGGTTGTCACAATACTCTTTTACAAATTCAAAAGCCCCGACTCCTGGATCAATAATTATCTTTTTATTCACTATATAACAATTTGTATAAAACTCCCCACATGCTTTAACTAAAACTTCCATTAAAATCCTTCTTTAAGCTGCAGCATATGTAATAGCTCTTTTTTCTCTAATTACGTTAACTTTTATTTTACCAGGAAAGTTTACTTCTTTTTCAATTCTTTTTGCTATATCCCTGGCAAGTAAAATCGCTTCGTCATCGTTAATTAAATCGGCTTCAACGATTACTCTAATTTCTCTTCCGGCATTTAAAGCATAAGCGTTTACAACTCCTACATAACTTTTGGCAATTTTTTCCAAAGACTCAACCCTTTTTAAGAAAGCCTCAAGCACTTCCCTTCTAGCCCCGGGTCTTGCCGCAGATAAAGCATCAGCCGCACAAACTGCTGCAGATTCTATACTATTCGGTTCTACGTGTCCGTGATGAGCTTTTATAGCGTTTAAAACAACTTCCGGTTCTTTATATCTTTTACAAATATCATACCCTAAATTAACGTGGTCTCCACCAAAATCGTGTGTTAAGGCTTTCCCGATATCGTGTAAAAGTCCGGCTCTTTTCGCTAAAATTTCGTCTCCTCCCATTTCAGCTGCCATAATTCCGGCTAAATGAGCCACTTCCAAAGAGTGAGCCAAAGCGTTTTGACCGTAACTTGCTCTATATTTAAGTCTGCCTATTAATTTTACAAGTTCCGGATGAATACCGCTGCTGGCAAGCCCTAAATCGACTAAAATCTCTTCTCCCTCTTTTGAAGTTTTTTCTTCAAACTCTTGAGTTACTTTTTCATAAATCTCTTCAATTCTTGCCGGTTGAATTCTTCCGTCTTCTACCAATCTTTTAATAGTTTCCACCGCTATTTGACGTCTGTAGATATTAAAACTACTAACAGTAACAGCTCCCGGTGTATCGTCTATAATAATATCACAACCAGTTACCATTTCTAAAGTTTTAATATTTTTCCCCTCTTTTCCGATAATTCTTCCTTTCATCTCATCATCACCTATAGGCACTACATTTATAAGTCTCTCTCCGGCAAAATCCCCGGCATATCTTGTAGTAGCCTGGGCTATTATAAATTCAGCCTTTTTCTTTGCATCCTCTTCTGCTTCTTTTAAAATTTTCCTAGTTAAATGTGCAACTTCATCTCTTAACTCTTCTTCCGTTTTTTTAAGTAAAAGTTCTTTCGCTTCTTGAGTGGTAAATCCGGCAACGTTTTCTAAGATTTTTTGAACTTCTGTTAATTTCTCCTTATATTGGGATTTTAACTGTTCTATAACTTCTCTCTCTTTTGAGAGTTGCGTAAGTTTATAAGAAAGCTCTTCATCTTTTTTGAGATGTTGTTGAATTAACTCCTCAATCTCTTTTTCTTTATTCAAAATTTCATTTAATTTACTTTTGTACTCCTGTTTTAACTTCATCTCTTGCAATTCATAAGCATTTTTAGCTTCAAGTTCAAGCTCTTTTGCTTTTGTTTTCGTATTCTCAAGCAAAATCTCCGCTTCATGTTCTATAGCTTTCGCTTTCGCTTTCGCTTGTTCTATATAGATGTCATATTTAGCAGCATCCATTTTTTTTGCTATAGCAAATCCCGCGAGAGCGGATAAAATCATAACGACTAAAATTATTAAAAACGACATTTTTTCTCCTTTTTTTTACGATATTAAAACTTATATACAAATCCCCCCTTACATCATATTTATCCCCTACGACGGTTTTTGAAATGCAAGGTCTTAACTGAATAAATAAAATTTCAGGCTTATAACCCAGAGTGTCAAAGAAACGGTCATACATTCCTTTTCCAAAACCAATTCTTTTAAATGAAATATCCATTCCGACAATAGGAACTACTGCTAAGTCAATTTTAATAAGAGATTTTTGTTTATTGAGCGGTTCTAAAATAGAAAACCTCTTTTTCTTAAGAGGTAAATGATATTTTACCATTTTAAAGCTTAAATCCTCCATAAACGGGACTAAAATCCGCTTTTTTCCTCTTCTTAAAACCTTTAAAACCCAATGAATATCAACCTCATTCTTCATAGGTATAAAAAATAAAATATTTTTATATCCCTTAGAATATTTTAAAAGTTCTTTTCCTATCTTTTTTGAGTAGTAGTACCTGTTGAATTTTTTTAATTTCAGACACTTTTTTCTAAACTCTTCTTTACAATTATTTTTCATTTTTTACGCCTTATGTTAAAATTACGAAAAAGGAATAAAAATTGAGACTTATTTTAACATTATTTTTAGCTGTTTTTTTTAACGCCTGTTCCAAAAAAGAAAAAATTTCTAATGAAAATAAAACACAAATAATACAAGAATCTTTACCTAAAGTAAATATTAAAAATATAAAAATAAATGATTTAAAGCTTTCTTTTAAAAATAACAAACTCATATTTCCTCCGAAAAGAATTATTTTATTATTTGAAAACAACAATACTTTATCGAAAGCTCAAGAACTGATATTAAACAAATTAAACGTAAAATACTACAAAACAAACGCGAAATTTCTTGAAAATTACTTTAAAATTGAATATTATCCCACAATTGTTATTTTAGATAAAAATAGAACTATAAAATATGAAAATTTCACACCGTATGAAATATTAAAAACGGAAGGATTGTAAATGTTCGGACTTTTTAAAAAAGCACTTGAAAAAACAAAAAAGGCGATACAAACCGTAGTAGGAACGGAAAAAAAAGAAAAAATTCCTCGCGAAATAATAGAAGAGGCGTTATTAGAAGCCGATATGGATTACGAACTGGTAGAAAAGGTTATAGAAAAACTACCGGAAGAAGTAAGCAAAGAAAAACTCAAAAAAGAACTCTCCTGGATATTCGATACTCCTAATAATGAAATTGTTATAGACGATAAACCCTATGTATTTTTAATTATCGGAGTAAACGGAGCCGGTAAAACGACAACCATTGCAAAACTAGCTTATAAATTTAAAAACGAAGGAAAATCGGTTATTCTAGGAGCAGCCGACACATTCAGAGCAGCAGCTATAGAACAGCTTACAAAATGGGCGGAAATTTTAGATATTCCTATAGTAAAAACTAAACAAGGTCACGACCCGGCAGCTATTACATACGACACAATAGCAAGTGCAAAAGCCAAAGGAATTGACGTAGCGTTAATAGATACGGCCGGAAGATTACATAATAAAATAAACTTACAAAACGAACTTAAAAAAATAGTAAACGTAGCAAAAAAAGCATATCCGAACGCTCCTCATAAAATTATCTTAATAATAGACGGAACTCAAGGCAGCAGTGCGATAAACCAGGCAAAAGTATTTAAAGAGATAATAGGAGTTGACGGAGTTATTATTACAAAACTTGACGGTACGGCAAAAGGCGGAAGCGTATTTACGATAGCTGACGAATTAAGACTTCCCATCTTATACATAGGAGTTGGGGAAAAACCGGAAAATTTAATAAAATTCAACAAAGAAGAGTTTATAGAAGGAATTTTGGACGGGCTTTATGGAGAGTAAAATACTCTTATATTTCGGAGATATCGTAATAATATCTTGGATAATTTACTTATTAGTAGAAAGATTTAAAGACGAAGACAATATAAATTTAAGTGAGCATAAGTGGATAATTTTTTTATACATTTTAATTATGTTATCCACTTTATTTACTTGGAAAATAATATACGAGCTTATTATCACTTCAATATCAAACAACTTAACATACGACCAAATAATTCAAAGTATATTCAATGGCTAAAAAGAAAACTGTATTTGAATGTATAGAGTGCGGATACAAAAGTGCTAAATGGATGGGTAAGTGCCCAGCCTGTGGAAGCTGGGAAAGTTTTATCGAAGTAAAAAAAGAATCCACAAAACCTACTGCAAAAAAAGCAAACGTCTTAAAATTCGAAGAGATAGAAAAAGAGGAAATTACAAGATTTTCATCGGGAGATAAAGAACTTGATTTGGTATTAGGTGGAGGAATAGTACCCGGGAGTTTAGTATTAATCGGAGGAAGTCCTGGAGTCGGTAAATCGACTCTTATGATGAAACTTGCCGGAAACATAAACAAAAAAGTCCTATATGTAGCCGGAGAGGAAAGTCCCGGACAGATAAAAATAAGAGCCGAAAGACTCGGTATTAAAAATAAAAACCTATTTTTAATGCCGGAGATAGTAGTTGAAAATATTATCGACGAAATAAAAAAAGGGTATGATTTAGTTATTATAGATTCAATTCAAACAATCTACTCCGAAAATCTACAATCAGCTCCCGGAAGCGTATCTCAAGTAAGGGAAGCGACATTTGAGCTTATGAGAATTGCAAAAGAGACCAAAACCCCTATTTTTATCATAGGTCATATTACTAAAGAAGGCTCAATCGCTGGACCTAGAGTACTTGAACATATGGTAGATACCGTTTTATACTTTGAAGGAGACGCAAGCCGTGAGCTTAGAATCCTAAGGGCATTTAAAAACAGATTCGGCTCAACCAGTGAAATTGGAATTTTTGAAATGACAAAAGAGGGATTGGTAAGTGCTAAAAATAAAAGTTTCTTTAGTAAAAAAGCACTGCCCGGAAGTGCAATTACCGTAATTTTAGAAGGTACAAGACCTATTGTCCTTGAAGTCCAAGCACTTGTAAGTGAGAGTTATTCAATTCCTAAAAGAAGTGCGACAGGTTTTGATTTAGCCAGACTTAATATGATTTTAGCTTTGCTTGAAAAAAAATTAAATTTGCCTTTTAACCAATACGACGTATTTATAAACGTAACCGGTGGAATAAAAATAACCGAACCGGCAGCCGATTTGGCAATAATAGCGGCAATTGTTAGTAGCTTTAGAGACAGAAAAATAAGCAAAGACAGTATTTTTATAGGAGAAGTCAGCTTAGTAGGAGATATAAGAGACGTCCCGGGACTTGATATAAGAATAAAAGAAGCTGCAAACTTAGGATTTAAAAAAGCAATCATACCTTCTAAACCATTAGAAGAGTCTATTAAATGCTATGAAGTAAAAGAAGTGGAAAAACTGCTTGAATGGATGTAGTTATTTTATCTTTTGATTATAATACTCTTCTAAAAGTTCATAAGACTCTTTTATCCTTGCAAATTTTTTAGCATAAATTTTTTGAATAAGTTCTGGTTTTTGTCTATGTAAATCGGGATGATATTTTTTAGCAAGACGTCTATATTCTTTTTTTATCTTATCAAACTCATAAATACTAGAAACCCCAAAAAGCTCAAGAGCGTTTCTTATTTTATTTAAATACTCTTTTAAAGACCCCTCTACACTAAAAGATTTAGAATGCTCAAAATCCCTCTCATCTATATTAAAAATAACCTTATATCCCATTACGCTATTTTTAGACGCTAAAGCCGTAACGATTCTTTTTGACTCTTCATTAAAAACAACAACCATTTTATCAGGAAAAATATCTATCAAATCAAACAAAAAAAGCCCCTTAATATAATTAAAAACAGGTGCTTTAGGATTTGCAAAGAGTATTTCAAACTCTTTGCTTGAGAGTTTTCTAATAGTAATATAAATAGCCATTTCATCAAATGAAAGATTATATTTTTTAATTTTAATAATTAAATCTTTTTTGTAATTTAAAAAGAGTTTCTTTATAGTCGCTTCATCTTTTTTCTGTTTTTTATACATATTCGCAATAGCGTGAATTAAAAGTTTATGTTTTTTAATATTCTTTCTATCGAAATATACTCTATATTCGTTATCTTTAATTTCAAGTCTATTAAAAGAAAGTCTTATAAACTCTATAAAACCTTTAATCTTAAATCTTGAATCAATAACAACTTCAATATTTTCACTAATTGTAATTTCAAATACTTTATCACTCATCTCTCTTCACTATTATTAAAGTGGCAATAGGAAAAATAAGTTTTTGTTTTTTTATTATCTTATAATTTTTAAAATTTTTCAAAATATCCTCTTCTTTTAAAGAGTCTATACTTTTACCAAGCAATTTATATTCCTGTTTCATACCGGTAAAAATTCCTGCGATAAGAGGCACTATATTATTCATATACCATAAAATAAATTTAGCAAACAAAGAATCACTTTTTACCATTTCTACAATAGCAAAAATTCCTCCATTTTTCAAATTGGAATCTAAATTTTTAATACCTTTTTGTAAATCGTCAAAATTTCTAAGGGCCATAAATGCCGTTATTAAATCAACTTTTTCAGGAAGTTTTACATTTTCGGCAGTATCTTGAACTATAACAACCTCTTTTTCCCCTTTTTTCATTTTTATATGAGAACTCTCTTCAAACACAACTTCGAAATCTTCTTTTTTATATCCCTTTTTTTCGAATTTTTCAACAATCACTTTTACCATTTCGCTGCTTGGCTCAACTAAATACATTTTATCAAAATCCATTACCCTTGCCATCTTACCCGTAGCACTTGCAACATCTAAAAGCACTCCATTTTTTATATGCTTTTTTATCTCACGCTTAAACATCCATCTCCAAAGCTCTTCAATTCCAAAACTCACTATTTTAGTAGCAAGGTCGTATTTTTGTGCAAGTTTGTCGTATATTTTTACATCCATTAATATTTCCTCAATATATGCAGATATTCATGGGTTTTATCTGCTTTATGCTCTCTTTTGCTGTCCGCCTTAAAACGTTGATACTCTTTTTTAATAAGTTCATATTTTCCGTATTTGCTCATAATTTTTCTTATCTCTTCTTCGCTCATAAGCCCTTCATTATTATAACTCAAAAATATCCATTCAAAATCAGCGTTTTTTATTAAGTCTTCAAAGACTTCTTTTACTTTTCTTTTTTGGCACCAGGGAGATTTATAATATTCTCTTAGCCCCGTTTTGCCTTTAGGCTCAAACTCTTTATACTCCGCAATTGTATTTAAAAGATGATAATTAGCCACGTATTGTCTGCTGTTATAAGACGGGTCAAGATAGAGGACATTTCCGCTTATCTCTTTTATCAGCTCATTTGCTTCCTTTTGGGTTACTAGATGTTCATTGTCGTTTTCTTCATAAATTGCCGGTTCTAAAACCATTTTTTTCTTAGCTGATTTTTTCAACTTTTTAAGAAACGCCCCATACACACTTGCCGTATTTGCCACTTTATCCGCACTTTCAATTAAACTCGCAAGCAAAAAATAGTATAAATCTTCATCATCTTTAAATTTCTCAATTTCCATACGAATAGTGTCAATTTTTTGTCCGTTTTCATCACTAAAATAGAGCCTGTTTGCCGGGAAGCAGTAGTTATTATAAATAAAGCCATCATTTCTTAATGGTAAATTATTAAGATATTCAATTACTTTAAATTTTTCTTTTAAGTTTTTATGATTACCAATGTAATTTCGATTTAGCACATAGGCATAATATTCTATATCATTTGAAATTACTTTTTTTACATCTTTTTTAAAGACTCTTCCGATTATCCCAGTTCCAGCGAATAAATCGCAGAAAATCTGGGGGGTTGCTCTTTTTGTTATTTCTTCTTTTATCCATGTTGACAGTTTATATTTGCTTCCGATGTAGTTCATTTTTGCCCATACTTATTAATTTACAACATCAAAAATAGTTTTTTCTCTTCTTTTATTATTTAAATTGTCTGTATAAAGTTCTCCTAATCTTTTCAAAATAGCCTTATAATATTTTTCTTCCTTTTCAATTGCAATATAAGACCTATTATATTTTTTAGCTATATATGGAGTTGTTCCACTTCCGGCAAACGGATCTAATACAATATCTTCCTCATTAGAAAATCCCAAAATAATTCTTTTTAAAAGCTCCTCCGGTTTTTGAGTTGGATGTAAAGCTCTGCCATTTTCATCTTTTAGTCTCTCTTTTCCCTGACACAAAGGAATTTGCCAAACATCTCTCATTTGTTTAGATTTTCCATCTTTTGTTTTTTCTGGATTTAACTCTTTTAAAATTTCGTAATTAAAAACCCAATTTTTTCCTTTTACCGCCCAAATTATAAATTCTGTTGAATGAGTCAAAACTCTTCTTGTTAAATTTGGCATTGCATTAGTTTTTTGCCAGGTAATTATATTTTTTACTTCAAACCCATTGTTTTTAAGCCCAAGCACACATTCTCCTATATTATGATAACTGCAACATATAAATATACTACCGTTTGGTTTTAATACTCTTTTTGAAGCCCTTATCCATTCATTTGTAAAATCAAAATATTCTTTTTCTCCCATTTTATCCCACTCTTCATTTATCATATAATAATCACCACCCGTTTTATTACCCACAAGTTTTAATCCGTTTCCACTTAAATTATAAGGTGGGTCAGCAAAAATCAATTGCACCGACTCATCCTCTATTCTCGCATTATCGTTTAATACGCTTAAACAGTCATCTTTATAGACTATATTTAACTGCATAATTTTTCCTTATATTTTTCAATGATTTTAGGAATTATATTTACCCATTCTTGTGAATTAGAATAATTACTTACATTCACAATTTCATCAAGCATTTCCTTAAATTGTAAATGAGTTAATTTTTTACCTTTTTCTTTTAAAGCTTTTATTACTTCTAAAATTTCAATAATTTGAGAAACAGTTAAAGGAACAATTTTTTGTTTTTTACCTTCATACTCATATTTTACGGCAAACCAAAATGTATTAATTGTGTCTTTATGTAATTTAGGAGCTATAAAAAGAGCATATGAATTAGGGTGTTTATTTTCAAAATCTCTTAAATGTCTCATAACAGGTTGGCCTTCATTATACCACTGGTCTCTACTTGTTAAATTAGTAACTTCACAAATTGAATTAAAAGAGCGATAAAAGCACTCAATATCTGGAGTTTCTGCTGGAGCGGTAAAAATAATTTCACCATCATCTCCAGAAATATAATTAGGCTTTATTTTTAAAGCATCATTTATTATCAATAAAGCTTCGGTTATAAATTTCTCAAGAGCAATACTTGGTTTTAAAGTCGGATGACTTCTATAATTCTTTAAGTTTTCAATTGTTTTTTCAATCTGTTTAATTTGTTGAAAAATTTGTTTTTGTTTTTGTAATCTTAATTCTTGTAAAATTTGTTTTAATTCCGACACATCTTTTTTTTCTAAATCTTTTAAAGAGTATATATTTGTAATTTCTAAAATATCTTTTATAATAAATTTTTTTTCTTCAAACATAACCCTTGGAATATTAATATCGGATAAATAATTTGTATATTCATTTTTATTACTAAATTCTTCTTTTGACGATTTGATATTATTTATTATAAATTCAATAACTTCTTTTTTTCTATAATCTATATCAATATAAAACCCACCTCCTCTTACATATAATAAATTTGTCAATCTAAAATATCTTATTGCATTATCAGTATAATCTCTTGAATGTTTTTTATTTGAAAAATCTTTTAAATACTCATTTTTAAATTCTTTATAAAACTTTTCTTTTTTTCTAAAATCCTTTTGTTTTTCTAATTCTTCCCTAAAAGCAATTAACTCAGTTACATGCAAATCTATATTTTTATAGTGACTCAAACTTAATACAAAAATTTCAAATTCCCAAAATGATATTCCCTTTGCTTTTTGATTGTTTTCATTACAATATTTATTGATTTTATCAATCAATTCCAATGTAGCTACAAAAGGTTTAATATCAAAATCCCTAAAATCTCTATCTAAAGGATTCGAATATTGCCATTTTAAAAGAGCTTTAAAAAAAAATTTATTGATATCAAACTCTTTACTTAAAATCCATTTTCCAAGTTTTGTAATTTTAACTTTACCGTCAATAACTGCTACGGCCCCAAATTTTTCCAAAGGTTTAAAAGATGTTCTACCTCTCATTGCAGGGTCGGTATAATTTTTAATCTCAAATATTTTTTTTGCCGTTTCAAAACTTAACGGCTTATTAAAGTTTAAAAACTCTTCTTCTAATTCTTTAGATAAATTTTTTAAAAACTAATTTGTAAGTCCATATAATCTGTTTTGTATTAATTTTATTTGAAATTCCATTTGAGTATTTTTATTCCATTCTTTCCCTTCTAATTCTGCTAAAACTTTTAAAAAATCTCTGAACCTATACGGATTTCTTAAAGTTGTTGAAATTGACCAGAGTTTCATAATTTTATCCCTTTCTGAATAATAGAATCATATAAAAAATTTATTTCTTTTGAAAAAGATAACTTCCTGTTAAATTTATAGACACATAAATCTAAATTTTTATATCTCTCAGATATAATATCCCTCATATCTTGCACTATAAACAAATAATTTTTTTTATTTTTTTTAATTTCTTTATTTTTTTCCAAAAAATTTTTTAGACTTAAATTCCTACTCAATTTACTATTATAACAATATAAATTATCAGTATACTTACATTTTTTTATGACATATTTTTTTAATTTTATATATTTTTCTATTGTGTCTTTCAAATTTTCTATATATTCATTTTGGTTTTTTATAATAAATTCATAAAAAGCACTTAGCATATACTGATTTATAAATACAAAAAGAATTTTCAAATTTTCTTTTTTATAATACAGCAAACTAAAATTTTTCAAATCTAAGCAAAAATTATAAGGCTCAAATATTCTAGAATTATCGTAATAGTCCACTTGTATATCATAATCTTTTAAATAACTATTACACTTAATATGAAAATTTCTAAATCTAAATTCTATATATACATTTTTTGAATTTAAAATAGAATTTAAATTTTTCACTATTTCACATATATTACTATTCACTTCACAATCTCCACAAAAAACACTCTTTCTTTATTTTCTCCTCTTTTACTTTTGCCTGTTGTAAATTCTTTATACTCTTTTTCAAAAATTTCTACTTTACCTCTTTGACTCAAAACTCTTAAAATATCTTCATCACTCATTCTTGCATTACTTCTGCTATGACCTTTATTACCCATATTGTTATAACTAAGTAAAATATATTTAGTTTTTGCGTTCAAAATTAAATCCTCAAAAAAATCTATAGCATTTTTCTGATTATATCCACTTTTTAAATGAATTGTATCAAACTTTTTCGCCACTCCTTTTACTTCCGGTTTTTGCCATAAGGCTAAATTCTCCAAAACATGATACATATTAGCATATTGTCTGCTGTTATACGGAGGGTCTATATATAAAACATCACATTCAATTTCTCTAATTAAAACATTTGCATCCATATTATAGATTTCATTATTTTTATTTTTTTCTAAATCAATATCGAGCATTTTAAGTTTAAAATCTTTTTCTTTTATCTCTTTTTTGATATATGCATCATAATGCCCTACCGTATTTGCAATTTTATCTATCGAATAAATTAATGATGTTAACAGAATATTTTTTTCTTTTCTATTTATAACTCCACTTACAAACCATTTTTTTATCTTTTCTCTAATCACACCTATTTTAATTGCATTCTTTTTGCAAAAATATCTATCTCCAAAATTTATAGAAAAATAATTTTCTTCTTTTGATTCTAATTGATTCAATTTCTCTATTAAATTTTTTATTTTATTTCCATCAAAATTTTCACTGCTTAAAAAAGCATTTAAAGTTACATAATTGTGATACAAAAAATCATTTAATATTATCTTTTTATCCTCATTATTAAAATACGCCCCGACACTTCCTGTCCCTGCAAAAATATCACAAAAAGAATTAAAATGACCTATATTTTTTTTAATTACCTCTCCAATCAAATCCAATACTTTCGCTTTATTGCCAAGATATCTTCTCTGATGTATTTTAAACACATTACCTCCCAAATACAATCAAATCATCATTTCTTAAAGTATGTAATATTTCAAAACTGTCTTCGCTTTTATAGTTTATTCTATTAAAAATTTTGGGAGTTACAATAAAAACTTTCCAATCTACCATATCTTTTAGCTCATTATAAAGCCTCTCTCCACCCTCCACCATTATAAACTTATAATCATTAATTTTATCAAGAGTATCCTCAATAAAAACTTTTCTTTCAACATTAAAAAGAGGGATTGTTTTATCAAATTCTTTTTGCTTGCTGTAAATCAAAACATCTGGAGCTTTTCCATTAACCCTTCTTGCATCAAGAGTCGGTCTGTCGATTCTTACAGTATTCCCCCCTATGACAAGCAAGTCGATTTTATCCCTTACATTATGCACCCAGTTAAGTGAAGTTTCACTACTTATATACCCTCCCGTAATTGCTCCGTTTAGACTCTGGGCAAGTTTAAAAAATATAAATCTCTCTTTTGTCCATTTAATAAAAGGCTCGATTAAATCATAACATCTCTTATCATTTAAAACTTTAACCTCAATTCCGGCATTTTTCAACATATCCGCACCACCACTATGCTCTTTGATAGGGTCAAGCCAGCCTATACTTACACTTTTCGGCTTTAAAATAGTTAACAAATTCGCACAAGAAGGGGTTTTTCCGATATGAGAACAAGGCTCTAAGGTTACGAAAATATTAGCTTCTTTAAAAAAGCCGTTGTGATTTTTAATTAAAAATTCATGAATTTCTTGTGAAGTTTTAAGATTTGGAGTATTGTGAAAAGCTTTGTAAGCCTCCCATAAAACATTTACTTCGGCGTGAGGAAAACCGGCTTTTTTATGAGCTGATACGAAAAAACGATTTTTTACGATGAGACCGGCCCCCACAGCCGGATTCGGATAGGTTAAAAACTGATATTTCCAGGCTTCGTTTATAGCTAAATCTAAAATGCTATTATCCAATGCTTTAATTCCTCAAAAGAAATATTTTTAGATAAACCAACTTCATATCCTATATTAATTACATCTACAAAATTTGACAAATTATAATAATTATTTTGCATAACATAATCATACTCAATTGAGTGTAATTTACAAATCAAACATAATTTTTGATAATCTTTATCAATTAAATTAGTATTATTATTTGGATGAGCTCTAAAATAATGCTGATTAGGTGTTAATGCTATAATATTTTCGGGAACATCTGCTATTTCAGGAAAATTACTTTGAGGGAAAATATGATGATATTGGGTCGCAGGATAGTTAGGAAATGGATGAATTTCACTAAATTGATGTATTTTTTTTACATATCGCTTTGCTTTTTGAACTAAATAATTATAGCTTGGTGTAAATTCAAAGTTTTGTATAAATAATTTTCTTGGAATATTTTTAGGTTTATTAATATCTCTCCAATTAATTCTATTATATAGTAAATCATCATAATTTATAATCTTATCAGATAATCTTCCTTTAATTGTTCCTTTGGTTTTATATTTAAATGCCAAAATATTTAATATTTTTGCGAATATTCTATGAATTTCAATTTTTTGATTAATTGGAGTATATGTTAATATAAATTCATCAAATTTATCTTTTAAAAAATAAAAACTTTCAGTTGTTTGATTATTCAAAAAATTTTCAAAAAGTTCCCATATACCACTATCCCTTAGTACTTTTTCTATATATAAACTTAAAAATTCATAAGCTTTTCTATCACTTAAAGAAATATATTCTAAAAGTTCATAATTATTAATTTTATAAAAATTTCTATTACCATCTTTTATCTCTTCTAAAATTTTTGCATATGCTAATGTTTTAATTGGTTGAGAAAAAAACTTATCATATTCATTTGGAACCAATTCTATACTTGGTTTATTAAAAATTGAAGTTACAATATAATTAGCATAATCGCAATATCTAATATCATTTATTCTAAAAGGCTCATTCGGCTTACATTCAATTATAGCTTCACTAACACTACTTAAAACATCTGGAGTAACTTTTTGATCCATAAATCTTGCATTATGAGTTTTTTTAATATTAAAATCAAATTGATTTAGCCAATTTATTATATCTTTTTGATTAAATCTTAACATTTATATCCTTTTTCAAAATCTTTTAGAAATTCTTTAGGAATAGTTTGTTTAATTGTTTCATAATCTTGCTCTTTTCCAAAAACAAAGTTATGATTATTTACTATATGTTCTACAAATTCATTACAATTTAATCTAAATTTTATATTACCTACTCCCTTTGTAAGTTCAAAACTATTACGAATTACATTTGGTAAAATTTCTGTAAAAAACTGTATTCTTCCTTCACTTCCCCATGCCCCTTGTTCTTCATTATGTTCCCATACAATTTTTGTTTTATTCTCATTCTTTGCTAAAAAGCCCAAAATAAAATAATAATCTTCTAATTTCTTAATTTGGACCTGTTTATTTTTTCCAAAATTCATTTTCTACCCTTTTTAAGTATTCCAAAAAATTTTACACTATTTCTGTCAATATTTAAACTTCTTGTCCCATAATTTCTTGCAATTTTATAAAACATATGAAATTCTTCTGAACTATAATATTTTAAATTCTCACAATTAACTTCTTTTTTAGGTATTAAAATAGCTACACTACCATCGCAAATAGAATTTTTTGGTAAAAAAGCAGCTCTTGGATAATATGTTAAATTTGGAACGATAACTACTTTTTTATTCAAAAATTTTGACACTGTTAATTTACTAATATCATCAATATATTTATCATAACCTGCAATATCTTCAATTTTACAACTTTTAATATTTCTAGCTTTTATAACCCTATATTTTCCATTTTCTTTTAAGATTTTTTTCGTAATTTGTCTATCTCTAAAAACATCATAGACATCAAATTCCATTTTATCTAAAACATAATCAAAAAACTCATCTCTATAAATTAAGTAACTATTAAAAGGATTTTTTATAATATAACTTTTTTTCACTATTCTTTCATCGTTTGTTATATAACTTTTCACAAAAACATTATTATCAGATGTATTTTTATTTTCTATTAACAAAGAAATAGTTTCTACTTTAACATTAAAAGCTTTTTCTCCAAAATCTATAATATTTAATATCTTTTTTTTAGATATAAAATCTCTAATCTCTTTATATTCTGGAGAATTTAAAAAACTTTTTGGAACAATTAAGGATACATAATTTCCTAATTGCATAGCTTTTTCTAAAAAAAATGCAAATAAATTGTTAGTTTTATTTATTGAATTCTTTTTATAAAATGAGAGTAATTTTTTATTATTAATTATTTTTTTAAAAGGTGGATTGCCAATAATTAAATCATATTTTTTATTTGACATAAATAATAAAAAATCTTCATTTATAAAGTTAATTTTTAAATTAGTATATTTTTTAGAAATTAGTTCACAAAGTTTCAAAGATTCATTATCTATATCTACTACATCAATTTCAATTTTTAAATGTTGATATTTTTTTAAAAGATAGGGTAAAAAATTTCCTACTCCAACTGATGGTTCTAAAATTTTAATCTCATTTTTAAATTCAGGTAAATTATTAACAATATCAAAAACTACTTTTTCATTTGTATAAAATGAAGCATTTTCTTTTTTAAAAAGATAATTTTCTGCAACTTTAAAAAGAGTTCTTATTGAAAATTTATTTAAATTTTTTTCTAAAAATCGATAAACTTCTTCAAAAGAGCTAAATTTTAACTTTTTTATCTCTTTTTCATCTAAATCTACCTCTTCTATCTTATCTTTATAATTTTTAGCAATTTCATAAAAAACATTACTTGGCACTGCTTCACCTATTGACTTTCTAATAGTAAGTTCATATTTTTTTAAAAAATTTTTTTTATCTTCAAAATTATAATTATTTACAATCTCATCTTCTGTAGACCATTTAAAATCTTCATCAATGTTCATCATTCTCATAAGTTCTCTAATACTAAATACCCTATCATCTCTTGGATGAATTGTATTTTGAGATGCTAATATATCATTTCTTGTATGAATACAAGGAGCAACTTTATCCCAAATTTGTCTTTTATATTTATCTCCATTTTTATTTTTATTTAATATTTTTTTACCATTTATAATTTGATAAGGTTTTTTACCATCTGGATTATCAAATGCACTTTCTCCTTCTTTTATATCTTTTATCCACTCTCTCATATATTCTTTATATTCTCTAAAAAAATGATAAATATCATTTTCGTCGATTTCTCCCATAATATTTAAAGATTTTAAATCTCCTATTACCTCTTTTAAAGTTTTTTCCTTTTTTACTTCTAAAAAAATATCTAATGGAGTAAAATGAAGTCCTTTTTTTACTCCTATTACCAAAGTCCTTGTTCTACTTGAATTACTCCCATAATTTTTAAAATTAATAACTTTTGAATAAATCAAATAGTCATTTTCCAAATTAATTCTTATCGCTTCTTTTATAGGCTTATTTACTCCATCTAAATCAGTACAAATAGTATTTAAAAAAGTAGCTACATTTTCAAAAATAAAAATATTTGGCTTTAGTTCTTTTGTAAGATAAATACTATTTACAATTAAAGAATTTCTCTTTAACTCATCTTTTTTTTTATGATTTGCTACACTCATACCTTGACAAGGTGGAGTAGCAATTAAAATATCAATTTGTACTTTTTTTAACTTTTTCAAAATATCTTCAATCACTTCTTTTTTATCTAAATCATCATTTATAAAATATTGACAATTCTTATTCAACTTTTGAATTTCAATTCTTTTTTTATCTATTTCTGCACTTAAAAGACAATCAAAACCCAACTTTTTTAAATTATTGCAACCTATTCCAGCACCACTAAAAAGTGTAACATAGTTCATAAACAATCCTTAACCATCAAAACTGTAAGTACTCCAGTCTACATATGTTTTTGCTTTTTTAATATCGTTAAAGTTTACTTTTTCTTTTCCTATTTCTGCTACATTATCAGCAAAACTTTTAAGCTGACCTTTGATTTTAGTACCATCGTTAAGAGTCGCTTTTACATTTTCTCCGATACTCTTTTCAAAATGCTCCGCTTTTGTAAGCTTTCTCTCAAGTCCAGGACTTGATACTTCTAAGAAATATTTCCCCTCTACCGGATTTTCTATATCGAAAATAGGAGATAAAAGGTTGTTGATTTTAGCACAGTCGTTTAAATTTACTCCCCCCGGCTTTGTAATATAAACTCTATAATATTTATGGTCGCCTTCTTGAGCGATATCTATATCATAAAGCTCACAGCCGTTATCTTCTACTATATTTTTAATTACATCTTTTAAATTTCCCATTTAATCCCTTTTTTATTAATTATATCAAATTTACATAACTTTACTCAAGTATCTTGCTACTGCATCCTCATCATTCGTATAAGGCAACACGATATCAGCTCTTTTTTTAACTTCATCAAGAGCATTTTTTACGGCTATGCTTTTCCCTGCCCACTCAAACATTCCAATATCATTTAAATTATCCCCAAATACCACAACTTTTTCCTTATCAATTCCCACAACCTCTTCAAGATGTTTAAGTCCGTTTGCTTTGTCCGCTTCTTTATCCAAAATAGTTAAAAAATAATAAGGTCCGTACGCATCTTCGGTAAGTTTCGTTTCCACACAAAACTTCTCTTCTATAAAATTTTCTACTTTTTCCAGAAACTCTTTTTCCCCAAGATACACCATTTTAAGGTTGTAAGTCAAAGCTCTTAATTTTTCAATATTTAAAACCCTGCTATCGTTTTTGTAATTTTGCAAAAGATGCTTTTGATAAGGATTTAAATCCTTAGGATACAAAAACTTCTCATCTCCAATCTCATTAAATCCCACAATTAAAGGATAATCTTTAAATTCTTTATAGACTTCATAAATAATTTCATCTCCAAGAAACTTATTAATAGCATTAATTTTTATAATCTCTCCATCTGGCTTTGCAATAATAGCCCCGTCAAGTAAAATCAAAGGATATTTAAGCTCCAGCCTTTCCAAAAGTCCCCTGCTTCTCTTATAACTCCTAGCCGTTGCAATTGTAATAGGATATTTAAAACTATTCCAAACTTGTTTGCTAAATTCACTAACACTCAAATCGGTTCTTAAAAAAGTCTTATCAAGGTCTGTAACAAACATCATTTTTTTATTTTTTCAAACAACTCTTCCATTTTGTTTTCGTGTTCTAGTAAATTATCAAAAGTAAAAGTTAAATTCGGTACTTTATACCACCCCGTCGCTTTCAAAACTTGAGATTGAATATACCCACGGGCTTGTTTTAGTTTTTTAAGAGACTCTTTTTGCTCTTTTTCATTAAAATAACCTTTTTCAAGATAAACTTTTGCATCGCTTCCGTCACGAGAACACACTACATCGACAACACTAAGCCCTCTAATCCTACTATCCCCCATTTGAGATAAAACTTCCGGAATTATCTCTTTTAAAAGAGACTCTTTTCTTTGAACTTTAATGCTTTTCATTTTTTACCTTTATACCGTTTTTTTCCAAAATTGCAAAAATTTTATTCTCTTCAATCCCTAATTCTTTTTTATTAAAGAAATATCCCCGGTTATCTTATAAAGAGCTAAAATCCCTGTTTCCATTCCTATCTCATAACTTGGTAAATCCTCAAACTTTACTTTATTTGTAATAAACATTTCTTACTCCTTTACAATTTCCCTAAGGTTTCTTAAAGAACTAAACTCCTTCAAACTCAACATATACTTTTTAAACCCTCTCTCATCCGTTATGGAAATGAGTTTATTTGTTATATATTCTACCACATTTTTCAGATTTTTTCCTTTAAAATCACACAAAATCGCAAACACCAAATCATTAGGGTTATCTTTATCTAAAAACACTTCACAATCTATTTTTTTCATATCGATAAACTCAAAAGAGTAATTAAGTTTTACATCTTCTAAAGTATTTTTTAAATTTCCTTTACCTAAAAAAACAACATATTGATAAATAGGGTAATTTAGAAATCTCATTTTTATATCGCTATAATATCTAAGCATACGAAGAGGTATCAACTTATCATAAGCAGATTGAATCTCAATATGAATAATCTTATCATTATCTGCAACTGCAACTATATCGGTTCTTCTTGATTCTACTCTCTCAAATTCTTCATCTATTAAATTTATATTATTAACTTTAAGCCCTAAAAGAGTGTTTATAAACTCTTTTAGGAGCGATTTTATTATATCGTTAATATCTTTATTCAAACTTAGCTTTTTCTTCTATTTTTTGGTAAGTCTCTAAAATATCTCCGACTTTTACGTCGTTATATCCTTCTACCATAATACCACACTCAAAACCTTTACCGACTTCTTTAACGTCGTCTTTAAATCTTTTAAGTGAAGCTAGTTTGCTATCGTAAATTACAACTCCGTCTCTAATTACACGTACATAATCTCCCCTGTGAACAACACCGTCTTGTACGTAACATCCGGCAACGGTTCCGACACGAGGTACGTTAAATACATCTCTAACTTCTACAGTAGCCGTAACTTCTTCTTTAATTTTCGGTGTCATTAGACCCGATAAAAGTTCTTTTACATCATCAATTAAATCATAAATAATCGAATAGGTTCTAATCTCAATTCCCTCTTGTTTTGCTTTGTTTTTAGCTTGATTCGTAGGACGTACGTTAAATCCTAAAATAATTGCGTGAGGTTCCGTTGCTTTTGCTAGTATTACGTCATTTTCAGTAATTGCACCTACATCACTGTGAATAACATCCACTTTAACCTCATCATTTTTAAGTTTAGCAAGACTACCTTTAATAGCCTCCACACTTCCTTGAGTATCGGCTTTTATAATTACCGGAAGTTTTTTAAGCTCACCTTCTAGTATCATTTTTTGTAAATCTTCAAGAGTCGCTTTTGTAGATTTTGATTTTTCTCTTTGTTCTAAAAACTCTTTCCATTTTTCAGCCGTTTCTTTAGCTATTTTATCACTATCTACCGCAACTAAAACATCTCCTGCTATCGGTACTTCATCAAATCCTGTAATTTCTGCCGGTTCACCAGGAAGTACTTCTTTTTTCTGTTTACCAAGGTCGTCAATAATAAGTCTTACTCTTCCGTATGTTTTACCACATACAAAACTGTCTGATTTTTTAAGGGTTCCATTTTTAACGATAATAGTTGCAACCGGTCCTTTCCCTTTTTCAACTCTACTTTCAATAACAACGGCTTTTGCTTTTCTTTTTGGGTTTGCTTTTAATTCCATCATTTCAGCTTGAAGTAAAATAGTCTCAAGTAAATCGTCTATTCCTTCACCGCTTTTTGCAGAAACGTTTACAAACTCATAATCTCCACCCCATTCAACCGGAGTAATACCCATTTCAGCAAGTTGAGATTTTACTAAATCCGGATTTGCTTGAGGTTTATCGATTTTATTTACTGCGATAATAAACGGTACGTTTGCAGCCTGTGCGTGAGCTATCGCTTCTCTTGTTTGAGGCATTACACCGTCATCTGCGGCTACAACAATAATAGCTATATCCGTAACTTGAGCTCCTCTTGCTCTCATTTCCGTAAACGCTTCGTGTCCCGGGGTATCGATAAACGTAATTTTCTTACTGTCTTTTTCAACCATATAAGCACCGATATGTTGAGTAATTCCACCGGCTTCTTTTGCAGCTACGCGAGAATTTCTGATTTTATCAAGCAGACTAGTTTTACCATGGTCAACATGTCCCATAATAGTAACAATAGGCGGTCTTTCAACCAAATCTTTTTCATCGTCTTTAATAGAATCGTATTTTTTAACATAATCAAATTCAGCCAGAGGGTCATAAATTTCTACATCAATCCCAAACTCTTCAGCCAAAGTTTCGATATACTCTTCACCTAAAAAGTCGTTTTTATCTCTCTCTTCTCCAAGTTCTTTTAAAGCTTCAATCACTTCTTCAAGAGGTTTCTTAATAGCTTCTGCAAACTCATAAACCCTTACTTCTTTAGGAATTTTTACCGTTTTAACTTCAGTCGCTTTTTTCTTTTTCTTCTTTTTCTTTTTAGCTACCTCTTTTGTAAGATTATTTTCGCTAGGTTTTCTTCTTTTTGAAGGTTGCTTTTTCTGTTTTTGGGCTTGAGTTTTTGTTTTCGCTTTTTCTTCAAGTTCTTCATCATTTTTAAGGTTTACGTCATTAAAATACAAATCCAAAAGTTCCACTTGATTTTCTTCAATTACATCCATTTCAGCCAAATCTACATTTATTTGAAGTTCTTTTTCCTCTCTTTTTTTAGCTGGTTGTGGTTTTTTAGGTTTTTGAACTTTTGGTTTTGGCTTCTCTTCTTTAACTTCTTTAACTTTTTCTTTAATTTCCGGTTCTTTTTCAACCTTTTCCACTTTAGGTTCCGCTTTTTTGACTACTTTAATCCTACCTTGAGTTCTGTTTACTAAATCATTAAAAGAGTTTCTTCTTCTGCGTCTTGGTTTTTCCTCTTTTTTTACTTGTTGTAGTTTTTCCTCTTTTACCTCTTTTTTTTCTTCTTTTTGCTTACCTGCATTTAAGAAATGTTCCTGAATTTTTGCAGCTTCCATAGCTGTAATTTCACCTCTTACTTTAGCTTCAATTCCTATCTCTTTTGCAATTTCAACAACCTCTTTCGCTTTTAATCCTAATTCTCTTGCTACCTCTGATACTTTTATTTTCAAGTAAACTCCTTTTTTAATTTATAATGGAAAATGGAAAATGGAAAATTTGTTCTTTTGCATTCTCTTTTGAAATATTACACTTTTTAGCGATATATTGAATAAATTTTTTATGAGAAACACAATTTTTACACACATAAAAACTTCTACCGCTCCCTCTAAACTTTATTAATTTAGAGTTTTCACACTGCAACCTATTAAGTTCCAATTGAAAAAATCTTTTTCTACAAACCACACACATTCTAATAGGCTTATGTTTTTCCATTTTCCACTTTCCATTTTTAATTGTATACTTTTACTCCCACATTGTCAAATTGAAGTATTTTTACGTTAAAATCTTTAAAATTATCCCTAAGCACATTATAAATACTATAAGCATCGTCTTTATAAGCCAAGTTAAAAAACGTAGACCCACTCCCACTAAGAGTAGACATCAAAGCCCCCTCTCTAAGGGCAATTTCCCTTACTCTAAACAGTTCCGGTACTGCTTTCATTCTGTTTTCCTGATGAATCTTATCTTCGACTACATTTCTTAAAATATCGAACTTTTCACTAAAAAAAGCCGCCGTAATCATAGATGAACTTGAAATATTCGTAACTATATCTTTTAATGAATAATGGGTTTTTAAAGCCGTACGGCTTTTTTGAGTAGAAATAGTTTTATTGGGAATAACTATTACAGCTCTTAAATATGTAGGAATAAATTTTTTTAAAAAATAAACACGATTTTTTTTAAGTTTTGCTACACAAAAACCTCCAAGAGCTGCCGGTGTAATATTATCCGGATGAGGTTCATAAGCAAGTGCAAGGTTAATAATTCTATCTTTTTTATAAGGTACCTGAGCAGCTTCATAAGCAGCTGTAATTGCGGCTATAATTACTGCCGACGAACTACCAAGTCCACGCGAAAGAGGAATTTTATTGTTAAATTTAAATTTAAATTTACTCTCTTTACCAGTTAAATTTCTATAATGTTCGTTAAAAATTTCTACAAAATAGTTTCTTTTTAATGTTCTTAAATAATCAGCATTTTCTCCGTAAATTTCTATACTGGTATATTCACTAGGAGTTATTTCTATTTCGTTTCTTAAATTAATCGCAAGACCTAACGTATCAAATCCTGAACCCAAATTAGCACTTGTTGCCGGAACTGTTATAACCATTTACACCCTTATACTGCTTTTAATATATAAAGAGGTTCTACATCTTCGCTAAAATCATCAAAATTCAACTTATCCGGAAGAAAAAAAACACCCTCTTTTTCATTTTTACTAAGTGTAATTATACCCTCTTTTTTAACAAAATAACTACTCCCGGCAGCTTTAATAGGACTATTTCTATTAAAATAAAATCCGTCAACCGCAAATAATTTAATTCCTTTTACTATTTGAAACGTCTTAAAAAAGACATAAGCAAGTTTTATCGCCATATAACTTCCGGGACCTTTAGCGTAAATAATCGAATTAATATTAAACTCTTTTAAAAGAGAATCAAAAATCTCCGGTAACAAATCGCTTGTCATTCCTTCTTTTTCAATTTTTCTTATAAGTTTATTATCTTTATAAACACCTAGTAAAAAAGGCTTTGAAATAGGAATTACAACCACATCAACTAAAGGCTTTTGCAAGGGCTTTTTCTCCTTCTTTTTCAAAAGTAACTATCTCATAAGCATTTTCTTCCATAACTTTTTTCGTTAAAAGATGATTTAAATGATGTCCACTTGCAAAGGCTTTATACTCTCCTATAAAATTAGCTCCCATTAAACTCATATCCCCAATAGCGTCTAAAATTTTATGTCTTACAAACTCATCCGGAAATCTTAAAGAATCGTTTAAAATACCTTTATCATCAAGTACTATAGCGTTATCAAGACTGCCGCCAAGGGCTAGTCCTATACTTCTTAAATACTGAACTTCTTTTAAAAACCCAAACGTCCTAGCCCTGGCTATTTCGTCAATATAGTTTTGAGTGGAAAAATCAAAAAGATACTTTTGATTACCTATAGCCGGATGAGCAAAGTTAATTTCAAATTCGAAACTGATATCTTCTCTAGGTTTTAAAACAGCAAATTTTTCTTTCTCTTCAATTTTTACCTCTTTAGTAATTTTAATAAATTTTTTAGGAGCATTTAACTCCTCTATTCCCGCCTCTTCTATCATCATTACGAAACTAATAGCACTTCCGTCCATTATAGGAATTTCATCATTATCTATGACAATTCTTAAATTATCAATTCCAAAAGCATAAACGGCACTCATTAAATGTTCTATAGTAGATACCACAACTCCGTCTTTTCCTATTACGGTAGCCATTTTGGTATCCACTACATATTCCGGACTTAAAGGAATAGTAACTCCCTTATCGCTTCTATAAAAAACTATCCCGCTGTTTTCCGCCATCGGTTCAAGTCTCAATTTTACCGGTACACCTTTATGTAATCCTATTCCTATAGCCTCAACCGGTTTTTTTATAGTTCTTTGCTTCATTGTAAAACCTTCTTAAAATTTTTACTAAAAAGCGTCAGTTTTTCAACTTCTTTAATCTCTTCTCCTTTAAAAAAAATCGTACCTTTTTGATTTTTCTTTACAATCAAAACATCGCCTTTGCAATCTACAAAGCCTTCACACTCCGCATAAATTTCCACATTCCCACTACATATAATTTTTGCACCAGCGTTTATTCTGTTTAAAAAAATTAAATTATTATCGCTTTTTATCTCTTCTCCACTACGTATTATTTTATCATAAATAATGGTCTCTTTTTTTACTTCCTTAATTATTTCTTTTTCAATTACTTTAATTTGAGGCATTATTTCCCTACAAGGAGTAAAACCTTCTTCGTTTACAATTAAAAACTTAAGTCCTTTTTCTTTTAAAAACTTTTCAATTTCCCTGTTTCTTTCCTTTAACAAAAAAAAGTGATTTTTGAGAAGTTCGTATTTAGATTCAACTACGCTTTTTAAACGTTCAAAATCGTCAACTTCAAAAACTCTTATACTCTTTTGCCTCATTTATTGATAATCCTTTTTGAAGAGTTTATAATATTCGTAATATTTACTTTTATCCAGTGAGAATCCATCCACTCCTTAGGATTTACAGCATATCCTTGGATATAAACCCCAAAATGCAAATGATCTCCAAATACTGCCCCCGTCGAACCGGTTCTGGCTATTACTTCGCCTCTTCTTATCCTATCTCCCACTTTAACCTTAAATACCGACGTATGACCATAAAGCGTATAAAGCCCCAGTTTATGATACACAATCAAAGTATTCCCGTATATTCCTATATATTTAGCACTTACCACTTTTCCGTAATTGCTCGAATAAATTTTAGCTCTTTTAATTTTTGCCAAATCTATTCCCTTATGAATGGCTTGTGAAATAGCTTCGTTATGATAATAATACGTTCTCTTCTCCCCAAAATAAGCCCTAACGGCACTCCCAGGAAGAGGATTAAATTTGGCAAGAGAAAAGTAATTTATCTTATCTTCATACACTTTACTCGTACTATCGTAAATCTCTTTTTCATTTAAACTTCTTACGTATTCATTTACTTTTTTAAATATTTTAACCGGGTCGCTTGGTATATTTAAATTCATCTTTTCAAGCACTCTCACAGCAACATTTTTAATAAATCTGTCACTAAGCTTAATTTTGGCTTTAGAGTATTTATATTTTTTCCAGTAATACGGAATATGCTCTTTTACAACATTCCCCGCCATATCTTCCGCCACAAGTTCGGCATCAAAAGAGTTTTCGTAAATAGGCCACGCAAGAAGCGTTACGTAATAGTTTTTCTTCACAAAAGGAGTCAATTTAAATTTATATTTTCCGTTCACAAGCACATAAGCGTCTTTTAAATTTTCATCACTGACTTTTACGACTGCAGCAGCACTCCCGCCTTTTCCTATCGCATAAGAGTTGTTTATAATTTCGGTAGTCGGAGGTTCTTTGTCAACTTTTAAAACCACACTTTTACTAGCTTCATTACCGGCAAAAAAGTGCCATTTGGAATTATCCACAGCCACTACGTTTATTTTTATCTCTTTTGCACTTGTTTTAGGGAGTTTTACCCCTAAAACGACTTCTTTACCCATAGACGGATTTGTCATAGTCGCAAGTTCTGCAACACTGTTTTGAGCTATCATAGTAATTCTATAATACTTAATTCCCGAATCGTCTTTTAAAATAATTTTAAGAGGCTTTTTTAAATTGGTAAACCCGTTTGTATCAATTTCTATAGTAGGGGGTATTTTTTCAAACATAGGCGAAAAATATACAAACCCTACACCTCCTGCAATAGTAAGTAAAATTAAAATCCACAACTTTTTCATTTGTTTCCTTTTCTCAAAATTCTATAAAAGAGGAGTTAATTGAAAGTTAACAAAGAATCTCTTTTAAATCTTTTTTCAACATCTCTTTTATTTTTTCAAAATCAAACTCCCCTTTTAAAGTAGCACCGGCAGCTCTTATATGTCCACCTCCTCCGTATTTCACGGCAACTTTACTGACATCGGCACAATTTTTACTTCTTAGACTTATTTTTATACCCTCTTCATCTTCTCTAAGCATTACGGCAACTTCCACAGTAGCCAAAGCCCTCACACTGTTTACGATAGTATCAGTATCTTCTTTTATAGCTCCGGTTATTTCCATCATCTCACGAGTCACTTCCACAAAAGCGACTCTCCCTTCACAACACATCTGTATAGTCTCATAAACTTTTGCGAGCAATCTAAGACGCGAGAGTCTGTCTCTTTGGAAAAGCATTTTAGAAATATAATCCGGCTTAACTCCACATCTTACCAAATCAGCCGCACATTCAAACACTTTATCGTTTACACTCTCATACTGAAAACTCCCCGTATCCGTTACAAGAGCCGTATAGATACAAATCGCACTCTCTTTTAAAATCTCTACATTATTAGCCTTTAACAAATCATAAACAACTTGAGAAGTTGAAGCATAATTAGGCTCTATCAGATTAATATCTCCGTACTTGGTATTTGAGATATGATGGTCTATATTAATTAAAAAAGAGGGTTTCTCCTCAAGTCCCAATCTGTCAAAACTTCCACAGTCAAAAGATATTGTCAAATCTATTTTTTTAGGTAATTTATCGGTTACTTTATTAAAATTAGGCAAAAAATCCAAATAATCCGGTAAAGGTTTCGTAGCGTTAAAAACAGTTACTTTTTTACCCATTTTTTTCAAAATAGGATAAAGACTCAAACTGCTCCCCAAAGCGTCCCCGTCCGGATTTATATGAGCTATAAGCATAATATTATCGGCTTTTTCAATCTCATTCCAAATTTGTTTATAAATATCCATTTTCAAGCCTTTTTATTGAAATTATAACTAAACCCTGCCTTTTGCTCTATATACATAAGCTAAAATTTCGGCAACTGCTTTATATAATTTTTGAGGTATAACCTCATCAACATCCACCAATTTATAAAGTTCCCTTGCTAAAGGTGGATTTTCAACTATCATAATATCGTGTTCTCTTGCTATTTCTTTAATTTTTAAAGCCAGATTATCCACACCCTTTGCAATTACTCTTGGGGCTTCGTCTTTTGTTTTATCGTATCTTATAGCAACTGCATAATGAGTCGGATTTGTAACTACGACATCGGCTTTTGGAATTTCGCTCATCATTCTTTTTTTAGCCATTTCTCTTTGAAGTTGTCTTATTTTGGCCTTAATTTCCGGATTACCTTCGGTTTGTTTATATTCGTCCTTTATCTCTTGTTTACTCATACGAAGAGATTTTTTGTAACTGTATCTTTGATAAATAAAATCAAGTATCGCAAATACCAAAAAAACAGCCAACATAGAAAATATGATAATTAAAGCCTTATTCTCAAACCATTTAATCTGTTCATAAAAGCTCATAAGCTCAAGTTTTGGAATGTCCAAAAAAAACTTAAAAAAAAGCCATCCCCCGACTCCAAAAGCCACTGCCACTTTTAAAGTAATCTTTATCCCTTCAACAACCGTTTTCATAGAAAAAATTCTTTTTAACCCTTTAATGGGATTAATCTTCTCAAACTTAGGCATTATAGGCTTTGTAGTAAACAAAAATCCAAACTGCATCACATTCCCTAGAACCCCGGCTAACAAAACCGCCCCTAAAATAGGAGCCAAAAGAATAATTACGTTAAAAGCCGTATTTAATAAAATCTCAAAAATTATGTTTTTAGTCAGCTCAATTCCTATAAAAGAGACATAATACCTATAAAACCTCTCCAAATAATAAACCACATATTTCAAATAAAAAATTAAAACCAAAATTCCTATCAATAAAACCACAAACCCCGTCGTATCCATAGATTTAGGAACATTCCCCTCTTTCCGGGCGTCCTCTAGCTTTTTGGAGGTGGGCTCTTCGGTTTTTTCCATATCGTCAGCCATCAACTACCTTTTCTTAAATCTTCATCCAAAATAGAGTGCATTTTTTTACCCAGTTTTTTATAAACGAAACTAAAAATCACAACTATCACTATAACAAGCAAACTACTTTTTAAAGCTTCGGGAAAATATTTTAAATTATAAAACACTAAAATAAAAGCCGCTGCAAAACAGAGTATAAAACCTAAAAAAGCTATAAAAGGGTTTGCTTTTGTTTTATCTTTTAATTTATAATTAGCAAGATTCACTAATCCGAATATTATCAAAAACCCCAAACTTCCGGCAACAGAAATATTTTGAATATCAAAACTGATAGCGAAAATAATAGCAAGCAGACCTAAAATAATCATCCCCTCATACCCCTCTTTCACTCTCTTTGCAAATTCACTCGGAATCTCGCCTAATTTAGCAATCAAATATCCGACTCTTCCACCTCCGTATAAAGTAGCGTTAATCGCACTTGCAGTAGAAAGAAGAGCCGCTACCGAAATCACGATAAAACCGGCTTTACCGAAAAACGGCTCGGTTGCTATTGCAAGAACGTAATCTTGAGCTTTTTTAGCTTCTTCAAAACTAACATTACCAACCGTTACAACAGCAATACTTACATACAAAAATATAACAAACAACACTGAAGCATAAAAAGCCCTCGGCAGAGTTTTTTGAGGTTCTTTTACATCTTTTGCCGTATTTGCTATAAGCTCAAACCCCTCATACGCCAAAAATATAATAAGTCCTCCCGTCATTATCTTAATACCACTCTCCCAATAAGCAGGAGAAAGCCTTGAAAAATCAGCACTGAAAATTCCAACTCCCACAAATATCAATAAAATAGCAACCTTTATAAAAACCATCAAATCTTCAGCTTTTCCGGTTAAAAAAGCACCCATTAAGTTTATCATCACAAATAAAACAATAACCCCACTAGCACAAAGTTTATGAAACCACTCCACCTCTTGAGAGAAAAAAAGAGTATTTGCATAACTCCCGAACGCATAAGCATACAAACTAAGCATTATTACATAGCTTATTAAAAGCAAATTATTTATAATGGAAGAAAAAAGATTATTCCCAAATGCCTGGACTATATACTCAATACTTCCTCCTTCGCTCAAATAAGTAACGGATAATTTTGCGTAAGAGTAAGAAGTAATAAGAGCAATAATACCGGCAATTAAAAAAGCAACGGGAGCCGCACCCTTTGCCAAATCTATCGTAAGCCCCAAAACTGCAAAAATACCTCCACCGACCATTCCTCCGACACCTATGCTAAACGCTTCTAAAAATCCGATTTTTCTAGCCATAAAATCTCCTTTGCTATAATTATTATATCACTTTAAAGGAGAGAGATGAATATTTTTATATCTGCAAACAACACAAATCAAGGAAAAACCTATTCAACCGTTTTATTATTAAAAGCATTGGCAAAAAAAGGATATAAAGTAGGAGCCTTTAAACCTATTGAAACCGGAGTTGAAAACCATTCCCAAGACGGTCTAAAACTCCTAAATACCGTTAAGTCCTTAAATCCGGATTTTAATTCCGTCTCTTTAAACGATATAGTCCCAATCCAACACAAACTCCCGGCAGCCCCTTATGTCAGTGGAGAAGTAGACTTTGAAAAGATAAAAAAAGCCTATAACAAAATAAAACCTCTATGCGATATACTGCTTATTGAAGGAGCCGGAGGAATTTTAGTACCGATAAAAGATAATTTTAAAATGGTAGATTTTGTAAAATTTTTTAACGCCAAACTTCTGCTTATAATAGGCAGTAAGCTCGGAATGATAAACGACTTTTTATTAAATAAATTCTATTTAGACCAAAACGATATCCCTTATGAATTTGCAATAAATCTTTTTGATAAAAGCTACTTTACAACCTCCCACCCTTATATGAAACAATTTTCCCCTTTATTTATTCAAACCGATTTAGATAAAATAATAAAAAAACTAATAGGAGAATAGATGGAAACACCTCAATTAAACACTCACTTAAAATTCAATAAAAAATTCGGTCAACTGATAGAGATAAAAGAAGGTAGTGCAAAAGTAAGACTAGAAGCCACAGAAGAGATGGCAGTCGATGAAGAAGGACTTATTCACGGAGGATTTACGTTCGGGGCTGCAGATTTTTGTGCAATGGCTACGGTAAACGAACCGTTTGTAGTGCTTGTTAGAAGTCAGTGTGAATTTATGGCACCTGTTAAGGTTGGAGACATTGTTGAATTTGAAAGTGAAACAATATTAAAAGACAAAAGAAAACACGAAATTAAAGTTGTAGGGAAATTAAATGATATTAAAGTATTCGAAGGACTTTTTGGGTGTGTAGTTTTAGATAAACACGTATTAAAAAAGTAGAAGACTATCTTCTTCTACCTCTAGAGTTTTTGCCACCTCTAAAGTTTCCTCTTCTACCTCTTCTTCTGTCTCTGTCGTTTCCACTTTTAGAATTTTGACTTCTCTCAAGCAGTCTTTTTGCTTCTTTTAGACTTTTTCCTATTTTTTCTTTGCCGTCAGCCTCTTTAGAAAAGAGTAAATTAGCAAACTTTATAGCTATAGTAAACAAATCATACTCGTTTTGCAACACTTCAACTATTTCTATAGATTTAGCATTCGGCTCAACAGCAGCTATTTTTTCCATAATTTTTTGAATTTCAGTGTTTTTAACGTCTTTTAATGTCGGAACTTCTTTTAATTCTATTTTAGAAATTTTTTGAATTTTACTAAGTGCTCTGAATTCGTGAGGAGTTACAAGAGAAACTGCCATACCTTCTTTCCCGGCTCTTCCGGTTCTTCCTATTCTATGAACATAACTTTCCGGGTCAAGTGGTAAATGGTAATTAAATACGTGAGTTACATCATTTACATCAAGTCCTCTTGCAGCTACATCGGTTGCTACAAGTATTTCTATTTTGTTACCTTTAAAGCTTTTTATTACCTCTTCTCTTTTTCTCTGGTCCATATCGCCGTGAAGACCTTTTGCATCAAATCCCACTCCACTTAAAAATTCGGCTACCAAATCAACATCTTTTTTTGTTCTACAAAATACAATCGCTTTATTCGGCTGTTTATAATCGATTAGTCTTATTAAAGCATCGTTTCTTTCGTGTTCGTCAATTACGTAAAAATACTCTTTAATATTTTCATTCGTAACTTCTTTCTTTGTAATTTTTATAAATTCCGGCTCTTTTAAGATGCTTTTTGCAAGAGCTAAGATTGGTTTTGGCATAGTGGCACTAAATAGAAGCGTTTGTCTATCATTTGGCACATATTTAAAAATCTCTTTAATATCATCCAAAAATCCCATATCAAGCATTTCATCCGCTTCATCCAGCACTACATATTCCGGAGAAATATCAATTTTGCCACTGCTTAAAAGATCAATAAGTCTTCCCGGAGTCGCAACTATTACTTCAGAGTTTTTAATATGGTTAATCTGTCTTGAATAACTACTTCCTCCATAAACTGTTGCAGTGTGAATTCCCAAATATTTTCCGAATCTAAATATCTCTTCACTAACTTGAATAGCAAGTTCACGGGTAGGTGTAATAATTAAAGCCTTTTGCCCTTTTTTTAGCATATTAAGAATAGGAAGTCCAAAAGCAGCAGTTTTACCGGTACCAGTTTGAGCCTGAGCTACTATATCTTTACCTTCTAATACCATAGGAATGGCTTTTTCTTGAATCGGGCTTGGTTTTTCAAATCCAATCTCTTCTAATCTTTTTAATAATTCTTCTTTTAAATTAAAATCTTTAAATGTCATTTTTTTCCTTATTTTTATTTATAATTTCGCAACTCAATGGCAGTAGAGTTTGTAGTTTAAGTAAGTATTTTTAAAATACGGAGGATATGGAATTGTCGCAGAGAAGTTTTTAATTTCTCCCGGCAATAATCCGTCTTTAATTATAACCCTCGTAGCTTTTATGGTGTTTGGTCTTGCCTGGGCTTTATCTTTGCTTCCGAAGATATTTAATCCACCCGGTTTAAAAAAAGTCCCCTTCGTAAAACCTCCACCCCAGCCGTTATTAACCAGCTTAATTTCCAGTTTACAGTAATTAATTTTAAACTTACCTATATTTTTAACTCTACCTTTTAAAACTAAAGTTTCATTAAGCAAAACTCTTCTTTGTTTTATATCCAAAAGTTTTACTTTTTTCGTATACTTTTCTAAAACAATCAACCCCAAAACTGCTCCGAATGCTGTAACCAAAAACGAAGCGAATATCATACTAACAAGCAGTTTCGTGTTGTTATTTGCAGCTTTAACGGAGATAATAACTAAAAATATAAATAAAACTAAAAAAAATACAATATCAAGCCAGTGCAGAATAGTAAAATAAGGAATCATTTTTTACGATTCCTTTTCTCTTCTATTCCACTTACACCCTCTCTTCTTCTAAGCTCTTCTAAAATGGCTTCCGGGTGAATATTTTTTAAAGCAAGAGCGATTAAAGTATGAAAAGCAAGATCTGCCGCTTCATAAATAATCTCTTTTTTATTATCATCTTTTACTGCAAAACAAAATTCAGCAGCTTCTTCCACTACCTTTTTAAGAAGTGAATTTTCACCTTTATGGTATAAAGAAGAAACATATGAAGTTTGTGGGTCGGCATTTTTTCTATCAAGCAGTGTATGATACAGCTTATCGATGAAATTATACTCTATTTCTTTTTCTTTGTCGAGTATAACTTCATTATTTTCAAGTCTGGTAAAAAAACAAGACTTTCTACCCGTATGACAAGCAACTCCGTTTTGTTTAACTTTTAATAAAATAGTATCGTTATCGCAGTCTATTAGAATATCTTTTACCTCTTGAGTATGTCCACTGCTTTCTCCCTTTTTCCACAGTTTGTTTCTACTTCTTGAAAAATAGTGAGCAAAACCGCTTCTTTTGGTAAGTTCTAACGCTTCTTCATTCATATAAGCCAGCATTAAAACTTCATTTGTATCCACATCCTGAACGATAACGGGCACAAGGCCTCCGTTTTTTTTGAAATCTATCATTTTAGTCCTTATTTAGCCGTAGATATTGCTTTTTTCTTATCGTCAATATTCATCCAAATATTAGGCACAGCACCACCTGGTGTTAAGAAGATTTTAGCATCTCTGTTTACTTTTAAAGCTTCGTTAAATTTATTTTGCACTTCAAGTGCTTTTAGTTTTAATAAATTATCAGTTAAAGATTCGCTTATAATTTTATTTGCTTTAGCCTGGGCTTTTGATTCTATAAGCATAGCTTCCGCTTTACCTTGAGCTTCGATTTTTTTAGCGTCCGCTATACCTTTTGCAATAGCCGCTTTTCTTTCAGCCTCCTGTTTTGCCCTTAAAACTTCATATTTGGCTCTTTCAGCTTCTTGTTTTGCGATTTGAACTCTTTCGATTTGTCTTTTGATATTTTCAGGCAAAATAATATCTCTTAACTGAAAACTTTCGAAAATCACCGGTTTATGGTCGATTTTTAATAACTGTTCTCTTATTTGATTTTCAATTCTAGCTGCAATTTCGTTTCTTTTAGTAGGCAACTCTTCAGCCGGGTACTTACCTATTACGTTTCTTACGACATCCCTTACGATAGGATTTATAATCTTATCTTCCCAGTTAAGCCCGTAAGTCTTTACAACATAAGCAGCTTCTTTAGGATTTAGTCTATAACTAACTGACAACTCCACCGTAATAGGAAGCCCTCTTGCATCAAGTACGTTAATAGCCGGATACACCTTTATAGTCCCGTATCTATCCGGCATAGTACCTAACTCTTGATTTCTTTTATAGCTAATCATATGAACCTTGGTATCCACTAAAATAACCTTCTGAACAATAGGCACGTAAAAATGAAGACCCGGATTTAAAGGTTCCGGAGAAAATTTACCGGTTGTAGATAAAATCCCGACCTCTCCTTCATTTACAATAATCCACGGTTTAAACATTAAACCGAATATTACTAAAAAAGCAACTATAACTATTCCGAATCCATTTCCACCTTGAATAAATTTAGGAGGCTCAAATTTAGGAGGCTCATTATTGGAATTTGAACCGTTTTTATTGTTGTTATTCATCCAACCGTTTAAGTCTGCCGGCATTAATTTCCTTTCAATATAAATTAAGAGAAAAAATCTCTTAAAAGATTTTATCCGTTTTTTATTAGATGTATGTTAAATAGTGTTTATAGTTTTTGTCTCTTCCATATACTACGTCAAAATAAGCCTCTTGAAGCTCTTTTGTAATTTCTCCTCTTTTACCGCTTCCGATAATTCTTCCGTCAACCTCTCTAATCGGAGTAACTTCTGCAGCCGTACCGGTAAAAAACGCCTCATCCGCAATATAAACCTCATCTCTTGTAATTCTTCTTCTCTCAATAGGAATTCCTCTATCTCTTGCAAGTTCAATAACGGTCGCTTGAGTAATCGATTCAAGAGAATTGTCATTTGGAGGAGTAATTAAAACTCCGTCTCTTACAATAAAGAAACACTCTCCGCTACCTTCTGCTACAAATCCTTCCTCATCAAGCATTAAAGCCTCTTCATATCCGGCTTCTATAGCTTCAAACTTCGCCATTTGCGAATTTAGATAATTAGCAACTGCTTTTGCTTTACCGAAAGTCGATTTTACCGGATTTCTAATAATTGAAGACACTTTTACTCTAATACCTTTTTCAAGCCCCTCTTCTCCAAGATAAGCACCCCACTCCCAAGCGGCAATACTTACATGAATAGGTGCTCCCATATGATAAAGCCCCATTTTTCCATACCCTAAAAATATAAGAGGTCTTATATAAACGTTTCCTTTAAATTCATTGCGTCTTAGCACTTCAAGTTGAGCTTCTTCAAGTTCTTCTTGAGAAAAAGGAACATCTATTTTTACGATTTTTGCAGAATTTAAAAGTCTTTTGGTATGGTCTTGAAGTCTAAAAATCGCAAGTCCCTCTTCCGTTTGATAAGCTCTTGTACCTTCAAAAACACCATTTCCGTAATGAAGAGTATGAGTTAAAACGTGAACTTTAGCTTCACTCCAAGGAATAAATTCCCCGTCCATCCAAATAAATTTTGCCTCATTCATAATTTATAATCCTTTTTTAGGATAATTTTATCAAAAATTTGATATTATTACTACAATACCAAAAAGGAGAGATAATGGAATTGATAGCAAAAAAACTCATAGGCTCAAAAGAGTTCGACGGAGAAGTAGGAGAAATTATAAACCCTTATACAAAAGAAGTAACCACAAAATACGTAAAATGCTCCGTTGAAGATGCTAAAAAAGCCCTTGAAGTAGCAAAAAAAGCTTTTGAAAATACAAAAAAATCAAATCTTTCACAAAGAATTTCGTGGATTGAGGATGTTGCTAAAAAACTTGAAGAAAAAAAAGAAGAGTTTGCAAAATATATAACGCTTGAAGTAGCGAAACCAATCTCACAAGCAAAAATTGAAGTTCAAAGATGTATAGAAAACTTAAAAATATGTGCAGCCGAAGGATATAGAATCATAGGAGAGACAATTCCTACGGACGCAACGCCTAGCGGATTTAAAACAACCTCATTTTATAAAAGAGTACCGGTTGGTGTAGTGGTAGCTATTACGCCTTTTAATTTTCCTTTAAATCTTGTAGCTCATAAACTAGCCCCGGCACTAATCGCAGGTAACAGCGTTGTACTTAAACCAACCCCCGAAGCTCCTTATACGGCTTATGCCTTTGCAAAACTCTTTATAGACAGCGAATATGCAATTCCGGATGCACTAAGCGTAGTATACGGAGACGCAGATGTCGGAAGTACACTTGTTACAAGCCAGATTCCTAGAAAAATATCATTTACCGGAAGCGTACCAGTTGGAAAAATTATCCTTCAAAGTGCCGGTATTAAAAAAGTAACCCTAGAACTAGGCGGAAACGCGGCAACGTTTGTAGAAAGCACAGCAGACTTAGACCACGCAGCCGCAAGATGTGCAATAGGAGCGTTTGCAAACTCCGGGCAAGTTTGTATCTCTCTTCAAAGAATTTATGTAGATGAAAAAATTTATGATGAGTTTGCAGAGAAATTAGGAAAAGAAGCAAGCAAACTAAAAGTTGGAAATCCGTTTGACGAAGATACGTTTATGGGACCTTTAATTAATGAAGAAGCGGCAATAAAAGCGGAAAACTGGATTCAAAGTGCAGTAAAAGAAGGTGCCAGAATCATAGCCGGTGGAAAAAGAAAAGGAAATATCCTAGAACCAACCATTCTAGCAGACGTTACAGATGATATGAAAATCATATGCGAAGAGGTTTTTGCCCCGATTGTTAGTTTAGTAAAAGTAAAAAATTACGATGAAGCCGTAGAAAAAATGAATAATTCTCCATACGGACTTCAATATTCAATGTTTAGTAATAAAATCGATTTAATGCAAAGGGCTATTGATGATTTTGAAGCCGGAGGAGTTGTTATAAACGACATTCCGACATTAAGATTCGATATCCAACCTTACGGTGGAGTTAAATTAAGCGGAATCGGAAGAGAAGGTCCAAAATTTGCAATTGAGGATATGACGGAAATAAAAGCAGTGATTATTTGTTAGATTAATCCCGCTTCATTTAAGATAGGAAGAATTTTTCCCCACACTTCTTCCAGCTTTTCTTCAATATAAGCTAAACTTTTCTTTTCATTATACCATTCAACTAAATGATTAATAACATTCTCTTTTTCAAAATCGTTTAAATCATCACTGTTTTTAATTTTTTCTACCGCTTTATTTAACTTTTCCATTATTCTCCTTTGAATTTAAATCCTTTGGCACATCCCCACCCTCTTTTTATATTAAACTCTTTCGGAACGATTATATCATAATCAAGTCCATCAAGTTCGTTTAAAGAGTTTATTTTCAAAAACATAACACCCTTATCCCTCAATTTCTTAATAAGCTCACTTGACATATAAGTACCTATGACAATATTAACTTTTTTTATTTCGCATATAGATTTTAAATCATAATCTTTATAAACTTTTTCTCCTATTAATAAATCGGACGGATATCCGCTTAAAAAACCGTCCTTTATTAAAATCGCCGCTTTTTTACAGATTTTGTAACCTTTTTTTCAAGTTTACAACCACTTTTTCTATATTTTTAGCAAAAGCACTCGTATCATCATACAATCTAATGGTCGTACATTCTCCCGCAGCCTCCAAAACCGTCCCGTCTCTAGGAAGAGTACCTAAAATATTATTATGAGAAATAGCTTGAATAAAAGCAAAAAAGTCTTCCGAAATTTGATCCGGTTGCATACCGTTTACTATTATGGAATAATCAGCCGTTATATTCTTTTCCTTTAAAGTTTCCAAAAAGATTTTTAAGGAAGCGACACTTGCCGGATCAGGTGTAATCACAATAATAAAAAAATCAGCAACACCTAATAAAGAAATAACAGGCTTAGATATCCTAGGCGAAGTATCGAATATCAAATATTTATATCTTTTTTCAAGTTCTACAATAATTTTTTTCAATTTTTCGGAATGAAATTCTTCTTCATAAATAATAGGATGTTCTATTACGTACCTTCCGGTAGGAATAATATGTAAATTTTTATTTTCTTCTATTTCCATAATCACATCATCTAGCTTAGCTTCTTCAAAAATCAACTCAGAAAATCCGGCTTTATATCTTTTACAAAACAACGAAGCTATACTGTTTTGTTGATCCGTATCTATTAAAATAGTTTTTTCTTCCAAAGCCAACATATCGGATAAATTTATAGAAACCGTTGACTTTCCTACTCCACCTTTTAACGAAACTATAGGTATTACCATGTTCTTAACATCTCCTTCATATTATGATTTAATTCTGATTTTGTAATATACAATTTTTTTCCGAAATAATATTGTAACGCAAAATTAACATACATATCGGTATAATCTCCTGAACGTCTCAAATCCGCTCCTCCCTTTAAAACAATAGAATCGGATAAAATATATTTAGCATAAATACCGGCTTCAAAAGATAAGGACATCTGAGCGTTATCTTCATCATAAAAAAGAGGCCCCCCCATTATAAATACCTTAACTCCAAGTTGTTTTTCATCGTCAAACGCATACCCTTCATACCTAGGTGCAAAAAGAAAAAAACTTTTAGGAGAAAAATATCCCCCTCTGTAATATAAAAAGCTATTTTCATTATGTTTGTATATTTGAACCATACTAAAAAGTCCTAAATAATCATAATTCAGAATATTATTTCCCCAATATTTCAAAGGAAATAAATTTATTTCATATTTTTCGTTTTCATTTACATTCTCTCCATCCAAATAACCTATAGAAAAAGCAACATAAAACATAGAATCGTTTTTATCTAATGTTTTCTCATATTCGAACTTTGCCTCGTTATCCAATACTCTTCCCCAACTTCTATCACTGTAAGGGTCGTTGTTTCCTACATAAGATAAAATAGAGTCTTTTACTGCACTTCTTGAAAAAGTCAATAAATATTTTTCACTTTTTTTTCTAGCTCCCACTGCAAGTTTACCTATATAAACATAAGAAATAGGATTATCTCCTATAGGAGTAGTTCCTAATTCTATATTAAAAATTTTTCTCCCGTTATATGAAAATCCTATTTTAGGCATAAATCCCGTATAATCCGTCAACCAATCGTCAATAAAATACCCTCCGCTCGCTCCTACTTGATGATAATCTTCTACATTACCGCTAGATAAATTCAAAAAACCTAATTTAGCATATATCTTTTTTTTTGTTCCTAAAAAATAATCTCCTTTAAAATAAAACAGCAAATCGCTAAGTTGTCCCAAACCGGTAGTTCCGCTTTTCGTTCTTAAATTTAATCCTACTTCAATATTATTCAAATAATTACTTTTAGATAACAAGATTTTCTCTTGTAACTTTTGATACTCTTCTTTTAATTTAGAAGGATATTTATTTTTTACATAAACTGGTTTTAAATCGTTAATACTCATTAAAACCGTTTTTTTATAAAACAAATTATTAGTTTTACTATCTAAGACATCAGGGAAAAATTCTCCATTGTCTTGTTTTTTTATTATAGGCACTGGAACATCTTGAGGAGTATATTGAGGCTGAACACTTCTAGTTTTTATTCTTATACTTTTTAAAAGTCTTTCAGCTTTTGAAACTTCCCCTACAGAGACATAAGCATCTGCGATTTTTACTCTTAAATCAGGATCTTTCGTAGAAGCTATCGAATCCAAAATTTTAACCGCTTTTTCCTTTTCTCCCAAATTTAAATAAGCTAAAGCCAAAGCGTATTTAGTTTTTTCACTATTACTTAAAGCAACAGATTTTTGAAAATAATCTTTAGCACATTTATAATTTTTCAACCTAAAACAACTCCAACCGGCTATCTCATATAAAGCAGGATTAGCACTATCATACTTTAATCCCTCTTCGCAAACTTTAATAGCTGTTTTATACTCTTTATTTTTGAATTTATAAGAAGCAAACTTAACATAAAGAGCCGAATAAAATTTTCTTAAATCTTCTTTTTGTACAGGAGTTAATCTAGAAGGGTCGATAGTTTCTAGCACTATTTTAATTTGAGTAAACATATCATAATGTAAAAGAGAATATAAAAATTTCAACTTCATATCAAAATTATTTTTAGCATACTGATAACCTTTTTCATAATTTAAAAAAGCTCTTCTTTTATCTTTTTGACAAAACGTATAATAATCTCCTAAAATCATATAAGCTTCAGCTAAAGTCTCATCCTCTTTTTTAGCCAACGTAGCATATTTATAAGCATTTTTGCAATCTTTAGCTTTCATAGATTTTCTAGCTAATCTTAAATAATAAAGACTTTTTATTTTCTTATCATCCACATCAATACCTAAAGCTCTTAGTTTATCCGAATATTCTAAAGCTTTTTTAAAATCTTCTCTTTTAGCAGCTATCCCTCTTAAACCTTGGAGAGCATAAATATTATCCGAATTAATTAATAAAACATTATTATAAAAATTCTCCGCTTTATCCAATTGATTCGTTTGAAAATATAAATTTCCTAATGTTAAAAGTACGTTTACATTATCAGGATTTTTTTTATATAAATCCAATAAAATACTCTCCGCTTGCATATATTTTTTCTTTTTCAAAAGTTCGTTAACTTTATTTAAAGCTATATAAGTATCGTATTTTTTAAACAAAGAAGCATAATCGGCAGGCAATTTACGCTTTAACTCTTCCAATTTATTATAATCTTTAGCATTATATAAAGCTGCTATATAACCCCCTATAACCGCTTTATCATTAGGATATTTTTCATAAAGAGATTGAAAAATTTCCAATGCTTTAGATAATTGGTTCATATTTAGATAAGCATATCCCATTCCTAACAACACGTCTTTATTATTTTTATAAGTTTGAGCATTTTGAAAAAATTCAAGAGCTACGGAAGGATTTTTTTGCAAATACGAATATCCGGCTTTTAAATTATAAGTATAACAAGCAGTATCAGCAAGTTTTTTATTAGATGTTTTTTTCAAATATTCACAAGCCTTATCCCATTTACCCATTTTCATAGAAACTATCCCCAAAACGTTATAAGCATCTTGAGGATTAGTATCTATAAGACCACCAGCTATATTCTTTGCAGTAATTAAATCTCCCGCATTTAAAGCTTTATACATTCTTGATATCAATACTCCCTGGTCATCTCCTTTAGAACCGTTTTTGTCGCTTACTTTATTTATTATTTTCTTCTCTATACTTTTAGCTTGAGTAGCAACTTTCAAAGCAGGTTTATTGTCAAAAGAATTACTTTTAACATTTGAAATTACGATTCTTTGAGGAATATAATCACATTTTCTTACAATTCCTTTATTTATCTCGTCTTTTAAAGAAACGATATCGGAATAACTTCCTTCTCCTATTCTTAGAACATAATATCCACCTATTTTTTCAACTCTTGCTAAAGGATAATCTCTATATTTTTTAAAAATTCTTAGAATACCATTTTTTGAAGTGGAACTGCTTATTTGCAAACACCAACCAGTTTTCTTAATATCTGTCGTTTTCAATCTTTTGTTACTTTTTTTCTTTAAAGAAGAAGTTATCTTCTTCACATTTACCATATTGGCAGTGTTACTATCTTGAGCTATAAAAGCACTTATTTTATAAGTCTTAGTTATATATTGTTGAATCCTTTTTAATTGAGCTATATCATTCGACGTTGCACATCTATAATAATTATTATTTTTATCCAACACACAATTCATTCCAGCTTTTTTTAATTTATTTGCATCTGATTTATCGTTTACTACTAAAGAATAAGCAAAAAGATCGACTATTACACAAATTAACAACACCACCTTTTTCATTCAATCCCCTTTTGTAAGAAAAAATCTAAAAAACTACAGAAATAATTTTTTTTATCAACTTTTTTTAAATCCAAATATTTTTTCAAATAAGCTTTATTGTCATATAATAAATAAAATAACCCGTATACACAATAAGGCGATTGTGTTCTGGTTTGAGTAAGAGAAGAAAATCTATACTCTAAAGGAATATATCCGTTACTAATAAAAAATTTATTAATTTCTTTAAAAGAGTTCTTTAAAAATTCTATATGCCTGTTACTTAAATATTGATATAAAATCACTCTATAAACGTCCATCGTAACTACAGATGCATTAGAAAAATTTTTATTAAAAAAAGAAAATAACATCCTATCGCTTAATCTCTGATTATATAATACTTCCGTATAATCGGCAATATATTTCCAAGTAATATCATTAGTTTCATCATAAAATCTATCGAAAATAAATTTAATATAATAAGCCGGAAAAACTTCTATACCATTTTCTTTAACGAATCCATGTTTACCGGGTAATAAAATCATATTATTGTTAATCTCCAAAATATATCTTTTCAATTCTTTTATTATTTTTCTACTTTCTTCATAGTATCTAACATTATGCCATTTATAAGATGCTCTTAAAAGAGAATAAGCTATAAACAAATCTCCGTCGGTCGCATTATTATAATCTATAACTCTACCGTTATTATAATTCCAAGCAAAAAGAGAATCTCTTCTTTGCATATGAGTTTTAGTCCAACGCCACATAGAATCGAATAATTTTTTATTATTAGTCAAATAAGCATATAAAAGTCCGTATCCTTGAGCTTCTGAAGTTACCCTATTATGATTGTAAGGGTCTATTACATAAGAATTATATTTTATAAATTTAGTAACATCCGTTGCAAACAAAAAAGAGAATAAAAGAAAAAAAATTAATAATAATTTTTTCATTGCCACTCTTTCTCTTTAAATTTTAATCTCAAATCAAGTAATAATTTTAATACTACGACTATAGTCATAGCCACAATTAAAAACATCAATACCAACATCGGATAAGAAAAACCTATTTTGAACATAAAATACTCAAACCAAGGTAAATGCCCTACATAATATTTTTTTCCGACATCAGCATAATATACGTTATCTTTTTTAGTGTCTATTATAACCAAATCTCCTTTAATATATCCTGCAAATTTCGGTTCGTATAAATTTTTAATACTTTTTAAAATATCTTTATCACTTTTTGAAGTGATAATCAAAAATGTTTTATCCCCGCCATAAGGAGACCTACCTTCCGTCAAAACCGTTTCATTAATTAAATCGTCTTTCAATTTTATAATAGTTTGTAAATTCTCGTTTTCTTTCATACCTAAAAGCCTGTTTTTTAACGTATCTTCTATCTTTTTAAATGCATTAAATCTTAAGGTAATTTTATCGTCATCAAACATTATAGGAGTGTTTTTATAAAATTCTTTAGGTAAATTAGCTCCTATCGCAATTACATTACTTGACTTTTTAATATCCCCTTGAGAACTTACAACCGAAATGTTATATAAAGGAACAAATGTTTTCTCTCCTATATAAGCCATTAAAGTGTACATAGCCGAAACTAAATTTTTACTTTTTTTCGCAATATATATTTGAGTCCCTTTTAAATCCGGATAAATCGAAAAAGGATAAGCGGTTGTAGTAAACAATTCCATATACGCCATTTCCCTCCAATGAGGAAATCTAGGAAGCTCTATATAAGATTTACTTGAGAAAACGGTACCTTGCATCAATAAACCGTTAGGTCTTTGACAATGTCCTCCTCCCGGAGCTTGTAAAGCATATTGAATAGTAATCGAATTTTTCCCAGGTTTTAACATATAAACTGGTATTCTCAATTCCACATCTTCTAATAAGGTACCGTATGTTTTATCCGCTTTTAAAGCGGTTACGAATTTTCCGTTTATGAATATATTAATGGCGGAGGAGTCTTTAACCGCTTCGTTATAATTGTAAAAAAGATGAAAAGTAAATTTCTTTTGGGAAATCATAAAAACATCCGGAGGCATATTAAAATTCACCGTATATTGATAACTAGGATGATAAAATTTTAAATCGTCATATCCTAAATCGCTAAAATAAACCTTTTTACCCAACGGAATATATAAAGGAGATTCATAAGCGTCTATAAGAGGTTTTTTATATTTAGAAACATCTATACTTTTACCCATTAAAAGATTCTTCGGTATGGAAATAAAAGAATCTATAATATTTTTCAATTCCGTTTTATCTTCCGCATTTAGCACTATAATCGCTCTATTCGGATATTTAGGATTTTTCATTACGAAAATATTAGGAATATCTTTTTTTATTTTTAAAACTTGTTTAACATAATCCGTACTTCCTATCAAAAAGATATCCATATCTTTATTAATATTTTTAACTCTTTTTATATAAATTTTTCTATATTTTATAACACTTCCTAAATAACCGCTGATTCTAGCTCCCATAGTTAAATAATCGTCACTATCCGTTTCGGTCATAATACCTATAGAAATTGGACTAAAATTTTTATAATCCAACACATAATCTCTATATGTTAATAAATCATTATTCATTTTTTTATAATCGTAATTTATTTTTAAATAACTCTTATCCCATAAAATTTCAGTCCAAAGTTCGGGAGAAGAACCATCCTCACAACAATCCGTACAATAATGTTGAGTTACAAAAATTTTAAATTTATTGATATCCTTAATCAAATATAAAGGAACTGAAATATCGTAAGAATAAATATCTATATTGGGATCTAATTTTTGCTGATACAAAGCCACTCCGTTAAACATTGCGGTTAAAACGCTTCTTTGCTTCACTAAAGCTTTAGACGGAATATATTCTATATGAATCATAGCTTTTTTTATTTTCACTCTATCGGGGATAGGGATTGTAAGAACTGTCCCCCCTTGCGAACCTCTTAAAATCTTTTGATCTGGATAAAGCTCCGATAACTTTAATACGTTATTTTTTGCATACGAAAATGCAATAAAACTAAATATTAATAACAAAAATTTTCTTATCATCCTCTTTCCTTTCAACTACATCTGTCTTTATATCTAATAAAGCATCAAAAAATAATCTATAAAATTCTTTTAAAAAGTAATCTTTTTCATAAATCTCATTAAAAGGAGAATTATAATGATAAACTATTATTTCTTTATCATCTTCCTTAATAAGAGCTTGAAAACTTCCTAATCCGAAAGTTTGCAAAAAATAATTTAAATATTCAAATGCAACTTTTACATCATCTCCGCTAGTTTTTATTATGGATTCTAAAAAAAGAGCGTTTTTTTTATAAAAAGTTTTAGCGGAAATATCACATAAATATTCATAATCACTTTCATCCCCAACTTCCAATACACTGCTTAAAACACTATTTAAAACATCTCTTTGTTTTACGTTAACCAACTCTTCTGGGACTAATCCAATATCGACAACCTCCTCTTGAACTTTTTTTTCCATTTTAGTTTTTTTAAAAAGAGCCATTTCCCTTTCCTCCTTTAAGTTCTTTTAAACGAAATTATACCTAATAAATCTTTATAAAAAGTCTTCACTACCTCTATATAAGCTCTTCCGAAATCTCTAAATATCAATCTAAATAAAAACATTATAGAATAAAAAGGACTAACCGCTTTTTCTTGCATAAACAACTTCCATCTGGAACTTGAAGCATATACAAGTTGAGTAATTTTTTTCTCCTGGTCTATATTGGCAAAAACGAATTTCATTCTTATATTATGAGCATTAGCATTAACCACTTGACCTTCCACCGCAAACATTATACCATACTCGTCTTTAATTAAAAATTTAAGTTTTTTATCCCATACATAATCTTTTAAAAGATGAGAAATATCCTTATGAACTTCTATCCAAATACCTGTTAAAGATATATCCCTAACCGTACCTTCATAAGCCTTATGATTAATATAAACTATCGCTTCATCATTCGCAGGAATTCTATGAAAAGTTCTTTTTTCAGGTTTTTCGTGAGCAACTATCATTCCCACTCCCAAATACAAAATATTAAAACACATCCAAAAACCTAATACTGCTAATGTTCCTCTTTGGTCAGGATTGTGAATATATTTATAAATACCTATTATAATACCTATCACGGTTATATTAAATAAAAAGAAAATAGGCTTATAAAAAGGTGTTACGAAATCTTTTTCAATATTCTCCCCTTTTGGGGTAACAATAAAAGTTGGAGACCTAGGAGCTAGAATAACCGAAATAATAGCCGGTAATAAAAAGAGACTCTGTAAAGATTCATAAACTTCGGAAAAAAACGGCCATCTGTATTTGGAATACAAATAATAGCTCAACAGTACGGAAAAGAAAAAATGAGGTAAAGAATAAGAAATAACATCCGCTAAAGTCGCATCGTAAATTTTTAAATTAAAAAAAATAAAAAGCAGAGGCACTATTAAAAACGTAAATCTAGCAAGTCCGAAAAACCAAAATACGTTAGCATTTAAATAGCCCAGTTTTTGATACCATTTTAAACCTTTTTTAAATAGAGGGTTTTTTAATAAAAATATTTGAATCATACCTTGAGCCCATCTTGACCTTTGAACAACAAATGCGGAAAAAGTTTCCGGTTGAAGTCCAAATACCATTCCTTTAGGATAATAATAACTTTGATAACCTCTCGAATGAAGTTCTAAAGCCGTTTCGGCATCCTCTGTAATCGTATCCCCGGCAATCCCTCCAACCTCTTCCAAATATTTTCTTCTAAGCATAGCCGCAGACCCGCAAAAGAAAGAAGCGTCCCAAAAATCAAGACCCTTTTGAATAAATCCGTAAAACATTTCATTTTCATTAGGAACTTGTCTAAATATTTTAAGATTCTTTTCAATAGGGTCTTGATTATAAAATTTATGAGGAGTTTGAACCAAGAAAAGTTTCGGATTTTTTATAAAAAATCCAACTGTTTCTCTTAAAAAATTTTGAGTAGGCACATGGTCACAATCAAGAATTAAAATAATATCTCCGTTTGTATGTTTTAAAGCCTCATTAATATTTCCGGCTTTTGCGTGTTCGTTTCTTTTTCTTGTTAAATAATGGACATTTTCTCCGGCAATAGCCGCAAATTCTTCCAACATTTTTTTTCTTTTTTGAGCGGCTTCACCCTTTTTTTTAGCCGTTTCCACTTCTTTTTCCTGATGAGCTTTTATTTCATCTTTTTTGTCTTCTTTAATTTTTTGAATGATTTTTTCCTCATCCCAATTTTTATATTTTTTCATATAAATTTTTTTATATTTTTCTATAATTTCCTCTTCAGCTTCTTTTTTTACTTTTTCCAAATCCGGAAATCTTTTTTGTTCCGTACCCCCATCATCTAAAATATAAATATTAAATTTATCTCTAGGATAATCCATTACACTTGCGGCTAAAGTAGTAGGCTTAATAACTTCCAAAGGCTCATCATAAGTAGGAATATAAATATCAACACTCGGTAATTTCTCCGGCGGTATATCATCAATAGGTATACTTTTTCTATCATAAATTCTTAATGCTATAAAAGCTCCAAGCAAAAATACACAAAACGAATAAACTTCCGCTAAATATAAAGACAAAGAGCCCAACGCATTAAAAATATTATCGAAATTCAACGTATACAAAGTTCTCCAGTATAAATATCTTAAAGAAAAAGTGAAAGCAGATACTATTAAAAACAATCTAATATACTCATTTTCTTGTTTTCTTAATTTAGAATAAAGTACTAATACCAAATTTAAAATAAATATCGTTATAAAAAATTCCAACTGCACTATATCCGGCGAATATGCCGAAACGATTAAAACCAATAATACAAAAGAAACTACAAATAAAATCTTTAATATTTTTTCCACTTACACCGCCCCAAATATTTTTCTAAGTCTGGAAATAGAATATCTTTTAACTCCTTTTTCCGGCAAAACTATTTGCTTGTTTTCAAAAGCTTCTTTTTCCAAAGCGTCCAAATAACCTAACATTTTCCATTTTTTCTTCATATCTTCTTTTCTATCTTCCAAATGAAATTTTAAAAAAGTACCATTCATTAATAACTCCTTCCCTCTTATATCGGCAAAAAAACATTCCGCTTAAAATTATAATCAGTTACTATTACATTTAAATGACATTCTCCAAAATATACTTGCTAAAAGCAAAACTTGCCGTAAAAGCCGGTGAAACCGCATTTAAAATATGTATTTGATTCTCTTTTTTTTCAACCAAAAAGTCCATCACGAGTTCGTTTGTTTCTTTATTTAAAAGTTGAGCCCTAATTCCCGGGGTTAAAGATTTAAAATCGCCTCTTAATCTTTTTACTAGTTTTTTAGCTTCATTAACTAAATTACTAGAAATATAGTACCTCATCTCATAAAGAGCTAAATCCCTAAACCCAAAAGCGTTACTAAAGAAAAGTTTAGCTTCAAGAGTTAAAATTTCTATCATTTCGCTTAAATTAAACCTACTTGTCATAGTATAGTTTTCCCTCCAAAAAGCGGGAATTGCCGTAGGACCTATTTTTATGGTATTATCAGCCATTATAGTAAAATGAACCCCCAAAAAAGGGTTTTTTATATTAGGTACCGGATATATTTGAGTTTTTATTTTATCCTCACCTAAATATTTTCTATAAAGCCCTTTAAAAGGAAGCATAGTATATTCAAGCCCTACACCGTTTTGATGAGCTATCTTATCGGCATAAAGTCCGGCTGCATTTATTAAAAAGTCGTAACTCTCTTTAAATTTTTCATAAGGTGTATTAAATATAAACCTAACCCCTTTTTTTTCAAGTTCGGTTCTTAAAACTTTACAAACTTCCCTCGGATCTACACTAGCCGTATTTGGCGAATAAAGAGCGTATTGGCAAGTTTTAGCGTTTGGGTCTATTTCATACGCTTCTTTTTCACTTATAATATAAGCACCGGCGTTATTGGCTTTACTTCTTTTTTCAAGCTCGAAAAGAGTTTCAATTTCATTCTCACTTTTAGCCACTACAAGTTTTCCGGTTTCGTTTACAAGTATATTATGAGAATAACAAAACTCTTTCATAAGCTTATTACCACTAGCCGTTAATTTGGCTTTTAAAGAATCACTGCTATAATAAAACCCGGCGTGTAAAACACCACTGTTTTTACCACTTGCGTGAAACGCTTCGTGCGATTCTTTATCTATAATAATTATTTCATCCCCGCTTCTTTTCTTAAGCCACTCATAAGCCAATGTCATTCCTATAATTCCGGCCCCGACAATTAAAACTCTCATTTTTTCCTCCGCTATATTCCTAATTCCAAAATGTTCCAAAGTCTCTCTATTTCATCATCACTAAATAATAAAGATTTTTTCTCTTCAAAAAGAAGTTTTACTTTTTGTATTTCAAATCCTTTCGATAATACACATTTTTCATGTGCCGGTAAAAAACTGCGAACCAAAGCAACTCTGTTTTCAATCTTTTTTTCACACAAAAAACACTCAAACTCTTTATGAAGTCTTCCTTCTTTTTGCAATAAAGAGACATAATGTTCGATTATCGCTCTTTTTACGTTTCTTTTATCCAAATGTTTACAAAGCCTTAATAAAGAATTAAAATAAAATCCGTCAACTTTACTAACATCGATAAAATGTTTATTCAAAAGTCTTATATACTCTTTAAAAAAGAGAGTTTTTTCTTGATTAAATAAAAACTTAAAAGGAATTTGCACTACGTTTCTTAATCTTTTAATAGTAGTTTTATAACTCTCTTCCACTTGAAAATCAATTAAAAACCCCACATTAATATAAGAGTGCCTAGCCCCGTAAAACCTATAAAGGCTCAAAACCTCTTTTCGGGTTAAAACTCTAACTATCAAATCCTCTTCTCTTACTTTAACTATGTTTAAAACAAATCCTTTCATTTGAAAATTATAACAAATAAAGTCCGGAAATTTTAAACATTGCGATAAAATTATTTTAAAAAAAACAATTTATGTTATAATTAGCAAATTATAAAATCGGATTAATAACCTCTTAAAGGAATGTTATGTCAAATAATATGTCAAAAACGTTAGAATTTAAAGATAATTGCGGTTTCGGAGTAATCGCTAACATTAAAGGTAAAGAAACTCATAAAATGGTACATCAAGCTCTTGAAGCACTTGAGAGAATGATGCACAGAGGTGCCATAGCCGCCGACGGAAAAAGCGGAGACGGAAGCGGTCTTTTATTTTCCCTTCCTAAAGAATTTTTCAAAAAAACAGCAAAACAAAACGGTATAGACCTTCCTAACATTTTCGGAGTAGGAGTTGTTTTCTTAAAAGACGAAAAACAAAAAGAAACGGTAGAAGAATTTTGTGAAAAAAACGATTTAAAAGTAGCATTATGGAGAGAAGTACCTATTAACAAATCTGCTTTAGGGGAACTCGCCCTAAAAACACTTCCTAAAATTTACCACGCTTTTATCGTACCTAATTCAATTATCGCCATTAAAAGATTTGAAGAACTTTTATATTTAACAAGAAAAGAGATTGAAAACGCAATTGAAGACAAAAACTTTTATATCCCTACATTTAGTTCCAAAAAAATAGCCTACAAAGGCTTATTAATGCCAAATCACATTAAAGAATTTTATCCGGATTTGGCAGATAAAGACTTTAAAATATCGTTTGCCCTGTTTCACCAAAGATTTTCTACAAACACACTTCCTGAATGGAGACTTGCTCAACCTTTTAGATTTATAGCCCATAATGGAGAAATAAACTCTATCCAAGCCAATAGAATTAACGCTTTAATAAAAGCGGAATCAATTAAATCGAAAATATTTACCGAAGACGAATTGAAAAGACTTTTACCTATAATAAGATTTGACGAAAGTGATTCAAGTTCACTTGATCGCATGGTTGAATTTTTAATTATGAACGGAATGGACTTCTTTAAAACGATAAGAGCCCTAATTCCTATGCCGTGGCAAAATGCACCTTATCTTGATAGTGAACTTAAAGCCTTTTATGAATACTTCTCAACTCGTTTTGAAGCGTGGGACGGTCCGGCTGCTGTTAGTGTAACAGACGGAAGATATATAGGAGTCGTACTTGACAGAAACGGGCTTAGACCAGCAAAATACGTAATTACAAAAGACGATACAATTTTAATTGCAAGCGAATACGGTGTAATCGATTTTGAAGAAGATGAAATAGTAGAAAGAGGAAAACTAAAATCCGGTCAAATGATAGGAGTCGATACGAAATTCGGTGTGGTTCTTAAAAATAAAGATATCGACGAATATTTAAAATCAAGCAACCCTTATACAAAATGGTTAAATGAAAATATGATTTATCTTCAAGAATATATAGATAATCCTTATGCAATAGACGAAGAAATAAAAATAGAAAATCTTATTCATAAACAAAGATACGCCGGTATTACAAAAGAGATTATCAACATGGTAATAACCCCTATGATAGAAGACGCAAAAGAACCTACCGGAAGCATGGGAGACGATACGCCTCTTGCGTGTTTTAGCGACTATCCGTTTAGAAGCTTTAACGACTTTTTCCGTCAAAAATTCGCTCAAGTTACAAATCCTCCAATAGACTCTCTTAGAGAAAAAATCGTAATGAGTCTTAATACAGGATTTGGAGAAATTCACAACATTTTAGACGAAGCCCCAGAACACGCTAAAAGAATCAAAACAAGCACACCAATTCTTACTCAAACAAAACTAAATGTTTTAAAAAGCTTTGGAGATGAAACCTCTCCTAGATTTGAGAGTGATTACAAAAATGCAACATACTCTATAACATTTAAAAACAACCTAAAAGAATCCCTTGAAAAATTAACTGATAAAATAGTAGAAGATGTAAAAAACGGAGTAAGAATTATTTTCTTAGACGACAGTGGAGTGGATAAAGAGCATAAAACCTTACCTATGGCTATGGTAATAGGAAGACTTCACAAAAAACTTCTTGACAACAAAGTAAGACACTTAACAAGTATAGTGGCAATGACATCGGAAGTTACAAACCCTCACGACGTAGCCGTAATGATTGCATACGGAGCCACTGCTATTTATCCGTATCTGTTATTTAAAACGGTATGTCAAATCTGCGATGAAAAAGGATTAGATAGAGACGATGCTTTATTTAAAGTTCACTCCGCCCTTAATAAAGGTACTTTAAAAATTATGTCGAAAATGGGTATTTCAACAATCGCAAGTTACAGAAATTCAGCCCTTTTTGATATTATAGGCTTAAGCAACGAAATACAACAAGAGTGCTTTATAGGAAGTAAAACCCTACTTCCAGGGCTCACTTACGAAGACATTGAAGAGAGAATAAACACAAGACATCAAAAAGCTTTTGAAGAAGATAAACTAATTCCGGGCGGAGTTATAAAACAAAGAAAAGGTGAAGAGTATCACGAAATTACACCTCAAGTTACAAGAGCGTTTTTAAAAACTATAAAATCGGGCAAAAAAGAAGATTACGAAGAGTTTAAAAACCTTGTAGAAAACAGACGCCCTACATATATTAGGGATTTTCTGGAAATTAAAAGCGATAGAAAACCGATTCCAATAGAAAAAGTAGAACCACGCGAAAACATCATAAAAAGATTTATCGGTGCCGCTATGAGTATAGGTGCTTTAAGCAAAGAGGCTCATGAAATTTTAGCCGAAGCTATGAACTCTCTTGGAGCTAGAACAAATTCAGGAGAAGGTGGAGAAGACAAAGCAAGAAACAAAACCATAAAACAAAGCAAAATCAGACAAGTGGCATCAGGTAGATTTGGTGTAACTCCGGAATATCTGGTAAATGCCCAAGAGATTCAAATCAAAGTAGCTCAAGGTGCAAAACCGGGAGAAGGTGGTCAGCTTCCTGGATTTAAAGTAACAACTTATATCGCTAAACTTAGACACACTATACCTGGAAAAACATTAATTTCACCACCACCTCATCACGATATATATTCAATTGAGGATTTAGCTCAACTTATATTCGATTTAAAACAAATTAACCCTAGTGCAACTATCAGCGTAAAACTAGTATCAACAGCAGGAGTTGGAACAATCGCGGCAGGAGTAGCTAAAGCGTATGCAGACCAAATTGTTATCAGTGGTAGCGAAGGTGGAACGGGTGCTGCTCCTATTACATCCATTCGTCATGCCGGAAACCCTTGGGAATTAGGACTTCTAGAAGCACACAACGCACTAAAAGCAAATCATTTAAGAGAATACGTAGCACTTGAAACAGACGGTGCTTTAAAAGTTGGAAGAGACGTAATCTTTGCAGCACTTCTAGGGGCAGAATATTATGCGTTCGGTACAAGTTTATTAATGGCAGTTGATTGTATTTTCTGTAGAAACTGTCAAACAAACAAATGTCCGGTCGGAATTACCACTCAAGACGAAGCTTATAGAGCTAAATTTAAAGGTAACGTAGAAAAAGTTAAAAATTATATTATTGCTTTAGCCGAAGACGTAAGAGAATACTTGGCAAAAATGGGATATGAAAAATTAGACGACATTATAGGTAAAAACAATTTAATCAAAACAAAAGATATCCCTCTTACTCAAAAATTCGATTTTTCTAAACTGTTTGAAAGAGTAGATGGAGTTGATACGAAACAAAAAGAAAACAAACCGTTTGACAAAAACGAATACGAACAAAAGCTTCTTCAAGAAGTAATGGAAACAATCAAAAATCCAAACCACAAATCTGTAATTAACACTACAATATGCAACCTAAACAGAAGTTTCGGTGCTAAAATCAGTGGAGTTATTGCCAAATATTATGGAGACGAAGGTCTACCGGATGATAGTATAGTATTTAACCTAAAAGGTACTGCGGGTCAAAGTTTTGGGGTATTTTTAAGTAAAGGTGTTACTCTAAACCTAAAAGGGGTTGCCAACGACTATGTAGGTAAAGGTATGGCCGGTGGAAAAATCGTAATAACTCCTAAAAAAGGAGCCGGTGCCGGAAATACTTGTTTATACGGTGCAACTGCCGGAAAACTTTTCATTGCCGGAGAAGTGGGAGAGAGATTTGCCGTTAGAAATTCAGGTGCTGTAGCTATCGTAGAAGGTACGGGAGACCATCCGTGTGAATATATGACAGGTGGTGAAGTAATTATCCTTGGTAAAACAGGTATAAACTTCGGTGCCGGAATGACCGGTGGAGTTGCTTTTGTATATGATAAAGAGCACGAATTTGTAGATAAGATAAACCCAGAACTTATAGAAATTAGAAGAATTGACATTGATGAAAATGAAAAACCAAAACTATATCTTAAAAAAAGATTAATAGAATACTACAACGCAACAGGAAGCAAAAAGGCTAAATTTATCTTAGATAACTTTAGAAGCGAAGTTAGACATTTTTGGCTTGTAACGCCAAAAGACAATCGCCCACCACTTGACCCAAACGATATGGATTAAGAAGAGATGAATTTCTCTTCTTTATCCCATAAGGAATAAAATGACTTATTCTCTTTTTCAAATTGCAAAGCCTTTTGTAAAATGGGTTGGAGGGAAAAGACAACTTATTCCAGAGCTTTTAAAATATATTCCAAAAAACTTTAATAATTACTTTGAGCCCTTTGTAGGTGGTGGAGCTTTATTCTTTGAGCTTTACAATTTAGGAATTTTAAAAAATAAAAAAGTTTTTTTATTTGATATAAATGAAGAACTCATAAACGCTTATAAAATAATAAGAGACTACCCAAATGAGTTAATAGAAAAATTAAAAGAATTCAAATCTAAGCATAATAAAGAGTTTTATTATCAAATTAGGGAACTTGATAGAACCGATAATTATAAAAAATTGAATAATATTATAAAAGCTGCTAGATTCATATATTTAAATAAAACGTGCTTTAATGGTCTTTATAGAGTAAATAAAAAAGGTTATTTTAATGTTCCTATGGGTAAATATAAAACTCCTAAAATTCTTGATGAAAATAATATTTTACTAGTATCAAAAGCCTTACAAAACACAATAATAAAACATTCTGATTATAAAAAAGTTTTAGAATATGCACAAAAAGAGGATTTTATTTATTTTGACCCTCCATACTATCCACTAACTGAAACTTCCAATTTTACTTCTTATACTCAAGAAAAATTTTTAAAAAAAGAACAAATAGAGCTTTTTGAAACTTTTGATATTCTTTCGCAAAAAGGATGTTTTGTATTAGAAAGTAACTCTGATACTAAATTTATCAATAATCTTTATAATAAATTTAAAATTAAAAAAGTATTTGCTAATAGATCTATTAACTCAAAAGCTAATAACAGAGGGAAAATAACAGAAGTTTTAATAAGGAATTATGAATGATAAGAGGAGGAATTGGAGGATATAATACAAAAACAGGTCTTTATTTTGAGGGAAAGACTGATTTGATAACTTTTATTAAAAATTTACCTGGTTATGAGATAAAAGAAACTCAATATACTAAAAATAAAAAAAATAAATGGTATGAGATATTCTATCATAAAGAAAAAGTTGCAGATGCTTTTAAAAAGCACGCTTTATATACTTATCTTAAATTTTATGGGATAGATTGGAGAAAAATTTTATCTAAACAGTTACTACCTGATGATGCTATTTATGTGATTTTAAATAATACGGTTTTTATTATAGAAGTTAAATATCAAGAAGTTGCAGGAAGTGTTGATGAAAAACTTCAAACGTGTGATTTTAAAAGAAAACAATATTTAAAACTTTTTGCTCCATTAAATAGAAAAGTTGAATATATTTATATTTTAAATGATTGGTTTAGAAAGCCAGAATATAAAGATACACTTGATTATATTATTATGATGGGTTGTAGATATTATTTTAATTATCTTCCTTTAAATGAACTTGGATTACCTTTGCCAAAGGAAAACTAATGAAAATAGCCCTCCATGTGCCTTGCTACATAAACGAACTAAATCCCAAAATTGCAAAAAAGACCCTTTTAATACTAAGACACTTTAACCTTGATGTAAAAGTGCCAAAAGAGCAGACTTGCTGCGGGCAGCCTTTTATTAATTCAGGACATCCTACAACCCTACCTCAAAAATTTAATGAAGTATTTAAAAATTATGATTATGTAGTAAGCCCAAGTAGCAGTTGTGTAAGTACTATAAGAAGTCAAAACCTTGAAGTTAGCAAAAAAACCTTTGAGCTTGTTGAATTTTTGCACGATGTTTTAAAAGTAAAAAACATTGCCAAAAACTATCCAAAAAAAATAGCACTTCACAACTCCTGTCACTCTCTAAGGCACCTTTTTGAAGGCTCTCCAAGCGAGCTTAACATCCCCTATTTTAATAAAATAAAGGAAATTTTAGGATGTGAAGTAATTGAGGCAAGCCGGGATGAGTGCTGTGGGTTTGGAGGGGTATTTAGTATAAAAGAAGGATTTATAAGTTATGTAATGGGAAGAAATAAACTTGATGATTTGCTTAGCAAAAATCCAGATGTTATAACCGGAGTTGATTTTTCTTGTCTTATGCACCTTAATTCAATTGCCAAAAAAGACGGCGATAATATAGAAATAAAGCATATAAGCGAAATTATCTGGGAGTGCCTTGATGAAACACTATGAACTTGCCGTAAAATTTTATAAACAAAAAGGACCACGCCACGACAAAGCACTTTGGGCAATAAGACAAAAAAGAGATAAAGCAATAAAAGAAGTAGATGAGTGGGAAGAGTTAAGAGAAAAAGCAAGTAAAATAAAAGATGAAGTAATAAATAACCTCCAAGATTATGTTGAAGAGTTTATAAAAAACGCAAAAAAAGAAGGTATTGAACTGTTTTTTGCAAAAGATGCAAAAGAGCATAACGAAATTATTTTTAACCTTTTAAAAGAAATTAACGCAAAAAAAGTAGTAAAATCAAAATCAATGCTAACAGAAGAATGTGGGCTTAATGAATTTTTGGAAAAAAAAGGGATTGAAGTTATTGATACGGATTTAGGTGAGAGAATTGTGCAATTAAGAAGCGAAAAACCTTCCCACATAGTATTACCTGCAATTCATACCACAAAAGAAGAAGTAGCCGAAATTTTAAATGAAACTAAAACAGACCCGACATATCTAACCCACAAAATGAGAAAATTATTAAGAAATGAGTTTTTAAGTGCTGATGCTGGGATAAGCGGGGCTAACTTTTTGGTAGCAAACAAAGGATGGGCAGTAATTTGCACAAATGAGGGAAATGCAGACCTTGGAGCAGTCTTGCCAAAACTTCATATTATAAGCGTTGGAGTTGAAAAGATTGTACCAAATATGAGGGATTTGGGTATATTTTTGAGAATACTTGCAAGAAACGCAACCGGACAAAAAATAACTACCTACACTTCAATTTTTGGCAAAAAAGAAGATGGTAGAAGAGTTATTGTTTTGGTAGATAACGGAAGGTTTGATAGGCTTAATACTCAATTTAAAGAGACTCTAAAATGTATAAGATGTTCAGCGTGTCTTACAACGTGTCCGGTGTTTCGCCGCTCGGGAGGTCACGCATATAGATACGTAATCCCAGGACCAATCGGAAGCCTGCTTGCACCACTTAGTAATAAAGAAAAGTATAAAGATTTGCCGTTTGCTTGTACTTTATGTAATAGCTGTGAGATGGTATGCCCTGTTAAAATTCCTTTTAGCAAACAGTTTGTCAAAATGAGAGAATATGTAACAAAAGAGGATTTTGCTTTTAAATTTATAGAAGCCTCTCTTCATTCGCCTTTTGCTTTTAAATTATTTAGTAAAATTATCCGTTTAACCCCTACCCCTTTACTTAAAAGCGTAGCAAAAGAGTGGAGTAAATATAAAAAGTTTCCTTTAATTCCTAAAAAAAGATTCATCTCTTAACAGGATGATTATCTACTATCTCGACATCGATTATATCATCCGAATTTTTGGAGGAAGTAAAATTATCTCTTGCTTGAAAGTTTTGGTTTTGAAGTTTTTTTCTTATTGCCAAAAACAAAAACATTCCTATAACTATAAACGCTATAAAAAACACCCCGAAAAAAAGCAGTTTAAAAAACCCTCCTATCAATCCGAAAAAACCTTTTGACACCACTCCTTTTGCCCCGAAACCCTTCATTCCCATTCCCATATGTTTCATAAAAAGTCCTTTTTTAATTATAATAACGGAAAAAGGTTAATGATGAATGAATTCATAACAAACCTAAAACTCGCAGGAGGAGAGATTTTAAAGGAAATACCAAAGACTTGGTATGTAGCTAAAGCGGAATTCGCAGTAGCCGAAAATGGAGCAGTTTTTGTCAGTAACTATACAAAAGAGCTATTTTTAAGCGAAAACGTAGCCGTTATTTTAGATAAAAATAAAATCTACGATAAAATGACAGATGTAATGGAACTTATCAAAACCCCTGGAGTTTTTATATCAGGTCCCAGTAAAACGGCAGATGTTGAAAGTTTTTTAGTGTTTGGAGCACACGGACCGATTGGATTAGGGATAAAGCTCACTTGATATTTTAAAAAATTTTAGATATATTGAAATAAAAAAAGGATTTAAATGAAAAATTTTGAAGAAATGAACTTAAAAGAAAAAATAGAGGCGATAGAAAAAGTTATAAAAAAGGATATTTTACCAATGCTTGCTTTTGACGGTGGATATGCAGAAGTATTGGACGTAAGAGAAAATAACGGAGAAACTCACGTTTTCATTCGTTACGGAGGAGCTTGTGCAGCGTGTAGCAGTGCCGGAGGTGCAACGCTTTTTGCAATAGAAGAAACCCTTAGAAAAAATCTAAATACCGATAAAATCAGAATATTTCCAATCTAATGAACGCTATTTTTATTATAATATCCATTATAGGTTTTTTTGTTCCGTATGTACTTAAGTTTCTTTTCACATCAACCGATACGAATATAAAAATATTCGCTCTTTTTGCTTTAAATAAATTTAACTTAATCTATTTTATAATTATTATTTTCTTTTTCTTCGCCTCGTTTAGAAAAAAAGAGTTTAAAATAGCCCAAATTATCTTCATAACCGTATATTTAGAATATATTCTCGTAAGCTACTTTTTTTTATCCAAAAAACACGTAGAAGAATTTATAAAAACTCATCATCTCACAAATGTAAAATTAATGCCTCTTTCTAAACTAAATACGCTTCCTAATTTTAAGATTTATTACAAAGAAGCCAACTGGGCTGCAGTGGAAATCTTAAAAGAAAAAAACTCCTCCCTTCCTTTTAACTATAAAAAGGATAAATCACAGTGAAAATCTTAATCATAGGTGGAGGTCCGGCCGGAAGCATAGCGGCTAAAGAACTCTCTCCCTTTTTTGACGTAACTTTAATCCAATACAAAAAAAATTTTGACAAACCGTGTGGAGGAGGTATAAAAACCAAACTGTTTGAAGAATTTAACTTAAATAAAAAACTCATACAGCACTCTTTTTCAAAAATAGAAATGATTTATAAAAATTCTCTAATTCCTATAGATTTAAAAGAAAAAAATCTCTCTATAGTAAACAGAAAAGAGTTTGACGCCTATTTAAGAAAATTAGCTCAAATAAGAGGAGCCAAACTCTTTTACGGAAGACTAAAAAAAATTACCAAAAACAGAGCCTTTATAGAATTTAACAAAGAGTTAATTCCGTTTGAATTCGATATCTTAATAGCAGCTGACGGAGTTAATTCAACTACAAGAAAACTCTTAAACCTACCTCCTATTCCTTACACCATAACCCACTACGGGATTACATCAAAATACAAAACCCAAACTTGTAAATTCTTTTTTGACAAAGAGTTAGGAGGTAAATTTTATGGTTGGGCTTTTCCTAAGGAAAACTTAACTCATATAGGAAGCGTAAAGAGAGAAAATTTCTTAAATTTATGCAAATATTTAAATATAAATCTAAAACCCAAAGGCTACAAAATCCCAACTTGGGAAGAAAATATTGTCATACAACATAAAAATGTATATTTCGTAGGAGATGCAGCCGGCCAAGTTATGCCTTTAAGTTTTGAAGGAATTTATTACGCTATGCACTCGGCAAAAATTCTTGCAAATGCGATTTTGGATAAAAAAAATTATCAAAACGAATGGAATAAAAGGTTTTTAAAAAAGTTCAAATTTTTAAAATTTGTAGAAAAAATAAACAAAACCCCTCTTAAATCCATACTTATAAATTCTCACAAAATCCCGTTTATTCAAAATTTAAGCATAAATATGTGGCTAGGAGAAAAAAATGTTTAACACCCCAATTTTTGAACTAAACAACATAAAAATAAAATTCGAATACAAAAACCCAGCAGGAAGCACAAAAGACAGACCGGCTCTATTTATGTGTAAAGAGGCTTTTTTAAAAGGATATAAAGAAATAGTGGAAGTTACAAGTGGAAATACCGGAATCGCACTGGCTTTTTACGCCAAAAAATTTAATATAAAAACGACCATATTTATGCCAAAAAGCTTCTCAATAGAAAGACAAAAACTCTTAAAACTATACGGAGCTGATTTAATACTTACTGACGGAAATATAAACGACGCCATAAAAGAAGCCAAAAAATACACAAAAGAAAACAACGCCTATTATGCAAACCAATTTGAAAACCCTCTAAACCCATCCTCTCAAGAGATAACGGGACTTGAGATAATTTCTCAAACCCGCATTCCCAAATATTTCGTATGTGCCGTAGGAAGTGGAGGAAGCCTTAGCGGAATAGCAAAAATATTAAAACCTTTAGGAACTAAAATTATAGCCGTAGAGTCTATAAACTCCCCTGTAATTTACAACAAACTAAAAAATAAAACTCTACCCGTTAAACCCCACAAAATTCAAGGCATAGGTGCCGGATTTATTCCTAAAATACTTGATTTAAATTTAATTGACGATGTCGTTTTAGTAGATGACGAAGAAGTAATTGAACTATTTAAAAAACTGCCTAACTTAGGAATAACCGGAGGTATCTCAACTGCAGCAAACATACTAGCTTCTCAAAATTTTAAAGACGTACTAACACTAGCACCCGATGGGATTGAGAGATATTTGTCTATTATATAAATGGAGCCGGCGAAGGGACTCGAACCCCCGACCTGCTGATTACAAATCAGCTGCTCTAGCCAACTGAGCTACGCCGGCATATATGCAAAATATAGAAAAATAGTGTCAAACACTAAAATAGTAAAATTTAAATGGCTCCGGCGAGAGGACTCGAACCTCTGACCCGACGGTTAACAGCCGTCTGCTCTACCGACTGAGCTACGCCGGAATGTTTAAGTGGTAAAATTATAATAAAACTTTTTTTAAAAATCAAGAGAAAAAAGAAAAAATTTTTTAAGTTCTAATTTTTTAAGTTCTATATTCTGCATTGATTTTTACATATTCATAACTCAAATCACACCCATATGCTGTAAATTTTCCATTTCCTACCCCTAAATCTACATTAATAGAAAAAGAGTTTTTTTTCATTATTTGATGGGCTTTTTCTTCTATTTTTTTCGTAAAGAGTATATTTCCTTTATCATACACTAAAACATCGCCTATTTTAATACTAAGTCTATTTTCATCACACTCAACTCCACTAGCACCTATAGTAGAAGCTATTCTTCCCCAGTTAGGGTCTTCTCCAAAAAGAGCCGTTTTCATAAGTAAAGAGTTTGTCAAAGCTTTTGCAGCTATTTTGGCTTCTTGTTTGGTTTTTGCCCCACTTACTCTAAAAGCTACCAATTTTGTAGCACCTTCTCCGTCTTTTACGATATCAAGGGCTAGTTTTAACATAATCTGTTTTAAAGCTTCTCTAAAAGCCTCTTTATCATAAGGAGCTTTTTTTGTAGTCATTAAAAACACACTGTCATTGGTAGAAGTATCTCCGTCTACACTAATAGCGTTAAAACTTTTTTCATTTACTTCTTTTAAAATCTCTATCATTTCATTTTGAGGAATATTTGCATCGGTTGTAATAAAGCAAAGCATCGTAGCCATTTGAGGGTTTATCATTCCGGCACCCTTAGCTACTCCACCTATTCTAAACGTTCCAAAATCCCCTTCTATTTCAAAAGCTATCTCTTTATGAAAAGAATCGGTTGTCATTATAGCTTTGGCAAATTTAGTCGAATCTTTTTGTGAAAAGTCGAATTTATCGATTCCGGATTTTATTTTTTTCTTATCAAGTCTTACACCTATAACACCGGTTGAACTCATAATAGGGTTTTTGAGTTCTATTTTATCTGCTAAATATCCTAAAATCTCTTCAATATCTTTAATCCCTTCGTCTCCGGTTAAAGCGTTTGCATTTTTGGAATTGGCTAAAATAAAATTACTAGTTGTAATATTGTTTTTCAAAACATATTTAATAGGAGCTGCCCTAAAACGGTTGCTAGTGAAAAGATAAGCTATGTTCATTTCCTCTTCACTTCTTATAAATCCTAAGTCAAATCCCTCTTTTTTAAACCCTGCATTGACTCCTGAGGCGTAAATTCCCTCGACTGCACAAACTCCTCCATTAATAGGTGTAATTCTGAATTTTTTCATATTCTCTCCTATATAAAATCTATCTCTTTAGGTTTGATTGAACTTCTTATTACTTTTCTAGCTTTTCTCATATCTTTACCCGTACCTATTACAAGCAAAACATCATTAGGTTTTAATATTGCATCCCCTTTTGGAATAGGGATAAATTTTCCATTTTCCTCTTTTATCCCCACAATAGTTACGTTAAAAAGTTCTCTTAAATGAACTTCTTTTAATTTTTTATAAGCAACCCATGATTTTTTACTAACCGTTATTTCTTCCAAATCCAAAGGAGTGTCAACCGAATAAACAAATTCTTCTAATATATTCTTCACATCCGGATCAACGGTAACTGCTGTCATACGTTTTGCTATAAGTTTAGTAGGAGAGAGAACTTCATTTGCTCCCAGTCTTACGAGTTTTTCTATCTCTTCATCTGAATTGGCAACGGATAAGATATAATAAGGTGGTTGTCTTTTTAAATCCTTTTCATAAAGTCTAACCGAACTTACAACGGCAATATTATCCGTTACGTTTTTAGATAACGTAATTACACCTTTCGCACTGCTTAAATGAGCTTTTTTTATAGCAAAAGTGGTATGAGGGTCCGCTTTTACAAAATAGGGATATTTATATTTTTTTGCAATTTCTTCTAAATTTTCACTATTATCTATAACAACAAAAGGAATATGGGCTTTTCTAAGTTCTTTTGTAAGTTCTACGGTATAATCGTTATGATAACATATTACCATATGCTTTTTAAGTCTGGCTATTTTATATAACATTCTATTCTCCTTAAGCAGTGCTAAAAGCTGGCCTTTATTTATAACTTCAACTAAAATCCCCACAGCATAAGAAAAAATAGCGAAACCGGCAATAATTAAAAATATAGTAAATAATCTCCCAAGAGGCGAAATCGGAGCTATTTCACCAAATCCTACCGTTGTAAAAGTAATACCGGTTTGATAAATAGCATCCATTAAAGAAAAATTATCAATCCAGATATAACCTAATGTTCCAAAAAGTGTAATTAAAATAGTAAGAATAATAGGAGTTCTGAAAGGTTTAAGTTCTCCCCATATTTCAGAAGATAAGTCGACTTCAGGTTTTGGACTTCTTTGCCAATGTAAGAAATTAGCGAGTTTTTTTAAAAAATTTTCAATAGGTTCATTCATTTTAACCCCGAAAGAGGGGAAATTATACTGATTTTTTCAAGCTTTTTAGACAGCTTGTACAGATTTTAATTCTTCTTCTTACACCGTTAATTTCAATTCTAACATTTTGAATGTTTGGACTGAATTTATGTCTGGTTTTTCTATTTGAGTGGCTTACTCTATTTCCGAATTGTGGACCTTTACCACAGATTTCACATTTTCTTGCCATACTATTTCCTTTATTGAATTTTAGATGCAAAATTTAAGTTCGAAATTATACCAAAAAAAATAGACTTTTGCTTTTAGTTTTTTCCTTAAAAAAAGGAATTAGTGAAGCTCTTCATTTAATTTTACTTCACGTCTGCTTCTAAATGCTATCATTTTTCCTTTTGTTGTATCAAATCTATAATGGATTCCATTAAGCCCGGCTAATTCAAGACCTTTAAAATACTCTTTATATTCGGCTTTCCATTTCGGATTTACTTCTTTGATTTTGTCAAATTCATCTTCACTTATCCAAATTTTAGTACCTTCAAGCACTGCTATTCCTGCGTCTACAATACATCCGTCTCCTAAAGGAATTCCGGTAACTGAATTTGCTCCGAGTAATGTATTTCTTCCGATTGTAATAGGGTTTCCATTTGTTCCGGATAATACTCCTAAAATTGAGGCTCCTCCACCTACATCCGCACCCTCTTTTACAACGGCAGAAGATGAAATTCTACCTTCAACCATTACAGGACCTTCCGTACCGGCATTGAAGTTAATATAACTAGCTCCTGGCATTACCGTAGTTCCGGCTGCAAGTTGGGCACCCATTCTAACTTTTGCAGTATCCAAAATTCTTGTGTTATCATCAGGAATGATATGAGATAAAAATCTTGGGAATTTATCTACATATTCAACTTCCGGATAAGCGTCTTTTAATTTAAGTTCAATTTCATTTTCTCTTAAATAATCAAGCTCAATCGGAACGTTTCCGACCCATGCACAGTTTGTAAGAATTCCGAAAGCACCGTTTAAATTAATACTTCTTAAAGGAACTTTTTTTTGAGATAAAGCGTATAATTTTAAATAAACAGCTTCAACGCTTTTTGGATTTGTATCTTCAAATAAAAAGCAGATTCTGTAATTATCCATAACCTCATCGTCAAATATCTCTTTTAAAATTTTTAAAACCTGAATGTTTTTATGTTTATCTCCTTCTGCTTCATTTATAAGTTCTTTCCCAAAATATTCAAGAGAGGTATTAACAAACTCTTTTGTTACAGGAGCTATAAATTCGGAGTTATTAAAATCAACATCAATTCCGTTATCGATTAAACTTTTAACAAATACGGCAGCACTTCCGAAATTTTCATTCCAATTAATCAAAGGATACGTAGCTTGAAGAACTTTATTACGATTTACTTGACCGAAATCCACTCTTGCTATTCCAAATGCAAGTGGCTTTTTATATCCTTTAATATTTTCGACTAGTTTTTCAAACATAAATTATCCTTTTTTACGAAATTATATCAAATTATAAATTTTCTTTTGAAGATGAATAAAAATGTCCCTGAAAACAATCAACTCCTAAAGATTTTAAATATTCGAAAATCTCTTTTGTTTCGACATATTCGGCAATTACTTGCATATTAACCTCTTTTGCAAAAGCGATTATACTTTTAACTATAGTTTGAGAATTTTTGTCATTTAAAATATTTATTATGAGACTTCCATCTATTTTTATACCATTAGCTTTTAATAAAAAGAGATAATCGAAATTAGCATATCCACTTCCGAAATCGTCTATTAAAATTTTGCAACCGAAAGATTTTAATTGTTTTATAAATTCAAATGTTTCTTCTGATTTTTTTATATCTTCACTTTCGACTATTTCGAAATTAACTCTTGAAGGTTGAGGAAAAGTTTTAAGTTTCTCTATGATAAAGTTTCTGATTTCTTTATTTTGAATATCTAACATAGTTAAGTTTAAAGAAAATTCTTTATTGTTATTTTTAAAAATATCAAAAACCTTATTAAACATAATTTTTATTAAATCAAAATAAAGGCGTGATTTTTTAGCAATTTCTAAAAATACGTTAGGAGAAATTATTTTTCCCTTTTCATCTTTTATTCTCATTAAAACTTCATATTTGCAAACTTTTAATTCCTTATTTACTATAGGTTGAAAATAAGGTATTATTCTATCTTCATTTATTGCATCTTTTAATTTTTTAATCCATTCCAAATGTTGTTTCGCTTGTTTTTTTAAGTGTTCCGTTTCTGAGGCGAAGACTATATCTTTATTTAAAAATCTTGTCGATTCTAAAGCAGTTATTGCTTCTTTCAATTCTTTTTTATAGAAAGAAATACCTATTCTGAATTTCACAAAAATTTTTATTCCGTATATTATATATGGTTCTTCTAATAGCTCTAGTAGTTTTTTTGAAAAATCGTAAATTTCATCCTTATCTTTTATTTTACTTAAAATTACGAATTGATCTATTTTAGTATTAAAAGGATTGAACTTTTTCAATCTTTTAGCTACCTGCAATATTAAAGTATCCGCAAAGTTTTCTCCGTAAAAATAGTTTATTTCTTTAAAAGAATCTATATCTATTATTATAATGGGAGCTTTTTTACGTTTTAAGACTTCTTTTAGTTTAATTCTATTCGGATAACCTGTTAAATTATTGTAATACATATTATTATAAGATTCTCTTTTAAATGTTTTAATGGATTTGACTGTTTCATTTATTTGGTTTTTAACTAATTCAAATTCGCTAAAAAACAATTTTTCTTTCATAGGCCTAAAAATACTTTTACTTAAATTTTTTTTCATAAAATAGTTTATTTTTTTTATATCTTTTAATATTAATGAATTTATTCTTAAAAAAACTACTATTCCTAATATATAAATTGCGAGTAAGAAGAAAGATAATTTTAAAAAGAGCCTGTTAATTTTTTCTTTTATTACATTAAAAGGGAATTTAATGGAAATAATACCTCTTAATTCCCCAAGTTTATAGCCGAAAGCTTTCTTTCCGTAGTAGCTTACAAGTTTTTTATAGAGTTTTTGCGGAACTTCTTTAATATTTCCATGACATTTAATACAACTTTTTTCTATTCTTAAAGGATATGCATAAAAAAAATATTCTTTATTGTTTATATTTATTAAAACGAAATAATCCTCTTTTTGAGGATGTTTTTTTAAAAATTCTATAGCTTCCAAATCATATTTTGAAGCTTTGTTTAAAATATTTCTACATTTGTCGGAAGTTTGTTTTATTTTGAAATGTTTGTCTTCTTTTATCATAGTGGTTATTTTATCTATTACATAAGCGGGTGTAATGGAAAAAGGATGAAAATGATTGCTGTTAAGCTCTATATAAGGAGCTAGTTTTGCTAAATAATCTCTGGTATAAACAAGAGTGTGAGCTAGAAATTTTGCTTTTTGGTATTCTTGTTGTATTATAAAATAAGTTATCGATTTATAAAGTACGTAAAGTAGAATAAAAAGTCCTATTCCCGAAAGTAAGAACATTTTTATCATTTCGTTTTTTATTGTTCTCATATTTTCTTTAAGCCCTTATTCAACTGTTACAGATTTAGCTAAATTTCTAGGCATATCTACATCATTTCCCATTCTGATAGCGACTTCTAGTGCTAATAATTGAGTAACTACCATCATTTCAAAAAACTCTACCATAGGATGATTTGTATCGCTAATTTTTATGAAATCATCTGTCATTTCTATATATTCACTGGAAATAGTTAAAATAGTAGCGTCTCTGCTAGCAAGTTCTTCTATATTTGATTTTGTTTTTTCAAAAAGAATATTTTTACTAAGCAAAGCTACTACAAAAAGTTCTGGATCGGCTAAAGCAATAGGACCGTGTTTCATCTCTCCTGCCGGATACCCTTCTGCGTGGATATAACTTATTTCTTTTAATTTCAAAGCCCCTTCAAGTGCCAAAGGATAAAAAATATCCCTTCCTATAAAGAAAAAGCCGTGTCCGTGCAAGTATCTTTTAGATAATCTTTTTATTTTCTCATGTAAAGCTCCGTCGACTTTTACCGCTTCAATAGCTTCATTTATAGCCGTATATTCATTTTTATCGGCTAAATAATTACTAAGCATCCAAAGGGTCATAACTTGTGTGGCAAACGCTTTTGTCGAAGCTACTCCTTTTTCGATACCGGCTCTTAAAAGAAGAGTTTTATCAGCTTCTCTTACGATAGAAGAATTATCCACATTACAAAAAGCTAATGTTTTAAGTCCAGCTTTTTTCGCCATTTTAAGAGTTTCTAGCGTATCTGCTGTTTCTCCGCTTTGGGAAATAACGATAAAAAGAGTGTTTTTACTTAAAAATGGTTCACGGTATCTAAATTCGCTTGCCACTTCTACATTTGTTCTGATTTTTGCTTCTCTTTCAAGCAGATATTTTCCTACAAGTCCGGCGTGATAACTAGTTCCGCAAGCACTTATTATAATATTGTCAATTCCATCAAAAAACTCTTTATTAAGTTCATCAAATTTTATTCCGTTAATAGTATTTCTGCCTAATACGGTTTCTTTTAATACGTCGTATTGCTCGTAAATTTCTTTTTCCATATAAAATCTAAAACCCTGCTTTTTGGCTGACTCTTTATCGGATGGTAATTCTTTAAAGAATGGAGAAATAAGCTTATTTTTATGATAAAGATAAATATTATTGTTTTCTACATAACCCCATTCCTCATCTTCTAAATAGTGAGCTTTTTTTGCATATCCGATTAAAGGTGCGTTCGAAGATGCAAAAAAGACTCCTTTTTCATTTTTGGCTATAATAAGAGGCGAACCTTTTTTTGCAAAAAATATTTTATTAGGCTCTTTTTTCGTTATAAGTAAAACGGCATAAGCTCCTTTTATTTTTTCCAATACTTTTTTAAAAGCTTCTAAAGAGGAGTTTTCATAATAAAATTCAAAGAGTTTTACAATTACTTCCGTATCGGTTTGAGAAATAAATTCAATGTTTTTTTCTTCTAAAAATTTTTTAATTTCTTGATAATTTTCGATAATTCCGTTATGAACTACTGCACTGAATTTTCCTATATGAGGATGAGCGTTAATTTCGGTTGGTTTACCGTGAGTTGCCCATCTGGTATGACCTATACCCGAAAAAGGATAGGAAAAAGAGAGTTTTTTTAGTTTAGATTCTAAATTTTTAAGTTTACCTACGGCTTTAATTACTTTTAATTCGTTTTTATCCATTAAAGCCACACCAGTACTGTCATACCCTCTATACTCTAACTCTCTTAATCCCTCTATTAAAAATTTTTGCGGATTATTAATATTAATACATCCTACGATACCGCACATTATTTGAATTCCTTATTATAAAAATAGTTTGTAGCTTCTACGAAACCTTTTACACTACCGCAATCGAATCTTTTTCCTTTAAATTTATAAGCAATTACCATTCCTTCTTTTGCTTGTCTTAAAAGTGCGTCTGTTAATTGAATTTCTCCACCTTTTCCAGGTTTTGTTACTCTTAATAAATCAAAAATGTCTGGAGTTAGAATATATCTACCGATAATCGCTAAATTACTAGGAGCTTTCTTAGGTTCTGGTTTTTCAACCATATCTTCTACTAAAAATACATCTTCTTCTATTTTTTTCCCTTTAATAACTCCGTATTTGTCAACTTCTTCTTTAGGAACTTCTTCTATAGCTATAATAGAACATTTATATTTATTATAAAGTTTTACCATTTGGGACATAACTTCGCCTTCGCATAAGTCGTCTGCTAGTACCACTGCAAAAGGATTGTTTCCTATTAAAGGTTCCCCCGTTAAAACAGCATGACCTAATCCTAACATCTCTTTTTGTCTGACATAAGTAAACGTACATTTTTTAATCATTTCCATAGTTTCTTTTAATAATTTTTCTTTACTTGTTCCTTTTATTTTACCTTCAAGTTCCGGATTATAATCTAAATAATCTATAATAGAACGTTTGTTTCTTCCAGTAACAAATCCCATTTCTAATATCCCTGCATTCATACATTCCACTATTCCGTAATGAATTAAAGGTTTATTTACTATAGGTAACATTTCTTTAGGTACTGATTTTGTAGCCGGTAAGAATCTAGTACCGTAACCTGCTGCTGGGAAAAGTGCTTTTTTAACCATTTCTTCTCCTTTTAGTTAATTTTAAAGCGATTTGTGCCAACTGTTCTGCCAATTTCTTACTTTTATTTACCACATATACGTCACAATACGTATCTAATTCTTTCTCCTCTTCTAAATCGGAGAGTACAATTATATTCAAATTTCGGTTAATATCAAGTAAGTTTTGTGTAATTAATCGTGTATGTTCTTCATTTTGTGTAGATATGATAACTGCCGAAGCATTTTGAACGTCTAAATTTTCTAAAACTTTTTTATTTGCAGCATTCCCGAATATTACATTATCGCCGTTTTGTAATCCTTTTTTTACTTTTTCTATCTGTTTATCTATAGCTATATAAGGTATATTTGTTTTGGTAAGTTTTTTTGCTACTTGTTGACCTATTTTGTCATACCCTATTAATATTATATGTCCTTTGACTTTTACTGGTTTAATTTCGAATTCTTCGAAACTTTGTTTATTATTATCAAAAAAGTCCGCAATTTTGTAAATGTATTTTACAATAAAAGGAGTTAAAATCATAGAAATGATCGTTACTATTACTAATTTTTGCAATAAAGAATCGTTTACTAAATCGTGTTTACTCATAAGAGCAAAAATAACAAATGAAAATTCTCCTATTTGGGAAAGTGTAAAAGCACTTTTGACGGCTATACGATTATGATTTACAAAAAATTTCAACATTAAATAAATAATTAAAGCTTTACCCAACATAAAGCCTAGAGTCATTAATAAAATACTAAAAATATTATGAATTACAAAATTGATATTTACCATTAAACCTACGGAAATGAAAAAAACCCCTAATAAAATATCTCTAAAAGGTACCAAGTCGGCTTCAATTTGATATTTATACTTGGTTTCACTCAAAATCATACCGGCTAAAAATGCCCCTAGAGAATAACTAAGCCCGAAAAAATGAGCCGTTTCGGCTGCTGTTAAAACAACCAACAAAACAGTTGCTATAAAAATTTCATCCGATTTTGTTTTTGTAGCCTGTGAAATGATAAAAGGTGCTATATATTTTCCGTATATCCAAATAAAAGCTCCTAAAGCTATAAATCCGCTGACAGTTTTTAAAACAAGTTGAGTAAAATCCGCGTTTTTATTAACGATAATGGAAATTGCAATTAAAATAGGAATTACCGCAATATCCTGAAAAAGTAAAATTCCAAGCGAAATTCTCCCGTAAGGTTTTGAAATTTCTCTGTTTTCATTTAAAAGTTTAAGAACAATGGCCGTAGAACTAAGTGCTATGGCACTTCCTATAATAAAAGCTATCCTAACATCCACATCAAGTACAAGCCAAAAGAAAAGTCCAAAAACGCCTCCAACCAGCGTCATTTCAGCTATACCGAATCCGAACACTTCTTTTTTCATTGATTTAAGTTTTTCAGGAGAAAACTCAAGCCCTATCATAAACATTAAAAACACTATACCCATTTCGGCAATAAGTTCGATTGTATGCTTATCTATATGAAATATATTGCTTACAATAACTCCGGTAAAGATATATCCGATAATAGGAGGAATTTTGTATTTTGCCAAAGGGATGTTAAAACTCAAAGCTATAAATAAAAGCGTAATGATAATTATAACCGGACTAATCGGCATTTACAGCCTTTATCAAAATTTTTCTTTCTCTAGGTCCATCAAAATCCACTAAAAAAATTCCTTGCCAATCTCCTAAAACAACTTTTGCGTTATTAACGATAAGTGTTAAGTTGCTTCTTAAAAAAGCAGCTTTCAAATGAGCTCTTGCGTTTGAATGAGAATATTCTTTCATAGGGACTACCTCTTTTAACATTCCCAGTAAATCTCTTTTTAATACCGCATCGCTTTTTTCGAAAATAATAACACTAGCGGTGGAATGAGGGCAAAAAATAGTTACTATTCCGTTTTTTACTCCGCTTTTTATTACAGCTTCTTTTACTTCTTCGGTAATATTTATGATTTCGGATTTATAATTCGTTTTAAAAGTAAGTTGTTGCATTATTTCTCCTTTGAGTATTTATTTAAAAATTCCTTTAAAAGTTTATATTCTCTTTTATCAAAATATCTTGTTTTAGCAGTCGGAAGAGCATTTAGACTTATCCAGCCGTAAGAGAGTCTCTTTAAATTCAAAACCTCACTTCCGAAGTTTGCAAAAAACCTACGAAGTTCTCTGTTTTTACCTTCTCCTATTGCAACTTTAAGAGTGGAATATTTTGGAGAATTTTTAATAATTTGAGCACTTAAAAAAGGTTTTAGTTTCATTTTTTTAATTTTACTCTCTTCGTGTGCCCCTTCTTCTCCGACTTCCACACCCTCTTGCATAGCTTTTATCATTTCATCTGTAATTTCGCCTTTAATTTTTAGTTTATAAACTCTAGGTAACTCCGAATTCATAAGAGCGTGGGCAACTTTTGGAGAATCTGTTAATATCAAAAGCCCCTCACTATTAAAATCGAGTCTTCCAACTGGTATAAAATGTTTGTATTTTTTAGGAAGAGAATCATAAATAGTCCTTCTTCCTCTATCGTCTTTTTTGGTTACGAGTTCACCTCTTGGTTTATTATAAACAATACAAGTATATTTCATACTTTTTTTAACCGGTTTCCCGTTTACGGCTACTTTATCTCCTTTTTCTACTTCAAAGCCTGGTTCTTTAACAATTTTTCCGTTAACTTTTACTTTTCCGTCAAAAATCAACTTATCAGCCTCTCTTCTGGAATAAGTTGTATGATGACTTATAAATTTATTTAATCTCATTTTTTTCCTTTATTATTAAACAACTATTTTATTCCGGCTTCTACCAAATCGTGGATATGAATAACGCCTATTACTTCTTTGTTGTCATTAACAACCGGTAAAAACTGAATTTTATTATCTTCCATAAATTTTAACGCATCGCTTGCCAAAAATTCTTGAGATATTGTTTTTGGATTTTTTGTTGCAAATTCTATCGCTTTTTTTTCCAAATCAAACTTTTCATTCATCATCGCACGTCTAAGGTCACCGTCACTTAAAATAGCCTTTATTTTATTGCTTTCTAAAAACAAAACATGCCCTAGCTTCCCTTCTGTCATTTTAATAATTGCTTCTTTTAAAGAATCTTTTTCATCTGCAACTGGAAAAGAAGTTTTCATTAAATCTTTAACCTTTACAAAAAGCCTTTTCCCAAGATTTCCTCCCGGATGAAACGAAGCAAAATCCTCTTTTGTAAAGTTTCTTTTTTTCATAAGACATACAGCTAAAGCATCTCCCATAGCAAGAGTTAGCGTTGTTGAGCTTGTAGGAGCTATATTAAGCGGACATGCTTCTTTGTTTACGTGAATATTTAAGACACAATCGGCATATTTTGCTAAAGTAGACTCTTTTTGTCCGGTCATTGCTATTAAAGATACTTCAAATCTTTTGATATGAGGTAAAATTTTAATAAGTTCTTCACTTTCTCCAGAATAACTAATAGCCAAAACGCTATCCTCTTTCGTAATCATTCCAAGGTCACCGTGGAGTGCTTCAGTCGGATGAATAAAAAAACTAGGAGTTCCGGTACTTGCAAGAGTTGCAGCGATTTTAGAGCCTATAAGCCCAGATTTTCCTACTCCGGTTACAATTAATTTACCTTTAGTATTGTATGCTATTTCTACGGCTTTGTCTATTCCTTCCACACTTGCGTTTAAAAGCTCATTCGCTTCTATCTCAAGAACTTTTTTAGCAATTTTTTCAAAATCCACTTTTTACCTTTTTAATGTAATTATATCATATTTTATAAGGGGAATTTTTTTTAAATGTTACGTTTTCACACACATCTTTATTTAATAATACATTTTGTGTCACAATTCGTAAAATTTAGAGTTATAATTCAAACAAAAAAGGATTCTCATGAGCTTCATTGAAGAATATAAAAAACATACTGAAGAGAGAGCTAAACTAGGAATTCCTCCGTTACCACTTACAGCTAAACAAACGGCTGAACTTGTCGAGCTTTTAAAAATGGTGCCTATCCCTGAAGAAGAATATTTAATGGATTTATTCCTAAATCACATCAACCCGGGAGTTGATGATGCGGCATATGTTAAAGCAGCATTTTTAAACGACATTGTTCAGGGTAAAGCTTCAAGCCCTGCCATTTCTAAAAAAAGAGCGGTTGAAATCCTTGGGACTATGCTTGGAGGATATAACGTAAAACCTCTAATCGACGCACTAAACCACGAAGATGAAGAAGTGGCACAGGAAGCCGCAAATCAACTTAAAAACACTCTACTTGTATACGATATGTTCCACGATGTAGAAGATCTTGCAAAAGCCGGAAACAAATATGCTCAAGAAGTAATGGAAAGCTGGGCGAACGCCGAATGGTTTACTTCTAAAAAACCTCTACCGGAATCAATCAAAGCTGTAGTATTTAGAGTACCGGGTGAGACAAATACAGACGATTTATCTCCGGCAAGCGAAGCGTTTACAAGAAGCGATATTCCACTTCACGCACTTAGTATGCTAAAAGCAAAAATGCCGGATGCAATCGAAAAAATCCAAGAACTTAAAAAAACAGGTCTTCCGGTAGCATTCGTAGGTGACGTTGTAGGTACGGGTAGTTCAAGAAAATCTGCGGCAAACTCTGTAATCTGGCATATAGGTGAAGAAATCCCGTACGTTCCGAATAAAAAAAGAGGTGGTATAGTAATCGGTGGCGTTATCGCACCAATTTTCTTCAACACATGTGAAGACGCAGGAGCACTTCCGATTGAAGCACCGGTAGAAAATTTTGAAATGGGTGATATTATTGAAATTAGACCTTATGAAGGGAAAATTCTTAAAAACGGCGAAGTCGTAAGCGAATTTAAACTTAAACCGAATACTCTTCCGGATGAAGTAAGAGCTGGTGGTAGGGTTCCTTTAATTATCGGTAAAAACCTAACTAAAAAAGCAAGAGAATCTTTAGGAATGGAACCAGAAACTGATATATTCACAAGACCGGAACAACCAGAAGATAAAAAAGGCGTAGGATATACACTTGCTCAAAAAATAATCGGTAAAGCGTGTGGAATGGAAGGTGTAAGACCTGGAATGTATGTTGAGCCTACTTGTACAACAGTGGGAAGTCAAGATACAACAGGAGCAATGACAAGAGATGAAATTAAAGAACTTGCAGCTCTTGGATTTAATGCAGATTTAGTAATGCAAAGTTTCTGTCATACGGCTGCTTACCCAAAACCAGCTGATATTGAGCTTCACCATACACTTCCGGAATTTATTACATCTAGAGGTGGAGTATCACTAAGACCTGGGGACGGTGTAATTCACTCTTGGTTAAATAGAATGATTTTACCGGATACACTTGGAACAGGAGGAGATAGCCACACAAGATTCCCAATTGGTATAAGTTTTCCAGCCGGAAGTGGACTTGTAGCATTTGCGGCAGTTACTGGAAGTATGCCACTAAACGTACCGGAATCAGTACTTGTAAGATTTAAAGGTGAACTTCAACCGGGAATCACTCTAAGAGACTTAGTAAACGCAATTCCATACTTTGCAATTAAACAAGGACTACTTACAGTTGAGAAGAAAAACAAAAAGAATATCTTTAACGGTAGAATTCTTGAAATAGAAGGTGATATTATAAGAAACCTAACAGTAGAACAAGCATTTGAGCTTGCAGACGCTTCGGCTGAAAGAAGTGCGGCGGCTTGTACAGTTGACGTAAGTGAAGAACAAGTTGCGGAATACCTAAAATCAAATATCAAAATGCTTGAAGCTATGATTGAAGCCGGATATGAAGATAAAAGAACAATTCAAAGAAGAATTGATAAAATGAAAGAGTGGCTAGAAAATCCAAAACTACTTAGAAGAGATGAAAACGCTGAATATGCGGCGGTAATTGAAATTGATTTAAATGAAATTACCGAACCAATCGTAGCGTGTCCAAACGACCCTGACGATGTTGCGACAATTTCAGAAGTGTTGGATGACCCTAACAGACCTCATAAAATTGACGAGGTATTCCTTGGAAGCTGTATGACAAACATCGGTCACTATAGAGCCGCTGGTGAAATTTTAAAAGGTGAAGGTCAAGTACCTGTAAGACTTTGGATTGCACCTCCAACAAAAATGGATAAAGAACAACTAACAGAAGAAGGATATTACTCAATATTCGGTCAAGCAGGGGCTAGAATTGAAATCCCTGGATGTAGTTTATGTATGGGTAACCAAGCAAGAGTTGCTGATAATGCAAACGTATTCTCAACTTCTACAAGAAACTTTGATAATAGAATGGGTAAAGGTGCGAAAGTTTACTTAGGAAGTGCGGAACTTGCAGCGGTAACGGCTCTTCTTGGTAGAATTCCGACTAAAGAAGAGTATCTCGAAATCGTAGAGAAAAAACTTGCAGGAAAAGAAGATAAAGTATACAATTACCTATACTTCCATAAAATGCCGGAAGATTATGTGAAAAAAATGTTAAGCTTAACTCTTCAATAATCTTCCTTTTCCTTTTTTTATTGCAATAAAAAATATTTAGCACTCTTAATTGTTAATAACTCCAAAAAGGGAGTCTACATATTAGTAATAACGAAATATTGAAAAAATCCTATAATTCCCCCAAGCACAGCTCCGGCAAAATTTATAAAACTAAAATGTTTTTTCATTAATGAAAAAAGCATATCTTCAAGTGTTTTTTCATCAAAAGATGCCACTTTTTCTTCAATTATTTTATCAATATGCACCTTTATAAAAATTTTAGGTACTTCTTCTTCCAAAAAATTAAAAACTTCAGGTTTTATGATTTCTACAATTTTTTCACTTTGAATTATTTCATTTATTTTAATCGGAATTTCAAGCTGGATTAAAATATTTTTTAACATATCTTCGCTTATCAGGGAAGTAAACATTGAAAATTTCTCTTCCACCACTTTTAAGATAATTTTTGCAAACTTTTCCGCCATTTCTTCTTTTGAAATAAACTCCGTTATTTCTTTACCGCTTAATTCTTTAATTTTTTTATCCAGAAACTTTTCAATCTCCGCTCTAACTTCCGGGGATGTTACAATTTTACGGATTTCGTCTTCGCTTAAAATATATTCTTTTATAGTGTTTCCGACTTTACGGGCTAAAGATTTTTTTTCCCTTGGAATAACCCCTTGTGGAAAAACGATAATATTTCCTAATTTTACGGGTTTAAAAGGACGAAAAAGAAGCTTTATAGCCACATAATTAGTCACATATCCTATAACAGCCCCTATTCCTACACTACTTGCCAAAATAGCTATACTCATTTCAAAATCTCCTTATATCTTTCTTCATCAAACCTTACAATAATATCTCCATTATCAAGTTTGATTACCGGTCTTTTAATCAAAAGATTTTCTTTGCAAAGCCATTCTCTTTTTCCATTTTCATCAAAGTTGAGTTCTTTTAATTATTTTGTTCCCCTGTTGTAACAGTACATCTATTCCTACTTTTTCAACCCATTCATCTATTTTTTCACATCCTGCGGAGTCTTTTTTAAAATCAAGAAATTCATATTCGATATTATTATCTTTAAAAAACTTAAGAGCTTTTTTAACACTTCCGCATGTTTTAATTCCATAAACTACCATTACTCCTCCTTAATGGGTTTAATATTCATAACTTCACTTAAATAAAAAAATCCCCCTCTAAGCTCCACCGCATCAAGACCTGCTTTTTTTGCTATTTGAAGAACTTTTTTAATGTTTACTCCTCTTAAATCCATTATACCGTATTTTTTATTTTTATCCAGCATTAAAAGCTTACTTACAAAATATTCGTCAAAAGGTATATGAATGGAATTTGGCATTTTTCCATACTCTTTTACCTCCTCTTCATTTCTTATATCAAGTATGGTTATCTCTTTTAAAAGTTCATACGTAGGAAAATCATCAGCCCGTGGAGCTCTTTTTTCTTCTCCTAGTTTAAGTTTTCTGCTTTTAAGAAAAAAATCGAACAATTTATATCCTTTTTTAAAACTTTATCAAAAATCACTAATATCTTCCCACTTAAGTCTATCACCCTTTTTTAAATCCTTACATGCTTTTTTACCAAGTATTTCAGGCAGGTATTTTGGATGAAGCCCAAATCCCGGACGTATTGAGCGGATATTTTCTTTACTAAATGTTTCGCCTTTTTTAATGTCTTTTACCACATAAAGACTTCTTGCAAACTGACGCCCTC
>Ga0256836_1000036_pt1 | contig 90762 bp, 92 predicted proteins | sample 4561380metaG_FD_185974 | JGI IMG/M metagenome (GOLD analysis project Ga0256836, IMG submission 185974) | Hydrothermal vent microbial communities from Guaymas Basin, Mexico - 4561-380 | ecosystem: Environmental > Aquatic > Marine > Hydrothermal vents | place: Mexico: Guaymas Basin | collected...
AATAAAATCAAACTGCAAAAGAATTAAAAGAAGACTGTATCAGTCCGCAATCGGAAAGTTAATCAACGCCGATGTAAACGGAGCTTTAAATATTATGCGAAAATATTTTCAAAATTTAAGCGTAGCCTGTGATTTCCTTATAAAAGAGATAACAGGTAGAAGGCTGGTGTTTCAGCCCTTGAGGGTGTACATACATCCTCATAAATCTTCTCATAAAAGAAGCACCCGCTATAATAGTAAAACATTTAGCGGGTGAGATTCACTATGTAGGAAACACTAATCAGAAAATTCTTTAATTTTTTTAATTTTATCGGCTATTTTTTTAAATTGTTCTGGAAATTTTCTTTCTATTAACATATATATGTAATTAATATATTCCTGATTGTTTGTTTCAATAGTTGAAAGAATTGAAAATGCCAGTTCATAATGTCCTTTAAAAATTAAAAATGCAACAAGTTTTGATATTAAATTAACAAATTGTTTTTTTTCAAATGATTTAATTAATGCATTCATATTATTATTAATATTAATAACAGTATTTACAAATACCTCTTTTTTTTCTTTTTTAAATTCATTCCATTTATGTAAAAGTTCATTAAAACTATAAACTTTAATATTAAAATTCTGTTTATAAAATGCATAAAAAGATATTCCTATATCATAACCAATTGTTCCAATACTTATAAATTTAATTAATTCTTGATTACGAATAAATTTAATATTATCACTTAATATTTGCCATGTTCTTGGATTGGGATAAGCAAAAGTAAAATCTTGTGTATTTTCAACTATTAAATTATTAGGATTTAATTCTAAATATTTTATAACCATAGGATGAATGTTATTTTTTTTAGCCCATTCTAACCATTCACTTGTTGTAAGTTCATAAAATAAATGGACAAATCTTGTCTTTAATGCATTATCTAATTCTTGAACATCATAAAAATCATCGTTAAAACCACTGTTTCCCGCAGCAATAATTTTCCAGTTTTTTGGAAAATAATGTGTATGTATTCTATATTCCCTTAATAATGTTAATGTTGTATTTAATATATTTTTAGGTGCTCTATCTATTTCATCTAAAAATAAAACAACTTCTTTTTCTCTATTAACACCTAACCATTCTGGTGCTGACCAAACAGTAATTACTTCTTCACCTCTTTTTACTTTATCAGGAATACCTACAAGATCACCTTCTTCTTGATGACTTAAATTTAAAGGAACTAATGTTTTTCCATGTTTTTTTGATAATTGTTCAACTATTTCTGTTTTTCCTATACCCGCACGTCCATGAATAAAAGGTATAATAGGTTTTCCTAAATATTCATTGGGTATATTTATCCATGTTTCAAGATATTCAATAAGTTCTTTTGAATTCATTATCGGATATTTAAACAAAAATTATCCTTTTTAATCCAATTATAAAAAAATAAAAATTATTAAAAAAATTAATATTAAAAGTTATTGATATTTTTTAAAATAAATTAAAAAGGAAACTCAATGAAAAAATACGAAAAATTCAATAATGATATTATCAATGATTTAACATTAAGTAATATAGAAACATGGCGTGAAATTCCTAAACCACCTATGGATAATTTAACTGAATTAAATCATATGTTTATGAAATCCTCAATATTTTTAATACTAAGTCTAGCAATCGAAGATATTTATAAAAAAAAGATTGATTATAAAAAATTTAAAAATATTCTTTTAGGACATTCATACATAAGATTTTTATTAAAAGATATTAATATAAGATTATTAAAAAAAATGAAAGCTAACGATATTATAGAATATTTATCAAAAAATGGAAAACAAATAACTAAAAAAGAAAAACAATATATTCAAAACTATTATGAATATTCTTTTGAAAAATTTATATGGAATATAGCAAGTACTATTACTAATAGATTGGATTTTGAAAGTTTTAGAATGTATTTAAAAGAAAGAAATGAAATTAATACAATTGAAAAAATAGAAAAAAACTTTGAACAATGGGAAAAAGAAAATTACAATAACAAACATACAAAAGATATGTCTGGTTTTGAAAATTTAATAAAAAAATTTAAACCAATTTATAAATTTTTTTATAGAACAACTTTTCAACAAAGATGGAATGGTTACGCTTTTAATAAAAAATTAACAATTGGCGAACATCAAATATTAGTATTATTAAGTTATTTAAAATATAAAGATAATATAGAACAAAAAGAATTAAACTCAAATGAAATAAAAATTAACAGTCTAAATTTATTATATCATGATTTAGTTGAAGGTTTTACTAAAGATATTAATTCGCCAGTTAAAAATATAGGTAATATCCGTTCAATATTAGAAGAATTAGAAGAAGAAATATTGGATGAAGAATTTTTTTCATATATGCCTTCAAAAATGTCAAATTATTTAAAAAATAAAATAGATATATTACATCCTTTTGATAAAGATAAAAAAATTAAGGATGGAATAATTGAAAAAAAATTAGGTAAAAAAATGGATGACTATACTGCTTATTTAGAAGCGTTATATAATTCTAAATTAGGGAACAAATTAGATTATATACAAAATGCCTGTCAAGGTATTATTGATAAATACAAAAATGATCCAAATATGATAGTCACAATTCAAAATTTAAATATAATTTTAAAAACTGAATTAAATTTTAATATTCCTAAAGAAGAGAATAATTTAAAGAATTTTTAAATTAAATAATAATTATATTTTTCACATAACATAAAAAAAATAATATTTTTATGTTTTTTACATAATTTTAAATTTTACATTTCTAATTTTTTCTGTTATAATTTTAAATATAATAACAGGAGTATATATGAGTTGGATTAAGAAAAAAGATAATGAAAAAATACAAGAAATTTTTCAAGATATTAATAAAAATTTTATAGAAATTGGAAAAATATTAGCAGAACATAAAGAGATTGAAAAAGAAGATACATTAAAGAAATATAATTTATCAAAAAATAAAGTTAAAGAATATATCAATATTTATAAATTTATAAAAAAATATAATATTAAGAGTCCAGAACAAATAGGATTATTAAAATTAAAATTTTTAATAAAAATTAAAGACGAAAATATTTTAAAAGAATTTTTAGAAAAAGATCTAATTAATATTGAACTAAAACAATTAAGGGAAGAAATAAAAACAAAAGTTAACGCAAAAGTTTATAAAAAAAGTTTTGATTTATATGAAGATGATATTACATTATGGGAAACAGCAAAAGAAATAGTTAAAAATATGGCTAATCAAGAAAAATTATCAAATAGCCAAGTATTTAGACTTATTTTGGCGGATTTTGTTGCTAATAATATAAATTATATACAAAATGAAAAAGTTAATAAAAAAGACAATCAAAAATAAAATGATGATATATAATTTGAACAATCTATATTCTATTATAGATAAAGAATTAAAATCTATATATAAAGATATATTAAATTATGATACTTTCTGTGATAATAGCACAACCCTTTTTTATCCTGAATTATTTATGGCTGAAAATAAATATTTATGTCATTTAAGAAGAAATACAAAATGGTTATTAAAAAATTATATAACAAAAAAAAATTGGCTTAATAAATTTATAAAAGTTATAAAATATTATGAATATTTAAAAAAGGAAATCGAACCACAATATTCTTTTGAAGATATAAAATATGAAGACTTTAAATGGCATTATTCAAATATTGAAAATTATAAAATACAAAATACAAAGTATATAGTTCTCATAAAATATATTGAATTATTTATTTTATTATCAAAAAATAAAAATTTAACATTAATTTTATTTACTGAAATCTATAAACAAACTGGAAAAACAAAAGAAGTATTAAAAAATAAATTTAAGAATATTTGGCAAATTTTAAATAAAAAAATTAAAGTATAAAAATATATATTGCTGGGTATGATTTAGAACAAAAAAAGAAAATAATAATTTTTACAGGAGCAGGTTGTGATGTTCCAAGTGGTATAGAAACATTTAGAGGTAATAATGGTTTATGGCAAAATTATGATATCAATGAAATTTGTAATATTAATACTTTTGAAAATAATAAAGATAAAGTATTTAATTTTTATAAAAATCTTTGCAATAAAATTCAAGAAGCAAAATTAAATGATTATCATTATTTTATAAAAGAAATTCATGAATTATTTTCACAAGATATTTATAATATTACAACAAATATATCAGATTTTTTTGAAAGACTTAAAATTCCAACAATGTATGTTTATGGAAAAATAAATGAATTAAAATGTTTAGAATGTACACATATATGAAAAACAAAATGTAATAATATAAAAGAACAAGAATGTCCTAAATGTAAAAGTAAAAATATAAAACCTAATGTTGTTTTTTTTAATGAAAATACATGGCTTTATACATATATGCAAAGAGCTTTTGAATATTTAAGACATCGTGGAAGTATAATTGTTGTAATAGGTTCAAGTTCAAAAGTAGTGGATATTGGATACTTATATTAAAAAAAATGCCAATGAAAATACTTTAAAAATATTAATAGATGAAAATCTTGAAAATAGAAATAATTATAACATCAAATATACATATAATGATTTTTTAAAAAATAAAAAAAACTTGTTAAAAAAATAATAAATTATTTTAATATTAATTAAAGTTTATATATTTATTATTTTTTTAAACTTAATTATTTAATTTTTTATAATAAATAAAAAAAGGAATTTTATGTTTTTAAAAATAAATAACAAAATATTTAATTTGTTAAACAAAACAGATATTAAAAATTTAAAAAATTTATTAGAAAAAAATGAATTATTTTTAATTGAAGGTTTTTATTTAAAAAATAACAATAATAAAACAATACTAAGTTTAAATGAATTGGAAGATATAATAGTAACATATGAAAATTTAATTAATAAAGCTTTCAGTGGTAATTTTATTTATAATGAATTATTTGATAATAAATTTAAAAAAGTATTTGAATATTTTTTAATTGATAAAATTTATAAAGAAATTAATAAAACTGATTTTAATAAAAATCCAGAACAAATAACAGAAGTGAAATCAAAATTTAATACTCCGTTTCAAGTAATAGTAAATTTAAAAACAAAAACAAAAAATAACAAACCAAAACTCTATATAGATATAGATGTTATAAGCGATATTGAAGCAGAAAAATTATTAGAAATATATGAAAATATAAGAAATTTTTTATTTCTTAAAAAACTTACTAAAAAACAAAAAAAAGATATATTAAATGAACTAAAAAAAATCAAAGATTTAAAAAATATAAAAGAAACTAAAATAGGATTTTTAATTCTTGATCCGTTAGATAAAATTAAATTTTATAAATTATATTATAGACTATATAATAAAAAATATTTAGAAAAAAAAGAAAACAAAAAAATTAATATAGCTAATAACAATAATGAAAATATAATTTTTGATTTTACTAAAATAAATGAACAAACAGACTTAATAAAAAAAGATATAAAAACTATTGAAAATTTTAATAATAAAAATAATTATAAATTTGATTTTGATGAAGAAGAAACAAATTTTTTTGTTTTTGATTCAAATTGAATTAATTTTAAATTTTAATTTTTTTATTAATTTGACTTTTCTTTTAAATAATGTTATTATTCATATTAAAATCCTTTTTAATAAATATTAATGATTTAATATAAATAGTTAAAATCAAGATAAAAAAAATAATAATATTTAAGAAATTATTTGTAAAAATTATAAAAAATAAATAGGAATAAAATGTTATCTAATTGGATTAGATATTTCATCTGAATTGAAATTATTAAAAAAATAGGAGTAAAATATGAAATTTAACGAATATCAACTTACTGTGATAAATGACTGGGAAAATAATATAGTTAATATTGCCGGTCCTGGAAGTGGTAAAACCGCAACATTAACTGCAAAAATTGAACAATATTTAAAAAATGGTGGAAGTATTAGTAATATACTAGTATTAACATTTACTAATGCTGCAGCAAAAGAAATACTTCAAAGAAATCAAAAACATATTGATACAAATGAAATATATTTTGGAACATTTCATTCTATGTTTTATAGGCTTATAAACAACTTTGGTGGATTAAGTATGATAGGATATGAAAAACATTCATTTTATACCCCTAATGATATTATAAGAATTTTAGGTAATATTTTAACTGAAAAATTTAATGAATTATTAGATGAAAATATAAAAAATAAAGTATTAAAGCATTATTATGAAAATAAAACAAGACAAAGTAATAAACTTAATAAAACAATAGTTACAAAAAAAATGATAAATATATATTCTATTTTAGGAATAATAAAAGATAAAATTTATCAAATGTCTAATGAAGATATGAAAAAAGATATTTCTTTTGAAAATATGTATCGTCAAATTGTTAGAAACAGTATTCAAATAATAATAGCCGAACTTTATTCTATAAAAGATATGCCTGAAACAAATAGTTATATAATTGAGCAATGGTTAGAAAATGAGATAAGAACTAATCCAGAATTAAATATTGATAATATCGCAAAAATTTTAATAGAAACAATAGAAAAATTTTTAAATTTAAAATTTGAAAATAAAATAGTTGATTTTGATGATATACTTTTATTAACTCTTTATATTTTAAATAAAGCACCACTTACAAAAAAAAGAATACAAAATCAATTTGAATATATATTTGTTGATGAATATCAAGATACAAACTTTATTACGAAAGAAATATTAACAAATATAAAAACAGAAAATAATAAAATAATTGTAATAGGTGATCCTTACCAAAGTATTTATAAATTTTTAGGTGCAACAATTCAAAATATTCTTCAATCTAAAAAAGATTTTAATGCAGTTATTAAACAATTACCTATAAATTATAGAAGTAATAAATATATTATTGAACTTATTAATTATATGTTGATGCAGATGAATGAAAAAATTGATAATCTTGAACCATTAAAAAAAGGACCACAAAATATCGAAGATAAAAAAATCAAATATAAAACAAATATAAATATTTATCAACAAATGAATTATATTATTAATTATGTTAAAAATAATCCAAATAAAAAAATAGCAATAATTCATAGAAACGGTAATGTTAATGATATAGAAAATTCTTTAATACAAAATAAAATAAAATACAATAAATTGGGTGGACAAAAAATTAATGAAAGTGCTGAAATCAAAGCTATTCTTTATATATATAATTGGTTATTTAATCCTATTGATATTGAAAGTTTAAATCAATTAATGGAAATATTAAAAAGCAATATAAGATTAAAAGATTTTAAAAACATAGATAAAATAAGAAGTAAAAATATAAAAGAAATGTTAACTGATTTGTCAAATCTTGATATAGAAAATTTAAAACAAATTAAAAAATTTTATTATAAATATATATTTAAAATATTAGAAAAAAATTGGTCAAAGGATAGAACAGAAGAAGCAAAAGCAAGATTAAAATTCTTTTTTGAGGAAATTAAAGATATTACTAATATTATAGATCTTAAAACAATTATATTTAATTATTTAACTGATAATAATAAAGAAACGTATGATCCTAATATTAATTTAACATATACAACAATACATTCTGCAAAAGGACTTGAATGGGATACTGTATTTCTTGTTGATTTTATACCTAAACAATTTAATCGTGATGACAATAATGAAGCACAAAGATTAGCTTATGTTGCAGTTTCAAGAGCAAAAGAGGAACTTTATTTATTTAGTTCTGAAAAATATTTTTTTAATATAAATATTGAAGATATTGAACATTTAACTGAAAAATTAAATGAAAATAGTGGTGAAGAACAAGAAGAAAATGAATATTATTTAACATTTGGCAAATATAAAAATAAACATATAAAAAATATAGATTACAATTATCAAAAATGGTTATACAATAATATTAATGATATTCCACATTTAACAAAAAAACAAAAAAAATATTTAAAAGAAAAATTTGATTAATTTAGTCTATTAAATGCTTTATTAGAAGAGTTAATAGGTAAAATACCATTATTAACATCTTTTGAATTTTTATTAGATTTTATACCCAACCATTTTGAATTAACATCTGTATCTTTTATAAATTCAACTTGAATACAAGGATGTGTATTACAATCATAATTAGAAATTGAAGGTTTTTTATATAATAATCCAAAATTACTTTGCCATAAATATTCTGGAATATCAATGTGTATAGTTGTTGTTTGTGGATAAGTTACACCTGTATAAGTTATATTTAATATTTCTATACCATTAGTGATAGTATCACTGTTAAGATTAACCAATGGTGGATTAAATAATATATTTTTAATTGCTTTTGTATTATAATCTTTGTCTATTTTCCATTGTCCATTATTATTATAATATACAATTTGTAATGGTAAATCAATAGTATTATTTTTTACTATTTTATTAATTGTTGCTAATTTTCCATATACAAAGTTAATATTTCCATTTATCGTATTAGAAATACTATTTACATCTGAATCAGATACCCTAATCTCTTTTATATCTAAATTAAATGGTTTTTTAGGTGTAATATAATTTTTTGCAAAGTTAATTTTATTGTTGATAATAATTTTACCATTATTAAATCCTGTTTTTGATATTGAATTTAATGTTATATTTTTTACTTTATTTCCATTTAAATAAATGTATTCAATAGGTTTTGAATTTAAAACAATATTTATATTTATATCATTTGCATATAATCCATTTGAATAATTTTTTGTAATTTTATTATTTTTATTTAATGCTTTCACAGTTATTTTCATATTACCATAATTAATTCCATTTGATAAATAAGTTTTGTTAACTTGTGCATTTGATAAATCAACAATTGCATCTAATTTATATGGTATAAATCTTATATTGAAAGCTGTTTTAGTTGGTATTAATCTTTCATTATCCAGAGTATCGTCTGCATCCACATGTGCATATTCATTACCTAATTTTTCTTGTAATTTAAATGCTAAATTATTAACTTCATCATATGAAATATTATTAATATTTGCTATACCATTATTAAATGATATCTTATTAAGATTTGTAAATGTTCCTGGATTAATGACTGTTTTACCGTCAATATTAGTTGTATTAAATTCAAGACTTGAAGCATTTTCATTATAATTAGATATAATATTACCTTTTGCGTCAACTGCTTTCACTTCTAAGTTAAAATTTTCTCCAGCTTTTACTTTATTATTTGAACCTGTAATAATAAAATGATCTGGTCTAATAGCAAAATTATCTCTTGAGCATACAGAATTCGCATAATTATCAAACATACATTTCATACAATTAAAAAAGTCTAAATTATGATTGATTTTATTTTCTTGCGACACAGGAACACACTGACTTGAACACAAATTATATTTAGTTTTTATCTTTTGTGAAACATTCAAACAACTTCTTGATGGTGTAACCATTTTTCCTTCATTAATTTCATTAATACAACTTTTAATAGTATTAACTAAGGAATTATCTTTGAAATATTTAATTCTGAATCTTACATTTTTTTGTATAGTATCAAATTTCGTAGTATAAGTAATATAATTCTTATCATCAAAATTTAAAATATCACTTTTAAGTGCGGAATTATTTTTACATTCTGTTGCATTAGAAGGATTATTTATTAAATCTATTTTTACATAACCATTGTAATTTTTTAAAGTTTCATTATCTGTACCAAGACTTAAAATTTTAAAACTTTCTAAATTATTTGCTATTTTAGTTTTAATTTGATTTTCAGGAGCATTAATATTAATTGGATCACTATTTCCAGTAAATGTATTTTCTACTACATTGAATTTTCCTATTAATTTTCCTTCTGGACTTAAAGATTCAGTATCTTCTTCGGTATTATCTGGTGTAATACAAGCACCGTACTCTGTTGAAGCAATATTATCATCCCAATAAAATTTATCACCTTCTGCATATAAAATATCATCTCCACTTGATAAAGTTCCTCTTATATATGTTACAGAACCTAAATCAGATTTTCCTTCTACATATATTAGTGCATTAATAGTTGTTTTATCACCTGTTTTTAAATCTCCATTTATATATAAATGAAAATTAGTAGGATCTAAATCACCGAAATTTCCATTATTTCCTTTGCTATTAATACCTGGTGCGTTTCCTGGCATAAAATCACCATTTATATATAAACTGATTATTTGATCATTATCTATCGCTCTTATTGAACTAACATCATTAGCACCTGGAACATCAAAAATATTAGTATAATAATCTCCACTACTTACTAATATAGTTGATGAAGAAGAAGATTTAATTAAATCAGAATGAAAAGTAACTTTATTTCCTGGAGTATAAGGATGAATTTCCAACAATGCTTTCTGTCCTAAATCTAATTTTCCTATATTTATATTATCTGCATAAATAGTAATTTTTGATTCTCCACATCCAAAATTAGTTTGCTTTAATTCATCAATTACTAATTTAGGTGCTTTAATAATTACATTATTATCATAACGTGCTAGTAAAAATTTATGAATTTTTATTTCATTTTTAGCTTCAAAATTATTAAGTATAATTTTATTATTACTTGCATTTAGTGTATAAATGTAAATATTATCTGGCTTTCCATTAAGATTAATAATAGCATATCTATTTCCGTCTGGTTGTGCTGATATAGTTCCTATTTCTAAATTATTATTATCTAAATTTTTAAATGTTACAGTTCCTAAAATATTAGAAATATTATTTATTTTTTTATCTCCCGAATAAGTAAATTTAAAATTATAGTGATGGTAATCTTGTTGAATTTTATTATAATTTTTTTTATCTAAAGTTGTATCTGAAACTTTAATTGTTTTATTTTCACCTAAACAGACATTGTTCATACAAGTAGGTTTTTCTTTTACATTTGTTTTTTCAATATTGTTTGTATAATCAATATCCAATGAAGCTCCTAATTTTCCAGAAGCTCTAGCAAACCCACCATTATCAACACATATAATTCCATGTGAATCATCTTTGAAAACCCTGTTGGTGTTTAATACACAATTACCTTTGTTGTATATGTATGCTTTAAAATCTCCATTGTTATTTCCATCATTTTCATATATTGCACTATCTTTATTTCTTGTTTGAATAACATTAGTATAAACATCACAAGTATCTGCATATGTAATAGAAGTTAATAATGCAATGCCTAATATTATATTTTTTTTAAACATAACTATCCTTTATATTAAATATATTATTATTTTAAAAAATTTTATTATTTTTTTACTTGTAGTAAAATTTTTATAAAATTTTTGATTTTATTTATTTTTTATGATATAATTAAAAAAAAAAGGAATTTTATGTACAAAGAAATAATTTATAAAAATAAAATTAATGAAAAATTAATTATTAAATTAACTAAAACGCTTGATATTAAAGAAATAATTTATATTAATAAAGACAAATTAAAAACAAAATTACAAGATATATATTTAGTTTCAAATGAAAGACAAAATAAATTGAATTATGTTATTAATAAATTTAGTAAAAATCTTGAAGAAAACTATAAAGAAGATTTAATAAAAATACTCCAAAAATATAAAAATACTAATTAAAAATATTAAAATGAATAATTTTATTAAAGAAATTAAAAAAAATATCCCTTTTTTTAAAGGATATCCAACTTTTCTTATTGATTTAATTGAAAAAAATATTAATAATTTAAAAATTTCGGATTTTTTATTAATTTATCCTTTTTCAGATTGGAAACTAAATGCAATATACATTGCTGAAGACTATTTAAAATTAATAAAATTTTTCGAATTTTATATAGAAAATATAGTAAAACTTGAAAATAAGTCAGATAAATTTTTGACTTTAATATTAGCAGTATCAACAGAATTAAATTGTTTTATTAAGATTGATTTTCATTCATATGAAAAAAATATTAATAAAAACATTAAAGATAGCTATGAATTTATTAAAAATATTTTTTTACCTTCTGAAACATTAACTTTAAAAGAATTAAAAGATAAATACAACATATATTTTGAATATTCTATTTATTCAGATATAGAAAAATTATATCAAGATGAATATGCGTTTGCTAATAAATATCATTCACTTAAATATTTAGCTAAAATATATGAAATTTATAAAAAAAACAATATTAAAAATTATGGAATATGGCAAAATGTTGAAACATTAATATTTTATTTATATCCTGAAGGATATATTCATAAAAAAACAAATACAAAAAATGAAATAACAAGTATAAATATTGATATTTTAAATAAAAAAATAGATAATTTTATTGAATTAATTAAAGATAATAAAGAAATTATTGAAAAATTAACATATATAGATAAGTTTGAAAAAACTGTTAATGAAATATATAAAATGTTTGAAAAAATTGAAATAAAAAATAAAAATACATTAAATAATTTAATTAATTTAAAAAATGAAATTGAAGATTTTAAAAAACAAAAAAAAATATTAAATAATTTAATAAAAATATTGGAAAAGATATTAATTTAATAATTAGAAATTAAATTAATTATTTGTTCAAAAGTTCCAGCTTTTAATTTTCTTGTTATATCTGTCTTTTCACTATAATATCTTTCTTTTCCTTCTTTTATTGTTAATGAATAATAACATTTTTGTCTATCAATTATCAAAGATTTTTTAGTATTATTTTTGAACCATTTTGAAAAATGTTCTGCTTGTTTTATCATAGTTTTAATATAAGGCATCAATAAAGGGTTTAATTTTTTATTAACATATGCATGTTTTAAATGAAATTGTTTGTAAAACCATGCTTTATCTATTTCATAAATTTTTTTTAAAGAAATTATTATGTTTTTATCTTTTATTAAATCTTTTATTAATAAATAATTATTTTGTTTTTTTCTATTTTTCTTATATTTATCAATTTTTGTTGTAATATAAGCTAAATATACTTTACTATCTTTATTATTTTGTCCTAAATACATAAAATAATGTTTTCTATAAAAAGGTTCTTTTTCATTTTTATCTTTAAATGGAAAATCATTTATAAATATTATAGTTCCTAATTCAATTTTTAATTGTTTTTTTCTTTCTTTTAATGGTATAGGTATAAAAGATTTATAAATTTTTATATCATAACGATTATAATATGAATTTTTATATAAAACTCTATATTTTAACCATTTAATTTTTTTTATGTCAAGAATTTTTCTTAATTCAGAATCTTTTTTATAATATTTTATTACATTAAATTTATATAAATTATTTTTAAACATTTTTTTGCCTTTTCTAATTATTATAAAAAACTTATATCTAAAATTTTTATTTAACAAAAAAATAAAACCTAAAAACAATTATAAATACCACAATTTTGTGTAAAAAGTGTAATTTTATTTCAGAAAAATATATATATTTTTCTGAAAATGAATTTCCTTGTATAATTACTTTATAATATGAACAAATGTTTATTTATGAAAAAATTTGTAAAAAGGAATATATATAATATTCAATATATTGTTAATATATGTTTAATTATATAACATAATAATAAAAATAATTTAATATTATCTAATGCTTTTAAAATTATAATGAAAGTTTTTACAAATAATTATAAAAATATATAAAATTTTTTATAATAAATATAAAAAGGATATCAATGAAAACAATTAAAGTAACAAAAGATCTTTTAACTATTGAAAATTTAAAAAATAATAAAGAACTATATCAGAAAATAAAAGATGAACTTATAGTTAATTCCAAAGATATATTTATGAAACATTATAATTTAACTGAAAAAGAATATCAAGAGATAGTCAATTTTTATAATAATGAAAAATTAAATCAAGAAGAAAGTATAGAATTAAATTAATTAATTTTTTTAAGACTTATTAAATTATTAGTTTTTCTTTGATTAGTATATTTACTATAATAAACTATTCTATCTAATAAATCAATATCAACTGCTAATCTAACAGGTTGATTTATATTTTTTTGAATATAAGCATATGTTGCGGTTAAATGTTTTTTTGCTAAAATTTTATTTATCTCATTATAAATATTTTTAATATTTGTATCAGTAATTATAATAAATTCGTCACCACCAATTCTTGAACTTATACCATTTTCTTCTGAATTTTTTAAATATTCTAATATTTCATTTAATATTTTATCAATTTCTGTATGTCCATAAATATAGTTTGCTTCTTTTAAAAAGTTAATATCAAAATATAATATATTAATATTATTTTTAAAATCAATATTAAAATATTTATACATATAAAATGTAAAATCTGAAATATTTTTATCATTAATTATATGTTCAAAATCATTTTTTTTCTAAAAGTATATCCAAGTAATTAACAATTTTACTTTTAAAAGTTTTATTATCTAAAACTAACATAATATTCCTTTTAATTAATTTTTATAATTATAACAGAAAAAATTTAAAAAAATAAATATTTGACAAAATTATTATAATATGATATAATAAAATATAAAATTATGAAGGAGTAAGTTATGATTGTAAAAACATTTGATATTAAAAATATTAGAAAATCAGATTTATTTCGTACACTTAAAATTTTTCAAAAAGATATAGAAGAATATATTATTAAAAATAATAAATTAATGATTTTAGGAAAAGATACATTTAATTTTATTGAATTTAAAAAAGTTTTAGATATAGTATTTTTTTAATACAAAGTGATAAAAAAAATCTTTTATTTGCCAAAAACGCTGTAAAAAATAATAGTTTTCGGCGAAATTTGACTAAAATTTGTTAATATTATTAATATTATAAAAAATAAAAATATTAGTATTTTCTTTCTATGTTATTTTCTAGTTTCATCTTTTATTTTGTCAAGTTTAGATTTTAAAGTATCAAAAGTTTGTTGTGGATCGAAATCTTTTACTTTATCTATTACTTCATCAGTATATTTATTAGATTTAATTTTACCTATTGTTGTTTGTGCGAAATCATCCATTTTAATTTTTGTATTATCCGGTGCTATAATATAACCAACAATACCTATAACAATAATTCCTCCTAATATAAATCTTATAAGTTTAGTTGAAAAAGTAATAATTAAGTATGCTATAAGTAAAATTCCCATTAAATTAAGAAAAGGTGTTAATTCCATTTTTATTCCTTTTTAAGTTATTTTAATAAATTTTAATTTTTAAAATAATAAAATTAAAGATTAAAAAAGTTATATTAAATATAATAACCTTCTATAATCATTTTAACTGATGATTCTTCTGGAACATTTACAATTTTATTTTTGTTGTAAATAAATATTGCAGGAAAATTAATTACACCACCTATTATAGGCATTTCTTCTAAATCTTTTAATATTTTTTTTGTAATTTTACCTGTTTCTATTGCTTCTTTAATATACATTAATTTTTCTTTAAATTGTTTTAATAATTTGTTATTAATATAATAACATATTTAAATAAAAAAAAGCAATAATTATTATTAAAATAATTTAATAATTTCTTCTTTAAATGAATCTTATTTTTTTAAAATGTTTTTTTATTGTGTTAGTAATATGTTCTATATTATTTAATTCATTTTTGATATCTTGTTTTAGATTATTTAATATTATTCTAAATTCATTTATATTTTGTACTATTTTTAATTCCCATAAGTATTCTTGATTTTCCAGAATAACTTTTTAATTGTTGTTTTTCTTTAATTTTTTAATAAGTTTCTAAATGTTTTTTATATATATTTTTAATTTCAGGAAATTTATTTTGTAATTTAAAAATTGAAAATTTTATTAATTTTGAAAAATTATTTAATAAATTATTAATTTTATTATTGATTTCTTGTTCATAAGTTTTTATTATTATATTGAATATGTGTCATAACATGATAGTACTAAATAATTTACCTTGTTCAAGGTTTTTATAGGTAGAATATTTAGTAATTATTTTTAATAAATTTTCTTTCTTTTTTCTTTAAGAATTATATTCTTAATTATATTTTTTTAAATATTTGTATTGCATTTTGTGTATTTATTTTATATTTATATTTTCTTCTAAATTTAATTTATTATAATTGTGAAACATTAGTCTATTTTTTATAAAATTTAATATTTAGATAAAAAATACTAAAAAAGATTTTTTTTCAAATTTATTATAATTAAATATTATTAAATAAATAAAGGAAATAATTTGTATAAAATATTGATGATATTAAATTTTATTATTAGTATATCATATGCAGAAAATATATGTGGTTTATCTTCTGAACAAATTGATATGGCTAAAAAAATTTATAATAAAAGTGAACAATATGTATCAAAATATAATAATATGAATTTTAAAAATACAGTAACAGCTATCTATATAGTTGAAACAAGTTTAGGTAAAGGTAATATTATAGGTGATAGATATACAAATACAGGAAAATTAAAAGATATTACAGAAAGCAGTTTAGGACCAGGACAAATAAAATTATTAACAGTATTAACTTTATTAAATAAAAATCTAGAATTACAAAAAAAATATAAATATTTATATCATAAGGATATTGAAGCATTGAAAAAATATAATAAATATATGAATAAAGCAAAATATTTTGAAATGATTATGAATTCACCAAAATGGCAAAAAAGATGGAAAGAAGGAAAAAAATTAAAAGTTAAAAAATGGGTATATAATGAATATAATTGGCTTCTAAAAAAACTTGAAAAATATAAATTAGCTATGTTAAAAGATAACAATATCATGAATTTGCTTTTAACAGATTTAGATTTTAGTATCGAAATGTCAAATCAATGGTTAATTTTTAATTATGAACAAGCAATAAATAAACATTTATTACATCCTTATTTAAGAGCAATAAGTGCTTATAATGGCGGTTGGTATAATTATAAATATATTAAAAAAGTATTAAAAGCATTAAATTATGTTAAATGTTTAAAAAAGAAAAAAATTTTAAGAAATTAAAAATTTTTAATTAAAATCTATATGTATAATTAACTATATAACTTGTTTTATGTATATCGTCTTCATATGAAGTATATCCGATATTTAATCCAACACTGTTTTGTTTATCAATCTTATAATTTGCTTCTGCATTAACTTTATATTCAACATCTTTTCCTTCAATTAACCAACCATTTGCATATATCATCCCACTGTTTTTTCCAAGTGTAACTGCTAATTTACCAGTAAGTTTATCATTACATTGCTTAGAAATACCAGCGCTGAATACAGCATAATTCTTATCTAATTCACCGTTGTGTAAAATTGTAATACCTGCTTTTGCTTTTAATCCTACTTCTTCATCAAGCTTGGTATTTATTGTTAAATCTAATTGTTGATTGTTTTTTTCATTATCAACTGCAGTATACCAAGCTTGTGCATTTAATGAAGTTTCTTCATCAAGAACTTTTGATACACCTAAATTATATACCCAGTTATCTGAAGTATCACCATCGTCAACTTTAACTTTTACAAATTCTATACCAAAATTACCTGTAAATCCGTCACTTAAAGCAGTTTTCATTCCTCCGAATATTTGTGTTCCGTCAATATCTGAAACATCATCCCCACTTTTTGTCCATTTTTTTACAAAAAGTCCAAATTTATCATAATTAGCTTTTGCACCATATACTTTAATTTTATCATATGCACTTCCACTAAGGTCATGATATTCACCTTGAACAGTAATTCCGTTTGCCATCGCTGTTGAAGCTAATCCCATTGCTAAAATTGCACTTAACATTAATTTTTTCATACTTTTTCCTTTTTCTTTTATTTTTTAACGATTTTATACCACAAGAATATTAATTATTATCATTGTATATTCTTGTAATATTATAATGTATCGTCAAGATTTTGAAATAATTTATATTTTGTAATTAGAATTATAATTAAAACAAAACAAAAAGTCAAATAAAAAAAAATAAATAAATTTTTTTATAATAAAATAAAAACAAAAGGTTATTTTATGAATTTTAAAAAAGGTGTTTTAGAAAAAAAAGATTATTATTCATATTTTGTAAAATCGAAATATACAACTAAAATAAATGATATATTTACTGAACTTGAAAACGAAAAAACTTATAAAAAATATAATGAAGATACTATTAAAAAATTAAAATTTAAAATAACAAATTTAAAAAATGAAATAGGTTATATTTCTTTTCTTGAAATTAATAAAGATATTAATAATATGTCTAAAGAAGATAGAACTAAAATGTATAATATATTAAAAGAAAATTTAAAAAAGGAAAATTTATTTTCAAATAATAGACCAACTAAATTATATTATCAAATTGAAAAATTAATAGATTTTATTAAATATCTTTTTAAAAAAAATATTGTTTTAAAAGACATATTTACATTTGGTAGTTCCGCAAGTTTTATAAAAAATGTTTTTATAAATGAATCAGAAAAAAGTACTTTTATTTCAAAAAATACAAGAAAAATTATTAATGAATATAATGGATCACATAATTTACTTCAATTAATAATATTAGCTTATAATATAATTAAGAATCCCGTAATAGAAGCAAGATTAATTAATTATGTAAGCTATACTATGAAGGATGCAAAAAAAGCTTTAGGACAAGCTATTAAATATTTATATGAACAAGCAGAAGTAAAATATGAAAGCTCTGATTTAGAAAAAAATTTAAAAACAAAAGATTATTTTATGTTCTTACCTGATAATGATAAAAAAATAAAAAATTTTTTAACAAAAATAGATCCAAAAATGCCATTAGCACAAAAAGGTAAAGATTTATTAATTTTTAACAAAAAAACAGAAACTTTATATATAGGTGAAATTAAACTTATTAATGAATCTGGTGGTGGACAAAATCATCAATTTAAAGATCTTTTGAAAACCGCTAATTCTAAATATGAATTAAATACAGAAACTATGTCAACAAATAAATTAAAAGAAATTTATAAAAATATATATGGTGAAGATATTGAAACAAATGATAAAGAAGAAATAATAAAAAAACTAGGTTTTCGTAAAATACAAGGTATAGGTATTTTACATGGTGCTTCTATTTATAATTTTAATAAAGATAAAAAATCTTATATGAATGAGCTAGTTAATAATAAAAATATATATTTATTAAGTGAAATAGTATTTTTTCATGAAGATATATTCAAAAAATATAAAATATTATATCAAGAAAATAGAGTAAAAATTAAAAATTTTAATTTATTAAAAGAACTTGAAAAAACAAAAGAAAAAATAGATTTTAATAAAAATATTATAGATATAAGAAAAATCAATTTTAATAAATTAAAAGAAAAATATTTTTTATATTTAACTGAAATTAAAAATATAAAAAATATAACTTTAAAAGATATTACACAAAAAGATATTTTACAAATTACAGATGAAGAAATATTAGAAGAAATATTTACCTCTGAAAATGACAAAGCAGAATTTAAAAAAATACAAGATAAATATTTAAAAGGTGAAATTTCTTTATCAGTTAAAAATTAATTTCTTTAAAAATTTTTTCTAATTTTGTATTTTGATATTTTTTTTCAATTCGTTTTTTAGCAATACTTAATTCTGCTATTTTATAAGGATTATTTTTTACTTCATTATATGCAAATATATCATCACCAATTTTTAATAAAGATGCCTTTAATAATTTATTATTTATATATTTATCTTTAAAAGGTTCTTTTAAAAATAAAATAAAATCTTTCTTTAATTTTTCTGGAAATAATGGATGTAACTGTTTAATTAATATTTTATTTTCAAAATATTTTAAATTATCTTCTAATTCTGGTATTTCTTTTTTTAGTGGGGTAATAATATCCCGTGTAAATACTTCTAATAAATCATGAAATAAACTTATATAATAAGTATAATATAAATTTATTTTAGAATATTTTAATAATTCATAATCAAAAATTATAAAATAATTAAATAACGCAACAATTTGCATATGTGTTAATACTGAATATCGTGGAAATAATGGAAGTCTATTTCCACGTTTTTGAAATCTTAGTGAATTAAATATATCAATTAATTTTTTATGTTTTTTATAATATTGATAATATTTTGTTCTTTTAAAATTTTTCCATTCTTTTTTAAAAGAATGATTTACCTTTTTGAATTCATAATTTTTTTTATCAAAATTTTTTATATATTTTAATTCATATTTAGTTGCTATTAATCCTGCATAATTTAATATTTTTTTTTCTTTTGATTTATTATTTTCATAATCTTTTATATAAAATAATAATTTTTTATTTAATTTTAAATTTTCCAATTTTTTTAATATATACAGATCAAAGTTTGTATTTAATTTTTTAAGGTCCATATAAAGATAATTTTTAATATCTGTTATTATAGTTTTTCTTAAAATTGAACTTATACTTAATAAAATCAATCTCTCATAATCAATATTTTCATAACCACTTAGAATATAGGCAATCATACTTTTTAAACTTTCCCTATCAGATAATGGAAAATCAATAGGACGTGGAATTTCTGTCCATCTATGAATTAAATATGTTTGCATTAATAATTCATTAATTTTTTTTATTTTCATAAATTTCCTTTTAACTACTAATTATATACGTAAATATTATTTTTTTATTAATTTAACTAAGCAACATATTTAATAATTTTATTCGCTTTTTTGTTATTACATTTTTGACATAAAGTTTGCATGTTATCAAGTCTATCTTTTCCGCCTTTGCTTTTTGGAATAACATGATCTTTTGTCATCTGTATATTATCGGCTGTCCATAATCCAAGATGATAAAAATTACTATTTCCACTATTTTGTAGTCTAAAAATAATACCTTCTTTACCACAACAAGCACATTTTACACCATGTTTTTTAAAAGTTCTTAATCTTAAAGAAGAAATCCTAAATTCAAAGCCTTTATATTTAATTCTTGTTCTGTCTGTATTTTTTGGATCAATAAGATTTAAAATTTCTTCTACTGTAAATTCGGCTATTACATGATATTCATTTAATTGATAATCAACTTTTTTCATAAGAACTCCTTTATTTATTATATTTATAATATTATACCAAATTTTAGGAGTTTAGTCAATAAAAATAATATTTATTATAAATTAAAATCTTTGTTTTTATTTTTTATATTTTTTATGATATAATTATATTAATAAAATCATAAAGGAATTATATATGACTTATCGAATATATAAAGAAAAAGAGCATGTAGCTAACAATGACATTGAATTAAATAATCTTACTAATTCATTGAAAAAACGATTTGTAAAAGATTTTTCTTTACCTATTTCAATATTTAAAGATGATATATTTAAATATTATATAAATGAATTAGATAATTATTTTCAAACAAAAAATAAATTAAAACTTTTTAATAATTGGATTAATACTTTATCAAAAGAAGAAAAAGAAAATATTAAAAATTATTTATTTAATAAATTACAGAATGCTATTGATAAGTTTAAACAAACTGAAATTTTTAAATTTTTTAATTCAATAGATATGAAAAATTTCAACATTAACAATATCAACATCAAACAAGAAAATATTTATATTCCAGATAATAATGAAAAAATTTTTTTATCAATAGATCTTAAAAAAGCAAATTTACAGGCTATATTAATTTATAATTTAATTGTTAAAACTGAAAAATATATTGGAAAATATAGAAATGTTGAAAAAGAATATGAAGAATTTATTAAAGAATATATTAGACCAAGAAATAATATAGAATTTGAATATTTTAAACAAAGTAAATATATTCGTCAATATCTTTTCGGAAATTTAAATCCAAAAAGACAACAAAAATTACAAAAATATTTTATTAATCTTATAGCTAATAAAATATTAACACATACAAATGAAGAAATTGTATCTGCTAGTTCTGATGAAATAGTTATAAAAAATCCTAAAGATTTAAATAAAATTGAAAACATAATAAATGAAGTTAAATTTAATCACCATCTAGACTTAAATATTACTAAATTTAAATTGAAACAAATTGATAAAAAATATTCATTTTATTATAAAGAACATGAAAATGGTTTTAAAGAAATAAAAAATGTACCAACACCATTATGGATGCAAGTTTATAAAAAAATTTATAATTTACCATTACATGAATATGATCTTAAAATTATATATAATGAAAATAATTTAAAATTAATAGCAACATTGGATAAACCTTTATTTTCTTAATTTTAATTTTTTTTATTTGTATATTTTAAATAAAATAAATTAATTTTTATTTTTTATTTATTATAATTTTTTAAAAATAAGGATATTAATGAAACCTTTAATAAAACATGTTGGTGGTAAAAGTAAAGAAATAAAATATTTTGAAAAATATATTCCTAATACTTTTAATAATTATGTAGAACCTTTTGTTGGAGGAGGAGCAGTATTTTTTCATTTAAAACATTCAAAAAATATAATTAATGATTATGATTTTTTTATAAGTTATTTATATAAATTAATAAAAGAACAAAATAAAGATTTTTTTATTTTATTAGATAAATTAAATGAAATTCATAATATAGGATATAAATATTTTATTAATTCTAATTTAACTAAAATTAATAATGTTGATAAATTATTATTAAAAGAATTAAATCAATTAAATACTTCAATATTTAATAAAGAAATCCTTATTAAATATATAACTGATGAAATAAATAAAAGTATTGGGTGTTTTAATAAAAACACTGACAAGCAACATTATCATCATAATTATTATATAATAAAAGGTTATTTACAAGGATTATATTATTATATTCGTAATATTTTTAATGAAATTTTAACTAAAGATAATTTTTATAAAACACCTTTTAAAATAGCGATTTATGTATATATAAAAGAATATGCTTATAGTGGACTTGTAAGATATAATAAAAAAGGTGAATTTAATGTTCCTTTTGCTGGTTTTAGTTATATGAAAAAAGATTTTAAAAATAAAATCAAATTGTTTAAAAATAAAAATTATGTAAATTTATTAAATAATACTTTAATTGAACAACTTGATTTTGAAGATTTTTTTAAAAAATATAATTATTTTAATAAAAATGATTTTATATTTTTAGATCCGCCATATGATACAGATTTTAAAAATTATATTAGTCAAAAAGAATTTAATAAACAAGAACATAAAAGATTAAAAAAAGAATTAAAAAAAGTAAATGCAAAATGGTTAATGATTATTAATAACAACGATTTTATATATAATCTTTACAAACAAGACTTTAATATAAAAGAAATATATGATTTAAGATATAATATTAATATTAAAAATAGAATAAATAAAAAAAATCAACATTTAATTATAACAAATTATTAAATTGTTTTAAATTAATATTTTATAAAATTTTAGGATTATAAATATTAATTACTATTTAAATTTAATTCTGTTTTTTCTTGTGGATAATTAATAATTAATTTACCTTCTTTATATTCAGGTTTAAAAACTATTCCTTTTTTAATTTTTACTTGTGAACTTTTTCTTTCATATGAGTATAAGCACCATCCAACATTTGATATTTCTTCTGGTTCAAGCAAAATTATAACCTCACCATATTTTGTTAAATCTGAAATAATTTCATCGTTTGTTCTATGTTCTTCTTTATAATCAGCAAATTGATTATATCCTCGTGCTTTATTTCGCACTTTTTTTAATGGAATCTCCTTTCCTTCTTGATCTTTTATAGCAATGAATTTTCCTTCCTTATTTCTTACAAGATTACCTTTATTTGCATTTATATAAAGATATCTATTTAATTGAATTATTTTATCTAATTCTTCTTCATTAAAATGTTTTTTTTCTTTTAATATCGTTTTTACATATTTAAATCTTTCTAAATCTTCTTTTAATTTTGATTGTTGTCTTATTTCTTTGTATAATTTTTGTTCTTTACGCATTAAATTTATTTGTTCTAATATTTTATTAATGTTTTCAGAATTCTTGTTTTCTATTATAATTTTATTACTTAAAATATCATGTAATACTTTATTTTTTTCTAATATTGTGTCCAACTTTTTTTGAACTATTTTATAAATTAATGATTTAAAATTTTTATTGTATTCGTTTGTTAAATTTAAAGATTGTTTATCATTAAAAACTAAAGCAGATTTAGATTGTTTTCCTTTTAATTTTGTATCTGATACCAAATATTTTATTTCTTTATAAGGTTGAATTTTTAATAAAGCATTAATTTTTACAACAGGTAAAGTTATTTTAAAATTTTCATTTTGAAATTTAAAAAATAAATTAATTCTTTTTGCATTAAATTCTGTTTTTATTGGTAATCGTGGATAATAACCTTGATGAATATCTTTTTTTATTTCTTTTATTTTTTCATTTGTTGCAGGAAGCATTTGTATTTTTTTTATATCTATTCCTTCAATTAATTTACCGTTTTTATCATATTTTGTTTCAGGAATTTCAATATTAATATTTTTTATATATCCTTTTTCCATTAAAGAAAAAACTTCTGTTACTATATCTTTCATTTTTGTCCTTATATTATTAATAATATTAATATTATAACAAAATTTTTTGTTTTTTCTTATAAAAAAAGAATTAAAATTTCTAAATTTGATTATCTCTTTTTTGCCTTATTTTTATTTTATTAATGTCATATAATAATCCTTCAAAAAAAGAATTTACATTATAAAATCTGAACTCATTTTCATTTTTTAAAAATTCAAAATTTTGTATTTTTTTTAAATATTCTTCATTTATCTTATATTTTTCTTTGTTATTTTTTAAAGCATGAATTATATCTTTTTTAGTATATGGATAAAAAGATACACACACATTTATTTCATAACCATTTGTATAATCAGTTATTTTCAAATTAATATCTTCAAAATAAAAATTAACTATTATTTCTCTTGGTGAAAAAAATATAATATCCAACACTTCAACCACATGTTTTGGATCTTTTATTTTATTATAAATACCAAAGCGTTCCCAAAATTCTTTGGTATCAATAATTTTATTTAAAAATAACTGTGGATGATAAATATAATAAAAATAATCATTTTTTTCCTCACCATAACGGTTGTAACTTGTATTTCGACTTTCAACTATTAAATATTTTTTTTCTTTAACATATTTTTTTAAATGTTCTAATATTCTATCATCAACAAATGTTTTAAAATAAACATAATTTTTCATTATAATTTCTCCATTTATGTTTTATATAATAATATCATTTTAAACTTATATTTTCCTTAAAGTTTTATATAATTGTACTATAAAAATTATTTTTTTATAAAAAAAGTAAATAAAAAAAATATTAGTTTAATTGTTGTAATACAGTATTATTTTGATCATATCCATAATAATTTAAAATATTTTTATTATTAATTCTTTCAATATAGTTTTTAAATAAAGTACTATTTTGTACCATTTTTTTACTAAAAAACTTATTTTTAATAAGTTCTATTATTAATTTATCTGTAAAATTTATTTTTTTACTTAATTTGTCAATAAATTCCTCAAAAGAAGTAACAGGTTCTATTTCTTTTATAGCATGTGCTATATCTTTATTTCTATTTAAATAATCTATATCTTTTAAAGGTGGTATTATTTTAAATTCATCATTCCATTTTACAGGTTTTGCATAATATATTTCACTATGATTTATTAATGGATGTGGAATATATGCTTCTTCTGGTATTTCAAATATTTTACCTTTTATATTGTTATATGCCATTCTAAATAATAAATTATATTCTTTCTTTATTTTCATAAATAAGAAACTTGTCATAGCATATGCTATTGCATGTGATTTATTAAAAGAATATTCACTTGCTTGTTCTATTTTTTTCCATAGATATAAAGCAACATTTTCTTCAAATCCTGCTTTTTTTAATTTTTCCATAACTTCATCTTCATATTTTTTTATTTGATCTTTTTTCTTTTTAGATAATGCTTTTCTTATATTATTAACATTGCCTTCGTTTATTCCTATATTTCTTAATATTTCCATAAATTGTTCTTGATAAAGTAAAGTTCCATATGTTTTATATATATTAAAAGTATATTTTTTATATAATTTATTTTTATAAAGTTCATTGTTAAATACAATTTCTTGAATTTCTTTTAATCTTTTTAATGTTTGTTCATAAACAATTGGATTATTTATTTTTTTTAAATTAATACCATTAAATAACAATTTTAACCATTTACCTTGTTCTGTTTCATTTTTTATTTCTTCACTTATTTTATTTAACATTTTATCTATATAAGGATTATTTTTATTTTTAATATCATTTTCAGTTATTATTTCTTCAAATATAAAATTTATTTTGTTTTTAATATCATTTTGTATTAAAAATTTAATTTTATTTTGTTTTTGTTTAAGATTAATAAATTCTTTAAAAATAAAAATATTATCAATATTTTCAAAATTTTTTTCTAATTCTTCATATAGCTTCTTTTTTTCATCAACTGATAAATCTTTATATTTTATATTTATTAATGTTTTAATTTCTTTTTTTAATTCTTCAACAAGTTCAATAAAATTTTTTATTTTACTATTTGTTTTTATGTCTAAATCTTTAATAAATTTTTCTTCTTTAATATATTTATCTAAAATAAATAATTTAGAATAAATTTTATCAATATTTTTATGTATTTCTTCAATTTCTTTATTATTAGTTTTGTTAAAAAGATTTAGTAATTTATCATTTTTAATATAATAAAAATGTTTATTTAAAAGATATTCTTCTTTAAATCGCCATGCTCCTGGTCTTATAATAGAAATAAAATCAGCATTTTCATCTAAATTGTTAATATCCATTATATTATATAATCTTTCTTTTCTTTTTCTTTCATTTGTATCTGTATTATCATATTGTGGAATACCTTTAAAATTTTCTATTTTAAAATATTCATAAACATTTATATCATTAAAATTTATTGTTTTAGGATTATATTGTAATTTATCATTTGGAAAAAATCTATTTTTTTCTTTAAAAAATTGTTTTAATATTTGAAGATTTTTACTGCTTAAAAAGTCAAATTTAATTCCTATATTTCCAAGTCCATTTTGATCTGTATCAATTACATAAAGTCCTTTTTCATTTTTTTGTATTGGAAAGTTTTGTATTTGTTCGTCACCTAAAACAACTGCAGACGGATGTACAGTTTTATTTTTATTTTCATTAACTAAATTAAATATAATTTCATTATATTTTTCTAATTTGTGTTCTTTTAAAAATTTATCAAGCTCTTCTTTAAATTTTTTTATTTTTTCTTTATCATCTTTTTCATAATATTGCGTAATTTTAGATATTTTTTCAGGTTTATATCCTAATATTCTTAAAACATCTTGAACTGATTGCTTTATGCCTATTTTATTTAATACACTTAATAATACAACATTATTTTTACCGTACTTGTCTTTAAGATATTGTTCTATTTCTTTTTTAGCATCTTCGTCTAAATCAATATCAATATCTGGATAATCTTTTCTTGATGGATTTAAAAATCTATAAAATAGTAAATCATATTTTAAAGGATCAATTTCAGTAAGTCCTAATACATATGAAACTAAACTTCCAGCAGCACTTCCACGTCCATATCCTATCATATGTCCTTGTTCTTTTAAATGGTTTATAGCATCAGTTAATATAGTAAAATAGTTAAAATATAAAGGGTCATTGAAACTTGCAAAAACTTCTATTTCTTCTGCGATTCTTTTAAAATATTCCTGTTTTTTATCTTTTGGTATTTCTTTTATTATATTACGACTTTTTAAGATTTTAACAATTGGTGGAAAATTTTCTTGTTTAATTGTTTTTTTTGCTGCTTCTTCATCAAACATATAATATAAAAGTTTTTTAAATTCTGTTTTTATTAATTCATTGTTAATAAGTTCACTTAAAGCTTTTGCCTGACTAACATATCCAGTAGCAAACATATCAGTTATTACTTTTCCTTCTGTATTTTTGATAAGTTCTTTAAATAATTCTAGATTTTCATCTAAATATTGTTTCCATAATTTTTTATATTCATCATATTGTTCTTCTATAGTTAAATCATTTAAAGGTTTTTTACCTTTTATTTTTAATAAATCGTTTATTCCATATCCCTCTTTCCAATAACCTTTTATATATAATTGATATAATTGTTCGATTGTAAATCCATCTTTAGGATATTCTTCTTCCTTTATATTTACTTCAAATTTTTCAAAAAATTTATTTAAAAATTTTTTATCTTTAATTCTTGCAAAAAACGCTGAAAATCTTTTATCGCCTTTTGAAGAAACTTCATAATTATTTTTAGCGAACCTTGCAAAAATTCTTTGTTTTTCTTTTGGTAACAAAAGATCAGAAGGTAAAACTGCTTTTCCAAAAATAGGTTCTATTTTACTATCAAGTATTAATTCATTAGATAATTCTATTGTATTCGTAGTTATATTATTAATTAAATTTTGTATATCTTTTGGCAAATTAAGACTTAAATTTTGTATGTCTTTTAATGATAAAACATGTTTATATTTATAAAATTCATAATCTTTATAATCTGTAATTTTAATATTTTTTAATATTTTATCTAATACATAAAAATCTTTGGTTTGTTCTTCAAATATATATTTATTATCACTAATAAAAATAGGTTTATAACTATAATTTTTAGTTAAATATTTATGTTTATATACATAATTAGTAGGAATACCTATAAATGTATTTTTTTCATTCATTTTAATATTAAAAAATGTTTTATTTAAATTATATGGTAAAACTATTTTATAATTGTTTTTATTGCTTAATTCTTTCAATTCAGATAAGCTAATTTGTTTATCTTGAAAATTTTTTATAAGTTTTTTAAAATCTTCTGTATTATTACAAATAACAGTGATGTCAAATTTATCGGCTAATTTTAATTTATAAGTTAAAAGTATATTTAATCTTTTTTCTTCTGCGTATTTAATATAATCATTTATTTCATATATTCCATCTTCATAAATACTAAATGTTTTTACTTCTTTTTCAGATAAAAATCTAGTAATATCTTCTTTTTTTCCTATATTTTGTTTATCTGCTAATGTTGTATTAATATTTAATGCAATATTATTATTAATATTTACTTTTTCAATATTTCTTAATTCAATAGCTTTTTTTTGTTTAATTTTTTTAGGATTTAATTTTAAATTATTTTCATTTAACATATTATTAATAAATTCTTTTGTTTTAGATATACCATATTTTTGTATAAAATCATTGATGTCTTTTACTTCGTATTTTTCTGGAATAAAAAAATGTGGTATTGTTCCATTTTCATCTGTAATATTAACAATACCTGCTAATTGTTTAGATAATCTTTCTATAAATTGTCTTCCTGGTTCATCATTATCACCTAATATAACAACAGTTTTCCCAAAAAATAATTTCATATCTTGTGCTGAAATAGAACGACTTGCTCCTGGAATAGAAATAGCAGGATATCCTAGTTCTATTAAAGTTAAAGCGTCACTTCCACCTTCTGTTACAAACACAGTATCATATTTTGCCAATAAATCTTTATTAAATATTTCAACTATTCCTAAATTAGTAAATCTTCTAGATTTATCTAAAAGTTCTTTTTCACCTTTTTCATTAATTATTATTTCACCTTCTTTTGTTTTTTCTTGTGATAATATTCTAAAATTACTTCCTTCTATTTCACCTTTTTCATTGAAAAATGGAAATATTATTCTTTGTTTTGTAAAACTAAAATATCCTTTTTTTAATATACCTAATTTCTCTAAGAAAAATAAACCTAATAATCTTCTAGTAATATTAGTAATATCTTTTTTTCCTTTTTTTAATTTTTCTATATCTTTTAATATTGTTTCTTTGGATTTTCCATTAAATATTTCTTTATTAAAAAATAATAAATTTTCTATTTCTTGGTTTGAAGGTAAATAAATTTTATTAATATATTCTTCATTTTTTTCAGAAATATTATCTAATATTTTATTAGCTATGTTAAATGATAAATAATTTTTAATAGAATTTAGACTATCATATTTAAAATCAATTATCCCTCTTTCTTTTAAAATATTTTCATTAATTCCCCTTTTTTTGAAATATTCAATAAGTTCTTTTGAAGGACCACGTAAAAATATTTTATCTATTTCATCTTTTATATCTATTTTCTTTTCTTTAATAAATTCAATTATTTTTTTATATTGTTGTTCTTTATATCTGTGTTTTTTTAATATTTCATTAAATTCATATTTTTTAGCTAATATATTTAATTTGTTTTTGTCAATTTGTGGTTTTATTTCATTTTTAACAAAATTATATAATAATTGTAAAACTTCTTTTTTTAAATTCATTTCATTTCTAGTAATTTTTTCAAGAAATATTTTTATTTTTTGTTCTAATTGTTTATCATTTATTTCATTTTCTATAATTGATAATACATTTTTATCTAATTCATTTTTTTTATCATTAACATATAAATAAATAATATTATCAATATCTTTTTTATTAAGCTTTTGTTTTAATAATATACTTTCTAAATAACTTTTTAATACATTTTTTTTAATATCTAAAAGTTCTTGATAATCAATTAACTCTTTGTTATTAAATTTCATAGTTATATCAAATTCTTCATTAAAAAATTCTTTGTGAATATTTTGTGCCATTTTTACTATAAGTTCATTATTTAAAAGATCTTTTATTTTTATTTGTCCTTCTGTTTGATATTTATTATTTAACTCCTCAAACATAATATCTAAATTAATTTTATTACTTTTTTCATATTCTTTTAACCATTTATAAGCTTTATAAGAAATATTATATTTTTTTAATAATTTATTAAATGTATTCTTATCAATGGTGTGCCCATTTAATTCTTGTTTTAAATCTTTATATTTTAAATATGAATGCCATAGAAAATGTAAAACAATATCTAAACTTGAATTTCCAGAAATTCCACACACAAAACAATGAAAAAATTTCTTTTTAGAATTATATTTTAATGCTGGTTTTTTATCATTATGTTTATGGTGGACTGAAAAACAATGATATATATTTTTATCTTTACTTTTTGTATGTGTTCCAAATTTTATGTCTAATAACATTAAAGTGTTGGGAACATTAGCTTCATAATTAGCCATTAAATTTCCTTTTATAATTTTTTTCTTTTATTATAAATAAAATTTTATTTTATTTTTTTTAGTTAGTTTTATTTTAATACTTTTTTTTATCTATTATAATTATTTTACCAAAGTTTTTATTATAATAAATTAATAACTAAATTAGTTGAAGGATTAAATATGATTGAAAAATTAAATAATATTGCGAATGAAGTTGCAAAAGAAGAAGCAAAAAGAAGAAAAAAAGAAAATGTTGAAAATATAGAATTTAAAAGAATGGAATATATAACAGATAAAAATGAAAGAACTAATGAATATATTAATTATTTTGAATTAATAGGAAAAGTAAATCAAAAAAGTTTTAAAATACAGTTGTTTGAAGAAGAAATAAATAAATTAGGTTTATTTTCAGGAAATGATAAATTACTTTATGATAGATTTAAGAAAATTATATATCCTAAAATAAAAGAAATTAATGAAAAATTGCAATTGCAAAAAAATGGAATTAAATATTCAGGACAAGAATTTAAATATGGGGAAGAAATACAAGGACCTTTTGCTGATAGTATATATAATTTTAACAATGTTTCTGAAACAATTAGAGAAATATATGATAGATTAGAAAACAAAGATACATTAGATGAAGAAAGTGAATATTTATATTCTGTAAAAAAAGATTTAGAAAAATTATTACCAAATACACCTGTATTACATTGTATTGATGTAGATGAATATTATCCTGCTGGAATGAAAGAGTTTAAGAATAGAATTGAAATGGAAATAATTCCACTTTTGAATGGAAAATTTAGTATAGAACAAAGCAATAATTAAAAAAAATATTAAATATATATTAAATTTATATTAAATTTATATTAAATTTATAATTTTTTCAAAATTTTTTAATTTTTTACTTGACTTTGAAAAAATTTTTTATTATAATTTTAATCCACAAACAAAATTAACAAATAGAAAAGTGTTGAAGGGAATACATCGGTGCTTAACCAACAGTCTTTTAAACTGTCCAAACATCCCTTCAATTTTCTTTCTATTTGTTAAAAGGGAAGTGTTAAAAGGATTACATCGTATATAATAAATGATTATTTTACATTTCCAATAATAATGGAAATATTAATATATCCTTTTTATTTCCTCCCTTTTAAAAAGATTGTGAGCCTGTAGCTCAGTCGGTAGAGCATACGCCTTTTAAGCGTGGGGTCGTGGGTTCAAATCCCACCAGGCTCACCATGAGGGCACGTAGCTCAGTTGGTTAGAGCAACCGGCTCATAACCGGTTGGTCGCAGGTTCGAGTCCTGCCGTGCCCACCAAATGTTCCCATCGTCTAATGGTTGAGGATATCTGACTTTCTATCAGAAGATACGGGTTCGAATCCCGTTGGGAACACCAAAAATATTCCAGCGTAGCTCAATGGTAGAGCATCCGGCTGTTAACCGGAGGGTTGCAGGTTCGAGTCCTGCCGCTGGAGCCATAAAAGTGCTTTAGTAAGATTATGTAAAATAGTTTTATTAAAACACTTTTTATATATTAAAAAGTGTGGAAACATGATAGGTTTCATAAATAACCTGTCAGTTTTTTACTGTGGAAAAAACACGCTATAAGAACAGAGTTTCTATAGTAAGGGACTATGTTTCCCGGTTTGTTCCCGTTATCGGACTTACTTAATTTAATGCGGGGTGATACAGTGGAAGCGTGTCGGGCTCATAACCCGAAGGTCGCAGGTTCAAATCTTACCCCCGCATCCAATGCACGGGTGGTGGAATTGGTAGACACTCAGGACTTAAAATCCTGTGGGCATTAGCCCGTGCGGGTTCGAGTCCCGCCCCGTGCACCATAAAAATAATAATATAAATTTTGAGTTTTTAATATTATTTTATTGCACAATTTTTTTTAATAAAATATAATTAAATTATTAAATTAATTTTAATCACATCGAATAGTATATTCAACTTTTAAAGTAATATTTTTTTGTATATCTTTTGGTTGTGGAATATTTAAACTTTTGGTTCTAACTAATGATTTTGTTAAAATTCTATTTCTGTAATAAATTAAATTTTTAAAATTTATATTATTAATATAACAATTACCTATTAAATTATTAAATTTTTTTAAGTCTTGTTCAATATTTTTTAATGCTTCTTTTTTTAAAAAACTTATTATAATATTTTTTTTATATTCTGATACATAAAGTTTTGGATTTGAAATTCTATATTTTGTTCCTTTTATTGAAAGAAGTTTGAAATTTATTTTTTTATCAGTACTATATTCACAAGTAAATCTATCATATAAAATATAATTATTATTTTTATTTGTTATATAATATTCATTATCAATAATTTTTTCACATACAGGATTTTTTTGATAATTATTTAAAACAGTTAAAATTTTATTAATATTAGTATTTTTATAAACTAACATGATATCAATTTTAAATCTATCTGCATTTGTTTGTTTCGATAAATTAATTGTATTTGATATTTTATATGCAAATAATCCACTAATTAATCCAAAACTTAATATTAACTTTTTAAACATATTTTAATCCTTTTTATTTAATTATAGTAAATTGGATATACAACAAAAATTATAAACAATAAATTGAAAAACTAAATAAAATAATTAAATAAAAAAATATAGAATTAAATAATTATTCTTCTATATTAAAATATTTGTAAATTTCTTCTGGTAATTTTTCTGCAACAAGGATTTCATCTATATAATATGTTTCTTCTTCATCACAAAATGAAAATGAATTAATTGATTTTATAACATTTTCTGCTAAATTTTCTAAAGTTTCTTTTGAAATTTCTGCTTCTTCTTCATCTATTATTAATTTTACTTCTTCAATATTTAAATTTTCAGTCCAACTTTCTTTATTGTTTAAATCTATGTAATCAAAACTTGCAGATATAATTAATTTCGTATTCTCATATTTAGGTATTAATGTCTTATAATTTTCATTAATTAAAGTATAATTATCAAAATCAAATTCTTCTTTATCAAAAGATATTGAATATTTTATTTCATTAAAATATACCATTATCAATCCTTTTTTAATATATTTTTAAAAATTTTAAAAAAATTCTTTTTTAAATAGAATAAATAAATTTTAAATTTTTTCTTAATTTTTTTTAATTTATAAAATATTGGAAGTTTTTTGATTTTTAAAAAATAATAATATGGAATTTTAATTATTTTATATTTTAATAGATTTTGTTTATTTTTTTCAAAAAGTTCAACAATTGGAATAAATAAAAGTATCTTAAATCCATAAAACAAAAGTCCAATAATATAATATTTTTTAACAAATAAATATCCAGCAAATATAGCAAAACTTTCTGCTATAAATAATGTTAATATTAAAAATATTAAATTTAAATATATATTTTTAGAAAAATAAAGAATAATATTTTCATATATTTTAAAATTCTTAATGTATTTAAGACATTTTTTAGCAAAATATAAAAAAATTTCTTCATATAAATAGATAATTATACCAAATAATAATTCTATTACTTTTGTTAATTTATTCCACATTTATTTCCTTTAATTTTTATTTTTTTTAATTGTATTTAAAATTTTTGTTATAATTATATTGCATAATTTAAGAAAAAGAAAAAAAATGGAAGAAAATAAAAAATTAGATAATAATTTTGAAAAAAATGAAGAAACAGAAGAAAAAGAAAGTTGTCTTACTTATCTTTTAAGAACTTGCACAGATTTTAATGGAAGAATTTCATGGAAAGGTTATTTAGTTTGGAATATTTTTATTTTTATAGTTTTAACAATTGTCGGAATAATAGGATATATGATTACACAAAATCCTAATACTATATTAGGAATAACATTAATTTTAGGTTTATTATTGTTAGTTCCTAATTTATCAATAACTGTTAGAAGATTTCATGATCTTGGAAAAAGTGGTTTGAGTGTATTATTTTTCTTAATTCCAATTGTAAATTGGATTATAATGTTTATATTATTTTTACCTGGAAAAAAAGAACCTAATAATTATGGAAATCCACCAGAAATTTGTTAATTAAGAAAAATAATGAAAAAAAATAAGATATTATTATACAGAAGGTAAAAATATATATAAAAAAGATTTTTCTTTTTTTGAAATCGAAAAAAACTATAAAAGTTTAAATGAACTTTTAAAAGATACATTAAAAAATAAAAATAATACAGATATTAATATTATTCAACGCTGTTTATCAACTGGAATAAAAGATACTAATCAAAATGAAATATTTGAAGAAGACATTTTGGATATTGTCAATGAAAAAGGTGATACTTTTTATTTTATTGTTAAATATATCCAAGCTAACGCTTGTTATGGATTATATAATTTTAATAGTGAATATGAAATGTCAATGGAAGAACTTATGGAAAATAATTATTATTATGTTGTAATAGGAAATTATATTGAAAACCCTGATTTTAAATTATCAAATGCAATTGCTTTAACAAAAAAAGAATTAGAAAAATATGAAGAAACCAGTTTAAAAGAATATATGAAAAAATATTGTTTTAGAAAAAAATTATTTGAATTGGGAGATAAAGTTGTAGTTGGTAATGATATAGGAATAATAGTTGGATGGAATAATTCTTGTAATTATGAAGTATATTTTATCAAGGATAAAAATATATACAATTGTCATCCTAATAATATTAAACCTATCAATAATTAAAATTTTAAACAATTAAAAATTTAAAAAGGCTAATAAAGAAGAAATTTTTAAGGAATTTAAATTTGATAAAGAAAAATTAATAGAAACCGAAAAAGAATTTGAAAAATCTTTTAATGAATTTTTAAAACTAATAAGAAAGTTAATTTAAATTGTTTTTTGATATCTGAATATTTTTATCCATTTTTTAGCTAAATTTTGCTAGAAACCAGTACTGTTTACGGTGTTGATGGAAGGCGAAATATTTTTTTATCAACAAAATAAAAAATTAATATTTTAATTCTTGTTGATATTGTGATTCTTGTTTTGTATTTATTAAATTTGATTTAATAATTTGTTTTTCTTCTTGTAATTCATTACTTATTTTGTTAATTAAAAATCCTAGTTTATTATTTAAATATATTCTTTTATTAATCATATCATTAATTTCCTTTTGCAATCGTAATAATTTTCTATTTTTATTTATTTCTTTTTTAAAATCTTGTTGTGGTTTTCCTTTCATTAAATTTGATAATATAAGATTAAAATCATTTTTTATATATAATGTCCACTTTTTAGGAACATATGTATTTGTATCTTTATAAATTTTAGTTCTATAATTTCCATTTTTAAAAGTAACTATAGGATATTCTATATCAACTTTATAATCACTATCAAAATCGTTTTCTTCATATCTTGCTTCAATTTCGTTTAAAATAATTCCTTTTGAAATTCCACCTTTATATCCTTTAAAATTTTTAGGTGGTTTTTCTATTTCTAAAAATTTAGCATAATTTTCTTTTATAAATGCTTTTAATTTATTTATATATTTTTTCCTGGTTTCTTCATTATCTTGAAGCAATCTTGCTAATTTATTTTTAACTTTTATAATTTTATCTTTGTTTTTTCTTGGATTTTCTTCAAGTTCTTCCAATTCATCTTCTAAAAATCTTGGATCTTTCAAAAAATAAAGAGGTTCTTTATACAAATTACTTAGAAATGATGGTTGAAGTGTTTCATATAATGAATATCTTTTATTTAATATTTTTTTTATTTGTTCTTTTGATAAACGCTCTAATTTTTCTTTTAAAGTTTTTATTAATACTTCTGGTAATTCTTTTTTATTGTTTAACATAAAGAAATATTTTTCTTTACCGTTTAATTTTACTTCATATAATTCTTTTACTTTATTTTTTATTTTATTGTTTTCAAGTTCTTTTAAATAATTTTCCAATTTTTCTTTTTGCATTAATCCTGTAACTATGGATATTAATTTATTTGTATCTTTCCTATAATTAAACTTGTCTATAAATTCGGATGATATTATATTATTTTTCTTTAATTCCTCAAGTAAATCTGTTAAATAAAGATTTAATATATTTTTTATATAAATTTTAATTGATTGCTTATCTTCATAAAAATTGTTTTTTATAAAGAATTTTATTATATCTTCAACCATTAATTCTCTGTTTGTTTCTTTTACATCCTTTTTTATTATTGAAAATATTTCTTCCATGTTTTCTTTATTCGGTTTTAGTGCTTCTAAATACTTTTTATAAACTTTTCTTAATTTTATTCCGTTTTTCTTATTTTCTTCCAACAAAGGTTTAAGTTTTTCAATTTCATATCTTAATTCTGTTATTTCTTTTTCTTTATTAAATTTATTTATTTATTTCTTTTTCTACATTTGCATATTCCGTTTTTAATTTTTCTATTTCCTTTATATCTTTTATTTTGTCTAAATCTTTAATATTGAAATCGCTCTCTAATTTTTTGTATATTTCTAATAATTTTTCTTTTTGTTTAGGATTTTGTGTAAAAACTGCTTCTTGTAATATAGCTTTTGTAATTTTTTCTCGTAATTTTTCTTGTCTTTCTTGTAATTTTTCTTGTCTTTCTTGTAATCTTCCTTGTCTTTCTTGTAATTTTTGATAGCGTTCTTTTAATCGACTTTGAACATCATTTATAAGTTTATTTGCTATTTCAGTATGATATTTATATTTATTTATATGTTCAATATGTTTCTCTAGTGCATCAACAAAATCAAAAATATTATTTATTCTTATATTATATTCTTTTTCTAAATATTTGCTTAAATATTTTAAACCCAGTAATAATTTAGTTTCAAGCTTATCTTCTTTTAAATTATAATCATATAAATAATAATTTGAAATGGTAATTATTATATTTTCTAGTACCCGACTGTCAAAGAAAAATTCAAAATGTTTATCATTTTCAAAAATTTCTCTTAAAGTATATTCATATAATTGCTGATTAATTGAATTATTGTCGGGATTATAATATTTTTTTACCATTTTTTCAATTTGTTCTTTTATTTTTTCTTCATAATTTTCATCACGCCAGTCGATATATTTGCCTTCAAAAAAAGTATAATAATCTTCGATTTCTTCTTTTATAAAATCCCCAAGGTGTTCATTATATTTTGTCAGTGGTTTTTGTGGTATTATAAAATTGGACATAAAAAATACATTAGCTATACTTCTATACAGCATTTTTTGACTTTTATTAATATTTTTTCCGACATGAAAATTAGTATAAAAATGATATTTATAATCTTTGATTTCATATTTTGTTTTAATTTTTCTTTGTTTTACATTATTAACAAGTTCATCCAAAAATTTTTTATGAGTATAACCTTGAAGTTCAATTGCATGTTCAGGATTATCTATTTTATTTTTATCATCAAAAGTTACATCAAACGCTATTAAAGTTTTATCTTTTTTATATATGAAACATCTATTTCACCTTTCGAAGCATTTTGTTTACCGTTATCATGATCATGATAAGGTAAGATTTTATTTTCTTGAACTATTACTTTATATTTATTTTTTATTTCTTCAATAGTTTCCGAAAATTTACCTTTATTTTTATATTCTTCCTCAAATTCTTTTGAAAAATGGGTTAATATTACATATAAATCGGTTATTTTTTCTAATGTTGCACTATTTGTTGTTGCTTCAACAAATTCTTCAATTAATTTTCTGTCAGGAGCAAAATGTATTTCTATAAAAGTTCTTAATATATAAATTATTTCTTGTTTAGTTATTTTATTTTCGACTTTTATTCTAATTTTACTTTTATATTCTGCTAATTCTTTACTACTTTCTATTTTTAAACTAATTTTAGGATCATTTAATTTTTCAATAATAGTATCAATATTATTAAATTTCTTTTTATTACTGTCTTTTAATTGTTCTTTTACATAATATACAACTTTATATAATTTATTAATTTCTTTTTTATGAATTTTTGCTTGATAATTATTATCAAAAAAATATTTTACCATTTCATTATAAGTTTTTGATGTAAGAATTTTTTCAAATTCCTGCATTAAATAATAATATTCAAGTAAATTATCTTTCATAATATCTATATTTTCTATTTTATCTTTTTCAATATATTCAAAAGTATAAAACCATAGATTATCTTCTTTTTTTAAATAATCTTTTACTTTTTCGTAAAAATAATTTTTATATTCTGTTCTTATTTTTTCATAATTAAAACTATATAAACCTTTTAATTTTAATTCTTCAATATCCATTTGAAAAGCATCTAATATAGCATTTAAAAATTCATCAAAATTATCTGTTTTAATTTTTTTTTATTCCAAGTATTTTTAAATTCTTTTAAAAAGATATAATTTTTCATTTTTATTCCTCATAAAATTATATTTTTATAATTATAATAAATATTTAATAAAATATTTTAAAATGACTCTAAATTTAACTATTATTTTTTTCTAATTTAAAATATAATTTGTTATAATTAGTTATATTAAAAATAAAGGATTAATATGTTAAAAATTGATGAAAAATATTATTTAGATTTTGACAAATATAATGTAATGCTTGTTTCTAAAAGAATAAAGGAAAATGGTGAACTTGTTTTTAAAAGAATTACATATCACAGAAATGTGGAAAGTGCACTTAAAAGATATATTGAAATAAAAATTAAAGAAGACGCAGAAATTAATCAAACTGTTGAAGAATTGTTAAACCAAATTCAGGAACTAAAAAACTTTTTATCAAATTATTTAACTGAAAATATAGAACATCTTAAAATAATGAAGACAAAATATAACGAAAAATTAGAAAAACAAAATCAAAAACACGATATAATTGATACAGATAATAAAGAATTAGAAAAAACAAAAGAAAACAGTGAAATAAAGGAATAAAAAAATGTTTTTTCAAAAAAAAGGTAATATTTTAATTGAAAATGTTAATTTAAAATTATTAAAAAATGAATTATTTAATACAGAAAACAACAAAGATATTAATATTATTTTATTTAATAAAAAAAATATCAAGCAAGATGAAATAAAAACTAAGCTAGAAAAATTATTTGGTAAATTAAAAAAATTAAAATTTTTAAATGTTAAAGATAATAAAATAAATAGTTTTAATAAAACAAAGAAAACTTTTTATAATTTTAATACTAAATTTATTTATGTTTTATATAATTATGATTTAAAAACATTAAAAAATTTATTAAATATTGATAATCTTTGTTTAAATACTACATATTATTTTAATATAATTGATATTACAAAACAAGATGAAAAAGATAAAGAATGGTTGTTAAAACATCCTAATGTTAGATATAAAAAAGTTGAAAAAAATATAATATATGAAAATTTATTTATGTATCAACATATTATATCTGAAAAAATATTAAATATTAAAAGAATTTTAGGTAAAAAAGAACTTATAAAAAATAATAATAAAATAATTTATAAATATGATTTAATAAATATATTTAAAACATATTTTGAATTTTACGCACATTATTATAGGGAAAAAGAATCTATTTTTGCAGATCATTTTGATAGAACTGATATAGTTGAATATGTTGTAAAAGATTTATGCGAAAACAAATACTATAAAATAGATGAAGAATTAGTAAAAGATGTTTTAAATGAATATTTAAAATATCCTAATAAAAAATTTAAAAAACATTTAGAAAACAAAACTTTTAAATATTATGAATGGTTTGATATTAATCAAAATTCATTAGATTATTTATTATCAGAAACAGTGGTGGATATTAATAAAAAATTACATAAAAATTTACAATTAAAAGAATTGCATAAACTTTGTGAAGAAATAAATCTACACCTATTAAATTTACCTGAAAATATAAAAATTTTAATTCAATTTATGAATTATATATATCCAGAAATAAATACAGAAGAAATTATGTTTCATAAATTTGAAAAATGGAATTAAGGTAAAATAAATGATATTAGAAAATTGTACTATTAATAAAATCGAAAAAAAACGTTCAAAAAAAAGTGGTAAAATATTTTATAACATTGAATTTTTACAAAATGGAAAGGAATGGAAAGTTTATTCCTTTGAAGATGATATTGAAAATAAAATTAAACTTAATGATATTTTAACATTGGATGTAGAACAAGAAAATGGTTATTATGTATTAAAAAATATAATAAATTTAGATATGAAAAGTTATTTAGAAAAAAAAGTGGTATTAGGGTTTTTATTACACTATAAACCAACAACGCTTGTTAATTTTAATGAAGAAGAACTAAAATATTTGGAAAGAATTTTAAAATATTCTGATAAATATTTACCAAAATATAAACAAATAATTAAAGAATATCTAGAAAATAATTTTGTTATAGATATTAATTTATTACCTGAATTTAAAGATCATGAATTAGAAATTGAAACTTTTAAATATTATTTAAAAAAATATGTCGAAATTTTAAAACAAGAGAAACAAAAAGAACAGATAAAAAAAATACAAAGAGGAGAAAAAGTTTTAAATACTGATACTGAAGAAGATATTGAAGAATTTAATCCTTTAAAATATTCTGTAAAATCAGTTTTAAAAAGATCACAAGAATATTTATATCAATATAAAGGTAAAAATGTATTAGGTGTTCCTTGGGGAATTAAAAATTTAGATGAAAAAGTCGATGGTATTTTTGGTTTGGTTGCATTAACAGGTGCACCTGGTTTTGGTAAAACAACATTAGCAACAGAAGTTGTAAATTATAATCTTTTTAATACAAAAAATAAAATAGTTTATATTAGTTTAGAAATTAGTGAAGATATGTTAATAGTAAAATTAGCTGGACAAAAAATAGGTATTCCTTTTAAAAAAATTTTGAAAGATTTTTTAAATTATGAAGAAGCAAATAAATTATATGATTATATAGAGGAAATATTAGATTTACCAGAAGATAGATTGTTTATAATTGATAAAAAACATAACCCAACTTTTGATAAAATAAAACAATTAATTCAATATTTAGTAAAATATAAAAATAAAGATGAAGAAATTCTTTTTGTTCTTGACTATTTAAATTTATTTAATGAATTTTCAAATATAAGTGATAAGAATGAAAAGGTAGCACAACAAATCAGGGAACTTATGGATATTAAAAACAGTACTAAAACAAATTGGTTAGTTATTGTCGCAAAAAATAAACAAGGATATAAACAGCCTGATTTAGCAAGTATAAAAGGAACTAATGAACAAGAATATGCACTAGAAACCATTTTATCACTAGAAGATCCTTTGAATATTAATAAAAATATAGATACATCAAAAATTAATGTTGTAGCAACTGTTATTAAATCAAGATGGGGAGAAAATAAAATTAACATTCCTTTATATTTTGATGGAAGAAAACAACATTTTAAATCAGTTAGTATGGAAGAATTATAGCTTTTATCCCTAAAAGAATTATTGAAAGAAAATTAATAAAAATTTAATTTTCTAATAATTCATTTGCCATTTTTAAACATTTATTAGCTATATTTTTTATTTCTAAATAATAGTCTAAATTTAAATTTAAGAAATTAAAAATATAAGTAAATTTTTCTTCTATGTCTTGTAAATAGTCTTGAGGAATTAAATTAAATTTTTGCTTAAAATATGTAAGATGTTTATTTTCTTTAACATATTTTAAGTATTCATAAATATAATCAATATTAGTTTTTATACAGATATCAATTTCTTCGTTGAAAAAGTTACTAATAAAAATATTTTGATATGCTTCTGTTGGAATATTATATTTTACTTTTTGCTTTAAAATTTTAAAAAATGGATTTATAAGATTATATATATCTTTTAATATCAATTTTGTTATTTTTTCATCTTTTAATATTTTTGTTATTTGTTCAACAGTATAAAAATTATTAATATCTTTCCTTTTATAAATATTAAATTTATACTCACCTTTTTTAACTTTTTTTAGTAAGAAGAATTTATTATCTGGAATAATAATTTCAGTTTGTCTTTCATAAATATAAATGAAACTTTTTGTATCCGTAAGATATTCAATTGCTTCGATATTATAATCTTTTTTATCTTGTTTTATATATTTTAAACCTGAAACTATAACATAATCAGATTTTCTAATTTGTTCAGTTGTATAATGATTTAATACAATCCACTTATCTATTTTATTAGTAATTAATTTTATTCTTTCATTTAATTTAATTAATTTTTCTTTTTTTTCTATTTCATAGAAAGCAGTCATTAAATATTTGTTTCCTTCTAAAATTATAATCTTATTTTTTGCTTTGTCAATGATATTATCAATATTAGAAATTAGTAAATCTTTATAAGTAATATAACAAAAAAATTCTGTATCTATTTTATTTTTATTATAAATATCCAATTTATCTATAGTATTTAAAATTTTTGTTTTACTGTTTATAATATCTTTAGAAGAAGTAAAAAAAGTATATTTCATAAATTTTACCTTTTTTTATTTATTTTATCATAAAATTTAATTTTTTTCAAGTTTTTTGTAAATTTTAAAAAAATTTTTTAAGGTATGGTATGGTATGGATTACTTGTTGGACAACCTGTATAATTTCCTATGTTTTTAGAAAAACCTATGTTTTTTGTAAAAAAAACTTGAATTTAAACAAATTTACCATTTGACTTTTATTTTTAAAAGTTTTATCATTACATAAACAAATATAAAAAAGAATATTTAGTTATAGAAAATGTAAAAATTTAACTTGTATTAAAGGAAATAAAAATGATTAATTTCAGTATAAACAAAACAAAACTTTTAAAAAAAGAACTTATAAAAATAGAAAGTAAAATATCAAATAGATTGTATATTTATAATTCTTTGATGTTTTTAATAAAACATTTTCAATTAAATGAAGAACAATTATTTAATACAGGTATAATTAAATTAAATAAAAATAATATAAAAAATTTTTATGAAGAAAATTGTAAAAATAGGGAATTGAACAAATGTTTTTCAGAATATTTTGATGAATTATCAAATAATGAAGATAAGTTAAGAAAAATTATATGGAATATTTCATTTATTAACAATGATACAGATATATGGACTATTGTTACAAATCTTTCTGAAATATTCTTGTGGAAACAATTATTTGAAATAAAGAATAAAAATGAATTTCAAATTAAATTAAATTAAATGTATTTTATTTATATTTTATATTTGAATATTATGAAGCAGATATATTTGAAACGATTGACAAAAATATGTTAAAAGTATTAATTGCAGATATTGAAAATATATTTGGCGAAATTCCAAATGATATAAAACAAAGATTTAATTTAGAATTTAAAAATGAAATATTTAATTAATAATTTTAAAATCATTAAAAGTTTTTATAACAATTATTTAATTTATGATTATAAATTAAATTTAAAAATAAAATATAAAAATTTTCTTTAAATTAAAACATTTAGGTAAAGGAAAAAGTATGAAAATTTTAATAAATATAAACAATGTAAAATTTTACATAATTTATGAAGTATTAAAAGAATAAAAAATATGATATTTAAAACTTGATTTTTGATATAAAATATATTACAATTGGCTTAAAATTCAGAAATAGGTAATAATAGCAATAGTTGAACAAAAAAAATAAAAAAAAGGATTAAAAATGATAAACGAGAACAAAAACGAAATTAAAACTGAAACTAAAAGTAAAACTAAAAGTAAAACTAAACAAAAAGAAATTGTAATATCTTTTGAAAAAGCATTAATTGTAAATGATGGAATAATGAATAATGTTAAATTATATTTAAAAAATATGCGAACAACACAAGATAAAGAAGATAATCCTGTAAATCTTCAAAAAACTGAAATAGCAATTGCAACTGCAGATAACATTGAAATAACTTTTTCATTAAAACCTATCAGTATTTATAATAGAATTTCACAAATTACTGATACTAAACTAAAGTTACTTTTAGAAGAAATAATTTATAAACATAAAGAATTTGAAAAAGCTGTTTTGCTTAACAGTAAATATCTAGCATATAATATATTATCTGGAAGATGGTTATGGCGAAATAAAGAAATTGCAAATAAAATTGATATTTTTATTAAACAAATAAAAACAGAAAATGGACAAAAAGTCGAAAAAGATTTCATTGAATATAAAAATGTATTACTTCCAAATAATATTAAATTAGATGAAAATAATGAAATAATTGTTTCAGATGAAAATATAAAAGAGAAAATCGAAAAATTAGCACAACATTTATTTAAAGCATTTGTTGAAAAAGAAAATAAGATTGAATTTTTGGTCAAAGCTAATATTGAAGTTTTTCAGGGACAACAAGTATATCCATCTGAATTATTTTTAGAAAAAAATGAAAATGAAATGTTATTAAAGGAAAGATATAATACAAGTTTAACTAAGAATTCAACGGATTCAAAAGCAAGAATGTATTATGTTTCTCCATTAACACAACAACCTTCTATTACAGACAACAAAATTTGGAATGGAATAAGAACATATGATGTATGGTATGAATTATATGAAGAATTAAAAGAACCTATTTCAATCGAAATCAATGGAATGAATTTAAAATATCAAAAAAAATTAAGAAAAAAAACTATGCGTCATATTTTAGATCACATAATTAATAATATGTTTAAAAAAAATAATAATAAAAAAATTCCAGTTTCAACAGAAGAAATAAAAGATATTTTTAACAAAAAAGTAAATTTTGAAGAATTGCTTTATCTGGTTGGTTGTTTGATTCGTGGTGGCGTTCCTGTTAAAGAAAATGAAAACAAATAAAGGAATATTATGATCATACTAAAAGTAAAACTTCCAGAAATTGTGTTGGAAAATAATAAAAAAATTGCAAATTATGAAAAAATAAGTGCTATTTTTTCTTTTTTGCATAGAAACAAAGGAAATGAACAATATGCAATATTATTTCCTGAATTAACAAAGGGAAATAATAAAAATTTTGGAAATATATTATTAATTTATTTTAACAATGTGGAATTTGGAAACAAAATAAAAAATTATTTATTTAATAATGAATTAGCATACATGGAATATTCAAAAGAAACAATTAATCCTAACAAATATGGTGTTAGTATAAGAAAAAATATAAGAAAAAAAACAACACCTTATCATATTAAAAAAATTATTGAAAAATATAAAAACACTAATAAAACATATACGAATGAAATTGATATTATGATTATAAGATTGTATAAACAAAATAAAAATATTAACGAAATCTCACAAATTTTGAAGAAAGAAAAAAATATTTACCCTTATTTGATATATTCTTCTCAATCTTTATTTAAAAAAGGGATTTATAATTCTACTATTTTTGAAATTGATACTATTTTATTTGATAAAGAAAAAAAATTTGATTTAAATTATTTTAATAATTTTGGATTATTTAACCAAAATTTTTTTGATAAAAATATTGCTTTACCAATAATTTAAAGGAATTAAAATGTTAGAAATACAAGAATATATAAAAGAACAATTACAAAATTTTAATGATATTAATAATATTAAAGATATTATAAAAATTTTACTTATACCATCACGATATTTTAAAATAATTGAAACAATAGTAACTAAAAAAGAAAAACAAAATATTTTAAAAGAAAATAGAAAAAAAACATTTGATTTAATAAATAAATATCTTAATCAACATATTAATAAAGAAAAAATCAAGAAAGAAATAAATAATATTATTAACAGTTTTGATTATGAAAAATTATTAAACAGTGGTATATTTACTTATACAAATAAAGGATACCGGAATGGGGGCGATTTTATTATTACTTATTTTGATAATAATTTTATTGAAAAACCAGAAGGATTATTAATAAATGAACATACTTTATTTAGCTTAGGTTTTCAAAAAAACTATGAAACTATGACTTGTTTTTTACTTAGAAATCTTTTTATTACACAAAAATTAAAAACATTCTTTTCAAAAATAGAAAATTTCAAAATGGCAAAAAATGTACTTCAACAAGATTATTATAAAGTTGCTTCAATATTCGTTGATAATCTTGATGAAATTAAAATTTATGAAAATTTTTATGAGAATAATATTGTTTTTTTTAATGAAACTTTTTATGAAATTGGATTATATTTCGAAGAAAAAATAAAAGAAAAGATAAAACAAGTAATTAAAAATAAAAAAGAAACAAAAGTTTTTTTTATAGACGGAAATATAAAAAGTTTGGGTAATTATAAAATGATTCATGTAGCAACTAACAAAAAAATCAAAAAAATTATTTTTATTAATAATTTTGCTGTGATTGAAAGTTTAAATGTTAAAAAAACAGATAAAATAAAATATAAAAAATTATTGGAGAAAACAACATCTTTTTTACCTTTTTATCAAAAATTACAAAATATATATTCAGATTTAGAAGCTGTTAATGGAAGTTTTAAAAGTGGAAATAAAACTATTACAATGGGAAAAAAATTTTTTTGTTTTCCAAATAAACAAGTACAACAAAAAAATGCAATAAAAGATTACTATAAAAATAATTTGAATGAACTTATTGATAAATATTTAGATTTATTACAAAATAACAAAGAAATAATAATAACAGATGAAGAAGCTAAAATTTTTGATAATAATACGATTTTCAATGATAATTTTTTTAAAGAAATAGAAGAATTAAAAAAATATCTTATTAATTTATTTATTATAAATATAAATAAACAAAAAGGGATACAAATAAATAGAGAATTAGCAATTCAAAAAATAAATATTATTTTTGATATTCTTAAAAAGAATTTAATTAATTATTTTCAAAAAAATGAAATTTATTTTATTCCTAAACATCTAGAAACTATTATACTAAAAAAAGTAATATATATTATGAAAAATAAGTATTTGACAAATATAAAATATAAAGATCATACTATTATGTATTTATACAAAGTTGACAAATATATAACAAAAAAAATAGAAGGATAAAAAATGTATAAAGAAATTTTGCACTTTACAATTACAGGAAAATTTAATGCAAGTTCAACCACATATTTAACAGGAATAGTTCAACCACAGACTATAACAGGATTTTTAACTGCTTTTTTTAATCAAGATAAAATAAACTACGGAAAAGAATTTAACACAGAAGATTATTTTAAACAACCCTTTATCTATTTTACAGGAAATGAAAAATTTTTTCCCTCATATAATCGTCAAAGTGTTGAAAGAATGAATAATGCTGGAAAAAAACAAGGTATATATGAACAACCCAAAATTTATCAAAAAATTGATTTAATTATATTTATTACCGATGATTTTAAAAATAAATATAAAAAAATATTTAAAAAAATTCAAAATGAAGATTATATGGAAGACAATATACGTTTTGCCGGAACAAATATAAATATTCTTTCTTGTTTTAATATTAAAAATATAAATTTAGAACAAACAAATAAAACAAAATTTGAATTTTTGATAGATTATATTTATAAAAATATAACAAAAAGTAGAATAATGTTCAAAAGTAAATTTTTAAAAAATTTAAATGAAGAAAAATATTTTTTTAAAGTTTTGAATGAAGAAATAGAAGAAATTAAAAATATTAATGCTTATACTTTGCCAATTATAAATGGAATTAAAATAATGAAAAATTTTCAAATAAAAGATTTTAGTTTGGCAGATAATATACTAGATATAGTACATTTTAAACAAGTTAATAAAATACCATTAAAACATGAAAATATAATTAGTTATGAAAACATTTTTCCTGTTTTAGAATACAAAATTATAGAAAATAATAATACAGAAGTTATATTTTATGAATTTAAAAAAATTAAGGATATATTATAATTTTTTGTTTCAAAAAGAAACAACTAAAATATACTTTGTTTCAAAAAGGAACATTATATTAATAATATTATTTTTCTTTGATTTGTTGGTAATTTTATTATTTTTTTGAATTTATTTTACTTTTTGATATAATTATTTTTGTAAATAAAAAAGATGTACCATTATATCGAAGATTATTGAAAAAATTTTGTTAGATTAATTAGACCAAAAGTCTATTACTCATTGTATAGATGATTTATTAAATCTTGCTTTTGTAATTTTATATCTTTTAAATATTACTCATTGTATAGATGATTTATTAATGTATTTAATTCATCCATCTTAAATTCTTTTTATTACTCATTGTATAGATGATTTATTAAAAAATATTTTGATATAATTATTTCAAGGGATTTATTACTCATTGTATAGATGATTTATTAACTTTATTTTTGTATTAAGTTTTTTAATTTGCTTATTACTCATTGTATAGATGATTTATTAATTTTGTCCAAACATATAATAAAAATGCTTTAAATTACTCATTGTATAGATGATTTATTAATTTATTTGTTGTTTTTTTATAATAAATATATAATTACTCATTGTATAGATGATTTATTAATGATTAATATGTAAATCATCTTTTAAATGTAAAATTACTCATTGTATAGATGATTTATTAATGCACCAAAACCATCTCCGACTTTAAATATATCATTACTCATTGTATAGATGATTTATTAATCTGTTCCTTTCAATATAATAGTATTCATTGTTATTACTCATTGTATAGATGATTTATTAATGTTTTTGCTTTTAATTCTTTTAATTTATCTGATTACTCATTGTATAGATGATTTATTAAATAATGTTTAATTATTTTTTGTGTTGTTTCAAATTACTCATTGTATAGATGATTTATTAAAATTTATTTTTTAAATCTTTCCTTTTTAACTCATTACTCATTGTATAGATGATTTATTAAAATACATTTGACAATAATGATAACGGAACAACATTACTCATTGTATAGATGATTTATTAATTATATCCAAAGGATATAAGTATCATTACTAAATTACTCATTGTATAGATGATTTATTAATTGTGTGTGCTTTATTTAATTCATAATTATTTATTACTCATTGTATAGATGATTTATTAAAATAATTAAACATTATGGAAATGAAAAAGTAAATTACTCATTGTATAGATGATTTATTAAGCATAAAATTTACTTTTTTAGCTATCTGATTTATTACTCATTGTATAGATGATTTATTAAATAATGCTTAATTATTTTTTGTGTTGTTTCAAATTACTCATTGTATAGATGATTTATTAATATTCCTAAATTTATAATGCTATCAATAAAAAATTACTCATTGTATAGATGATTTATTAATTTTTAATTCTTTTTTTTCATTCATTTTAAAAATTACTCATTGTATAGATGATTTATTAAATGGTATTACGAGGATGTGCTTTTTTACTTTTATTACTCATTGTATAGATGATTTATTAACTTTCTGTCTTGTTTTTATATCTATTTCCTTATATTACTCATTGTATAGATGATTTATTAAGCTCCGACGTGGATTCTTGAAACAACGAAAGGTATTACTCATTGTATAGATGATTTATTAAATGTGGGTTTTATTTTAAAAAACGCAGTGCCATATTACTCATTGTATAGATGATTTATTAACTTTTTCCAAAATTTCAATATATGTATTTAGCATTACTCATTGTATAGATGATTTATTAATGAAAATAGAAAAGAAAACAGAAAGCGGAATTAATTACTCATTGTATAGATGATTTATTAACTCGTCCCTATGGATTGAATATTGTATTATTTATTACTCATTGTATAGATGATTTATTAATTTTATATTCTGCTTTAATTCGCTAATTTCGCATTACTCATTGTATAGATGATTTATTAATAACTTTTTAAAATCAACTTCGTCAAATATAAATTACTCATTGTATAGATGATTTATTAATTTAATGTATTATATCAAAAAATCTATAAAAAATTACTCATTGTATAGATGATTTATTAATTGTCCTTGTTGTATATCGTTTTTTCCGAAAAATTACTCATTGTATAGATGATTTATTAATGAAGATAAAAATTTTCATTATTATTTTTATTATTACTCATTGTATAGATGATTGATCAAAACTTTACTTTTAGAAATAATTATTGTATAATATTAGTTAATATTTATAGTGGAGAAAAGCATGAAAACTATCAAACAATTAGACATCATACCACACTCACAACGTGGGCATTTTTTTATATTAGAACATGCTAGAATTGAAAAAAATGATGATATTATAGTTTATAAGCAAATAAAAAACGGAATAAATTTAGTTTATAATATTCCATATATTAATACCAATATGCTTTTATTAGGTAAAGGCTGTTCTATAACAACAGAAGCATTATTATTTATGTCAGCACAAGGTATATTGATAGGAATTACAGGTGGAAAAGGATTACCATTATACAATGAAATTTATAATATAAGTTTTATTAATCCAGCAAATGAATATAGACCAGTTAAATATAATCAAATTTTTGCTAATATTTTTTTTAATGAAAATAAAAGATTAAAAGTTGCTAAAAAGTTTTTTATGAAAAGAATAGACAATGCATTGTTATACTATCATAAATTAATAGATGAAAAAATAATAAATTTTACACATAATGACTATTTAATAGTAAAACAATTATTTGAAGAATACAAAAATAAATTGGATAATGTAAAAAATAATAATGAAATACTTTTAGTTGAAGCTAATTATACAAAAGAAATATATAAAACATTTGCTACATTGTATAATGTCAAGTTTTCAAGGGACCATCATAGTAATGACGATATCAATCAAAATTTAACACATTTAAATTATATATGTTACGGTATCGGCAATATTGTTTTGTATACATTAGGAATTTCCCATTCATTTTCTGTTTTTCATGGAAAAACAAGACGCGGCGCTTTGACATTTGATATAGCAGATATTATAAAAGACGCTTTTAGTATTCCATTTGCATTTTATGGATATAGTGAAAATTTAAATGATACAGAAATTAAATATAAACTAATTGAATATTTATATAGATATAATATAATAAAAGATACAATACAATTTATAAAAAATATAACCGAGGAATTCAAATGATACAAGTAATATTTAAAAGTTTATGTATTAATGAAGCATATAAAAGAACAAAAAAAATATTGGATAAATTTGCAGTTAGAACTGCAGATAAAACTTGGGAAACTTTTACTACTTATAAATATTTGGATCTTCTTATTAAAAAATTAAAAAAAGAAGCTAGTAAAAATACTTCTATAAATATTTTTATTTATCATAAAAAAGGTCCTAAATTATATACAATAATTGGTAAAAAATTGTTAAATGATAATTATGGCATTCCTATTTCATATAGTCAAATAAATAAAAATTATATATTTAAAGAAAATGAACAAACTTATAAAAATATTAAAAATTTATTAGAATTTACAACTAAATTACATGATATAGGTAAAAATAATAATGTATTTCAAAATAAATTAAGAAAAAATATAAAACAAAGAGATACTATAAGACATGATTTTTTGTCAGTTTTTTATTTATATCAAATATTAATAAAAGAAAAAAGTTTAATTACTTTTTATAAAGATAATAAAAATATTAAATTAGAAGAAATAAATCAATTTTTAAATTTTTATTTTGATACTTTAGAAAATATTATATATAATTCAAACTTTATAACTGAATTAAATTTTATAAATGAAAATAAGAAAAAAATTATATTTTTTTTAATTATTAATATAATTCTTTATCATCATAAATTTTTTGATAAATTATATAATAATTATATTGACTTAAATATTAATGAAAAAAAAGAAATATTAAAAGAATTTATATATTTATTTTTCAACAAAGAAAATATTACAGACATTAATATTAATATTAATTACAATTATGATGAAGAAAAAACAATATATGATATACAAGTAAATTTAAAAAAATCAAAAAAAATAAAACTTTTAAAAGAATTTGGCGAAATATTAGAAACAAATATTTTTTATAACATCCACCAAGAATTTACAAATTTAATAAATGATATACAAATTAATTTTAATACATTTAATATTTATTTTTATTTAGTAAGAAGTTTTTTAATGTTTATAGATCATAATATTAGTCAATTGAAATTAATAAAAGATATTAAACAAGAAGATTTAAAAAATTCTAACTGGTTATTAGCTAATTTAAAACAATTATTAGGTGACCATTTATTAAAAGAAAAAGAAGCAGTAAATGAATTTTTAGAATTAATGCAAAATAAACTTAATACATTACAAATCCAAGAAAAAAATACAACTTGTTCACATAAATTTGAATGGCAAACAAAAGCTATAAATAAGATTAACAATCTGAAAAAAGGTAACAAAATAAAATTTAATGGTTCCTTTATTGTATTAAATGCAGAAACTGGAACTGGAAAAACTATTATGACAATTAAGCTTTTAAAAGAATTAACAAATAATAATATAAGAGCTAATTATCTGTATAATCTAAGATTATTAAGTAAACAAACTTTTGAAAGTATAAAAAATTATGGAAATATTTCTGATAAAAATATTGCTTTAATAATTGGTGAAAAGGAAATAAAAAATGATGAAAAAGATTATGATCAAGAAAATATAATAGAAAATATTATTTCATATAAGGAAAATTATAAATATATTGAACAAGAATTAAGAACTAAAAAGTTAATGGATTTAATAAAAACACCTTTAGTTGTTGCAACAATAGATTATTTTACTAATATTCATAAAATAAATAAAACAAAATATCTTATTAGTCTATTTAGATTAATGCAAAGTGATATAGTTATAGATGAAATTGACCAATTTATTGATAAAAAGCAGTTAATGATATTACAACACTTAATATATATAAACGGATTTTTCAAAAGAAATGTAATAATTTCAAGTGCTACAATACATATGGATTTAGTACAATTATTTTACAATGTTTATAAAAAAGGCTATGAAGACAGTAATTTATTTTATAATAAAGAAGATAATTTTATATTTGGAATAGTTAATAATTTTAAACAAGACATTATTTTAAATAGTTTAAATACTGAAAAAATTATTAAAAACAATTTTGAATACAAAATAAATATACTTAAAGAAAAAAAACACAATTTAAAAAAAACAAAATATATTGAACAAAAAGATATTATTAATACTATTTTCAATTTACATAAAAAAAATCATTTTCAATTAAATAAAAAAAATGTATCTTTTGGATTTGTAAAATTTTTTAGTATAGATGATTTATTAACTTTTTTCATTAATAATGTTAAAAACATTAAAAAAGAAGGATATAAAATAAAATTTCAGTTATTACATTCACAATTAGGTTTAGAATATAGAAATATTATTGAAAATAAATTAAATGAATATTTATATCGTGGAAATAATAAATATAAAAATTTTTTTGAAGAAGATTTAAAAAACATAAAAGAAAAAAATATTATTTATGTTTTATTTACAACACCTATTATAGAAGTTGGTAAAGATTGGGATTTTGATTGGGGAATAACACAATATCAAAATATTATTAGTACAATTCAAACTGCAGGAAGAATTTATCGACATCGAATTATCAAAACAGAAAAAGAATGTTTAGCAATATTTTTAAATAATAATCAAAATACAAAGGATTATAAATACATAAAAAATGAAAATTTATTAAACAATATATCATTAAATTCTAAATCAATTATTGATAAAAAACTTCTATATTGGAATATTGAAGAATATAGTGAAATATTAAAAAATACAAGACTTATAAAAATAGGTATGGAAATTGATACAAAATTAAATTTTAGAGAAAAAAATAAAAATATTGATTTTGTTTTAAATAACCAAAATGGTAAAATTATTAATAGTATAGATTATACATTAGAAGATTTTAAATTTAATAAAATCAACATAAACACAAAATTAGATTTTATAATAAATAATAATTTAGAAAAAGATAAATATGTTATAAATAAATATAAAAAATTGGATAAACAAAATTTTCATTCAAATTTAGGTATTTTTACAATAAAATAATACAATTTTCTTTTAATTCCTTGATAATTTAATTATTTTTTGCTATAATTATTTTAATTGAACTTTATAGTGTCAAAAAAATAAATAGAGAAATAGGAGAAAATAATGTCATTATCTGAATTAGTAGAAAGTAAAATTAAGAAAAATGAAAAGTATTTTTCTGAAGAATTGTCTTACAAATTAGAAAATGAATCTTTACCAATTTTAATGCAAGATTTACCAGGACTTGCACTTTTAAGTAAAATAGCTTTAGAAAGCGTTCCTTCAATTCCCAAAATAAAATCAAATGAAGATGTTTATCTAACTATATTAGCTATAATTTTTAAATACTCTTTACAAGATTTAAGAGAAATAGATTCAGGATTTCTCTTAGAACACGAAAAATTCTTTAAAAAATTAGAAAATACATTTATATTTTTCTTAGATTTTCATATGGAAGCGACTAAATACCAAAGAGGAAAACTTAAACATTCAATATTTACTGATTTTATAAAAGTTATTCAAAAGTATATAAATCCAAATTATACTTTAAAAGATTTTTTTAATTCTATATCTTACGCACATAATGATATTTGTTTAACATATCAAGAATATGATAAATTAAAAACTTATATAAAATTTCTTGAGAATGATAAAAGAAAAAAATAATGAAGTATTTTGTATAATTTATTAAAAAATTTCTTTTATAATAAAAAAATTCCATATTTTTTTATCAATTCCTTGCAAAAAATATTCCGACTAAATTAGCAAAAAATAAACCTTTGCAAAAAAGAAGCACTCGCTATAATGGTAAAACATTTAGCAAGTGAGATTCACTAAAAATTTAATATCACTTTTTTTAAAGGTATTTTAAAATTAAAAGAAAAAAAGCGGTAATATTAGTAAAATTAATTAGCGATATAATTAAAAATTTAGAAAATTAAATCTCTTTATTATATATAATTATAGATATGTGCATAATATATATACATTACACACTTAATTAATTATTACATGTATGATTTATAGAAAAATTATTCATTGTGAAAATAATTTGTTAAAAACCATTTTCCCGATGTCAGGAAAATGGTCCTATTACTTATAATATAAATAATTTAATAATAATTTTTAATGAAAATTTTTCAATATATTAAAAACAAATTTCACACCTTTTTTTAAAAAACTTTGTTTTTTTATTTCCATTTTAAAATTCCATTTTTCTTTTAATTCTAAATTAAAATCTTTACTCATTTTATTGAATGTTTTTAAATCAATAAGATATTTTTGTATTTCAGTATAAGTATATTTTTTTCTTTTATATTTTTTATTTTCACATACAAATAAATAAGCATCTTTTGTTTCTGGAACTAAAATTAATTTGTAAAAATATTTAGGCATTATAACTTTATTTTTAACATAACTTTTAAATCCAAAACTTCCTGTATAAATATAAGTTTTATTATATTTCATTGTTAAATATCTTGTAAAACCTTCAATATCTTTCCAAAGATATCTATTAAATGAAGATACTTGTGCCGTAATATTTGACATTAAAAAAGTTTGTTTTTGATATTTCTTATTCCATGACCAATCATAATTTGGTGCATTATGTCCATGATCTACACCAAATTTTTTCCCCATATCTTTCGGATAAGCACGACATTGTTTAGGAAGATTATAATCAGGTCTAAAAGGTATTCCTTTACGACTATAATGTTTTTTTAACATCATCCATTTTTCTAATGTTTCAACAATAAAATCAGGTTTCTTTTCATTACAGTCATAATAATCTATGAAAGCATATTTTAATTTAATTATTTTATGATTGTCTTTTGGAATATATTGAACATAAGGATTAGTTGATTGATATGCAAAACTAAATGTAAAAGATAATATTGATATTAACAATATTTTACTTAATAAATTCTTAAAATTCATTAAAAACCTTTGTATTTTTTATTAATTATATCAAAAATAAAGAAAAAAGTAAAGTTAATAATTTAATATTTGTTCTTTTTTTACTTTGTTTATAATTGTAATATTAATAATATTTATGGTTGTTAAGATATGTTAAAAAATTTAAAATAAATTTTGAAAAAATATCGATTTTATGGTATAATATTATTAATAAAAGAACAAAATAAAAAGGAGTAAACATGAAATTAACAAAAAAACCAGTATGGGCAATAAGTGCAAAGGAATATGAAAATTTTGGTTCTAAAATTATAAAAGCTGAAGAAACAAAAGAATTAAATGAAATAGAAAACGAAGTTGTAAATTTAGAAAGAAAAATAAAAGAATTAGAAGAAGAGTTATATTTATTAAAAAATAAAATAGCACAAAAGGCTATAAGAAAAAAAGCAGAACAGGTAAAAATTTATGAAAATCCAACAGAAGATTTGACAAATAGCGAAATACAAGAAATTTTGAATAATCATATTTGTAAAATTGCTTATATTAAAAAAAATGGTAAAATAAGATATTTTAATGAATTTACTTTTAAAGAAAATTATAGAAATAAAAGTAATAAAAGTAATTTTAATTATGAAAAAGAAGTTCAAAGATTTGTATTTGGTATTGAACTTGAAGAAGGACAATTTAAAAGATTAATTCCTAATAATATTTTAAAAATTGAGATTTTAAAATAATCGTTTTCCTGATGTCGGGAACTCGATTTATTTATCATATTAGTAATCGCAAAAACTGTAAATAAAGGGTATAAATATTTTAATTTAATTCAATACTTTCTTTTTTTTCAGTTTGATTATATTGCATTAAAATTTTTTGATTTTCATTCAAATCATAAAAATAATCTTCCACATATTTATTTATTAATTCTTTTTTAGTTTTTACATCTAAATTTTTAAATATATTATTTGCATAATTTTCGACTTTTTGTTTAATTTCATTAATTACTTTATCAATAATTAAAAAATTATCTTTATAATTTTTTATGTTTAAAAGTTTTTTATATTCTTCTGTAGATAGTTCTAATGGAATATAAAACATTTTTTCCAAATTTTTAATAATTCTTAATGCTTTTTTATTTAAAACACCTTGTTTGTCTTTTTTGTGTGTATTTACAACTTTATTTCGATAATTTAGTAATTCATTTTCTAACTTTTTAAAATCATACTTCTTTTTGAAATATAATATCATAATAATATTAAATATATTGTCATTTGAAACCACATTTAACAATTTATTTATTTTGTTGTCATATCCACTAATTAATGTTTTATTATTTTTTGGTGGTGTTATATAAAATAGTTCTTCTATATAATATTTTTTTACTTTATTTTCATTATTTTCATTTGCTTTTTTAAGAAGTATTTCATTGTTTCGCATTAAGAAAGGTATAAACATTTCTATCGGATTAATATAAAATTTATCTTGGATATTTTTAACATTTTGTATTAAAAAATCCAATTTTATTAAATAATTAAAAAATTCTTTTTTATTTTTTTCTTTAGAATTTGCTGACACTATTTTTATAATCTTTTCATCATCAATAAGTTTTAATAATCTTTTAGTTGTTTTTTTTATATTTTTATGGTTATCAAAATTAATTTTTCCATAAGATAAATAATATTCCTGTTCTTCTTTATCTAAACTTATTGTATATGGTCTTTGTTTATTTTTATAATTTACTTTTAAAACTGGAATAATATCATTTTTCACATTATACCTTTTTATTTCTATTATAAAAAAATATATAATTATTTTTTTAATTTAAGAAAAAATAAAGTTTAATTTATTATAATATTATTAATAATAAACATAAAGGAAAATTATGAATGTTTTAAAAAAATTAACAAGTTTAAAGAAAAGAGAAGCATTAACTTATTTTAGCGAATATAAAAAATATGAAGAATTTGAAGAATTATTAAAAAATTTAATAAAAGAAAATTTAGATATAAAAAACAAAGAAAAAGTAAATAATAAGCTTCTAAAAATTATTTATTGGACTATTGAAAAAGGATATGAAATAAGTAATACTACTAAAAATTTATTAAGAACATTAAATCCAAAAATTAATAAAGAACTTTTAGATTTATTTTATGAAAAAAATATTGAGAACTATAATTATAATAATCATAATAAATATGAAACTTTTTTTGAATTTTATTTAAAAACAGGAAGTAAAAACAATATAAATCCAGAAGAAGAAAATTTTGAAAAAATTTTACCAGAACAAGAAGATTATATAAAAATGTTAAAATTAGGACAAAATTTTATTTATACAGCAGAAAAAACAAATAGAAAAAAAATTATAAACATAGCATATTTAAATCGAAGTTCAAATATGTTAAAAAAATTAATACTTTTTAAATATCCAAAAGAATTAAAAACAGGAAGCTTAAATATTTTAATCGTTCATTTTGAAAATTTATTAAAAAATTTTAATTTATATGAACGTCAAAATAATGTTATGAATATAAATCATCTATCAGAAGAATTATTTTTTTCAGAAAATATAAAATATTTACCTTATCACATAGAAGACAGTGAAAGTAAGGATTTTAAATCCAAATTAACTTTTTATATTAATAATCTTCATAAATTATCTTTACAATTACAAAAAAGCTTATTAAAAGAATTATATTTAACTGCAGATGTAAAAAAAGTTATTGATAAAGAATTTCCTGAATTAATTAATATATTAAAAAATGAAATTCTTATAGAAAAAGCAAAAGAACCTAACAAAGGATTTTTACCTGAAGAAATATATTTTGAAAAAAAATATTTAAAATCAAAAACTGATACTAAATATTCAGAAGAAATACCCAAATCCTATCTATCAAAATATAATTTTTCTTTGAATAATATAGAACCTAAATTTTTTGAGCAAAATATTTTAATTAATGGTACAAAACCTAATACTAAAATAATTGAAAGTATTATAACCCAATTAATAACAATTGAAAAATCTATACATAATCAAACTATATTTAATTTAGATAAAAATATTCAGAAAAAAATATGGGAAAATACTTATAATTATATAAAATATTATTTAGAAAAAATTATAATCCCACAAATACAACAAAATTAAAATAAAGGAAAAGTTATGAAAAAAAATACAAGTAAATTTATAGAAAAAATGAAAAATATAAACGATGAAAAACAATTACAAAGTGTAAATTTTGACAAAGTTACGGAAGTTATCGAATATTTGGATAAAGAATTAGGAAATTATGTTTCATTAGATCCTAAAATAAATTCTTTATATACTTCTAATGGAAGTAAAAGATATAATTATATTAATGGTGAAATAATCGTTTCACCTAATAATCAAAAAAGGTTTGAATTAATAATAAAAGATACACCTAACAGCAGAATGTTAAAAGCAGGAAAAATAAAATTTCGGGATGATATAACAGATAGATGGAATAAAAAAGACAAATATTTATCTGTGGAAAATTTTACAAAAATAATGAAACAATTTATAGAAATTAAAGAAAAAGAAATTAAAGAAAAAGAAACGCAACAAAAAGTTTTACAAAGATTAAAAAAAGAATTAAAAGATTTTGGAAAAATTAAATATGATATATATGAAAAAACAAGTAATATAGAAATGTATTTGAATATAGGAGAATTAATTACAAAAAAAATGGAAATAAAACAAGGTAAATTAACTGAAGAACAAATAAAAGCTATAAAAAATTTAGGTATGAATATAAACGATAAAGATATTGAAATTAAATATTTAAATAATGGTGATGTATCAGTAAAATATAAATGGTCGGACTTTAATGAAATTATTAAACCAGATGGAACTAAAAATGAAGAATTACAAGATTTATATCATAAAGATATTAGATTTATAATTGGAATCTTACCTGAAAATATCGGTAAAAGTTTTATGTCTTTTAAAGAATTAGATAAAAAAGAGATTATACCTATTAAAAAAGATTTAGAATATATACAAAGAAAAATTAAAACTATTTTAGAAAAAACAACTGGCACAAAAATGACAACTGCAGATTACTTAAAAAATAATAAAAAAATAGAAATAATTAATAGAATTACACAACAAGAAGAAAAATATTTAATAAATACTTATAACATTCCTATTAATGAAATAAAACAAACTATAAATTTGATATTAGATAAAATAGCACCAGAATTAAAAACAGAAAACAAAATCACAGAAAAAATGAATATAGAATTAAATTAATAAAAAAAGGCAAAATTATGAATGAAAATATAATTATAAATACAGGAAATAAAAAGAAACAAAAAGAAATACAAGAATTAATAGACAAAGAAGTTAAATTTACTTCTTTCGATTTACCAGAAATTAAATCACAAAATCCATTAGAAATTGTAATATATAAAACAAAACTTTTAAAAGATATTTTACAAACAAAAGATATTTTAATTACAGAAGATGTTACTTTTGAAATTAATGGTATATTTGAACCAGAAATTAAATGGAAAATAAATGAATTAAAACAAAATGATAAAATAAAAATGATTCTAAGTATTGGTATGTATAATCCTAAAAATAATACTTTTGAAGCATTTAAAAAAGTAATAACAGGTAAAATTGATCTTAATCAACCTAATAATTTTAATTTTGGATTTGATAATATTTTTATAGTAAAAAATAAACAATTTGGTGAATATAAAAAACAAAATAATCCAAGAAAACTATATAAGGAATTGTTATCTAAAAAACCAGACTATAAAATAGAAGCGGATAAAATAAATAAATGGTTTTATGACTGGCAAGAACCTAATAAACAAAATTTAATAGTAACTAATGAAAAAAATAAAAGAATTCTTTTTACTATTGATAAAAATAAGCAAAAAACAGTAAAAGCTATGGATATACATACAGGTTTATATGATATTGAAATGGATATTAATAATATTAGTGAAGGTAAAATACTTCAAATTCCTGAAATGCAAGAAGGTGGTGGAAAGGTTTTAGAAGTTGTTGATATTTCAAATAGAATACAAACAAAACCAAAGTATATAAATAAAACGAAATATAGTAATTATCATTTATTTAGTGATGTAAGAATTCAAGAAAATCATACAAGTTATTTACCACTTGAAGTTATACATATATTAAAACAAATTGATAATCCAAAAAATGCAAAAGAAATTACAAATAAAGATATTCAAAAATATTCTAAAAATTTATTAGTAAATTTTAAAACCAAAGAATTTATTAATTTAACTTTATTAATAAAAAATTTAAATTTAAATAATAAAACATTTATTCCATTAGAAATTCTTTTTATGAAAAAAAGTAAAGATGATAAAAAAAGATTAATAGAAATAGCAAAAATTTTTTATAAATATTTAGAAGAAAAAGAATCTGAACTTATAAAAAATAATAATGAAAAAAATATATTTTTCAATATAATGTTTATATTAGAACATAAATATTTAGGAAAATTTGATATTAAAAATGTAAAAATATTACCTTATAAAGAAGCTAGTAAATTAATAAAACAAGGTTATAAAGATATTACGAATGATATAAAAATAGAAACAATATTATATAATAAAATACAAGAAAATAATGAATTAAATATGAATTAAAGGATTTTTCTTTTTTTTCTTAATTTTTGATAAGGTTTTAATTTATTATTTTTTTCTGATATATTTGTAATATTATCATTATTATTTTTATTTATATTATCTTTATCATTTTCTCCTATTGTATTTCTATGAATTAAAAATAATTGATATTCTTCTGATATAAAATTTTGTATATTTTCTTTCTCAATAGTATTTAATTTATTATCACTTGATTTATTTAATATATAAGAATTTAATTTAACAATAGTTAATTCTCTTATAGATAAATAATCTTTATATATTTCCTTTTTTGTTTTCTTACTTGAAAGCAAGTTAAACAACATTTCTATATAATCTTTTAATATATTTGAATACAATGTATTACTATGATAAATTTTTTCATTATCTTTTACAGGAAACAAAAATTTATGACCAAAATTTTTAATATATTGAATTATATATTTGTTTGAACTATTATTAAAAAACAGATTTTTAATTTCTTTTCTTAAATTATCATGAATTAAATTTGGTGTTTTTTCTTTTATATAAAGTTCTAAAAATAAATATGTATATAAAATTAAATTTTCATCAATATTTGTTTTAGAATATTTTAAATAATAATATCCTATTTCATTTAATGTTTCAAAAATATCTGTTGCAAAGAAGAAATTAAAATCATTATTAACATAATTTGCTATTATTGAAGATAAAATTTCTGCACTTCTTTGTGCATTAAAATTACAAGCAATACATTTTCTTTCAATTTCTGGTTTTTTTATATTTAAATATTTTCTAAATATTCTATAAATATCTATATTTTTCATATATTTCCTTATATTTTCTTAAATAACATTTTGTAAAACGAATAAATAATTTTCATTGCTATAAGGTATAATTTCATATTCTCTTCCTTTACCAACTCTTTCAAGCCAATTTCTTGCATTAATAGTACTTAAAATTTCTAATATTTTGCTACTTTCAGGGATATTATCCATGTTATTTTTAACCTCTTGAATTGCTTCATTGATAAGATTATCATAAAAATAAACATGAATAACTTTCGTATCTTTAAATTGAACAATTTTAATATTTTTAAAAATAAAAATATTACAAATTTCATTATCATATACCTCTTTAAGGTTTTCAATATCCAGATATGTTCTTTGTATACCAACTACATGTTCATCAATACTTACTGATATTAGTCTTGGAAGCTCCATTTTTTCCTTTTTTTTATAAGTATATCAAAAAAATTTTTTTATGTCAATATTGACAATATCTTAAAAATATAGTATAATATATTTAATAAAAAAATTAAAAGGGGAATAATTATGGTATTCGAAACCAATTATAAATTAGAAGAATTAGCACAAAAATATAAAAGTATCGCTGCCAAAGAACCTTATAAAGCAGTTAGTAAAAAATATACATTTGTTCCGACAATGAAAATATTAAGAACCTTTGATAAAGAAGGATGGAAACCTGTAGAAGTTCAAGAAACAAAACCAAGAATTAAAGCTAAAGCTGGTTATCAAAAACATTTGATCAGATTAAGACATATTTCAATGTTTAGAAAAAATTTTCAACAAGAAATACCTGAAATTGTTATTGTAAATTCTCATGATAAAAGTTCGGCATTTCAAATAAAATTAGGTATTTTTAGATTAGTATGTTCAAATGGTCTGATTATTGGAAAATATTTAAAAAATTATAGAATAATTCATATAAATTACAATGAACAAATTGTAGAACAGGCAATTAATGAAATAACAACTGTTATTCCTAATATCATTGAACTAATTAATGAAATGAAACAAAAACAACTAACAGAAAAAGAACAATTTGAATTAGCTTATCAAGCAATGCAATTAAGATGGAATCCAAATATTTATCATGTTCCAGTTGAAAATCTTTTACAAATCCGAAGAACTGAAGACGAAAAAAATGATTTATGGATAACTTACAATAGGATTCAAGAAAATATAATAAAAGGTGGTATTAAAGTTATAAACAAAACGACAAAAAAAGAAAGACTTGCAAGAGCTATTACAAGTATTGATACGCAAGTAAAAGTAAATGAAAAACTTTTTAATCTAGCAGAACAATTCATAGATTAATTCTTTGTTTTCTTTTTTTTCATGATAGGAATTTTTTAATATTAAAATAAACTTAAAATATTTTATCAATAATATTGTTAATATCAAATATTAAAAAAGAATAATATGACAAAAAGAGAACTAAAACCTAAAATTTTACATTAAAAAAAATTAGATAAATATGCACACGAAAATTTGTATAAAGTATTTTGTCGTTTTTTTATTACAAGAAAAAGTTGAATTATTTTCCTTGAATAAAAAAACAGGTGTTAGATTTACAACAAATAAAGGTAATGAATATACATTATATAATCCTTATGGACGAAACAAAAATTTTGGATTAGATATTATCGAAAAATATACAAATAAAGTATATTACAGACAATGGAAATTAACAATTTTTGATAATTTAAATTTAAAAAAACTTTAAAAAAAAGAAAATAGACAATTTTATAGAAAATATTACAGAAGTGTAATAGAAAGAGAAACCGAAAATATATTAGATGCCTTAATTCATAAATGTTCAAATTTTTCAAATCCTATTATAAATGATGAAAATGAAAATATTACAAAAATATAACATATTAAATTTTCAAAGGATATCAACGAAATATTTCAAGTATTTGTAGAGCCAGAAAAATTTAAAGAATATATTAAAAATAATGATATAAAATTAGAAAAAATATACAGAATATTGGATGATTTAAATATTTACTTTTGATATTCTTATATTTTCTAATTTTTCACCTTTTTAATTATTTAATATTGAAAATAAACGATAAATATGGTATAATTAATAATAAATAAAAATTAAGGATATAATAAAAATGAATTTTATGAAAAGACTAAAACAGCAAATAAAATCTAATAATGTGTATATAAAGGAATTAGAAAATTTAAAAGATATTGATAATAATAATTTTAAATATATTTTGAATTTATTAAGAAAAATAAAAATACTTTTGAAACAAAATAAAAATTTACTGAAAGAATGTTATATTTCAGATTTAGAAGCAAATAATATAAAAAAAATATTTATTGAAAAATATAGGGATAAATATTGGATTGTCGATGAATATAGACTAAATAAAATGCGTTATGATCTATATGCTTTAGATAGATATTCTTCCAAAGTAATAGGATTTGAAATTAAAGTAAATAAATATGATCTTTTAAATGATAATAAGTTTGAGAATTATTTAAATAATGCAAATGTTTTGTATTTTGTTATTCCAGAATTCTTAAAAGATATAGCAATTACAAAAATAAATAATTCTAAATTAAAAAAACATATAGGTATTATAACAATTAATAAAACTTTTGAAATTAAATATATAAAAAAACCGATCAGTAATAAAAAAGAATTCAATATAGAACAAATAGAAAAAAATATAAAAGAAAAAGCATATTTTCGTTATGTTTATAATATATTTAAATAAATTAAAATATTAAAATCTTTTCTACACAAAAATTTTCAAATTTTTTATTTTTTTTTAATTTTTATGTTATACTTTTTCTAAAAATTAAACTAGAAGGAAATATAATGAATAACAGTGGTGAAGGCACAACAGAAGCATTAAATCAAATAAAATATAATAATTTAAACAATATTTTAAACGCATTTATAAAAAATCCAAGTCTGACTTATATTTATACTGGTGGTATAGTTTCTTTTGATTATTTCCTTTATTTAATTCAAGAAAATGAAATATTAGAAAAAGAATTTAAAAATAGAATTTTTATAAAAAATATTATTTTTTCAAAAGAGTATAAATTAGGAGATAATTATCCAGAAGAAGTAAAAAAATATTTAATTTTATTATTTAAAGAATATATACATTTTCAATTAAAAAATTATTTTCTTTTTAAAATAGAATTAACATATAAACCTTCATATATAGAAAAAGATTATAATATAGATCTACAAACAAATAAACCTTTTCAATTAAAACTAGATATAGAATTTAAGAAATACTTAACTGAAAAGGAAGTTGAAGATTTATTTAATGATTTAATATTAAATAAAAAAGTTTTAAGTTATATTGAAAATAAATATGCAGTAAAATTTTATATCAGAACAAAAAGAAATAGTTCGTTTACTAAAAACAAAATTATTAAATTAGAAAAATATGATATTCTTTATGAAGTACAAAGACTTTTAAATACTTACAATAAGCCAATAGATATACCTTTTATACTTTACATGATACTTGAATATTATAAAAACCAAGATAATAAGACAATTCAGAATAAGAATATTAAAAATGAACAAAATTTTGAAAATTTGATTAAACTTTTGAATAAAGTATTAGAACAAAAATCGGAAAACTTAGAATTTGCCAAAACTGATTTAATACAAGAAGAATTATTTGAAAAACTAAATAATAATCTTCAACAATTAAGTGAAAATATTATTTCTATAATAGAAAAAAATAAAAATATTACCACAGAAAATACAGAAAAAATTCAAAAAATAAATTTTGAATTATCTAAACTTATAAATAAAATAGAAACATTAGAAAAAAATGGTAATAAATTGACAAATATTATTAATAAATTAGAAAAAATTATTGAATAAGGATAAATTTGCGAATATCTTTTTTTCGATTAATTGATATATATAAAGGGATATTTAATGTCAAAATATAAAATAAATTGTTATATAAAAGAAATTCCAGAATGGTTAAAAAAAATAAAAATACCAAAAGATGAAGGATATATTGATATAAAGAATGACTTTGGTAAATGGAATTTAATGCTTCAATGTAACACACACAGAATTAATTTAAAAGAATTAAAAAAATTGTTAATAAAAAACAGTAAACACTATTTTTGGCTGGATGATGGAACTTATTATTATAAAAAAATAAAAATAGAAAAAATTTAATTTTTAATTTTAAAACTTTCTATTTTTTTTAAATCTGATTTTAAAATACAAATAGTAATGTCATTTTTACAGTTTTTGCAAAATGCTGGACAAAAAAAAGCATTGTTTTTATCACAACTCTCTGTAGAACAACCCAAACATTGAACAAAAAAATCATCTAATTCTGGTAATATATCAAATATTTCTTCTTTAAAATTTTTTAAAAATATTTTTTTTCTATCAGATATTTTTCGATTTATATTAACAGTTTTTAACATATTAATTCCTTAATTCAGATTGCATAATTTCATAAGTTTCAAATTCGCTTATATTTAAGAAATTATCTCTAATTTCCTTATTTGGTGCTAATCTATCTCTTATTGAATTTAATTCATTTATAGCTTTTTCAATAGTAGTATATGAACATAAAATTGTTACTTCTGAAATTTCGGTTTCGTCTTCTGGACTATAGTCATATTCCATTCTTACGATATGATAAAGTGTCATATTTCCTCCTTTTTTTTATTTCCTTATTGATATAATACCATAATATTGATAATATTACAAGTTTTATTTAAAATTTTTTTATCAATTCCTTGCAAAAAATACACCAACTAAATGCGAAGCATTAGTTGGAGATGAATTTGCAAAACAGTTAAAATATTTGCTATAATAACGAAAAAAATTTTTAATAAAGGAAAACTTTGTATTTGAATGTTTTTATATTTTTAAAATATAAATGAAAATAAATTTCATCAAAAAATTAAAATTGTATTATAAAAAGTTGGTATAATATTACATTATCAAAATTAAATAAAACATTTTAATTCTACATAGAAATTTAGTATTCTTTGGACAATTTTTAAATTTTTTTAATTCTTTTTTTTTTCTTAAATTTTATGTTATACTTTTTTTAAAACCAAGCACAAATAATAAAAATACTATAAAAAATAAAATATAATAATTTAAATGATATCTTAACTGCATTCTATAATAATAGAATATTTAGCAAGTAAAATTCACTAATTAATGTTTTTATATTATAATTATATAATAAGAAAATATTAAAAGGAAAAAAATGTCAAAATTAAAGGAAATAATTGAAAACACAGAAAATCCAAAAATAAAAGAAAGCCTGACAAAATTGTGTTGTGAAACTAGAATAAAAGAAGAATCCATCATTTCTGAATATAATTTTAATCCAAAAGAAAACGATATAGGATTACATTGTGAAGTGAAATATTTTTGGTTCCCGGAAGCAGAAATTGTTGAATTAAATGTTATTAAATTAGATAAATTTAATGGAATAAAATATAATGATAAATTTGTATTTATTCCTTTAAATGAACTTATTAATCTAAAATGTTATAGTATTAAATTAACAAAAAAAGAAGCAAAGAAAAATAATATATTAGAATGGCAATTATTATACAATAATAATGGAAAAATAAATACAAATAAATTATTAATTTCGTTCAAAAAATTTTTAAAAGAAAATATGGAAATCAGAAAAAACATTAATAAAATAAATGAAATTGAATTAAAAAGAAAACAAAAACAATTAGAAATACTTAAAGAAAAAACAAAAAATAATTGGTTTTTAAAATTTAAAAATCGTTATAGAATTCAAGAATTAAAAGAAAGTATAAAATATAATCAAAATGAAGTAAGGAATTATATAACATTAGACTTTTTTTATTTTAAAGATAAACCTTTTAAAATGAAAGGTAATATACATTTTTTAAAAATTCCATTTTCCATAACATATAAAATATTGAAGGAATATTAATATTATTAACAATATTTTTTTTGTTTTATAAAATTAAAATATTATAATTATTAAAAACAATAAAAAAAAGGTATATTATGGAAAATATTAAAGATGTATTTGAACAAATTACAAAGCTTCTAGAAACAGAAAAAACAATTAAATCAGATATTAAAACAATTGAAAAGGAAATAAAAGAAGAATACGCAACAATAAAAGGTTATCGTAAAAAAAATGGCGATGTTGATATCGGAGCAGTTAAATCAACAGAATTAAAAAATGCTATAAAAAGATTTTTTTTAAATGATCAAAGTTTTGATATTAAAATTACTAATTATGAACAATATCTTACAGATATGAAAAATGGGGAAGAAAATTTTCCTTTACAAAAAGCTAAACAATATTTACAAAAAGAAGAAGTTCTAACAGACTTTAAAGAAGAATTTAAAGAATTTGAAGCAAATATTGAAGCAGATGAAAAACTTAATATAGATAAAGATACATTTACAATTTTGACAAAAATAGCAAAAATGCGTATGGAAGAAAAAAGCGAAAAAGAAATTGAAAAACAAGATAAAATCAAGAAAATATTAGAAATATTAAATGATTAATCAATAAAAAAAATTTATTATAATAAAAAATATAAAATAAGATAAAGGAAAAAAAATGCAAAAAGAAGAAGATGAAAAATTAAAAAAATTACAAAATAAAAGAAAAAAATGTATGATATACACAAGGGTTATGGGTTATTATAGACCCGTAGAATCATTCAATATTGGAAAAAAATCTGAACACAAAGAACGCAAATTTTTTAAATATTCTTAATATTTTTTATTCTCTTTTTTTTATAATATAATTATAATTATTTTTTAAAAAGGAAAAATATATGGATAAAAAATATAATATTCAAGATCTAAATGAAATAATTGAAAATCTAAGAAAATTAAGTGGAAATGCACAATTAAATTATTTAAAACAACTAAAAGAAAATGAACCTGAAATATTTTTTATATTAACAACTGTATTTCATAAAGCATATAACAAAAAAATGAATAAATATTATGTTAATGATAAAAAATTAAATTTAATAAAAGAAAATTTATTTTCTAATAAAAACGGAAATAGTATTGAAATATTTTTAGAAGTTTTAAATGATTTAGAAAAAGTATCTAATTTATATAACAGTAATAAAAGAATCACAGGAAATCAAGCTATTGAATATATTATAAATTCTTTAAATAAATTAGATAAAACAGGGCAAAATATTGTATTAGATATATTAGATAATGATTTAAAAGTTGGTTTAAATATAAAGACATTAAATAAAGTATTAGATGACAAATTGCCAATTACACCTTATCATGGTGGGGTTAAATTAGAAATAAGAAAACTTGATAAAGAAATAGATAAACTAAATAAAGAAGCAAATAAAATTAAAGAAAAATTAAATCAGACAACAGATATTAACGAAAAAACAAAACTTGAAGAAAAACTTTTAGAATTAAACTTAATAGTTGATGAAAAAATGGACGGGATGTATTGTGCTATAGGTAAAAATTTTTCAGAAAGTCGTCAAGGAACAAATTTGCATATAGAACATATTTTTGAAAAAGAAATTGATATATTAAATAATATCACAGGAAATAAAAATGTATTAATAGGTGAACTTTTATTAAAAAGTGTACCAAATAGAAAAATAGCTAATGGAATTATTAATTCATATACTAAAATATTAGATAAATTAGAAGAATTTGAAATAGATTATAAAAATTTTAACATTGAAAATATTAATAAAAAAATTATGGAATATAAAGACGACAAAAAATTAATAAAAAAATTAAAAGATTTAAAAAAAGATATTGTCCATTTTAAAACTGATTATAATATTGATTTTTTGGAAATGCCTAATGAAATAAATTATATTATATGGGATTTAATTCCAGAAAAAAATTATTATCAAGGATTTTATGAAAAACCTTTAATAAAAAGAAGAATAGAACTCGATACATTATTAAAAAATACTAATATTAATAATATTAAACTTGTTAAATATATTTTAACAAGAGATAAATTAGATATAGCTAAATTTACATATAATATACTTACAAATGGTGGAGAAGGAACAATGATAAAAAACCCAGAAACAGTTTTCGAAAATAATAAATCTCCAAAAGTAAAAAAAGTAAAAATAGAAATAACTGTTGATTTGGAAATTATAGGATTTTTAACAGGAACTAAAAAATCAAATAAAAATAAAATAGAAAGTTTTATATGTAAAACAAAAGATAATAAATTAATTACCCGTCCAAAAGGCATTAGTGATAAAGAAGGGAAAATACTTTATAAATTAATTCAAAAAAATTTATCAAAAGAAGAATTAGAACAATTACAAGAATATTTATATAAAACAGATACAGAAAAAAAAGAAAAATTAATAAATAATATACCTACTTTTCTAAATAAAGCTATTCAAAATATTGAAAAAGAATATGGAACAAGAATTATTGAAGTAAAAGCCAATGGACTTTCACAATCTAAAAATAAAGAAACATATTCATTAGAACACCCTTCATTTATAGAAATAAGAAAAGATAAAAAAATAGCTGACACATTAGAAGATGTCAAGGATAATTTTAAAATGCATCAACAAGTAATTAAACTTTTAGGATTATCAGAAGATATGCTTCAACATTTTCAATTATAATTAAAAAAAATATTTTTAATATTTTACTTTTTATTTTATTTAATTAAAATTTATAAAAAGGGAATAAAATGACATTATGTAATTATGTTTTACAATACACAGCACAAAGGGGTAAATATCTAAAATTTTTATGCAAAGAATACAATGAAGCACATCATGGATTAATTTCTATAACAAATTTTGTATTAATTGATAAAAAAAAGAAAAAATATGAATTTGTATTTAAAGAAGGTTCATTTTTAAAAGCAATATTATATATAAATGGTGAAGCAAAAGAGGAACTTCGAAATGGTGTATGGCACAAAATTAATAAATAATTACCATTGTTCCGCAATAAGATTTATTTCTTCTTCTATTTCATCATAATTCCAATCAACATTATAACCCTGTTCTTCTAATTTTTCTTTTGTTTCTTCTAGAAGATAAAAATCATTAAGTTTATTAATAAATTTTTCGTAATTTTTATTATGAACATCCCATGCCCATTTATCTATTAGAATATCATATTTTTTTGTTTGTGGATTATATTTTAAACCTAATGTTAAATTTTCATGTCCTTGCGGACGTATAATATAATCACATTGATCTGCGTTTTCAAAAGTTTTTATATATATTGCCCTTCGCATTATGCCGTTTTCAACAACATTTAGTTCATTATTTAAAATCTTTTGTATATCTTTAATCGCTGCTGTAAGATATTTTTTATTAGTTAAATTAACATTGACTTTTAGTGTAGCAATATGACTCATATTAATCCTTTACCAAGTATTTTCATTAAGTTCTTCAGAATTTGTATTCCATTCATCTATTTCATATTCAGGTTTATTTTCTCTTTGTAAAACTTTTTTTTGTTTAGGTAATATTTTATCTTCAATATTATCACATTCTTTTCCATTAAATCCTTTAAAATCTGTTTTTACTTTTCCATTTTTTATTTTAATTTCAACAGTTTTCATATAAAACCTTTTATATTGGTTATTTACATATAATTATATCATAAAAAATAACAAATAACAATATTTTTAATTATTTTTTGTGTTAAATAATTTGTAATTAAAAATACCATTTATTAAAAGAATATAAAATAAAACAGGATGATAAAAAACAGTAAAAGTTAATGTTATATAAAACAAAATCATTAGCCAAAGTTTTGAAAAAATTTTTCTTTCTTTAAAAGTTTCTACAATAAAAAAAGTAATATAAATCAAAAATAAAAATAATGTAATATTATTAATATTTTCTTTTAAATTTTCTGTAATAAAAAAAATTAAATCTATATTATTTTTATTTACAATTGCTAATATATTATTAAATAAAATTATTGGAAAAGAAATTAATATATTAATTATAATCATGAAATAAATATAGATATTCATTTAAAATTTCCTTTTTTTTAACTAATTATAAAAAATAAATTATTTCTTTAAAATATTTTATATAAATATAGACAAGGAAAATGTAATAGAATACAAAAAAATTATAGAAAATAGGCGAAAATTGTAAAAAAATAATAAATAATTTTTTACTTTTTTTAATAACAATAATTCTTTTTTTTTAAAATAAAATTAAAAAGGTATTATAAATATGGAAAATTTAATTGACCTTTTAAAACTAAAAAATAAAAAAGATATAGTTTTAAAAGTGTTGAAATTAAAAGATAATATAGATAATTATAATTATAAATATAGTATTAATAATATTCCTCCAGAAGAAAATAAACATAATTTTTCTCAAATATTAAATACAAGAAAGATTCCCAGTATTTTAAATGAATATATTATATCAAACAGAAAAAATCCAAAGGACAAAATTAAATTTAAGATTTATTATAATACTGCAAATAAAAAAATTTTTTTAGAAATAAACAATAAAAAATTAGAATTTTCTATTGAAGAATGGAATAATATAGTTCCTAATAATCATAAACTTTTAATTTTAAATGAAAATTTATTATATAATCTAAAAGATTTAAAAGTTGGAAATGACACACCTGAAACATGGAAAAATCATCCCTTCAAAAATAAAATAAAAATTGGTTATGCAGAATTAATTTTCGAAGATAAAAATGGAATACTAATAAAACATAAAATATGGCATCATAATAGTCTTTTAAAAATAAATAGCTTATTTTCTGATGTAAAAGAATTTAGATTTTATACAAAAGATCAAATACTAAAAAAAAGACAATATTTTAATATTATTCAAGGTAAACTTAAAATTACAGAAAATAAAGACTTAGAATTTTATAAATTAATAATTTTAAAAATTCCTGTATGGGAAGAAAAATTATTTACTACAGAAAAACTAGGATTATCTAAAAATGAATTAAAGGAATTAAAAACTAATTGGCGAAAATATTGGGAAATGGTTTTACATGGATATCTTTTTAAAAATAATCAAAAAATTTTTTTTAACAATCTCAGTAAACATTTAAATTTTGTAAAAAAACATTTAAAAAATAAATATTTACAACAGTTTTATAAAAAATACAATGAATATGGTGAAAAAAAAGAAGAATATGAAATAGGACCTGGTAAATATATTATTGAATTAGAAAAAGAAGAAAAAGGAGAAAAAACTTCACATTTTTTTAAAGTTCAAATATTAGAAGAAAATAAATTTAAAGGTTATTTAGATATAAAAAAAATTAATGATGTTAAAATAAATAAAAATATTATTATATATAAAGAAATAGAAAATAAAACAATAGATGGAAAGTTATATAAAAAGAAAATAGAAAATAAAAAACAATTTTCACCAAAACTTTTGGATAATATAAGAAAAATAGAAAAAAAACAAAATATAAAAGAAAAACATTTTATAAATGATAAAGAAGCAATTATTATACTAAATAATAAAAAATCTTATATAGTTGATGAACAAAATATACTAAATCTAGTAAGTTATAATATTAAAAAAGACAAAACAGTAATTTATAAAACTAAAATACAAAAAATAAATAAAGAGATTTTGAAAAGCAACAAAATAAAAGAAGGCGAAATAGATATAAAAAAAGGTATAATAAAATTTATGTTAAATGAAATTTCAGAAGAAATAAAAGAAGTTTCTGGTTTAGATATAAAAGGTTTTATAGAAAATAAAGGTGATATCTTATCAGAAAGTGGAGAAACTTTAACAGATATTTTATATTTAATGAGTTTTGAAAAACTTAATAAAGAATATTATAAAATAATTAATCATACTGCAAACGAAATTTTAATCAAAGATGGGATAAAAGAAAATTTTGCTGAAATGAAAAAATTTTTTAATGAAGGTAAAATTAAAAGTAAAAAAATTTATGAATTTATTGATAAAATAGATAATTTAATTGATAATACACCTAAAATAAAAAATTCTTTACAAAATATTTTATTAACAGGTGGAATATATTCATTGAATGAAATATTAGATGAATTGATAGAAATATTTAAAACATATTATGAAAAATATAAAGAAATAAAAGAAAATTGGAAAAATAAGAAAAAATATATAAAAGAAAAAATAACAGAATATGTTAAAGAAAAATCAAAAGAAAAAAAAGAAGAATATGAAGAAAATGTTGAAAATGATTTTTTAAATGTTGAAAAAAATATTTTTGAAAGTATTATAAGTTTTATAGATTTTATTAAAACTTCTGTAAAAGATTTTATTGAAAGAGTAAAAAAAGAAGGATTAAAAAAAGTATTAGAAGATTATATTAAAGAATTAAAAGAAAAAATAGATGGAAAACTAAAAGAATTATGGAAAAAAATTCCTAAAAATCTAGATGAATTATATAATTTATTTAAGAATTATTTAATTAAAATTAGTAATAAATTTATAAAATATTTAAAAGAATTTTTACAAAAAGTTGCAAATTCAGTATTTACCAAACAAATGAAAGGTGAATTAGCCTTTTTTTTAGATAAAATAGATGAAAAATATAATAAGGAAAAAATAGAAGAAATTAAATACACAGAAAGATTTGAAAAAATAAATAATAAAATTCAAAAAAAAATGACAGAAAAAATATCATTAACTAGAAAAAAAATAATTTTAATGCAATTTAAAAATGCAATAACAAATGATAAATTATTAAGTAATTTTGAAAAAGATAAATTAATAGAAAATATTAATTTAGAATTAGAATTATTGAAAAAAGAAACAATTGAAATTATAAATAATAAAATTATTGCAGAAGATGAAAAAAAAGAAGAAAAACAAATTAAATATTCAGGGTTTGTTAAAACAAAACCAAGAAAAAATAGAGAAAAAATATTGGATACATTAAGTTTAACTTAAAATATAATATTTATATTTTTCAGTTGAAAATTTAGAATTTATATAATTTTCAATTTCTTGAATTTTTTTATATTCTTTTTCATTTAATTTTTCAAATTTTAATTCAGTTATAAGCATTATTGAATTATTCAAATTTTTTAGATTTGGTATCCAATAATCTTTTATATCGATTTTATATTTTTTCTTAATACTATTTTTTAAATCTTTAAATATTGATAAAAAGTCTTTTTCTAAAATAATTTCGCTTTCCAATAAATTATAATCAATAATTTTGATTATTTCATTTTTTTTATTAACTATAATACCAAAATATTCTATATGAAAATTTCTTAACCATTTAAAAAATTCTAATATTTCTTTATGCCATTTTTCATCTTTAATATTATATTCATTAAAATAAAAATGCATAGTTTTAATACCATTTTCAATTGCAGTTAAAGTATAATCATATATTTGTTTAATATCAGTTCCAGTTGTATAAATTAAAAGTTTAGGTTTATTATTTTTTAGTTTTAAAAAAGTTGATACAAAATCTTGTATATATTTATTAAGATTACCAGTATTCATAACAGTTCTTAAATTTAAAATATAACTATAATTATAATTTTTAAAATTTTTAATAATAAAAGAATCTAATTTTAGATCATTTTCTAAAATTAAAAATTCACTGTTTTCATTATATAAATAATAATTAATTTTTAATTCATTAATATTAATAGTTTTTATTTCATTATTTAAGTCATTTTTAATCATTTTTATATATTTTCCTTTGTGCATACATTAATTTCTTGATAATTTTTATTATACCATTTTTTATTTTTCAAATCTAAATAATAACAAAATTCAGGAAGTTTTCTAATATTATTAATTTCTTCATCTTTGTTTAGTTTTATCATTTGTTTAATTTCAACATTTTTTACTATACCAAATTTATTAATTATTTTTTTTCTTTTAATAATTGCATAAAAATTATTTTTATCAATCATTCTTTTTCCTTTTATATAAATCTTATTTTGTTATTATATAATATTATTAACATTTTGTCAATTATATAAAACTCTAAGGAAAATATATGTTTAATTATATATCTATTCTTGCTGGAGGAAAATGTAGTTTTAAATGTTCTTTTTGTGTAGGAAATGAAATAAGAAAAAATGAGCCAGCACATTTCGCTCCTAATTGGAAAAAATTTTTAAAGGATTATGCAACAAAAACATCTTTATTGTCAATTAGTGGTGATACTTCTGATCCTATATTTATAAAAGATACTTGGAATATTCCTGAATATGCAAAAAATATTAACAATAATTTAAGAATAACATTACATACTAGAAAACCAGTATCTTTTGAAGAAGAATTACTTAATATATTTAATGTAGGATATGATAAATTAGTATTAAGTATTGATAAATAGACAAAAGATTTAATTAATTGGAAATTATTATATAAATATAAAGAAAAAATCAGATTAAGTTATGTCCAAACATTTATGGGATTAGGTGAATTAAAAGAATGGAAAAATCATTATATTTTTTATGAAAATGGAAAAGAAAAAAATATTTTTGAAATATTTCAATGGACATTAAGAGCAAATATATTTGAATCTAAATATTATGAATATTTTCTTTCAGAATTTACCGAATTAGCTTTTAAAAAAGGATATATAAATCACCCTAAAAAATATTATAAAGAATTAGAAAATGGTGCTTTGGTTCATAAACATTTACAAAATGTATGGTTTTGGGATTATAACAAAACAAATCCAAAATTAAATGTTAAATATTTATTTTCAGATGGAACTATTGGTTGTAATTGTCGCTGGAAAAAATTAAGACAAAATTAAAATATTTACATTATTGAAATATTATGTTATAATTATCAAAATAACTCTTAATAAGAATTACAAAATTTAAATAATATATTTTTATTCTTATTGTTTATAATACAATATTTAAAAAAATAATTAAAAGGAAGAATATGAAATTAGGGATAATATCAGATTTACATATAAAATCACATGTGGTGGTTGTTAACGAAGAAAATATTAAAGAATATATAAATGATATTTTTAAACCAAATAAAAATCAAGATTTAGATATTATAATAATAGATGGAGATATTTCAGAAGATAATGGTGATATTATTTTATTTTTTGAAACACTTTCAGAATTATTTCCAAACACAAAATTATTATATACACATGGTAATCATGAAATGTGGAATAGAAAAAATAAAAATAATATTTCAACAGTTGAATTAATGGCAATGATGGAATATGATAAAAATGCCCAAAAGACATACGAAGAAGAAATTCAAGCAATAAGAAAAAATAAAAGTTCTTATAAAAAAATTCAAGTTTTAAAAAGAGAATTAAATAAAATAAAAAATGTTCATTATTTAAATGGAGATATTATTAATATTGAAGGATATAGAATATTAGGAATACCTATGTGGTATGATTTTTCTTATGGTAAAAAAATCTTTCATTTATCAGAAAATAAAATGTTAAATTTATGGAAAAATACAATGTATGATTATGATTATATATTTTGGGATGAAGAACAATTTAATCCAATAAAATATTTCAAAAAACAATATGAAAAACTAGTAAAATTGTTTGAAAAAGAAAAACCTGATATAGTATTTAGTCATGTTGGTCCTGTTGTTCCAGAAAATATTCCAAATAAATGGAAAAATCCAGGGACAGGATTTTTTTACTTTGAAGGTAAAAAACTTTTTGATATTCACAAACCAAAAATATGGATATTTGGACATACCCATGATCCATATGATTTTGAATATCAAAATACAAGAATGATATGTAATCCTTATGGATATAAAAATGAAATTAACAACACTTTAAAAGTTGTTAAAATATAAAGGATTAATATGAATATTAAAATAGGTAAAATATATAAACATTACAAAAATCAAAAAGAATATATTGTAATAGATACTTGTTATATACAAATCAATAATATATGGAAAGAAGCAGTAATATATATGCAAATTGAAAATAATAAAAAATTTGTTAGAAGTAAAAAAGAATTTTTAGAAAAATTTAGTTAAATTTTAAATTTTCTATATGTTTAATCCTTTTTTCAATAGGTGGATGACTTAAAAATAAAGAACCTATATTGAAACCAATTATACCGAATGCTTTTAATTGTTGAGGTAAGGGTTGTCCTATTCTTGAAAGTTTTAATAAAGCTTTTGTTATTCCTTCTTTTCCATTAAGATATGCAGAAGTTTCATCTGCTTTATATTCCCTATATCTTGAAAAAGCCATAGCTATTATAGAAGCAAAAATACCAAAAACAATTTGTAATGCTAAATTTGTAATTAAATAAAATATACCTTTACTTTCTTCATTTATTATCCTTGAAATAATATTTGCCAGGAAATAAACAAAAGTATTTAATACACCTTCCAATAAAGTCATAGTAATCATATCACCATTTTTAATATGTCCTATTTCATGTGCAATAACACCTTTAAGTTCTTCTTCTGTTAAATTATTAATTAACTGATCAGAAATAGCAATTAATGCAGTATTTTTACTGTATCCGGTTGCAAAAGCATTAGCTTCACCTTGATATATTGCAAGTTCAGGCATTGGTATATCTGCTTTATTAGCTAATTCCTTTACGATTTTATATAAATAATTATTTGGATCATTTATATATTTAAGATCATACATCCTTTTAACCATAAATTTTGACATAAATAAAGATATAAAAGCCCCTGAAAATCCTATAATTGCCGAAAATAAAAATAGACTTCCAATATGTTTAGTATTAAATTGTATTCCAAAAAGACTTAATATAAATATAAAAATATAAATTCCTGCCATTACTGCAAAATTTATTAATATTACCATTAACACAGATTTAGAAAGATTTAAAATTCCTTTCATATAAATCCTTTTTTTTAGTTTATTTTAATAAAATATAATGATATATCAAGACTAAAATATTAATATTAAATATATTTTTATTGAAAAATTTTTATTTTTTATTGAATATTAAATAATTTATGTTATAATTCCACATAAATAACCAAAAGGATAAAAATGACAATACTTGAACTTAAAAAACTTATGATGAAAGCAAAAAAAGAAGATAAAACAAAAGCGAATGCATTAATGATGTTAGTTGATAATGCACAAAAAATAGCAAAACAAAAACAAAAAGAAGTATCAGAAAATGATATTATAGAAGCGGCAAAAAAATTAGTAAAAATGACAAAAGAATCTATTGAAGCTGGAATGGAAGAAACCAAAAAAGAACTTGAAATATATGAAAGTTTTCTTCCTAAAATGTTGTCAGAAGAAGAAATAGAAAAACTAATTAAACAAATTATTAATAAAAAACAACCTAAAAACATAGGTGAAATTATGCGTGAACTAAAAGGAAGACAAGATATTGATATGAAAATTGCAAGTCAACTTGCAAGAAAACTTCTTTCTTAATTTTATCTAAAAGGATTTGAAATGATGATATTACCAACAATAACTGCAGATTATACTACATTATTAAAACAAGCTTCTGATATAATAAAAGAATATTTCAATAAAATTGTTAAATTTTTAGATAAATAATTGGAAAAATTTTATGTGAAAAATAATCTAGAATTAGTTGGTAAATTAGTGGAATATTAAACATTAGATTTTAATAATGTTTTAAGAACTGTAATATTAGAAGTAACAGCAATAAAATTAAATTATAGATTAAAAGAATTAATAGAAATTTTAAAAGGAAATATAAAAAAAAATAATCTATTTTTAACTTTTAAAACAAGTATAATTTATTTTTATAATAAAAAGAAAGTTCATTAATGAACGACTTTAATTCCTTCATAATTTTTACTTCCTCTTTTATAATAGCTATATCCTGTAATAATATTCCAAAATATATCATCTATTTCTTTAATTGTTTTATCAGTATATTCTTTTAAGATATTATATAATTTATTTTTTAGTTCTGTTTTTGATTCACTATATCTTCTTTTATTATCTATTTTTGTCATAGCATATTTATTCCATTCTTTAAAATGTTCAATTTCACATAGATAATGTTTGTTTTTTCCAATTTTTACATAAATATCTTCAATTTTATATGTTCCTGTTTCTCCTCTTTTTAAAATAGTTGAATATTTTCTATTTCTAATAACTTTAATTTTTAACATTTAAACTCCTTTTTTGATATGTTTTTTATTAATATAATTATATCATAAAAAACTTAAAAAAAAATTAAAGATTAAGATTAAAAATAAAAATTTGTTGATTGTAAAATAAGAATATTCCATCTAAATATATAACAAAATACTAATAATTGAATACTATTGCAATTAAATTTTATATATAAAAATATTTATTATATTGTATTTGAAAATATTTATTATTTTAGAATTTCTACTATTAAATTATATAAAATAGATAAAATATTAGATATTTTAGAAAAATATTTTACTAAAAATAAATTAAATGTTTTACTAAATTCTGAATTAAATAAGTTAGAAAATAAATTAATAGAAGAAGTAAATAAAAAATTTAAAGCATTTAATGAACAACTTTTGGCATTACTTGGAATCAAAACATACTCCTATGATCAATTTATTATTAATGAATTTAAAAAAAGATATAATGAGCTTGATAAAGTTATGGAAAATTTGAAATCTTTAAATATAGAAAGACAAAATATAAAAGAAAGTTTAAAACTTATTGAAATATTAAAAGAAAAAATTAACAATATAGACAAGGAAATTGAAAAACTTTTAGAAAATATAAGAATAAATAATCAAACTATGAATAATAAAATTAGTTATGTTAAGGAAATTACAAAAGAAATAGAAAAATTAAAAACTAAATTAGAAAAAAATTATTGAATAAAAATATTTTATTTTTAAACTTTTCTAAAAATTTTTAATTTTAACATTTTTTTATTTTATTTTCTTATAATATAAATAAAAAAAGGAATATATTATGCAAAATAAAAATGAAAATTTAATTAGAAAAATTAAAGTTCAAGTTGGAAATAAAGGATATATTGTTCCAGTAAGAGGTAAAACACCTAATTTTATTTATAAAAATTATATAGAGATATTTAATAATAATTTTGTAGTTCCAGAATATCCAGGAATGTTAAATGGTAAATTTTTTAATCCACCCAAAGTTGAAAAAAATTATATTAAAGAAAATGAACAATATCATAATTATTATGTATTAAAATATTATGATAAAAATGCTAAAAGTGAAAAATTTTTAAAAGCAATAAGTATAAGTGATAATTTAAAGTTTAAATTAGAAAAAGACGGCATTATTCCAGTTTTAGTTGATGAAAAAGGTAATATTATCAAAGAATTCGCTGACAAAAAAATTATTACTTCTGTTAGGGAAAACAGTGTTGGTAAAACTGTAAAACAATATTCAGAATTTAATAATGAAATTAAAAATGAACAAGTTATTAATTTAAGTTCAGTTACAATTCAAGAAGCAGAAACAGGAATTGAAAAAACATATAATTTTCAATATGAACAAGCAAATAGAAATACTGTAATACTTACAAATGGAGAAGTTGCAAATATAAAAAATATTAATAAAAAATTAGATGGAACAATTGAAATTGAATTAATAGATGGTAAAAAAGTTAATATAGAACAATTACAAGGAAAAAAAGAAAAACAAAATTATGAAGTTAAATCTGAAATATTAGCAAAATGGGAAACAAATCATAAAGGAATTACAGAAACATTAGATTTACCAAATGGTGATAAAATTATAAAATTTGGTGATGGATTAATTGTTAAATCAAAACCTAATGGTGGATTTGATATAGTTAAAAATTTTGAAGTATTACCTTTACAAAACGGACAAAAAGCATTTATTATTACAACTCCAACAAGATTTATGAAATTAAAAAGTATAAATGGAAAAAATGATTTAGAAACTATGAAAAAATTAAAAAAATCTATGTTTAAAGACTTAAATAGTAAAACAAAAAAACAAGAAGTTAATCAAGAACAACAAAAACAAACACAGCAACAAGAAAATGAAGTTTCTTATGAACCTGATTATACAGAAATACCTTTTTAATTAAAAAGATTTTTTTCTTTTTAAATGAAATAATGCTTCTTCAAATATATTAGAATTTAATTTATTTTTATTTCTAAATATATAAAGATATGTTAAAGGTAATAAAAAGTAATAATCATTTAAGAATGGTTTTATACTATATAAATCATTAGCTATTAATTTTATGAAATCAATTTCTTCTTCCATTAAAAAATTTTTTTCTTTAATTTCTTTTAATAATTGATTAAAAAAGAAAAAAATATTATTAAAAATATCTTTTTTATTAATATTATCAATATTAATAAATATTGTATTATTTTTTATTTCTTTAATAATATTTTTAATAACTTTTTCACTTATTTCATCTGAATATAATTGTTTTGCTTTCCATTTGACATATAATTCTAAATTTTTTTTATCTGAAATAACTATATCTTTAATATAGTCATTTGTTATTAATTTATATACTTCTTTTACTAAATCATTAAAAAATACTATAATTTCTGTATCTTTTAATTCATTACATATTTTATCATATAATGGATTGTTATATTTATAATCAATTAATTCTATATTTTTAATACTTATATTATTATAATGTAAATTTTTTAAATTAACAGGAATTTTATCAATATATTTTTCAATATCTTTAAAGTTGTTTTCAATAAGATACCTAAATAAATTTTTATAATATGCAAATAATTTTACATAATTATATTTGTTGTTTCCTTTTTGTTTATTTAAAATATAATTAATTGAATTACTTTTTAAATGTAAAGGATCCACTAAAAATTTTTCAAATAATATAGGATAAGAATTTTTTATATTTTGATAATTATTAAATAAATTCATATATTTACCTTTTTGTTTTAATTTTAATAAAAGCTAATTAATAGAACAAAAATAAAATTAAATTATTTTAAAATTTCTTTTTTAATGAAGTTATATATAATATAATTATAAAAAATTATTAAAAGGAATTTAATGGAAAAAATTGTATTTGAAACAAAAGCAAAAAATAAAGAAGGTATTCCATTTTTAAAAATTAAAGAAGTAGAAAGATGGTTTAATTATTGCGAAAGATTAGGTATAGACAGTGTTGCATTTATATTATATAATAAAAATAAAAAATTTAATCCATATGGACTTATCAGAGAAATTAAACCACCTTTTTATGAAAGGGAACATCATAAATTTAAAGCAATAACCGCTTTTGGTGGAAGTTTAGATAAAAATATTTCATTAAAAGATATAGTAAAAGAAGAAGTAAAGGAAGAAGCAGGTTATATAGTACAAACGAATAATATAGCTTATCTTGGAAAAGTTATAGTGTCAACACAAATGAATCAATATTGTCATTTATTTATAGTAAATATATCAAATAGCAGATATTGTGGACAACAACTTGAAGAAAACGAAGCAGGTGAAGTTGTATGGCTAAGCGAAGACGAAATATTAAATCTTAATGATTGGAAAAGTATTACTATAATAGCAAAAGCAAAATTTAAAAAATTAATTAATTAAATTGTAGGAAATATTAAACATTTTTAATAATTCTTTTATTTTATTTTCTGGTTCTACCAATAAATATATTTCTTTTATTTGAATTTCATTCATTAAAAAAATATCATTAATTTCTAATATTCCAGTATATAATATTTTCATATTTTTAATATTAATATTATTTTTTAATATGAAAATTACAGTATTATGTATTGCACTTGTTTTTAATTTTTCTATTTTATATTCAGGACATACAAAACCTTTCCCTTTACAAGTTGGACATTTTGTTTTTTGAATTTTTTCAATTAAATAGTTTTCATTTCCATCATATATTTTTTCATTAATATATCTTTCACCTTGACAAACAGGGCAAACAATTAATTTTTTTGTACATTCGTTAATTGGTTTATATATTTTTTCTTCTTTAAAAATTTCTTCTTTATCAAAATAAATAATTGAAAAATCCTTATGTTTTTTTTCATAAAAACAAATTGCTATATTTTGCCATTTTAATTGTTCTTCTGTATTTATCGCAAAAAGCATTATATCTTTTATATTAGCCATTTTTATCCTTAAAAAAATTCTTGTAAATTTTTATTTTTTAATTTGTTATATAATATTCCATTTAAAGAAGCATTTATAGGTAATATTATATTAAAAATATTTTTATCAAAAAGTTGTTGTTTATAATATATATTCATATTAATGTTATAAATTTTTAATTGTAAATATTTATTATTTTCAATTTTTTCAGTACATTTTAATACTAATATTAAATTATTGTTTTTAAAAATTTTTATTTTATTTTTAGTTAAATATTTTTCAATATCATTTTCTATTTCTTTAGGACAATTAATATTCTTAATATTAATAACCAAATTATTTTTTATATTGTGATATTTTTTTTGAATTTTTATAATTAATTTTTTATAAGATTTTATATCAAAATTAGGTTTAATAGCTTTTAAAAAATTTATAATTTTTAGTTCTTTTTTTAATTGTTCATTTAATTCTAATAATATAAAATATTGTTCTATTACAGGCATATTCTTTATATTTTTAAAAATATTTGAAAAATTAGCAAAATCTGTATTTAAACTTTCTATATAATTATCTATTAATTTTTTCTTGTTAAATTTTACTAAAACAAGAAAATTATCATAACTATATTGTTTAACTTTTATAACTTTATAACAGCATAATTTAGTTGGTTCAATTTTAGTATTAATTATGTATTCATTTTTTTCATTAACAAGTCCACCATACCAATATTGCTTTTTTATATTTAGATTAGATGAAATAATAATATTATATTTACTTATAAAATTATTTAATGCATCTTTTATAGCTTTATCTTTTGTAATTCCTTCGCCAGTACTATATGCATATACTTCATTATCTTGTGGTGGATTTAAAAACCACTGTGGATATACTGTTTGTTCAATTTTATTTTTATTTAAATTATTATATGAACAGCCTGAAATAATAAAAAATACAAAAGTTAAAAATATAACCTTAATTTTTTTCATTTAATTGCCTTTGCAATTCTTTTTGTTTTTCTAAAATATGTTCAATTCTTATAATTGCTTTATCAATCAATTCATTTGGTTCTAAATTATTTTTTAAGATTAAACTATTTGCCATTTTATACGCTGAATATGCTTGTTGATAATTTCCTAATGCTTCTTCAACAAGTCCTATATTATAAAGTATTTCAAAAGATTTTGAATTTGTTTGCAGATTTAGTTTTTTTAATAATAATTCTGCATTTTTTAATCTTCCATGTTCTATATATGTTAAAGCGTTATCAAATATTTCTTCTTGTTTATTAGTTAAATCTATACTATCAACTTTATCAATTAATTGAACATAAAAAAAAGTATAATGTGGAGCTATTTTATTAATATATCCTTCTAATGCTTGATTTATTAAAATATAATTTAACTCTTCAGATGTTTTAAAATAATATTTATTACAAGAATCATTTATTAATGTTTTATTAAAAGTATAAGTATCTAAAATTTTTGAAGTTTTGACATCAATTGCTTTTAAATTTACATTTAAATTTGCTTTACTTATTTTACAAATTTTATAAGTTGTTGAATAATATAAACATTTACCTTTTTTTGTATATGCTGCACAATATGAAATAGGTTTATGATATGTTTTATCTGATTTATTATTTTTAATAGAACCTGTTATAATTACATTTGTTCCGATAAGTTTTCCAAAATTACTTTGTTTATTTGCAGATAAATCACTTGCTTGAAGTTTTAATTCATTTAACATTTCCTTTATTTTATCTCTGTTTACTAAAATAAAACAAGGATTATTATTACAATAAATTGTATTTAATTTTGTTTCTAGCATATCTCTAAAATTAATATTATCATTTTTCAAAGGTAATATTGCGATGGTTTTCTTTTTTAAGAGAATAGGATTTTGTGCTGGAAGTTTAGTTTTTATATTAATTGTTTTATTTGAACATCCAGTAAAAAATGTAAATAGAACAAAAAGAAAAATACCTCCTAATCTTCTTTTTTTAAAAAACATACTAAATTCCTTTTTTAATACAATTATAACATAGAAAAAAGAAAAAGTAAATGAAAAATTTTTAAGATATAGAAAATTCTTGATTTTCTTGAAATTCTTGTTTATTTTCAATTTCAATTTGTTTATAAAAATCAATGTCTTCTGTAATATCTTTATATTCTGGATAATTTTTTAATTCTTCTTTATTGATTGTGGTAATATTATTTCCATGCCATTTTCCTATAATTTTATTAAAATATGTATTTAAAAATGCTTCTTTTTCTTTATCAGAAGTAAATTTATTATTTAGTTCTTCAATACCTTTTATATTATAATCTATAAAATCTTTTATTTCACTAATATTTTTTTTCGAAGGTTTTAATAATAAAAATAATATTGGTATAAATTTATGACTATCTTTTGCAGTATTTTCTATTAATTTTTTCATATCTATGTATTCTTTTGTATTATTATTTAAAATAACTTTATTTTGAATTTTTTGATTATAATCTTCATTAATAGAAACTTTGTAAAATTTTTGTTCTTTAATTTTATTTTTAAATCCTGGTTCATTATCACCTATAAATTCTAAATTTGAATTAGAATTTTCTTCAAGATATTTAAATAATACTTTTATCATAGGATAAAAATGCCATTTATTATTATTGTTGGTGGCAAAAAAATTACTTTCTGATAATTTATTTCCGATAGCTATATATTTTTCAAGTGAATATACTATATTATTTTCTTTATCAATTTTATATTTTTCTAGTTCTTCAATATCACCACCCATTAAATTTACTTTATACTTTTTATTTTGATATTCAAAATAAGCATTATTATATTGATCTAATGAAATATTATTAATATCTTCTTCATTTTGAACATTAATTTTTTCTTTTGTAAAAATTACTTTTTTCTTTTGTAAAAGTTTTAAAATATCTTTTTTAATTGTTTGATATTCAAAAGATTTTTCATTACCTAATTTTTTCATTTGAATACCATGTAAAATATTTTTATTTTTAAATCCTTCTAGGTATTCCCTATATCCATTTATAATCACTTTCCTATTATTATCTTTTAAGTAAAAATATTGTCCCATATTTTTCCTTTAATATTTTTTATTTATTATAAAAATAAATAAAAAAATTTTTTTATAAGACAAAAAATTATATTATATTATTTTCTATTTGTTCTGTATAAGAAGTGTTTAATTCTGGATATTTTTCTTTGTATAAATCTTTTAATGTTAAAATTTTTTTATCTAATTTTTTAAGAATTTCTTGAATTTCTTTTGCTTTTAATGAATTAAATTTATATAAATCTTTATATTCTTTTCTATCAAATTTAACTTCTGAAACTTTCGCTTTATTGTTTTTAATATATGGAACAAAAACATTACCTATATATGCAATAACATCAAGTTTTTCAAAAGCTAACCTTGTTTTTATTAAATTAATAATAGCTTTTGAATTTGGATCATATTTACCTTTTTCATCATATATTAAATTTTTTTTAAGAATTTTATCCCATTCTTCTTTATTTTTTATTTTATCTAATTCAACAAAATTATTCAAAAAATCTTCATATCCTTTATAGATTCGTATCTGCATAGCTTCAAAAAATTCATTTCTTGATATTTTTATAATTTTTTCTCCATTACTTTGATTTTTAATTATTTCAATAATATTATATAACAATGAATCAGAAGATAACACCAAATTCATCAAATTATCCAATATGTTTTCATATTTAGAAGAAACAGCAAATTGATAAGAATATTCAGTTTTATCAAGTAATTTACTTCCTTTTAAAAGTTCTAAAAAAGCATTTTTTGCTTCTTTATTAAATTTAACTCCATTAATTAATTGAAAATTATTTTTCATTGTTTTACCTTTTATTATTTTTAATTATTATATAAAAATTTTTTTAATTTTATATATATTGTGATATTTTTTATAATGTCGATAAAAGAAAGGAAAATTATTTAATGAAGTTTTTAAAAAGATTGTCAAAAAAAACTAAGCAATTTTTAAATTTCGAAAATTTAGATATTGTAATAAATAATAATAAATTTAATTTAGAAATAGAAATTAAAAATGCTATTGATTATTTAGAAATTGATGAAAAAACTATGAAAAATTTCATGTTTGAATATCTTAATTTAATACAACAATTTGAAATTAATTTAATTCAAAAAAAAAATTTGGATTATAAAATATATTTAGGTTTAAGGCAATTAAAAATTACTACTTATAACTTAAAATTAGAAACTATAGGAAATGAATTAAAAATTCTAGAAAGTAAAATATATAGGATATTAAAACATGATACAAATCAAATTATTAACAATAATGAAATATTAGATTTATTAAATAAAATATCATTTAATATATTAAAAATATATAATTTAAAAAGGTAAATAATGAATAATAAAAATAGAATTTATTATAAAACTTTATTTCCGAATAAAAAACTTTTTATAAAAGATAATTTAAGTATTTTTAATAATCTTATAGAAAATTTACCACCAACTATTACAAATTTTTATATTCCTGGGAAAATAAAAACAGAATATATTGATAATATTTACTATGAAAAATTAAAAAAATATTTAAAAAATAATCAAAATTTAAATATTTTAGAATTTGAATTTTATTCAATAATAGCAAATTTTATAGAAAATTATTTAGAATTATCACAAAATATTTCAGTTAATTCCTCAAAAACTTATTATTTTTTAGCTGTTATTTTTAACATTAGTGAAAAAAATATAACTAAATTTATCATTACTAATAATGTTGAAGAATATTTAAAGAATTTTAATATTGAATTAATTAAAAAGTATTATATATTAAATATTTCAACAAAAGGCAAAGCAATAAATCAGAAAAAATTTTTTGAAAAAATTTTTTATCATAAAAGATTAATAAATATTGAAAATAATAATTTAAATTGGATAAAAGATAAAGATAATTTATATTTATTAAATGAAAAGGAATTTAATTTTTTAGTAAAATTTTATGGTTTTAAAAAAAAATTAGTTTGTCATTAAAAAATTAAAGTTAAATTAAAAATTAGTTAAGTTCAATATTAATTTCATTATTAGGTTTTTCTTTTTTTATTTTATTAATTATATTACCATTATTATCATATAATTTGAATTCTTTGTTGGTATAAATATACATAATAAAATCTTTATTCATATCTTTGGCAATTTTAATAGAATGTTCTGTTCCTTTACTTTTACCATCCCAAAAACCTATTCCAAGATTTGCTTCTTTCCATATTTTTATATTTCTTTTAAATCCTGCAGACTTACCATATTTGCTCCATTCGGGTAAGATTTCTTTTATTTCTATATTATTAAGTTTCGCATATTTTCTGGCTAAACTATCTGCTCCTGTTG
>Ga0256836_1000037_pt1 | contig 86925 bp, 95 predicted proteins | sample 4561380metaG_FD_185974 | JGI IMG/M metagenome (GOLD analysis project Ga0256836, IMG submission 185974) | Hydrothermal vent microbial communities from Guaymas Basin, Mexico - 4561-380 | ecosystem: Environmental > Aquatic > Marine > Hydrothermal vents | place: Mexico: Guaymas Basin | collected...
AAACAGCTCCAAAGTGGGTTAAGCTGGCAAAGAAGTTAGGAATAAAGTGCCACATCGGGAGAGTCCCATCTGTCAAAAGAGTCTATCAGGCAAGGAAAGTAGGAGCTCACTCAATAGACACAACAGCGGTTTTGTGGGAAGAGAGGAAGTTTAGAAACTACCTGCAAGCCCTCTTTTCAGAGCTCCCAGCTTTAGGGAGCTTGTTTTGAAATTCAAAACTCTGCTATTCGGCTGAAATCCACTATATTCTCCCTTGACATATATTCCGATAGGGAATATATTTAGTAGTGAGGAAAGAAAAAATGAGAGGAGGTAAAAGATGGTAGAGGTAAGAAGGAAATTGGAAGAAATAGCTGAAAGGGAAATAAGAGAAAGAGCAAAAGACCTGCTTGGCCTTGAGGGGGAGCTTGAGAAGTTGGTGGAGGAAATCTTAACCCCCGACAAAGAAGGCTACGCTTACACTTGGGCTGAGCTTGTTGGAGAGGTTATTGGAGAGGTCGTAGGAAAAAAGGAACTCGGTTTCTATCCCTTAGCTGAAAGCTGGGATTTACTTGTGGTAAAAGGAGATAAGGTTCTGGGAATAGTTAGCCCAGAAAGAGCTCCCTATATCGGCTGGTCGGAGCTTATTGAGGCTCTTTCAAATGTAGAAAAGCAGGTTAGGGAGCTTTTAAGGATAAGGAAGGCGTAGGGGAGCTCTCTGAGAGCTCCCTCTCTATAAAACCGAGTTAGGGGGAAAGATGTTTGCAACAGCACACGAGAAGAGGGAATTTGCAAAGAAAAAGTATAACCTGCAAGGCTACATAGACAAGGGCATTATAAAGGAGGCAATTGACTTTGAACAGGTAGAGGTAGCAGTAAAGGTAGGCTACATCTACGGTAGAGAAAGAAACCTTGAAAGGGAGAGCTTTTCTCACAACAAGGACTGGAGATTTGGAGAGTGGCTTGAGAGGACAGCTCAGGTCTGGAAAACAGAAACAGAAAAGGAGCTCAAAGAGAGGGAAGAAAATATTGACAAGTATGTTCAGCAGGCCCTTGAGAAAAACAGATTTTTAAGGGAAGTTATCAAGGCTCTTAAAAGGGAAGGCCTTGAGAAAGAGATTATAGTAAGACAAGCCTTTACATATCAGGGTCTTGGCTGGGAACACTATGTAATCTTTAAGCTCCCTTTTCCCGGAACCTACCTTGACTACGGAAATGAAGGCAAAAGGAAAGCAATCGTTTTCCTGCCTACAAAAGAGGAAGACAACATAGCCTATGGAATTCTCAAGTATCCTCCCTTTAACCTGCAAGGGGGCTACTGGGGATTTACAGGAATGGATATAGACGGCGACACTTTAAGGGTTTGTGAGTAAGAGGGAGCTCTCTAATGGGAGTAGGGAATCTTCTCTTTCTTCCCCTTGCTCCCGTTCTTTTTGTTCTCTTCTGGTATGGCCTTTACCTTATTGCGACAAAGAAAAACCCTGAAGAGCTCCACTCTTCCCTTGAAAAGATTGCCGTTATAACTTTTGTGTCTCTCTTCTGGTGGGGAGGGATTATCTCTTTCCTCTTTAAGCTCTCCTCCCTTACTGGTTTTCCCTTTCCTCCTGAGCTCCTTAAAGAGGTTAAAGAGCCTTTCCTTTACAGGCGTATTATCGCTCAGGGCTACGGACACATAGACCTTGTGGGTCTTTTCCTCTTTTCGGCCTTCTTTACCGTTGCTGAAATTAGACTCTGGAGAGCTCTTGGCTGGAGAGTTTCGGCAGTAGGAACCCTGATAGCTCTAACAGGGTGGCTTATGGCTTTGTTTTTGGGTTAGAGTAGAACCTCTTTAGACAAATGTTTGTCGGCAGGTATTTAGAGCTCCGGAAGAGGGGAACTCTCCTGCCCTTTCTCTTTGCTCTTCTCCTTACTCAGGCCCTCTCCCTCAATGCTCTTCCTTATCCTCTCCATATCCTCAAGGAACCGGTCAACCTCTTTTTTTGTTTTCGGCGGGGGTGGAGCGTCGTAAAGGGGAGCGTTAGGGTGGGCAGTCTCAATCAGCTTTACATAGAGCTCTGCCGTCTCCTCGCTGACGGCCAGAAATTCCCTGACCAGACTCTTATACTCCTCTTTAACCCTCATATCCTCAGTAAAGAACTCCTCAATAAACCCGTAGTCCCTTTCTGCAACTGCCGGAGTGGTAAAGCCAAACTTCCTGAAAAAGAGGAGAGAAGTTTCCCTCCTTAACGGGAGCTCCTCAACCTCAAAGTCCCTTACAAATTCGTCCTTATAGCCCCTGCTTGTTAAAGGAGGGTGGGCGTAAACCTGATAGGGACTCGGCTCGTAATCTGCATCAACCCTCGGGTAATCTATAAGCCCTCCGGCGTAAGCCCTTTCAAGCCTTGAGCGAACGGCAGAGGGGTGGACTCTTCTTAAAAGTCCCTGAGTGTAGGCCGTTATAGTTGAAGTCCCTTTAGGCCTTACTCCTATTTTTGAGGGCAAGGCCTGGGCAAGGGCTACCATTCCTGCCTTCTTTACGCTGGCTTTAAAGGGGAGTGAGTATCTCTTTTCAAAAGCCCTTGCAACGGCTATGTTCATTGAATCAATAGAGTGAAGAGCCTTCATTTCCCTTTCGGTGTAAAACCTTCCAGTTTTTGCATACCCTTTGCTGGTAAGGGCATACCTGTAAACGGGAATTCCCCTCTCCCTGAAGTAATCGGCTATCACCGTTCCTATCTTTGTTCCCTGTGCATCAAGGTCTGTGCCGATTAAAACGGCCTGCGGGTTAAGGGAATCGGCAATCCTCTTAAAGGAAGAGGAAACAGAATAACCGTCGGGAGTGTATCTAACAGCCCTGCTACCCTGAGTAGAAAGCTGTAAAACAAAGGGGGAGCTTACCCTGTGGTGCTCCCCCTTAAGGCTTTCAGAAATAAGGAGAATAGGCTTGTTAGAAGTCAATATCCCAGTCCTCCCCTTCAAGAGCTTGATGGAGAAATTCCTCTTCGGAAACTTCCTCTAGGGTAGTCTTTTCCGCTCTCTCTACTTTAGATTCTAATTCATTTACCTCTTCTTCCTCAAGTTCCTCAAGTGGAGGCGTCTCCTGTTTAGTCTCCGTCTGGACTTGCTGAGTTTCTTGCTGGGTTTCCTGAACTTGAGGTTTGGCCTCACCGAGCGTATCGGCCGATTCAAACTCTTCGCCAAAGTCAATATCTTCCTCAAGGGTTTCAATGTCTGCACCGCCTTTAACCTTCTCAGCCTCTTTCTTCCAGCTCTCAATAAGGACTCCGTAGTATTCCTTCTCTTCAAGGTTAAGGCCGTCTGTCTCCCCGAGAAGGTGATAAGCAAATTCTCCTGCAAGTATCCTTGCGTCCCTGTCCGGCTTTTCTTCCACTTTTTCAATAAGATTCTTCATATCAGCGTGGATAATAGAGTAAGTAGCCGCAAGGGAAAGGAGAGCGTCGTAAAGCCTTACCTTCTCTTTGAGAAGTCCCTTAAACTTGCCCTCAACCTGCTTAACCTTTTCGTAGCTAACAGGGTGGTAGGCAACTGTCCTTTCTCCTGCATATCCCCTCTCAAGGAGAGCATTCCACTCCTTCCAGAGCTTGCTTTCCTTGAGCTTCTCTTCGTTAAAGGAGATTTTCCCGTCCTCTCCTACCTCAACAACTCCGGCCTTAACAAGGGGTTCTGCCTCTTTAAGAAACTCCTCTTTGTTTTCAAAGGCTTTGTAGGTTAAATACCTCCTCTTTTCAGCCCAGAGGAGCTTCTCTTTCTTAACTGCCTTTAAGAAAGCTCCTACATCTTTAACAAGGTTTGGAAGAGGAATGGGCTTTAGTTTCCTGCGGTTCTCTAGGAAGTCTGTAAAGGAGACGATGAACTCTTTAACAACGGGGTCGTTGAGGAGCTTTTCCTTAACCCTTGCCTTCTTCTCCTCTTCGTTGCCCTCGTCTTTGGTAAAGAGCTCCTCTCCCAAAACTCCCTTAACATACTTGATGAATCCTCCCCAGTTTTTGCCGGCTCCTTTAAACTGGGAAAACTCCTTCTCAAGGGCGTCAAGCCCCTTAAAATTCTCAAAGCCCTCTCCTGCAAGGGCACGGATTTGAGACCAGCTCCACTCCTGGCCTTTACCCGGCTTTGACAGGCCGGCCATTGCAGATAAGACCTTAAAAGTCCTGTATCCAAATACCATATCAACGCCGTCTGCACTAGTAGGAACTGCCAGATATTTCCCGTTTTCCTTCTTGAATACCTGAGTTAGGGGTTTATAAACCCTCTGAACCCTCCATTTACCCTCAACCTGAATAGGACGGGGAACTGCTGCATAAATAACCCCCTTTAGACTTGAGAGGTTTCGGGGGGTAATTCCCGCCGCACTCTGGATAGAACGGAGGAAGTATCCGCTACCGTCCTTGGTTTTAACAAGGAGCTTATCTTTCTCAAAGAGGGGAGAAGATTCTAAGATTCTCTTAACCCTCTCCTTTCTCCTTGCGTGGGCCTCTTTCAGAACCTCGGCAAGCTCTTCGGGAGTTTTAGAAGAAAGGAGCTTTGCCACAAGTTTGCCTGTCTCAGGAGAGGCTTTATCGGCCTTTTCCTGAATTCTGCGAATCTTCCAGCTCTTTTCTCTTATGTCCTTGAGCCTTATGTCTGCCATTTCAACAAGGGTTTTGTAGTCCTCATCTTTAGAGAGCTCCTTGGCAAGGAGAGTGGGAGATAGAAGCTTTACCCTTTCGGTGTAGGCCACTACTGCCTCTCTGTAAGGAGTCTGGCCGATTACTGCGTAGTTTAAGGGAATTTCGGTAGCCTTTGAAAGGTCAAGGGTTTTAGGCGGATTGAGTTTTTCAGGGTTGAGAGAGAGTTTACCGTCGGTTTTTTCAATTATTTTTACCGCAATTCTGGGAAAGTAGCTTCTGAATTCTCTCGGAGTTAGAACCTCAGCAAGGGCTTTTAGCCCCTCTCTCGGGTTTTTCTTGAATTCGTCAATGCTAAGTCCCTTTTCTGCAAGGGCTTCTTGAAGTCCTTTAAGCTCAAAATCCGCAGCCATTAGAAAGAAAGCATCAACTTCTTCCCTGATTTCAGAGTCGCTGATTCCTTCCCCTAGAGTAAACTCAGATACAGGTTTTCCTAACAGCTCGTTGCTTTCGTAGATGGGCTCTCCCTTTTCGTCAAGTTTCCCAATTCCAATGAGGAAAGGCTCTCCAAAGGGATAGGAATCAAGGGCGTCAATGAACCTTCCATCTTCAAGGGACACTCTCAGAATTCTTACTACCGGTAAAACCTTTTGAACGGCTACCTTGTAGAAAGGTGCTCTTGTCTCCTCTTCTCCCCTAAAGGAGCCCTGGGAATAGGGCAAGTCCGGTGCAAAGGAAAGTTTTTCAGGGGGAACTTCATAAGCTCCCTTTTGAGAGAGGGAAATTATCCTTTTCGCCATAGTTAAGCCTCCTCAACTAGGTTTAAGTTAATAATAATCTCCCCCTGCATTTCTGGATAGAAACTAAAAAGATTGGCAGATGGCTTTTCAAAAAATCAGAAAAAGAGGAACGGAAGAGGGGCGTAGCAATCCCCTCTTCTTTACATTTCGGGCAGGCTGTCTTTTGCTTCCCTTTCCCTTGAAATTCCAGCAGTCCTTTTTTCCCTTTCTGCCTCCATAGAAGTCCTGATGGCAAGGGAGTTAAGAACATCTGTAAGCTGGTTGACTACCGAAAGCCCGTTGGTGAGCTCCCCCGTCTCAATTTTCCTCTTGATAATTCCCTCATCAATTCCGAGGTATTGAAGGAGCTTTGTTCTCAGGGAAATTCTCTTTTCCCGTGGAGTCCCTACAATTTCCTCAACAAGTCCCGGATTCAGGGTTTTTAGCTCTTTCTTATTCAGCTTTACTGAGAGGAAACTTGCCCCGTCAGGAGAGGGAATCACTACTTTAAAGTATGGATTCTCAATCAGGGAAGAGAGCTCCTCTTTTATTCCCCCTCCCTCAAGCCAGAGGAAATCTTCACGGTTTACAGTCCCGCTCTCAAGGGACTCTTCAAGGGTTTCAATTCTCTTTACAAGCTCCTTATTCCCAGAATCTACCGCAAGCAACCTGAAGGTTGAGAGAGCCTTCAGGAGTCTTTTCTTATCTTCCTCAAAGCCCTCATACTCTTTACCCTCAAGGAGAGCCTCCCTAAACCTCTTCCAGCTCGGAATTGAGAGAGCCTCTTTCTTGCCCTCTTCGTAGAGCTCATCGGTTCCCACAAGCTCGTAGGATTCTTCTAACGGGGTGAGCTCCGTCGCGTCCTTGAGCTCAAGGTCTATTCCCGCAAGGTTGTAGAGCTCCCTCTTCAGGTATCCGTCGGGGTTGCCGGAAAAGATAATCTCATTGGCCTTTTCTGTAAGCCTCCTGAAGAACCTTGCACTTTCCCTTTCCCAGTAGGAGCTCTTTAACGCCTGGAGGTTCTTCCTGACTACTGCAAGGAAAGTAAAGGGGAAGAGGAAGGGAGCATAGGGAGAAGAGTTAAGCTGGCCGGCAACCCTGTCCCAGAAGGATATGCTCCTTGCAATCTCTCCCCTGTATTTCTCAAAGCACTCCCTAAATCTCAAGGAGAGTTTCTTTGAATAGCCGGTTTCGGTAGGAAAAGAGGCGTTTGCAAGGCAGTTGTGGAATTCGTAATCGCTCCTGTCAAAGGCCATTTTGAGAGCCAAAAGCCCGTATCCCAGCCTTCTAACAAAGGGGTTTTCATCTTCCATCAGGGAAAGGGCAGTTCCTTTTGTCTCCTCATAGGCCTTTTTCACAAACTTAAAACTCTCAAGGTCTCTTAAGAGGTTAAGGTATTCGTTGAGCCTCATTACCTCTTCTTTTACTTTCGGCCTCTCTTTGAGGGCTTTATCCTTAAAGCCTTCCAATACTCTCTTCAGGGATTTTTTGAGCTCCGGGTCGTCAACCCCTATAAACCTCTCAAAAACTTCATCGCTAATCCCTTCGGGAGAGATTAACCCTTCCTTTGCCTTTGCTATCAGCAGGTCAAGGTTGTATAGCTGAACGGCAGGGCTCCACCTGTCCGGATTGTCGTAAAGGTCAAGACTTACGGTTAAGTCCCTCTTACCCCACTCTACAAGGCCGTTCATCAAAGCCCAGGCTCTTTTACTGTCTGAAACAAGGGAAAGGGCGTAGGGCAGGTCTTCTGCCGGTAAAAATTTCCCGGGAAGCCCCATCGTTCTTCCTATGTTAAAAAGCCTTCCGTCTTTAAGCTCTTCAAGGCCTTTTTCAACTTTAAAGGCGTTTTCGTAGTCTGCGGCCATTCTCCATAGGTCTCTTTCAAGGAGCGTTCTCCTCATAGGCAGGGCTTTTAAGACCAGCTCCCTGAATATCTCCTCCCACCTGCGACTTCCCTCTTCAACGGCCTTAAAGGCCTCTTCCACCCTGTTTAGGGTTTCCTCAACTTCTTTTAAGAAAGCTCCCGTTTCCTCCTTTTCCTTGACGGTTCCGGCAAGTTCTTCTTCAAGTTTTTTAAGCCTTTCCTCGGCCTCTTTTAGTTTCTCTTCAAGCTCTTTCCTCCTCTCCTCGTTCTCTTCCTTTATAAGGAACTCTCTCCTCTCCTCTATGGCTTTCCTGCCCTTTTCTATCCTTGCCTCTAATTCAGAGGCTTTCCGGTGGAGCTCCTCAAATTCCTTTTTTGCCTCCTCTACGCCCTCAACTGTAAAGAGGCTCTCTATAACCTTCTCTTTAGCCCTCTCCTTTAGCTCTTCCCTTGCTTTAGCGTAAATTCCCTCTTCACGGGCTTTTTCCATAACCTCAGAAAAGCCGGCCTCAAGCAGGAAGTAGGTAAGAAGTTTTTTGTTTGCGTGTGCCGCATCAAAAAGCAGGGTCTCTTTCCAATGCCCCTCAAGTTTTTCTGAGAGCTCTTTAAGTGCCTGAGAGTAAGCCTTTGCAGACTTTAAATACCTTTCAAGTATCTTCTCTGCCGTCTCCTTGCCGAGAGCCGGAATAAGGGTTTCCTCTATCTTTTGGAGAACCTCGGGGCTGTCAAGGCTGTCGGGCGGGGGAACTTGAAGTTTTGCCGACGCCGTGTAAACGGCCTCTACAACCTTTTTAAGAGCTCCCTTAAACTTTCCGTGGGCCTCATACATAAGGGAAGTGTGGGGGGTAATTCCGTCAACGGTTTTCACGAATTCGGAAAATTCTTCCCTCCAGAACCTCTCGTTTTCCTTTTCGTAGTCCCTGAAAGCCTTTAGGGTTTCCCTGTATAGAGAATCCCTGAGCTCTATAACTCTCCGGAGAGCCTCGGCCTGTGCACGGAGCTCCTCCCTCCTCTCCTGTGCTACCCTCTTAACCTCTTCTTCGGTTGCCTCCCCCTCAATAAGGGAGTCTATCTCCTCTGCCTCTTCCTCTAACTTCTTACCCAGCTCTGCAAGGAGAGAGACCGCAGGAAAGTGTCCGCCCCCGTAGCCTATTCCGAAGTAAGCTATGGGTTTCATTATCTCTTCTATAAAAGCATCGTCTCCTCTCGGCTCTTTCTCATAGTAGTTGGGGACTCTCGTTATGGCTCCCTCTTTACTCTGGTAGGGGGCAACAAAGTTCTGGGGCTTTACAGCCTCAAGCTGAGGGAGCAGGTCTGTGAGCTCCTTTTCTCCTGAACCGTTCAAATACCTGTATAGCTTCTGTGCACCTTCCGGAGTATCTATTGAAGAGAACCTCAGAACCCGTCCTATCTCGTTGGTTATCATTCGCCTCCTTACTTCCGAAACGCACTCCACGGGGCAGTATTTTGAATGGTAAACTTCAGGCTCTACTTTGGGCTCTAATACCTCAGAGGCTACTTGTTCTTGGGAGTTAATTTCTTTAGCTCCCTCTTTATCAAAGCGAGCTTTTAACTCTTTATCCTTCTCCATCTAAAACCTCCAGAAGATTATTGCCTACATTCTACTCACTTAACTATTTCTCCATAGGTCAAAATCAAGCCTTGCCATTTCAATCTGGTCTTTGGTCTTGGAGACCTTTTCCTTGGTTTCCTCAATCTCCTTGAGGATTGCCCTTATGTCCCTGAGCATAGAGGCCTGATTGTCAAGGGATAGCCTTACTCCGTGTGCAAGCCTGTTAAAGCCGGTTTTCTGGGTTTCCTGAACAATTTTCAGCCACATACCAAGGGCTTCCATAGTGTTAGCGGCGGCATCGCCAACCCTTTCGTAAACCCTGTCGCTCTCTTCCCCAAGCCTCTCTACAATTTCCTCTTTAGCCTTTCTTATCTCCTCAATAAGGGCGTTTCTCTCCCTCTCAATAGCCTTATCAATCATCTTACGGAGCTCTGTTTTGAGCTCTTCTTTGGAGAGCTCTCCCTTCATTACTTTTTCGGCAATCACATCTACCGCCCTGTCAAGGTCGGTAATCTCAAGGTTCATTCTGTATTCTTCCTTTGCCTCTTTGACGGCCTCTTTGAGGCTGTCTTTGATAATCTCCTTGAGCTCTCTTACTGTTATCTTCCTTGCCACGGCTCACCTCCTACCGGTTTTAGTTTGATTTTATTTCACTCCCCTCTTTCTGGGTAGAAAGGGAGTTTAAAAACCTCTTCATATCGTCCCTCAGCCTAAGGAGAGGGGCTAACTCTTCCTCTCCGGCCTTAACAAGGGTAAGGGCTCCTATCAGGTAGTTCACCCCCGACAAAAGCCCCCTGTATTCCCATACCTGCTTAACAACTCCCGAGTCAACCTTTCCCCTTTCCGCTATCCTGCGGGTAATTTGCTCTCTCAGGGCCTTTTCCCTTTCAAAGGCCTTCCTGCCGGCCACCTCAAGGGTCTCAGGAAGAGGAGAGAAGAGGATAAAGTGGTCTTTGTCTGCCCTGGAGCTCTCCTCAAAGAGCCTCAAAAATTCCCTGAGCTTAACCCCGTCTTTTGTGATATACATATCGGGACGCAGGGGAATGGAACCTCTCTTTGTGAGAAAGCTCCTTACTATTGAAGAGGCTTTTTCCGGAAGAACGCCGTTCTTGGCCTCTTCAAAGAACCTCTTAAAGTCCCGAAGCATAAAGAAGCTCTCCCTCCTTAAGTCTTTATCTTCAGGGAGAAACCTCTTTACAACCTCTCCTCCCTCTACCACGGCCACCAAAACGCCCTCAAGGTAGAGGTGGAGCTGACCGCCCCTCTTTATCACGGCAGGGTCAAATTTTCCATACTGCCTTGAAGTTATTTTCTTTACGGCATACCGGAGAGCCTCATTCTCTCCGGTAGGTTTGGGTCGGAGTGTGAACTTTTCCCTAAGAACCTTTAAAAGGGACTGGTCGGAGTAAAAGCCCTGAAAGTCTTTGATTATTACTACCAGCCCCTCTTCGGTTGCAGGATTCAGGTTTACGGCCATCTCTTTCCCTCCTGCCGGTTGGGTGGTGTTGTGGGTTTCCCTGTTTTTCAATATATGTTTGCCGTCAAACATATGCAATAGCGATTAAATTTTTACCCCTCTCAACCCCTTTTCTACCAAGCGTTTCCTTATTTCTGGCCTTGACTCCCGTTTGCACACCCTTGCCCTGCGACCGTATAGTTCTGGTAGAAAAACAGTTAAAAGGAGGTCAGAAATGAGCAAGGAGAAGAAAGAGCTCATCATTACCCTTGATTTAACTCTCTCCTTCCCTGCCGTTGTAAAGAACGGCACGGAAAAACTCACCTTTGACGAGGCAGTTTTTGAAATTGCCGAAATTACGGCAATCAAAGAAGGAGGGTTCCCCGAAAAAGACTACGAAAAACTCTCAGAGGAGGACGCCCGTATATACGACGTCGTTGTTTCTGAAGCCTACTCCCAGCTCAGAGAAGTAGCTCTCTGGGAGGACTATATGCTCCTTAGAGAGGGCAAAGATAAAAGCCTCAAGCTCCACAAGATAATTTCCCTCAAGCTCCTTGAAATGGCCAAGGAGAAGTTCGGAGAGCACCCCGAAATTACTAAGTGGGAAGAAAAGCTCAAGAAAGAACTCGGAGTAGATGGGTTCTCTTTTGAAGAGTTCAGGAAGATAAGGGACGAAAGGATTGATAGCTACAATAGGGCCGTTCAGAAAAAACTTCAGCAATCATCTTAACTTCAAATAAAGGAGGTGGGGAATGACAAAAGAAGAACTCGTGAACGCCGTAGCAGAGAGGACTAAGCTCCGGAAAAAAGATGTAAATGCCTTTCTCAAAGCCTTTACAGAGGTGATTACCGAAACCCTAAAACAGGGCGATAAGGTAGCTAAAACCGGAAGAAACCCTAACACAGGAGAGAGGATTAGAATTCCTGCAAAACTCGTTCCTGCCTTTAAGCCCGGAAAAGACCTCAAAAAGGCTACTGAAAGGGTTATCAAAAAGTAGAATTCCGGCGGGGAGCTCCCCGCCGCCAAATCTCTGCTAAAGGGGGAAAGATAATGGGTATGAGTATAGGAGATTGGGTTATTGTTCTGGTAGCCGTGGCATTTGGAGGAGGGCTCACTCTGCGAATGCTACTTTCCATAAAGCTGGAGAAAAAAGACCTACCGAATAACGACCCGCCCGATTATCCGATTTTGTAGCTACTTGCAGACCTCTTTTATCTCAACTGCCAGCCAGGAGGGGTTGCCGGAGTCTTCGGTAGTTCCCGAATTGTCGTTGTGGTCGGTTAAGAGGGCGTTTCCCCTCTCCGTTCCCATCATTCCGCAAACCTTAAAGGAATCTCCTGAATCCTTTACTTTAATGTCAATAGTAGTGGGAGAGGTTGTTTCGTAAGTGCCCTTTGTGGGATTCCTCTCAACTGCAAGGAAGGAGATAACAGAGGCGTATATAGTGTGGGTTCCCATTCTGCACTTGATTTTGGGTATCCAATAGGTGCAGGCATATCTTACACTTACAGTAGAACCGTTGAGATTGACGCTGAAAGTTTCTCCGTATTTCCTTACATTCTTCTGCTTTAGAACCTGAACCTGCGGGCTCTTTACCGATTGATTCAGGTCGTCAATGTAGGGGGGGACTATGTAGTAAGCCCCCCCGAGAACCGTAAGAGGGTAAAAGGATAGGAGGGAAGGAAAAATTCCTGATAGAACAAACTTTCTAATCCTCTTCGTTGAGAATGTGTATCTCAATAATTTCCCTAACAGCCCTTGCAACTATCTCCCCTTTCTGAGTGAGTCTGTATTTAGAATTATACACTTCTACCAACCCTCTGTCTCTTAAACTTGCAAGGGCTTTCTTTAAAAGGGAAACATCTCCTTCCCATTCACTTCTTATAGTCTTATAGGCCGTTCCTCCTCTCTTTGAAAGGAAAATGAGAATGGCAAGGTGGGTCTGCCCAAGCCTTCTAAAGATAAAAGCTACTTTATTGTAATCCTTTGCAGTAAAAGGAAGCTCCCTAATCACCGAACACCTCTTTAATTAGTTGAGAGGGAGTTTTGATGAGGTGAACATTATTAAGGCAGTAAAAAGGGGGGGAGTCTCCTTCCCCCCTCTACTTACTGGGAAACCGTGCCGACTATCACAACGGGTTCTTGGGAATTGTCTACGGCGGAAGAGTAGACCGCTACAAGGTCTGTCCAGTCGCTATCTCTGGTGTAAACCCCATAACTGTCGTCCCAGTAGTAGGTAGTCCTGAACGGGTTGCAGAAATTGTTAGGAAAGTCTGTAAGCTCTTCGTGGCCGTCGGAGTAAGTAACAGTAGCCTGCTCAACAAAAGTTTCGGGGTTGCAGGAAGCAAAGTAGTCGTAGCCGTTTCCATAATAAAGGGCATTATTGGTTGCGTCCTCTTCTCTGGGGAAGAGAGCCGATATACCGCTCCAGTCGTGAGAGCCGATAACGGCTACATAAATGTTTCCGGCCTCTACTTCCTGGTTGTAGGTGTTAATTACGTTGTTAGCCCAGTCAACTGCTTTTCTAAGCTGATTGTCTGCGTTTGCAAGGGCTTTGGCTATTCCAATCATATCGGCATATCCAAGTGCAGGTAGGTCTTTTTCTCCTGCACCTGTTTTAAGGTCAAGGGCGTTGGCTCTCCAGCTCCAGTTTTCCAACTTGTAGTAATACTGGTCAAAAACCCACTCAATTCCCGTGTTCACGGCCTTAATCAGGTTCTCCATTCCGGTTTTGCTGAAGGCTCCGAGGGTAAAGTCCATACCGGTAGTTGAGCCGTAGGTCTCTTTAAAGGAGTCAACTATCGTTTTGGCCATCTCCTCAGCCGTGGTAGTATCGTTTATATGGGAAAGCCAGTCTGCGTAGTTCCAGCCCCGGCCCGGTTCGGGGAGCTCGCTTGCCACAACCCAGTCGGCGTTGCCGTATTTGAGAACGGGGTAAATAACCTCGGCCATTCCCATAAGGCAGGCGTCAAAGCCTACAACTCCAAAGTGCATTCCTGAATTTTTGAGCTCCTTTACCAGCTCCCAAGTAGCCAGAGCCGTTTGGGCGTCTATCCCGCCGTCGTAGTCAAATGCCACAAACCTTGAGTCGGCAGGAATGTGAAGGGGTGAGCTCCTCCAGCCGTCCCCGTGTCCCCAGAAAATCAGGGCGTAGTTTTCGGCAGGAAACTTCTCCTTAACTGTCTTTAAAAAGCTCCTTAGAGTTTCAGGGTTGCCGGTTGAGAACTCTCCCCCGACAGGCCAGAATTTGAGCCGGCCGTCCTCTGAATAATAAATACCGTCCTCTTTGGTGCTACCGTCGTAGAGGATTACTACTTCTATATTCTCCGGAAGGGTTGAAAGAGCCTGTTTAATCTCCTCTACATCGGCATCAGCGAAGGGTTCAAGGTCGTTATCCGCTCCCATATAGACTGCAATAGTCCACTTTTTAGTGGTAGAGGGGGCTACCGGAACTTCTACTTTGGTTATTTCGGGCTTTACTATCTGACTCTCCTCCTCATAGTTGAGCTCTACCCCTGACAGGTCAACGGAAAGGCTGGAGTTCCCCTCACAGGATAAGGAGAAGGAGAGGGGGTTTATGGTGCAGGTGAGGTTTCCTAAAGAGACTTTCAGTTTTTTGCCCTGCTTAACGGCCTCTTCTATATTACTGATAGGCTGACCGTTTTCGTCAACTACCTCAAGGTCTGAAAGGGTAATCTGGTTTTTGGCAAGCTCAGGGTCTCCCCCGAAAAGGTGGATAACGGCCTTTAAAACCTTCCCGAGAGTCTGGGAGCCGTCAGCAAGGACGGTAGGAGTTATTACAAGGTTTCCGTCCTCAGGGATAACGACGGTTGCCTCTCCGATTTTCACTCCAGAGGCAGTTTCAACGCTTACATTAACCTGATTGAGCTCTACGGGGATTTGGGCTGTAAACTCTCCGTTTTCATTCGTTGTAGTGCAGTAGTTAAAGCCTAATTCCGAATTAGAGAGGCAGACCTTGGCGTTGGCAACTATTGAGGCCTCTACCACCCCATTAACCGTTCTGTTTGTGGATTCCGTAGATTCCGTCGTTGAAGGAGAAGTTAAATTAGAAGAGGTATCAGCACTTCCTCCGCCTCCTCCGCCTCCACAGGAAGCAAGGGTTGTTAGTGCTACTGCGGTTGCCAGTAAAAGGGCTTTCCTCATCATTTCTTACCTCCTTTTGCTTCTTTTTGGATTAAATCTCCTAAAGTTCTTATATCTTTGCTTACAAGTTCTCTTACTATATCCCACTTAAGTCCGGCTCTCATAAGTTTTGCAGCACTTGAGGGGGATATGTTGCTTATTCCCCTCAAAGCCTTGTAGAGAACGGAAAACGAAATCCCAGCCTCTTTAGAGAGCCTGTAAATGCTCATTCCTAACTTTTTAGTTATGAATTGTCTAACCTTTTCCTTTTCCATAGCCGTCTCCTTGTAGGATTTCTTCTTTCAAGTGTTCAGTAGATAGAGGTAGAGGTCTAACTCCCTCTTTTACTCTCGGAATGACCAGATAGCTGAAACCGGGACTTAAGCAAATTCCATCAGGAATCCGGCTGAATACTCTTTCCAAGTAGGTTAAACGGCCGATTATTAAGAGGGAATAAAGGCCGTTTCTCTTTCCCGAAAGGTAGCAGGAGACTTCCCATAAGTCCTCCAGCCTCTTTACTGTCTCTTCTAAAACCTCTCTCTGGGAAGTAAGAGTTAAACAGAAGTTGTAAACTTTCCTGTCCGTTCCCTTTACTGCATTTAAGAATCGGTAGAATAGAGCCTGAAAAGGTTTACCGTGGGACTTGTATAAGTGATGGGTCAATTCGTGTATGAGCGTTTCGGTAAAAAACGGGTAGTCTTTAAAGGGCTTTTCAAAGCCCTTAAGCCTTTTAAGGTCGGCCTTGCAGTCTTTCACAGCCTCCCAGTTTATTACTACTGCTCCAGTTAAAGTAGATTCAAAGACAAAGGAAAAGGGAAAATAAAAGCCGCATAAATCCCTGTTTTCCAGTAAAAGCATTCTCTTTGCTTTTTCGTAGGTTTCTTTTACACTTTCCGGAATCTTCTTTATCGCTTCTCCAAAATATCTTGCCTCTTTTAAGAGATAGTATTTCCTGTTTTTCTCTATCCAGATTCCTATTCCCGAAAAACTTTTCTCCTGCAAGTAAATCTTTCCCTCTCTTGTAAATACCCTGAAGAGATGAAATTTCCTGTATATCTTCCTATCAGATTCTTCTACAATCTTTTTGAGCTTGGGAATCCACACTTCTTTCCTCCACTCTTTTCTCACTAAGAATATATTCCCAATCAGAATATATGTCAAGGTAGAAAAATTTGGTAAACTTTTAAAAAGGAGGAAAGATATGGAAGTCCTTGCATCGTTTATCTTCGGGCTGTGCATAGGAAGTTTTCTGAACGTCTGCATATACAGGATACCTAGAGGAGAATCGGTAGTCTACCCTCCTTCCCATTGTCCGAGCTGTGGAAAGAGGATTAAGTGGTATGACAACGTTCCTCTTTTGAGCTATCTAATCTTAAGGGGAAAGTGTAGGGAGTGTGGGGAGAGAATCTCTCCCGTCTATCCCTTTGTGGAGCTCCTGACGGGAATCCTAACCTCTTTAACTGTGTGGAAGTTCGGAGTAGGGCTTGAGAGCCTTAAATACCTGATTCTCTTTTACTATTTGATTGTAGTTTCCTTTATTGACCTGAAGTTTAAAGAAGTTCCGATTAGATTGAGCTACCTTGCCCTGATAACGGGATTCATTTTATCCGGAATTTCGGGGATAGAATCCTTAAAGAGCTCTGTTATCGGAGCATCTCTGGGAGCCGGACTTGTTTTGTTTGTCAATGAAACTTACCTTTTCTTTAAAGGAGAAGAGGGACTGGGAGGTGGAGACGCCAACGTTATGGCCGTAATAGGAGCATTCTTAGGGAAAGATTCAGTTTTACCTGTTTTCTTTTTATCTCCTTTCTTTGGTCTTTTAGGGCTCTTCTTTATGAGGAAGAGAGAGATTCCCTACGTTCCCTTTATTTCTTTAGGAGCTGTTTTCTTTGTTTTCTTCAGGGACTTTTTTAAAATTTTCAGCTTTTAGGGGGTAAAAATGTCAAAAGCTAACAAAACAATTGCTCTTACTCCTCAAACTTACGAAGATTTGAGAGCTTTCAAAAAAATTCTTTCAAAGGTAAGAGGAAAGCAGACCACCTACGACGAAACAGTTTTCTTCCTGATAGACGCTTTATATACTCTAACTGAGTGCACAGAAGAAAAGGACAAAATCCTCAAAGAGTTCAGCAGGTTAAGCGACCTGATAGACGGAAAACTGAAGTCTGTAAACTTACAGCCTAAAGGAAATCTTGAAAGGTTTGTTTATACGCTTAACTACCTCTATCCGATAGATGAGTCCCAAAAGGAAAAGATTGAAAAGATAGCGGCCAAAACGCAGGGCTCTATCGCCGCAACTCTTTTAGGGATAATAAACATAGGCCTAACTCACTACGGAAGATTAACCTTTCTCCTTACCGAAAAGGACGCAGTAAGGTATTCCAATTTCCTTTCAAAACTCCCTAAAGAGGAAAAGGAAAAGGTTGAAAAAGAGCTAACCCAGACCCTTGAGACTGTTTTTAGAAAGAAACTCTCAATGCTTGAGAAAAAGTATTCAAGGGGGTAGTAGATTGAAAAAGGACAAAAGGGTAGAGAAAGGCTTAAGGTGGTGCAGGGGGTCAAAGTGCACCACTTACAAAAGGGTTTTCGGCTACCCCTTTGCCCTGGTTGAGGCAGGGACTACCGGATACAAAGGGGGAGACGCAGGCCACGGCAGTCGTGCCCTCTTCCTCCTTGAAAACACAGGGGGAAATGTAAGAATAGCCGTTGAGGACTCAGAAGGAAGGGTTCACACCTTTGACTTCCCCCAATCTGTAAGAATAACGGTCTCCGGAGATATGGAAATTCGCCAGCTCTTAGAGTCTCTCTCCTTTGCTGTGGCCGTTTTGAAAGCAGAGCTGGAAAAAGGAGAATAACCCTCTTCCGGCTCTTCCTTTAAGAGCCGGTTCCCCCTCTTATTCTCAAAAAACCCTTATTCCCTGCATATACTATAATCTTTTTCATCAGGGAAAACCGGTTGGCCGGAGGAAAAATGATACTTGACAGGTTCTTTTCTAAAAAAGTAAAGCTCAACCTTCCTCCCGTTAGAGGAGATTTTATCAAGCTGGTTGAAAAGTTCAAGGAGCTTGAAAAGAAGTATTCCGAAAGAGGACTCAACTTTGAGGACTTTGTAAGCTGGGAAGCCAAGAAAATCCTCCATAAGCTCTCAAAGAAGAGGGATAAGAAAAAGAGAATCGTCTTTATAGGCTCAGTCGGAGTAGGAAAGAGCACGGCCATATCTACCCTAACCGGACTCATCTACCCGAAAAAGGTTAAGAGGAAAAACAGGGAGATATTCCTCACCAAAACAGTTCTCCCAAGTGGTAGGGGGAGAACGACTTTGGGAGAGTTCGTTATCTCCCAGTCAAAGGGAGAGGACATAGAGGTAGAGATTGAGCCCTTTAAAGAGGAAGAGCTTAGGGAGATAGTAAGGGACTTTGTAAGGTTTATGAAGAGCTACGCAGAGGGAGAAAAGGCCGAGCACTCCATTCCCTTAGAGTTTCTAAACATCTTTAACAGGCTTTTGGGACTAAAGTCCGGTTCCTCAAAAGAGGCAAAAATCCGGGTTTACAAGCAAATCCTTGAGGGAAGAAGTGAGGAAGAGGCAGTAGAGGAAGTTAAAAGGCTAATCCACTTTGAAGAGAGGCTCAAACCTGCATATATGATTTTAGAAGCTCCACTTTCAAACATCAAAGAGAGGGAAAAGGCCTTTAAGGAGCTCTCAGAGTTCCTCTCTTCAATTAACAGGGGAGTCTCTTACGACGGGAAGTATTATCCCTTTCCTAAAACTCTTACCCTGGAAGTTCCCGAAACTCTCATTGACCTTAACGGCTGGGAGATAGTTGACACTAAAGGACTTGAGGGAGACCTGATAGAGAGAAACAGAGCTTTATCTTTTGTGGACAGGATACAGGAGAAACTTTCAGATTCGGACAACCTGATAGTCTTTTGCTCCAGCTTCGTTGATGCTCCGAGTAAATACCTCATATCGGTTCTTAAAAACTACGGCGACGTTATGGGAGAAAGGGCCCTTGAAGAGCTTGCAAAGAGGTCTTTAATCCTCCTTCTGGCTAAAGGAGAAGAGAATTTTTCCTACGACGAGGAAGAAGAGAGTATAGAGGAAAGAAAGCTCTTTGAAGTGAGCGAAAAGCTCCTTAGAAACGACCTGCCGCAGATAAAGGCTTTGGTTTATAACAGCATAGGAGGGGAGAGAGTTGCAGACCTTGATTTTGCTACTCCGAGGGAAGTTGTCTGGAGAGAGATAGAGAAAACAGCTTGGGAATACCGTCAAAAGGTAGAGGAAGAGGTTTACAGGGAGATTGAGCTTTTAGAGAGGGAAATAGACAGGCTCAAGAGGATTTTAGAGGACAAAGAAAAGAGCCTCTTCTTTCGGGAGCTCCAAGAGACGGAAAAGAGGCTTGTTGAGAGGATTAAAGACATTGTGGAAGAGGTTTTCTCAACTAATTTCCTCCCAAGGGAAATAGAGGCCTACTTGAGGCTTATTGCTACTGAAATAGGGACTCCTACCTTGATGGCCTTAAACAGGAACATTCCGGTAAGGAGAGGAGTATTTCCGGCAAGGGAGCTGAACATATACACTCAGGTCTTTTTCCGTTCTACTGCTACAAAGGTTCAGTCTAGAGTTTTAAAGCTGGTAAAGGAAGAGGTAAAGCAACTTAAGGAAAAGGCTGTTTTAACTGGAAGTTTAGTAGCTGAAAGGATAGTTTACTCCTTTGAGGAGATGGTAGAATCGGCCGTTTCAGAGGCAATTACAAAAGCAACCGGAAGGATAAAGGAGTTCTTTCAGGCCGATGAAGAGTTTTGGGTAAAGGTTTCTTCCGAATGGGGCAAAGGTGCAGGCTACACTAACAGAATAGTTAACGACTGGCTTGAGGAGCTAAAAGAAGAAAAAGATTACCTTTTTAAGAAGCTTATTATCCAAGAGGTCGATAAGGCCTTTGAGGAAAGAAAGCTTTTTAAGCTCCTTACAGAAGTAGAAACTTTTTCTCTGGAGGAAGAGGGTGAATAGAAAGAAAAAGCAAATCTTTAAAAACCCCCGTTTTCAGAAGGACTGGGAAAGGTTTAACCTATGGATTGAAAAACGCAGGCTTAACGGAGAGCTTTCCGATAATTCTTACTCTTCCCAACGCAGTATTGTTAAAAGATGGCTGATGGAACTTGAAGAAAACGGGGTTCAGGACTATGAAGAAGGATTTAAGCTCTTCCCTCCCAAGAAAAAGGCAGTAGCAAAAAAATTCTTGGATGTAGCAGGGGCTTACAGTCTCTTAGGAGAGGAAATAAGTTTTTCTTTCCGTGGAAAAAGGATTAAAGGGCTGGTCAAAGATGTTCTTTTTTACAAGGGAAATGTATTTCTGCTTACAAAAATTCTCTCTGGAAAAAACAGGAATCAGCTACTTATCATTATTCCTTACAGCTTTGTTAAGTAGTTTCCGAAACTTAAACAATCCTACTCTTCGAAAGGGGAAATTCTTATGTATTCCTTTCGTTCTTTCGTTATCAGCATTTCACTTCCTCTTCTTTCTGCCTTTTTTTCCACTCTTTAACTGTCAGAACTCTCCAGCTGGGATAGAAAAAGTCCATTCTCTTTCCGAGTTTTTTCCTGAATAGGTTTATTCCCAGGGGAGAGTTAAACAGAACGACTAGGGTTCCGTCTTTTTCCTTAATACAACCTTCCAAATAAAGGAAAAGCTCATCGTAAGGGGAGAGTTCTTTTAGGAGATTTAAGAGGTGGCCGAACTCCGGGCTTTCCTCCATACTCATTTCAAGGCCCAGTAAAAGAGCCTCTCTCCTTCCCTCTATCTTTGTCAGATTCCCGAAAGTGCCGAAAGTCTTTTCGTAAGATGAAACAAAATCTTTAAAAGAAGCAGGGCTGTTTTTAAGGGCAAAACTAATCAAAAGCCCCACGGGATTTGAATTCGCTTTCCTTGAATACTTCGGGTGATTCTTAAAAGAAAGGAGCTCATACATAAGTGCAAGAGTTTTCCACTCCTCCCCGTAGAACTCTTCAATATCCTTCCAGAAATCCCTATCCAATTTCCTCTCTTCAATTTCATACCAGCGGGCGTCCTCTAGAACACGCTCCTTAACCTTTGAAAGAAAAGCCTTTATCCTTGCAAGCTCTTCTGGGTCAACGCCTTGAGCCGATTTATTAGGCCGTGCTAACTCGCCGGAGCTCTCTTTATTAATTTTTTTCTGAAAAGCGTTGTTTTTAGGGAAAGCGTTAGTCTCTTTAACTCCGTCCGTCAGCTCATAAATTTTTTCTCTTCTTCTTTTAGTTGTTTCCTCTTTATCCAAACTCTCACTTAATTCAAAATTTCTAATATTCTCAAGCTCCTCACCGCTCTTATTATTAGATGTAGGGTGAATAGATGTAGTAATTTTTTTATTAGATGTAGTAAGGGGCTCTTGAGCTTTTGGCCTGCTTTCGCCTGCCGTTTTTTGGTGTCCGTCTATTGGGGAATTTTTAGGTGAGGTGTCCGTGTATTGGGGATTTAGGTGTCCGTCTATTGGGGAATTTTTAGGTGGTGTCCGTCTATTGGGGAATTTTCCGGACTGGCGTGGGGAGTTTTCCGGAAGAGTTATGCTCCACTCCTTGAGGAACGGGTGGGAGAGGGAGTAGGTTTGAGCTATCTCAAGGAGAGTCTCATCTGGCCAGTGAACTGGGGAGCGGACGAAGAACTCCGTCCCTTTTCTTGAGGTTTTCACGGAGAGAACCCCTTTGCTTGCGAGCTCCTCCGTTAGTTTTCTTACTGATGCCTTGTCTATTGAAATGGCTTTGGCTATACTTCTCGTGCTTGCAACTGCTCTGCTTGTTTCCTTATCCTTGAGGTAGTGCAGGTAGAGGTAGAGGGCCTTAGCCTGAGCCGAAACGGGAAGCAGGAAGGCAATCTTGGGAACTGGAAAGAACCTGTTATCAGGGTAGATGTAGGACAGGTCTTGAGGGAGAACCAGCTCTACTTCTGTCCTCCCTCCTCTACCTCTCTTGCCTCTTACCCACTTAACGAACTTGTCGGGATGTTTTCCCCCAGCCTCTACTACTGTAAGGCGGTTTAGGGTTTCTACCTCCTCAAGGAGCTCCTCAATTCTGGACTTGCTCTTTGTAGAGAGAACCTTTTTGAGCTCCTCGGTAGTCGTTCTTGCCGTATTTCCGTTAAAGCAAAGGGCGTAGAGGTAGCCTATTCCGATTAAATACCTTGCCTTCCACTTTAAAAGGCTTCCTGCCTTAAACAGGGCCGTTGGATACATCAAAAAAGAGGGGTTGGCTGTTTTGAGGGAAACTACAACTTCTTGAGGGTTGTTTTTTCCCTGAAAAGGCTCTATAATTTCCATTGAAACCTCCAGTCTTTGGGTTTTTTAAATGGGGCCGGGAATCTTCCTCCCGGTTCCACCCCCTTACACCTTCCCAAATTATAGCACTCTCCAAAAAAGCAAATGGAATAAAAAAGTATTGGCCAAAAAGTATTGGGACAGAGGGAGTTGAGAGGGGTAAGTGATGGACTGCAATATATGTCTGCCGTCAGAAATTCAATCGGCGTAGAAGTCAAACGGAGTCAACTCCCCCCTGAACAACGCCTTCAGGCCTTTCCTCTGTTTTTCAAGGAGTCTTTTAAACTCCTCGGCCGACTCTTCCTTTTCTGCCACTTCAAGGGCTATGTCGTAGATGGCTCTTGCTACATTGTTTCCCTTCTGCGTGCAGATGTTAAAAAACTCTTCTTCCTTAAGGGTAGAAACGGCCTCTATCACTTTATCAATAAAAGTCCAGACTTCAGTAATTCTGAGGGAAAAGGCCTCGTCTCCCTCAAAAAGCTGTGGATATCCTAAAAACCGGCTTACGCAGGCACTCCCGTAAACCCCCCATATCCCCTGAGTTTTTGCAATTCCCGTTCTTCTTATTCCTGCCCTCTGGAGAATCTCCGGGACTCTGGGGGAAAAGAAATTCTTTGAAAAGTTTAAGTCAAAGAATTCTGTTATTCCCTCTTCAACCTCAAATTCTTTTGCCAGCCGGCCGTAGAGCTCTTCTGCCTCTTTTTCAAGTTTTTCTGATAAACGGGTGAGCTCCTCTCTTATGTCTGCCGGAAGAAAGTAATCCTTAAAGGACTGGGCTAACTCGTGGAGTGCAGAGGCAGACATAAGGGCAAAATCCCTGTTTCCCTTTCCTCCCTCTTTAAAAAACCTCTCTCTAAACTTCAGGGAAAGGTTTTTCAGCCTGTTTGCCGATTCCTCAAGGGCTATGTAGAGAATTGCAGACTTCGGGTAGTGGTCAAGGACAAAGGGGTAAAGGATTCTAACTCCGCTTTCGGCCTTTGATTGGAGAAAATAGGATTCAACTTGTGCGGCGTGGAGGTATTCATATCCCGTTTTCCCCCTGCCCATCATAAGAGCTCTTACCGGTTCAAGGAAAACTTCCTTTATCAAAACGGCCTCAAACTTTGGGAAGTTGGGGATAAATTCGTAAAAGGGTATTCCCTCAATTTCTGCAACGGCCGAAATCAAAACCGTGGGCAGGAGAAAGGAAAAGGCAAAGTAGGGCTTTCCCTCTATAAGGGGTCTTTTCTTTTTCGGTGCCTCTTTAATCTGAACGCTTACTTCTTTTTCAACCTCATAGCTTCCGTGGGGAATAGTTCCGCCGAGTTTAAGATGGAGAATAGACCTAACCCTGCTGGGAGAAATGGGTATCTCCTCAAAGTCCATTCCTTCCTTGTAATCCCTGAAGAAGAGGTCAATGTGCTCTTCAGAGTTCCGTATAGGGTCTGCAACCTGGGACGGCCTGCCGTAAGAGATAAAAGCGTAGGAGTCAAGGCCGTAGTAAGAGGCAAAAGCGTCGGCAATGTCGCTGTCTCCTTCAATCACCCCTACAAAAGAGCACTCCTTGGCTGTATCCTGTATTGCCCTTCTGACCTCTTCCGGAGGGAGCTCCCCCTCTATAATCCTTGAGACCCTGACGGAGTTGTCAGGGTAGATTAGCCCGCAGACGGCTCCTTTAAAGCTCCCCCCTATCTCAACCGGAGAGAGTATTAGTTTCTTGAGTTTCAATGGCTACCTCTTATATTGTTTGGCCGTCTCTATAATTATGAATTATGCTCCCTCAAAAGTCAAAGTTAAAGTCCTCCTCTGTCTCTTCCGGAGCTTTAGGGGGAGAAAGGAGGTTCGGTATAACTTCCCCTTCCCCCTTGTGCCTTCCGGAGGGGAAGTTTGACTTGACCGTTATAACTATCCTTTCGCTCTCTAGGTTCTCTACTTCTCCCTTGCCCTTCTTCTTCCTGGGGGAGGAGAAAAGGAGAAGTTCAACATACCTTGCGGCGTCGTAGATAGCCGAATGCCCCCTTATCAGCCTCAGCAAAAGGGAGACCTTTGTCAGGTCTTTGAGCCTGAATACCACCCTTCCGTCGGGGAGCTTGGTCTTTGTGTCCTCATATTCGTCGTTGTAAACCTTAAACTCTTCCCCGTAGAGCTTGTTAGTGTGCAGGAGTATGATTAAATACCTGGTAAGCCCTTCTTTTTTCAGCCTCGTTAAAATCTCGTGAATCCTGTCAAAGAAGTGCCTTATCTGATTGGCCTTGTTCTCCTCTACCCCTAAAAAGGAGATAAGGGGGTCAAGGAAAACTGCATCGTAGGTTCTCAGGTAATACTCAAGCTCTCCGAAAAAGTCCTCGTTGAGCTCTTCTCCCAATATTCCGGGCTTTTGAGGAGGGCAGTCAAGGATAGAGACCATCTCCTTAACGTCCTCTTCGTATTCTGCATACCTTGAAGCTATTATCCTGTCCGTTATCTGGAGGAGCTCATCTTCGGAGTGCTCCGTAGTCCAGAAGAGGGTCTTTTTTCCCTCAACTGCACTCCTGCAACATAAATCCAGGCAAAAAGTTGTTTTTCCCGTTCCTCCCTGCCCTGCGACAAGGGAAACCTTGTTTGGGGGATATATCCCGAGAAGAGGGGGTTTAATCGGAGTTCTGGGAACTTCTGCTAACTTTCGGGGAATTTTCGGGGAAATTTCTACAAACTCTGCAAAGGCCTGTGCAAGTCCCCCGAATCCCGCCCTTTTCAGCTTACTTATTCTCTCTTCTGCCCACTCCTGTCTGAACTTCTCGTGCTGTCTCCTTATTTCCCGATAAGCGTCGGAAAGCTCAAGGATTTTCCCCGAAAGATAGGGTTTTAGGGTATTTTCCTTGAGTCCGTCGCATATGTCTTTATTTCCCTCTCCATACCCGTTTTCGTCGCAGTAGATAAAGAGCTTTTTCCATACTCTCCGTTTTTTCCACAATTCCCTGCGTTTTCGGAGTAAAACCCTGACAACTTCCCTTCCAGCCCCCCAACTTTCCACTTTAAACGGGTCGTAGTCAGGAAAGTAGAGAACAAAGGCACTATTCGGGAGATTTGTATCTTTTATCAGACTTTCTGCCCTTGAAACGCTACCGACGGCAATAACAGGGGAAAGAGCATCGCAGTATAGGGAAAGTGCGTCTGTTTCCCCCTCTACTGCAAAAAGGGGCATAATTTCTCCCTCAATCAGGGCATTTTTACCCCCAAAGTAGGAAAAAGAGGAAGAAAGCCGTAATTCTCTGCTTTCCCTGCTGGAAGAGGCAATATTCCTGAACTTTACTCCCTCAAGCCGGCCTCGGAGGGAATAATAAGGGAAAACCAGCCAGCCTTCCCTTTCAAAGAGCCTGTATTTTGAGACAAAGGGAGATTCTTTTACCTTTTCAACCGCCTTCCGTGTTATAATTCCAACTTGAAAGTGTTTTAGGGCAAGCTCAAACCTCTCAAAGGGAGACTGGCTCCCGTAGCTGAACTCTTTTTTAGAGTCAAGCCCCAGCTTCTTAAAAAGCAGGCTCGGAGAGGCTGAGAGATTTCCCTTTTCAAGGCTGATTACCAGCTCCTCTGCTGTTAAAAGGGGAGAGATAGAGGGAAGAAGAGAGAGGAGCTCCTTGTGGCACTCCTCTACCAAAAGGGAGAGAGCTTTCCTGACTCCCTCGCTCTCCTCTTTTTCGGGGGCCCCTTTGTCAGGGGAGCTCCCCTCTAAAAGCCTCTCTACCCTTCCCTTCTTCCCACAGCCGAAACAGTTGTAGAAAATCCCCTCTTCAGTTTCCCTTACCGAAAGGGACGGAGTGGAATCGGGATGAAAGGGGCACTTTCCTAAGTAGTAGCCGTTTCCCCTCTGCCAGTTAAACTCGTGCCCCGGATAGAGTTCCTCAAAAAGCTTTATTGCCTCTTCAAGGGAAGTTATCCTCTTCAACCTTCCCTCCTGACTGTTATTTTCCCGAACCAGGAAAAACGGGAGTGCTCTTTGATTACGGGTTCCTGAGTAAAGGCAAAAGAAGAGATTATCCCCTTTTCTTTCAAAAGCCTGAGAGCTCCCATAACCCCCTTTCTTACCCTGAAGAGGGTAAGAGGGTTTATGTCTTCCTCCTGAAGATTCAGGTAGGATAAGAGCTCCTTTCCGCTGAACTCTTTTTCCCGACCTTTTGAGAGGAAGTAAAGGAGAGGCAGGAGCTCCCGGTATCCGGCCTCAAGGAAGAGGGAAAGGGGGAATTCTGTCTTTGCTCTTCTCAAGGCCAGAAGGAGAGGAAGAGGCTTTATCTTTACTGCATACCCCCTGCCTGCTTTAACCCTTTCTGCACCGTAGAGATTCCCGCTAAAGTAAAACTTTCCCTCCTTAAACTCCCCCACGGACAGGTCGCAGAAATATTTACGGGCAGAAGAGGGGGAGAGAACGCCGGCGATTGAGATGCGGGAGAGGGTGAGGGTTTTTTCAACAAGCCTTCTCCTATTTTTGCCGGCAGGTATTTTAAGAAAGCTCTCCTTTTCTCCCACACTCCCCACCACCCACAAAATAACCCCCAGACTTCTCCCCTTCCAACTCCTTCCTTCCAGTCCTTCCCACTTAACGGCTCCTATCCCTTTTTTCACACGGTTTGTAGGGAAATCTATCAGGAGATAGGGAATCATACCAGCTACCCTCCCGAAACCTGAAGTTGCACACTTTTGAAATTTTACTTGACAGTTTTGAAATTAGGAAACCCTAATTTACTTGACAGTTTTGAAATTTATCTTGACAGTTTTGAAATTTGGGTTTCCTAATAATTGGAGTTATCCCTTGTGGCAGAAGGAGATTTCAAAACTGTGCAGGTTCTATATTATTAGTTATAACTTACTCTTCCCTATAACACGGGCAGGGGGAGGGTGTTTTATAGACACCCTCCCCCTGCCCTTAACACTACCGTTTGATATGTAATGGGTAAGTTATAACAAATACAAATATTATAGGGCGATTGGAGTTTTAGAATGTGATGGAAGTCTAAAACAGTTTGGGAGTCAAAGGAGAAGAGCCGATTAAAGCCCTCTTCCCCCTACCTCTTACCTTGACAGTTTTGAAATCTTGCGTGCCGTTTTTGAAATCCATATTTTCTGGAAGAAAGGAGGAGAGAAATGGGAGACAATGGACTTTTTGGAATGCTCTTTTCAAAAGAGGAGCTGGAAAAGACTTCCCCTTTACCTTCTTCTCAGAGGTTAAGCCTTTTAGACCTTCACTTTCGCTATCCAAGGCTCAGGGAGTTTGAAAAACGGCTTGCCCTTTCTCTTGAGGTAGAGGGGGATTACCCCGATTCACCGGAGGTAGTTAAGAAAGAGGAGCTCCTTGAGGGCCTTTCCCGAAACATCATAGTCAAATTCCAGAACTCGGCGGTTTTAATCAGGGAAAAGGGAGACCTGGTAGAGACTAAAAGGGCCTTTGTCCTACCCTCTTCCTGCCTGAAAAAGGTTGTTTCTTCCTATCCTGAAGATTCCTTCCCCTTCCCCGTGGCTTTGAGGCTTTTTGAACTTGCCCTGCTTTTCTGCCTTGAGAGGCACTACGGGGAGGGTGGGGTAAGACTTCTTCTCTCCTTTCGGGACATCATCATCAGGACTAAGGTCGTGCCGAAGAAAAAATAACCCCCTCTCGCTAACGGAGAGGCCCGATTTTTTGATTTTAGAGGTGGGGTTAGTATTCCCCACTAGACCCCCAAATACAGGCCGAATAAATCGGCGTTTTGAGTTTCTATCCAGATGGCTTTCTCTGATATACTTTTCCAGAAAGGAAAGAGGGAGGATGGAAGTGAAAAAACTTGCTCTGGTAGGGGTTTTGCTTCTTGCTCTCGGAACGGCCCCCGCCCACGCCGAATACAGGGCTACCGATTCAGGCTGGGTTTACTGCGATGAGTCCGGAAAGTGTATCCCCCTTGAAGAATACGAAAAGAAATTTGAGACACCCAGAGAATACATTTTCCCCAATCAGAAGATAGGGTTTTCCCTGAGTATCCCTTCTCTTGACAGCTTCGGCTTTATCAAGGACATAGACAACATACTTTCAACTGTCCAAAACTTTCAGGAGATAACCAGGCTCTTTAACCAGACTTGGGCCAGCATAAGCCAAAAATTCCCAGCTCTTCAGCAAATACCGGTAGGTCAGGTATTGGGGTCTGTTTCCACGGTTTCGTCTGCCGTGGGAACCGGTGGCGGGACAGTTGAAGACATCTTAGGGAAAGTAAAACAGTTCTATGCTGGAACGGTTCTTATCTACGCCGCCAAACTTTCGGAGCTCTACAACACCTATGCCAACCTCAAGGCTTATGCGGAAAACTGTAAGAGAATCCTCTCCCACCCCGAAGCATCAAAGGACTACTACCGGAAAGTTCAGGCCTGCCGTAAAATCCTATCGGGAGACGCCTGGCAGACCCTTTACGAAGAGGCAAGGCAGATATTCGGAGGCACTACTTCTGAGGCAAGGAAAAAACTTGAAAAAACTCAGGAGAGGATAAAACAGGTAGCCTCTTCCGTGGCCAATCAGCCCTTTGAAAAGCTCAACGGAAAACAGGTAAGAGCCCAGATAGAGGCACAGGAGGACATTGCCGAGAAAGCCCTTGCAACTCCTAACGACCCTCCCCTTGACCCGGAAATTCTGAAGAGGAAGATTGAGAGCCTCCCTTCAAGGGAGCTCCAGCAAAGGTATATGGCCGTCGTTAATACTGCCCTTTCCCGTGAGATGTATTCCAAAATGGTGATTGAAAAAGAGGTTGCCTACTCTCAGCAAATCCTTGCCCTTAAAGAGGCCGTTGACAAGTTCTGCAACGCCGACTTTTCAACTCCGGTTCCCAATTGTTCCTCTCTCTCCTCTCTGTCCGGAGCTATCGGAATTGACTACTCTCCCCAGTTTGAGGATTATCCGGTCTTTGAACAGGTAAAGGTAGGCAAGGGCTGGGTTAAACACTTTGTAAAGAATTATGTCAACAAGGTGGCTATGAGTATTATCTCCCAGATAGTTCAGGTGGGCAATATGATTGCTACCGTTCAGACTCAGGTGGGGCAGGCAGAGGTTAACAGCATTGCTCAGGCCGCCTGCACGATTAACCAGAGGATTGCAACTGAAATGAACGCTACAAGGGCAATGGAAAAGGCTATGTTCTGCCTCTCAATGAAACTTCAGCTTGCCCAACTCCAGCTTCTTCTTGATAACTTCCACGCTTCCTCTACTACTGCAAGGGGAATAATGAAACAGCTTACTTCCGGAGAGACAAGGCAGGTTGAGGAGAAATATGAGACACTCAAGGAGATGGGTTATGAGGTTCCGAGGAAATAGGTTTACGGCCATTTTTCCCCTCCTGACGGTTCTTTTATTCCTTGTGCTTGCCGTCCCCTCTTTCGGGGACGGCTCTATTGCCACCTGCGACCCCTCTAAGAGCTCCATAACCCCGTCAGGAGCGGTTGACATAACTTGCCCGCCTCCTCCCAACACTAACGACGGAGTTTGCTCTCCCAAGTGTCCGGCAGGCTGGGGGCTTGCTCCCCTTGACATCAACTACGAAACAGGGGCGTATGTTTGTCAGCCCTCTTCCTCAGAGGAGATAACGGAAATCTTTGCGTCTTGTATCTACTACGACTACGACTGCATAGACCCCTCAAAAAACCTTGAAAAGCTCTCAAACGAAATAGAGAAAGCTACAAAGGAATTGACCGACACCTCTTCCTCAATTACCTTCTCAAAGGCCATTGTGGGCTACGCAACCCTTGACCCTGAAGTTGTCTATTCGGCGTCCTCTTCAAAGAAGGGGGAGCTCCCGTTCTTTGAGTTCTTCAGCGAAATTCTCCAGACTGCCCTTGAGTATTTCAGGGAAATAGGAACTCTCTACGGTCTTTTTGGCTTTGGCTGGCTGGGTCTCCTTTACGCCGGAGAACACTTTTTCAGGGACGCCAGATTGGGGAATCCTGCAAGGACTTTCGGAAGAGTTCTCCTCTTCCTGAGCATATTCTTTGCACCCCTGCCGGCTAAAACTCCCGACGGAACGATTAAGAGCGTTGACCCGTTCTTTTTCCGTGTATTTAGGGAAGTTATGTATCAGGGAACGGAGCTTGCAGACTCCCTTGCCCTCAAGTTTAACCTGATTGCAGTTTCAAAAATCATAGACACGGCCCAAAAGACCATTACCGACGATGCCGACATAGAGAGAGCCCTTGAGTTTAAGAAAAGGGCAGTTCAAAACCTTGAGCAGGACTTACGCAACTGCTGGCACTACTACGGGGCGTGCAGAAACTTTATAGTTCCCGACGAGTTTCTTTCGGACATAACCCCCGTTGCAGAGCCTCCCGCCGGAGTGGGAGCTAAAAAGGGCTGGTATTACTCCGTCGCCTCCTGCCGTGAGATAGAGAAAAAATACAAACAGGCCGTAGTTAATTACAACCTCCTCCTTGCAGTTAAAAGGCAGAACGACAAAGTAAAAGGGCTGATTAACCTCTCTTCCTACGACATAAAGGGAATCTTTGAAAACCCAGAAAAGGCCGTTATAAACCCTATGGCCTTTGTTTCGGTAGGAGTGGGAACTGGAGTTGAGCCGGAAAAGGCCTCTACTGTAAAAGTTTTCGGAGAAATAGCAAAAGCCCAGAAAAGACTGGGTTGGGTGGGCTACGCCGCCATTACCCTTCCGACTCTCTTCTTCTATGTTTCAATTCAGGACGACCTCTCAAAGCTCTCAATTGAGCCTACCGAACCCAATTTCCTCTTAAAGGCTATGGCTTACGCAACCGTTCCTCCGGGTAAGGACATATTCATAGTCTCCAACGACCTGATGAGGGGAATAGGGGACTTCATAGTCTCCCTTCTGCCCATTGATGTTCTTAAGAAGATTCCTTTTGTAGGAGAGGCCGTTGAGAAAAAAGTAAAAACCCTTGCAAAGGGAGCGGTTGCCGGAGGTAGTGCGGTTGTTTCCCTCGTTCTAACCTACATTCTCGTCTCATTTATCTTTGCCGTTCTCCCTACCGTTGCCATTACGGTAGCCTTTGTGATTAAACTTTTAAGCTGGCTGGTAGATGTAGTTAAATACCTTGCCGTTTCTCCCTTTGTCGCCCTTCACGCCTTCAGCACCAGCGAATACAGAAACGCCTACGCCTATGTAATTGAGGGAATGGCACTTGCAGTATTCCCCCTTGCAATGCTCCTCGTAGCCTCTTTCACCTACTTTGCAATGTTCCTCTTTAAGGGAATCTTCTACTTTGTTATGGCAAAGGCCATAACTACCCTTGCAAATCTCGGCCTGATTAAAGTTCTCGGCTCTTCAACCCTCGGCCGAGTGATGAGCTATTTTGTTCTCGGCCTGATATTCGTTCTGGCTATTTTCGGTCAGGTCTTAATCGGTTATAAGTTTATGAGCGAAGGCCTTGACTGGATTATCAGAAAGTCCAAGTGGAGGATTGAGCCTTCCGGTGGAGTTTCTCAGGCTATTACAGAGAGGCTTGTTTCAAGGGGAGCTCCCGTTTAGAGCTTCCCTTAACTAAAAGGGAGGGATAAGATGACTGTCTTTAAGCCTCAGATTTTCTTTCAGGGGATTTTCTACCCCGACGGCAGTTTGTATGGGGTTGAGATTCTTACAAAGGGACTTGTGGGGTCTGAACCTCCGGGAAAAAGCCTTGACCTCTTCTGCCTCTTAACGGCGGCAAACTCAATAGTTTCCCTGATTCCCGAAGAACTCCGTCGTTCAACTAAATTCCACTTCAACATCTACCTTGAGAATGTATCTCAGATTCCTTTCCACCAGCTCCTTGTAGTTATCCCGAACGCAGTCCTTGAGATAGTTGAAAAGGGAATAATAGACCCCTTTTACCTCTCCTATTTGAGGCTGATAGAGGGAATCCCCCTTGCCCTTGATGATTTCGGAAGAGGCAGGGCAAACTTTGACCTTCTTCCCTACTTCCAGATAGTCAAACTGGACAGAGATGTCGTTGACGGAAAGGTTTTAAAACCCCTGATAGATGTTCTAAAGTTCCAGGGAAAAACCGTAATCCTTGAGAAAGCCTTGAGAGAGGACAGCTCTTTTAATGCAGACGCCTATCAAGGGTATGAATGGCACAAACCCGAACCTTTGGAGAATTTAAGAGAGTTTCTATCCAGAAGGAGAAAAGGGGATTAGATTAGCCTTTAAGAAAACCAAAGAAGGAGGTAAGGGCTGTGGAAGTTATGAGAGTTGACGACCCGTTAGAGTTTATTGAGCCGGTGGTAAGGGAATACGGGGCTTTTGAAGGAGAGGTTTTCAGAACCCCAACGGGAGAAGTTTTCGCAGTCGGGTTGATAGAGAACAAAGAAGAAGTAGAACTGGAACTGGGCAGGAAACTGGAAGGTGAGGCTGTTTTCCAGGTTGAAGAGGGAATGGCCGTTCCCAAAGCTCCGGAAGAAGTCGGGGAATTAAAAATAGTTGAGGACTCTGAAGTTAAAAAGATAGTTTCCCACAGACCCCCGAGGCACACCGACGATGCAGTAGCACTTGCACTACTTACCCAGAAATACCCCGATGCAGAGCTTGAATTTTTATCTCCCCAAGACCCCAAACTTGAGGAATACAGGAAAGACCCTTCTGTAATTCTCGTTGATGTGGGAATGGCCTACTCCCCCGAATTCAGAAACTACGACCACCACCACGACAGCGATGTTTCCAGCTCCCTTATGCTTGTCTTAAAACATGAATTCCCCGAATACCTCAAAGCAATAGAGACAGACCCTTTAATGATGAAAAGCCTTGAGTTTATTGACCTCAAAGACAGATTCGGGCCTTTCAAAGCCAAAGAGATTACAGGAATTGACCCCGCAGGTGCTTATTTCCTTGAAGAGGCCCTTAAAGAACTCTCTTCAACTGAAGAGGGATTGAGAGCATTGGGACAGGCTCTCAAGAGGAGGTTTGACGCAGAGGCAGACATTCTCAGAAAACTTGAAAAAGTTGAAGTAAGGGAAATTAAAGGACTCAAGGTAGCTGTTGACAGGGAAGGAGCTCCCGGCGGAAGAGTGTTCGGCTACACCGGTGCAGACCTCTTAATTCAGAGGAATGCAAGGAATCCCCAGCAAACTTCCGTGGTAAGGAACTCTGCTTCTCCAAAGGCCTCTGTAATTGAATCTTCAGCCCTTAAAGACGAGGCCGTTTTTGTTCACCCCAACGGCTTTATGGCAGTCCTAAGTAAACCCATAGAAGAAGTTAATCCTGAAGAGATAGTTGAAAAAGTTATGGGAAGAGATAGAGGGATAGAACTCTAATCCAAGGGGGGCTTAAAGCCCCCTTCTCCCCTAAAAATACTCCTCAAAAAGCCTCTTAAACTCCTCTCCTTCAGCCCTTGCCAGCTTAAAAAAGCAGACTTCAGGGTCAAAGCCCTTCTCTTCTGCCTTCCTGCAAAGGAAGAGAACGATTTTCTCAATTACCTTACCCCTATTCCCCTCCGGCAATACCCTGTATGCCTCCTCTGACAGTTTCAGGGTCGTTCTAACCTTTCCCATCTTCTTCCTCCCTGTTTTGTTTTCCTCTTTATTCTACCCGATATTCCCTGTATGCCCTGTGCGTTTTGTGTGTTAGTGGGAAGAGAACTAATACTGCATAGAAACCCTCTTCAGCTCTTTTTGTAAAAATTCCCTTTCCCCTGATTTTGGCAATATCTCCGATTATGGGGAGAATTCTTGGAAATGGGCAATTTTCCCCCGTAAAAATTTCTTTATTCGGGAATAAGGTTGACAAACTGGTATTTTGTGTCCTAAAATGAGGAAAAATGGCAGAAAGGAGGTTAGAGATGTCTAAAAACCGAAAAGAGCCCTCAATTCACCTTATCTTATCCCCCGACCCCAAGAGAAGCTCTGTAAAGAATACCGAATCTCTCCAATCTATGGAGAAGTTCTTTTCTTACGGAGGTGGTGGAGTTTTAAGGGCGTATGCATCCGTAATCCTTGCCTACGCTCTTAAGAAGGCAGAAAAGGACGCAATCAGCCTTTCTGCCCTCTGGAGAGTGGAAAAAAGTCCAGAGGGCAAATTCAGGGTTCTTTCCCAGTATTTAAGGGAGAATCTGGGAATAGAGGTATCTCCGGAGGAAATTGGAGAAATACTTGGAAAAAATAAAAAGACTCCCCAGAAAAAGGAGCAATCATTAAGAGAGGAATCTTTAAACCCTGAAACTCCCCCTTCAGAGCCCCAAACTCCTCCTAAACCTCAAAGTCAGGAAAAACAGCCTGAGAAGAGGGAAGAATCCCCGACAATTACGGAAAAACCTAAAGAATCTCCTAATAAAGCAGAAGAGGGAGAATTTTGGGGAGATGGAGAAGTTAAACCTGCATTCTAATCCAAAATTCCATAAAAAACCGTCAGGAGGGAAGAAATGAGTAAGGAAACAGTAGTAAAATTCAGGACAACCTTTAGAAGGGCTCTTCCCCACGAAAAGGGGATTGAGTTCAGGGGGATTAGGTATGTAGTCGGAGAGCCCGACAAATTTTCCGACTCTCCGAAGACAGTTGAAAGGTTAGCTGATTTTTCCGGACTTTTTGCCCTAAAAGTAAAGGAAATGGTAAATTCTCCCGACATCAGGTATGTTTTTACGACAATGCCCCTTGAAACCTGCGTTAAAGAGGCAAGGGGTCAGGGAAAGAACATTCAAACCCTGAAAGATTCCGTAAAAGAGGCATTAGGGAAAGAAACTGAGGTTTTTGTAGAACCTCAGGGAATTTTAGGCCTTGAGGCCTTAATTCAGCAAAGGAAACTGGTAAAAGCCCCCACGCTCTTAATAGACGGGGGGTTTAATACTGTCAATCTCCTTTTAGTGAGGGAAGACCTCACCGCTCCCGTTATGGTCAGCTACTACAACAGGGGAGTAAGCAGGCTTATAGAGATATTTGGAGCAATTCTCCAGAACAAGGGAGTTGCCTCTAACCTCTCAATCTCCCAGCTTCAGGAAACTTTCCTTGAAGGCTCCCTTGATATGGGGACTGAAGAAGTCCCCGTTGAAGAGGAGAAAAAGGCTTCTCTGGACTTTTATGTAGAGGAGCTCCTATCCGAAATCCTTGACCTAATCAGGGCAAGGGGAGAGAGGTTCAAGCAGGTGGCCGTTGTAGGGGGAATCAGCTACTACCTTAAGTCTCTTCCCGACTACTTTAAAGGGAAGAGGGTCTATGTTCCGGAAGAGGGGGGAGAGTATCTCAACCTCCTCGGCCTTGTCAGGAAGGCAGAAAAGAAAGGGCAGGTTGAAAACTCCCTCATATTTGACCTTGGATTTGGTTTTGTAAAGTATTACAGGGGGGAAGAACAATGAAGAGGGAGGAGCTGATTAGCAAGGTTGTCCAGGAAGGGGAGAGGAAATATTCCTCTCCCTATGTAGAAGAATTTGTTTTAAATGTAGCCGGAAGAGAGTTCAGGGTAGTTCTCCGGAGAGCTCTGGGGGGAAGGAAACTCCCCCCTATCTTACAGGAGAAGAGGGAAGGGAAATGGGAAAAAGTAGCGTTAGAGGAGATTGAACTTTGAAAATGTTAAAATTTTCCCAGTTGGAAAAGTTGAGGAGGGAAGATGAATAGGGCCTTTTCTGCTTTTGTTATCCCTTTGTTCCTCTTATCTTCTGCTTTTGCCCAGGAGGAGAAAAAGTTTTCCGTTTTCTCCTACAAAGAGAAGGAAATAAAACAGGGGATAAGCGACTTTCTTAATAAAACGGAGCTCTTCCGTCTGGAAAAGGGGCTTTTAATAGCCACCTTTCCCCTCCTTGTGGCCCCTTCTCCAACCCTTACTTTAAAAGTCCACCCTGAATTTCTCTCTACCCTTGTTTTCCCGAAGGGCTGGAGGGTAGTAAAGGCATTTTCTTCCGTTCCCACTAAGAATTTCAGCTACTACGACAACCTCCTTCTTATCCAGCCCCGGGCCCAATACCCCAAGTTCAACGCCGTAATTCTTTTAAGAAACGACAAAGGAGAAGAGAGAGTTCAGCAGGTAGTTTTTTCAATTCTTAACCCCTATTCCGGAGAGGACAGCAAACGGCTCTTCTTAACCGTTGTGGTGGCTGGCGGAAACATCAAAAGCCCCGCCGAAGTCCTTGAGGACTTCAGGAGAGTTTACGGTAAGCTCCCCGACAGGGAAACCCGGTTTATTGACGGCGGGGTTGTTTACAGGATAGCCCCCTCAAAATTTGGTGAGGTTGAAGTTGAGGGGAAGAAATATTTTGTCTGGACGCAGGTTAGACCTCTTTAGGAGGAAAAATGATGAAAGACAGGAGTGGGCTTTATCTAAAACCCTTAACGCCCCACCCATCTAAAAAGAGGCTTAAAGTCCTGGCTTTAGAGGAGGTTCAGCTTACCAGACCCAGCCGGCATTCAAAGATAGTTTCTCCCAACGCCGACATAGTTGGTGTTCTCCTTGACCTGACGGGTGCAAGGCTGGACATAGTGGGAGGAGATTACGGAGTTCTTATCAAGGATTTCCCGAAGGCCGGAAACTGTGCTTCTCTCTTCGGTCTCTTTAGAGCTCTTGCAGTCTTAAAGGCTAAAGACCCTGATGCCTACCAGATGGTTATCTCCCTTGCAAAACTCCTCTCCTACCACGTTGACGAGAACATAAAAGTTCCACCTCTGGTTCTGCCCAAATACCTTACATCTACTCCGCTTGAGGGGGTCTGGAAAGAGGCGGAAAAGTTCGGAGTCAGCTACGAGGACTTTGTAAGGGGGATTTACGAAACTCTGGAGAACAAACTTGCCGACAAAGACGGCCGTCAGGTGAGGGTTATAGACGAAATCGCCCTCTTTTCCTCAAACAGGGAAGAGGACAGAAAGGAGCTCCAGAAGTGGCTTTACGGAGTAAAAGACTCAGAGGAGAATGAAGATAAAGTTTCAGTTAAGTTTTCCCTGCTTGGAGAGGACGGGGAATGAGCTACCGGTGGTATTACTCAGAGGACTTGAGCAACCTTGAAGAGGTAAGGAAGGTTGAAAAGAATCTGCTTCTCTTTCCCTCTCCGGGCGAAATAAGGAAGGAGCTCCGCAAGGGCAGGCCTTTTTCCGTTTTCCACTCAACGGAGCCCCCGGAAGATTTCCCGATTTTCGTTGAGGTTTACATTCCCCCTAAATACGCCCCTTATACTGAGGCAGAATGGAAAATCATTCAGGCACTTGAGGAAAAGGAGGAAAAGGATAAGGTAAAAGCCCAAATCCTTGAAAGAAAGCTCAAACTCAAAATTCACTACCCAAAGCTGAGCTTTAAAAACCTTGTGGGGGCAGGAAAACTTAAAGAAACCCTCTCCCTTGTTAAAAGGAGCTTTGAGGTTGAGCTCCCGCCGGGTTGCTCTTACAAAGGGGTCTTTCTCGTAGGAATTCCGGGAGTGGGTAAGTCTTACTCTGCTAAGTGTTTTGCCGGAGAAATGGGCTGGGCCCTTGTTGAAATGAACATCTCAAGGATACTTGAGGAGGAAAAGCCCCTTTCCCTCTTAAAGAGGATATTTGTCAATATAGAGAGGCTCTCTTTAAGGGGAGAAGAGAAGGGAATCGTTCTCTGGATTGATGAGATAGATAAAGTCTTTACCGAAGGAGAAAGGGAGAGGAAGTTAATGGGCCAGCTCCTTACGATTCTTGAGGAGCTCAATAGTCCCGTAGGCTATAAGTTTAAAGGGCTTGTCTGGGCTACGGCGAACGATGTTTCAATTATCGTGGAAAGGAATCCTGAGTTCTTTGAGAGGTTTGACATTCTCTTTTTCATAGACCTGCCGTCTTTCAAAGACGCCCCGTCAATAATCTCTTACTACCTTAACCTTTACAGGGTTAAGCCTCCGGAAGGCTACGATGAAATTACCGTTGCCTCTTTCATAAAGAACGCCTCTGAAAAGTATAAAGAAGTTCCCCAGGATAGGTTTCCATACGTTCCGAGGGAGATAAACAAAATGCTGAGGGAGCTCTCAATCAGGGCAAGGATTATGGGAAGGGACTGCTTCACCCTTGAAGAGCTTGAAGAGTTCCTTAACAGAGTTCCCCCTCTTGTAGTCAGATATGATAAGGCAATTCAAAATATGAGGGAGCAAAAGTCTTACTTCATTGTGGTTTAGGGGGCACAGGTGAATGTAAACTGCCTGCTTGCAGGGAAAGTAGAGCCGGGAAGAATTAACCTCTCCTCTCACCCCTACGGAGGCAGGGTTAGAGTTTGCGGTGAAAGGGTTTATGTAAACTCCCGAGTTCCCTTTGAGTCCGGCAACTACCTTTTTATCGGAAGTCTGGTAGTAAAGGGAGAACTTCTTGTTGTTGATGTTGACAGGCTTTTTCCATCAAAGGGTGAAGGTCTTTTTGTTCTCGGTCTCAAAGGCATAGCAAGGGGAGTCAGGAGAGGTAAAGGGTGGTATTCCTTTCGCCTTTTCTGCGACGGAGGAGAAATTTTCTGCGTCTCAAGGGAGCCCGTGAAAGAGGGCTGGGAAGTTCTGATAAGAGGAGAGCTTAAGAGGAAAAAGTCTTCTTACTTCCTTGTAGATGTAGAGGTTATAAACCCTATCGTGGAGATAGAGCTTTGAAATATTATGTAAACAACATAAGAAACTTCTTTTTCTTCCTTGAGGAAAGGAATGTAAAACTTTTCTCAAGGAAAGGAGACTACATAGAGGGAAAGACAGAGAGAAGCCACTTCAGAGCAAGGCGTGTTTCCCTTTTGAGGAGTTCTGTTTTCCACTTGTTGGGAGCTCTGTTTTTCCTGATTCTGTGCATTCCCTACGGCCTTGCTGGGTTTCTCTCTCTTTTCATTGTGGGTTCTTTCCTTGCTCTTTGTTCCTTTACATTTCCACGCAGGACTGCTGTTGCTGTTTTTTTGGGAGGGATTTTTTCTGCGATAGTGATGGTTTTATTCCTTTCAATACCTGTTCCTGCGGCTTTTAGTGTAGCCGTTTTTTCAACTTCTGCTTTTGCCCTCCTAGAGCCGGTTCTCAGAATCTACCTTGAGGGCTTTGAGGTTTATGAGATTTTAGAGGTCAGAAAGAACGAAGAAGATAGCTGGAAAAGAGTAAAAGGCTTTTACCTGTTAGGAAAAAAAAGGAGGTGAGCTGTGAGAGGGAGTCTTTTAGCTCTCGGAGTTATGCTTGTTCTGGGCGGAGTTTCTCAAGCTAAAGAGGTTTCATACAAATTCAGCGACGCAAATCTTGTGGTCAAAGATGAGACCCTGAAGTGCAGGAAAGGGATTCTTGAAACGAAAACTTCCTCGCTGATAACCGAAAGGCCCGTTCTCGTGTGCGGAGATAGGGTTTATCTTCCTGCCTTTAACCTTTCTAAAAAGGGTGGTGCAGAGCCCCTACCGGCCGGAGTTGTAAAGAGAATTCCCGTTTATGAAAAGCTCCCAAAGGAAAAAGAGGAATCAGTAAAAAAAGCCGTAAAGCTCCTTGAAGATTACGGAATAAAGCCGGAGGGAAAGGGAAAGGAGCTCTTAATCGTCTTTACAGACCCTATGTGTCCCTTCTGCAAAAAGGGAATTGAAAAAGAGCTCCCCAAACTCCTTGAGAAGTTCAGGGTGGTGGTCGTTCCTTATCCGGTTCACGGGAGCGTAAGTAAAATGGGCTGTGCCCTGATGCTCAAAGAGATGAAAGAAAAAGGAATCTCAGACGGCCTTAGAGAGGTTTATTCCCATTGGAGGCTCAACGAAGTTCCCGAAAAGCCCCGTGAGGGAGAGGACTACGGGGAATTTCTCAAAAGGAGAAACTCTTTAATAGCCCAGACCATAAGCGAATACGGGGAATATCTTAAAAAGGGAAGGGAATTCCCAAAAGAGCTTGAGCTTGTGGGAAAGATTGAGGGAGATATTAGGGGAATTGTGAAAGGGACTCCGACTTTTGTTTTCTGTAAGACGGACGGGTGCTATATAGGAATAGGCCTGCCTCCGGTAGGTAAGTTTGTTTTAAAGAGGTAAAGAGAGATGCCTATCACCACAACGGCACTTCCCAACCCCGTGTCTATTGATGAGAGCACGGCCCTTTGGGCTATTGCTCTCACCCTCTTTTTTATTGCTGCTACTTACCTTGCTCCCTTTTACTTTGCAAAAGGGCACTACGAAGAGGCCAAAAGACGGGGTTCGGCTCAGGCTTTCCTTGAGACCTATTTTTTCTACTTGATGGGGCTTTTCGTTGGCTTCTGGGTTGCCGATACAGTTTTAACCCTGATAGAAGCAGTCTTTAAGATACCGGCTCACGACCTTATCGTTCTAGTAGTGGATTTAGGCCTGAATGCCCTCGGTATGGGAGGTAAGTAGCAGATGGCAAATACAGACCCTATTTCTGCAAAGATAAAAGGCTACAAGTTTGTCTCAAATGTGGCGGCCGTTTTGCTCGGTTTATTTATGGCAATGGGGGTATTTTTCGGGTTTTCCCTGTTCAGGAATTATTCTATTCCGTCCGACGGTTCCGTGGTTGTTAAGTGGCAGGGAAAGGAATATCCAGCCGGAGAGTTTTACAGGAAGGTTCTCCCCGAAATTCAAAGGAAACTTCCCTTTATGCCCTTTGACCGGAGAACGGAAGTGGAGAGTTTTATAAGAGGGTTTAAAAAGAATCTCTCCCTCTACTATCCCAAATTTCCTCTTCTTCCCTGGGTTATTACCAGATACCCCGGAGGGAAGAAGTGGGCTCTGTCCGGTTATGCCCTCTCTTTCCTCTTAACTATCGTTCCCCCTATCGTTATTCTCAGGAGATATAAGACCTTGAGGAAAGAGGCTTTCAGAGTTGCAGAGATTGAACCTCCCGTTCCTCTCGGAAAGCCCGACTCCTCTCTAATCAATTGGAAAGAAATAGGTTTGGGGGAAGAAGATGCAGTTAGGGAGCTCTTTGGAGGGGACTGGGAGTCTTACAGGGAAGTTCTGGCCTACTTTGACGGCCAGATAATCAGCGATAGGAGAGTCAACTACCTTTCAGAGTGTCCTAAAAAGAAAGGGTTTGTCTGCTACCCAGTTAAGGAGATAAACGAGACTGCGGGAGCTTTAGCTAAAGAGGTGGTTGACTACGGACTGAAGAGAAGGTTTCTTACCAAAGAAGATAAGAAACTAGCTCTGATGACTTACTTTTTCGCCTTTGTTCACTACGCCAGCAGGCAGTTCGGGAACATTCCCGTCGGCTATCTCAATACGAAAATGAAAAATCCCGTTGCAAAGAGGTTCTTCTCAAACTACTACCTTGAAAGGCTGATGCTCCTTGACAACGGAGCGACGGAAGAGGAGATAAAGGCGTCCAAATTCCTTGAGGCTTTCTACTTCTACTCAAGGAGAAAAGAGAAGAACGAAGGACAGCCTCCTCTTAAGGAGCTCCGATTTAAGTTCAGGCAGGTTCCACCGGCAACCTTTATGGAGTTTAAAGAGGTAAAGACCGAATAAGGGGATGAGAGGATAGCCTAGGTGGTAGATTTTAGGATAAATTTTGTGCTAATCCTTTTTATACTTCAGAGGCAGGGAGAGGTTGCAAAACTCCTATTGGAGGTCTGATTGATTACAGTTGAGTTTGCAGAAACGGTTTCTCCGCCGAAGTTCCTTTCAGAAGGGAAAATTTATTCTAAAAAAGAATACCTCTTTTCCCCTTGGGCTTCCCAGTTTCCCCTTTCTCTTTCTACTACAAAAAGTCTCCTCTTCAAAAGGCTTTTTCCTTTAAGTGAAAAGGGCAAGCACAAAGAGGTAGGGAAAAGAGCAAGGAATTTCTTAGAGGAGCTTGATTTCTCTTATTTCCTGTCCCGCAGGGCAAGAGTTTACAGCCTCAAAGACTACTCAACGCTCTTCCATATGACTTTTCTCCTTGCCTACGGCCACCTTGATAGGGAAAAAATTGAGAGAATAAATCCAAGGGGAATTCTCAAAATAGAAGAAAAGTTCGGAGATAAACTTGTTAGGGCACAGATTGAAGGGGAAGGTTGGCTGAAAGTTCCCGTAAGGAAGTTTAAAAATCCTGCCTACTGCCGGAGGGTTCTTTCAGTTGAGGGGATTGTTCAAAAGACAATCAGGGAGGAATCAGGAAGGTTCTTTGAGCTCTTCGGAGAAAAGATTTCCCCTGGAGTCTATTTAGACGCCAGACCGGAGGGCTGGGAGATAAGGGTCTCTCCTCTTCCCCTTTCGGCTCTCTATCTAGTTGAAGAGGTCTTTGCAGACGCTTCAAGGGAGGGCAGGATAAGGGAGAGAATTGATGAACTTTTTAATTCCTTTAAAAAGTTCGCCTTTTCAAATCCACAGGTGAGGGAAAAACTAAACGGGAAAAGACCTTTCCGTTCTTCTCCCTCCCTTTCTGACCCTTCACTCTGAAGTTTTCCATCGTGAAAAAGTGTTAAAATTTTCCTAGTTGGAAAGGAGGAAAATGGGCAATGTTCGGGGTGGCCTGTGCCGATTCTGATAGGATTTACCCGTTTGGGACGGGGTTTAAGGAACTCTTCGGCCTGACTTCGATAGGCCTTACAGACGGGGTAGAAACCCTTACAGAGGAAGAAGGAAAAGCCGTTGCCCTGAGGCTGAAGGACGAACCCCTTTCAAGCCTCTTTCTCCTTGTAAAAAGAACTCCCCTTGAAAATTATCCCGGAACTGCTTTTAAAGAAGAACTCCTCCTTATAACCCCTTTTGAGGGAGCTCTCTCCCTCTTTGAAGGAAACCTGAAGATTCTCACAGGAGAGGAACTTGCAAGGAGTATGATGAGGTGTCTTACCTATTCCTCTCCTTACAGGGTGAAGGGGAAAAAGGTAGAACTTCCTTACAGCAATATTCCTGCCGACAGTCTTTTTGAACCCCCTTTAGGAAGTTTCTACCGGTCTGTGTTCCTGAACGAAATTGAAAAGAGGAAAAAGAGAGGAGACAGAATAGCCATCTACAAGGGAGCTTATCCCGTTAAAGCCCCTGAACCCCAGAAGCTCTTTCAGGTTCCCTGGTCTGGGATTCTGGGAATCAGGTTTATGTTCTACTCAAAGAGCCTTGAGAGGGTAGCCTCTGCAAGGGGCGGAATAACCCAGTCAAGGAGAGAAGATAGAGCTCTCTGGGGAGACTTTGTAAGGAAGATAAAGAACGCTCAAGCTCTACCTGTTTTAGTTGAGACCACCCTCTACCTTGACTCTCTCTGGGGAGAGAGGGAGGCCAACGCCGTTTTAAGGGGAGCTTTAGGTCAAGAACCCCTTTTGTGGTTTGAGGGGTATAGGGAGTGGATTGAGAACACCTTTGTTGCCGTTTCCGACGACGCCTTTGAGCTCTTTTACGCAGGGGATAGGGAAACTGCCGATTCCTGCGGGCTCTATCCCTACTGGAAGCTCTTTTTTAAAAAGTTGGGGAAAAACTACGAAGTCAGCTCCCCGCAGGTTTACGGGATTAACAAGGAGAAGAACTTTAGGAGCTATCACTTCTTTAAAGAAGGAAACATTCCGTCGGCAGGTTCCGTTGCTCCCCCAAGGAGCGGTAAATCTTTCTACAATCAGGGGATTGTATGCCAGTTTGCAGGAATAAACCCTAAGGAGCTCCTTGAGGGTGAGCCTGAAAAGAAGAACCTTGACGCCTTTGTCTGCTACTTTGATGTAGGCTATTCTGCCGAATTTTTAGTTAAGCTCCTTAAACTGAGGGGCTTTTCTGTTGAGGTTGTAATCCCCGACGAAAGCATAAGAATCAACCCTTTTGAAGTTGAAGATTCTTACGATGTAGAAGTTGCCGTTAAGGTGATAAATCTCCTCTTTGAGATAAGGGGAGAAAAGGGCCTTACGGTAGGAGAAGAGGGGATATTGAGAAAGACCCTCTCTTTCTTTGCAGAGGATAGGAGCTTCCTTGACTACTACCAGCTTAACATTCTCTACCACGAGGCCGAATACAGGCCCTTATACGAAAGAGCCCTTGAGCTTGGATACGACCCTTTTACTCCCTTCTCAAAACTCAAGGAAAAGGAGTTTGATTTCCTCAAACACCCGACGGTAAACACGGTTTTAAAATTCCTTGAGAGCTTAAGGGGAGTTTCAAAGAGCGATGTAGAGGCCATTGACGGCCTCGTGAAAAAGCTGGAGGAGATTAGGAAAATCCCCAACTTCTCCGGCTGGTCAACCTTTTCCTTTAAAAGGAGAGAGTTTATCTACTTTGAGCTTTCAAAGATAAAGGAGTCAACCCTCTTTGCTCCCCTCTACCTTCTTATTTTTACAAGAGCTCTCAAGGAAATGAGGAAAGTTTCCCCTGAAAAGCCCAAACTCTTTGTAAACGATGAGTTTCATAACATAACCCGCTATTCCCAGTTTAAGACCCTCTTTGAGGTGCTGTTAAGGGAGGCTCCCAAGTTTAACATCTACACATTCTTAATCACTCAAGAGCCGAACGACCTTAAGGAGCTGGTAAACCTTCTGGGAACAAAGATTCTCTTTAAGCCTGCACCTGAAGTAGAGGGTGCGGTTGGAGAGGAAACGACCTTTGAGATTCAGGCAAGGGAGGTTTTTAACCTTTCAGAGGGGGCTTACAGGGAATTGAGGAATCTCCCGAAATACACCCCCCTTGTAGTTAGTGCCAGCGGATACTTTACCCTCTCCCTTCCTGTCGGAGAGGCGGAGAAACTCGTCTTTGAGAGCCGTAAGCACACGGAAATTTATACAAAAGACGGCCACAGGATTGTTAAGTCTTACAGGGAGGAGAGCAATGATTAGGCTTTTGGCCTTTTTGCTGGCTTTTTCATTTCTTACTTCTCCGGCTTTAGCCCATACCCTTGACTCTTTCAAAAGGGCTCAGGCAGAAAGGGTTAGGGAAGAACTCTACTCCTTCTTTCAAAAGCTCTCCTTCTACAAACTGTCTGGTTTTAAGGCCTCAAAGATAGAAGAGGAAAGGGTAAGGGAGCTCCCTCTGAAGAGGGAGGAGAAAGACCCGACAAAGGACTACCTTAAAAAGCTCCTTGAGAGGTATGGGAAATGAGAAAGCTTCTCCCTTTACTGCTTTTGTTCGGCCTCTCTCAGGCTCAGGCCAAGATTGATATAACGCCCCAGGCAGACCAGCTTGCGAAGGAGACCGTTAAGGGGGGCGAAGAAGAGGCCGTTAGGGAAAGGGTTAATACTATGGTGGGAAAGAATCTCATAGCTCCCCCGAAAAAGGGGACTCCCCTTAATCCTCAAGTCAGGATTATTCCCGATTACGGAGCGATATACGAAGAATATCTCAGCCTCAGCTCAATGAGCCAGCCTGAGACGGCGAGGGCTTTGGCAGTTGAAAGGCCGGCTGAAAAAGAGGCAAAAGAGCCTGAAGCTAAAAAAGAGGAGTCCCGTAAGAAAAACTCCTCTGCTGTTTACCACCTTGAGGGAGTTTGCTCCTTTGACAGCGGAATAGAGATGAGAAGCCTCTCCCTGCCGGTTGAGGTTTCCTGTCTCCTTAAAGACGATTCGGGAAGAGTTGTTTCGGGAGTTCTCCACGGCTTCTTAACTCCCGAAGGTAAGACCTACTCCCTTATCCTCGTCCCGAAAGAGCTCGTCGTAGGCGGGAAGAGGTTAAAAGTTGTTGAGGGTTATGCTCTTACATCTGATAGGAGCTCAATGAATCTTGCAGATGAGGTTGACAGGGAGCTGGTGAAAAAGCTCGTTCTGGCCTCGGCTCAAAGCGGTATAACTGAAGGCTTTAAGGCTTATAAAGAGTATGCAGAAAACAGGAACAAAGAGGTTTACACGGCAAACGACAATACAGTTGCGGAGAAGAACGAATATCCCTCAAATTACCCTCTCGTTAGTGCCGTTTTCGGAGCTCTCAAGGGGGCTGTTGATACGGTTGTGGGAGCTCTGAAGGAGAAAAAAGGACAGGTTCCGGTTATCTTCAGGATTTTTCCGGGTAAGACTTTCTGGGTTTCCCTTAAAGTGGCGGAGGAGAAATGAGGAAGGGAGTTATCTTTGTTGCCGTTTTTGGACTGTTGACAGGTTGCGGGGGGGCAAAACCTGTAAAGACTCAACCCGATTACTCAACCTTTGCTAAGAAGGGAAAAGAGGCCGGATACACCGACGGATACCGGTGCGGTTTTGAAGTAAGGGTTAACTCTATCCTGCGGTCTTTAAGGGCTTGGGAAAAGGACACCCTTGCCGTTTACTCGGGCAGGCAGATGGTAAAGGAAGGGGTTATAAAACTCCCGTCAGTCTTTACTTACAGGAAAAAGGGACAGGTTGAGCTTGAAGTCCCTACTCCGGAGGTGGAAAGGCCGGGAGAGGTTTTGAGGTATTTTGCTCCGGGGGTGGAGGGGAAAGAAGAAAGGGAGAACACTAATTCCTGCCGAAAAACATACCCTACCGACCTTTCCCCTACTGCTTTCCTCTACTACAAAAGGGCCTACGATTCGGCTTACGAAAAGGGCTATTCTCAGGGCTACAAAGAGGCCTTTGATTATGTTTACCGCAGGCTGAAAGAAGACCCCTTTATACTCTCCTCTCTCCAGAAGGCGGAGCTGGGGAAGTATTTTGATAGAGAGAAGTTCATCTCTTATCCTCCCGTTTTTAGAGATGGGGGTAGGGTGAGGGTTTTAAAGCCCCTCTTTAAGCCCCCTCTCTCCCTTTCCCAAGTTCTCTCCTACCCGACGGAAGGGAAGATTATCGGCAGAAAGGAGAAAGAGCCCGAAGGGGTGGGAGTTTTCGGCTTTACTGCTTCTCCCCTTGTCCCAGACCAGAGGGAGAAGAGGCCGGTAAAGGTTGAGCTCCCTGCTAAGCTCACTCCTAAACTTCAGGAGCTCGGAATTTCTTACTACATTGACGGAGACAAAGCCGTGGTTTTATTTGAAAGTGGAAGGGAAAAAGAGGCGTTTTGCAGGACTTACGGCCTTTGTGGAGGTGAAAAGTGAGGAAGGGAACCGACTCAAACATTCCTGCAATAGTCAGAATTCAGGTATGGGCCGGAAGAAGGCTCTTTGTGGTTTTAGGAGTAATGGCCCTTGCTCTCCTTATAGCCGTTATCGGGTTTTTCTCTGCAACTAAGAGGGCGGCAAAGGAGAGGCAGGAGCTTTTAAAGACAGTTGAATACCTCTCCCACTACGCCCTTGTAATGACCCCCGACGGCTGGGGTGGTTTTGTGAAAAAGCAGGGGGTTTCATCTGCAATGCTTTCAAGGTATGTCTTAAGGAGCGTTGAGAACTACTTTATCCTTGACAGGAACGCCTTTAAGAGGAACGGCGTTCTTATTCCGGCAGACCCGAGAGATGAGGAAAACTTTGTTAAAACCCTGCTGGAACTCCCCAGAATAAAGCCTCTTTCCTCTTTCTTTAAAGGGGAAGAGGCCGGAAGTTATTTCTACGGCTATCTCTCCTATCTTTACGGCCTTGCTAAGGCTTCAAGGCTTCCCGATACCATAGCCGTTGACGGAGGAAGAGACCCGCAGGTTGAATTTAAGGGAAAGGGAGCTGACTTTGACGCAAAACTCGTTATTCCGGTTTCCTACTCCTATGTCGGCTTTGACGGAAAGGTTCACGCAGGTAAAGGGGAGATAACTTTTATCATCGGCGGAACATTTGACCCAGCTAACGCCGATGATGTTAACCCCTACGGTATGACTGTTAAGTCTCTGAAAATTCAATACATTGAACTATAAAAAGGAGGTGAAAAATGGAAAGAAAGCTCTCTCGTATCACAACTGCAGTTATGTTCTCTCTTTTCCCTCTTACTTCCTATGCTACTGACCCAGTTAGTGTTATAGGGAAAAAAGGGAAAGAGGGAGCTACGGCAGTAGGAGTAGGTGTCGTTCTCCTTGCAATGGGATTTTATGCTCTTCTTTTTGCTGGAGGGATTTTCGGGGGAATGAACCTCGGGGAAATGATGGCTCAGAGGCAGAACAAAATGGATAAAGTTGGATTTTACAAAATGGGCGGTGCCGTAGCCGGTTTCTTCGGGGTTCTCTTCTCTTACTGGGTTATAGACGCTCTCCTTGCAGACAGCAGGTTTGCGGCTCTTTCTCCTTACAGCCTCTTCGGAAGTATTATCTCACTCGGTATTTCTACTCTCTTTGGGAGCTAAAAATTGAAAGTCAATGTTAACGAACTTCAGGAAAGGCGACTTGCCCCCTTTACAAGGTGGCTCCTTTCCAGGGAACGCCTGCTTGTGGGGGCTTTCCTTTTTCTCCTTTTTAAGGTTGCTACCGGATTCGGGGTTGCTGGAACTCTGACTTTCGGGGCTCTCTACGGCTACTTTTCCCTCTCGGCCCCTTCCGTGAGGGAGCTCCGGAAAAGCCTCAAGTATAAAAGAGGAGAGAAGGCCTTTAAAGGCTACTGGCAGTATAGGGACTACTGGGAGGTAGAGAAATGAGGAAACTACTGGGAGTATTCCTTGCGATAGCAACCCTTTCTTCTCCTGCCGTTGCAGGGGAAGTTGACTCTTTTCAAAAGGGACTCCTCAAGGGAATAGAGGTAGGGATAAACTTCTGCAAGGAAACCACAAAGCAGGAACTCCTTGATGTGTGGAGTCTAATAGACAGCTCCCTTTCTTACAGGGAATTGATGATAGCCGGAGAAGTCCCCCCGCCCCTTGCCGAAGAAAAAACGGTTTTAGAAAAGAGAGGGGGAGTTGCCCTTTTAAAGAGGGAGGTAAAGTTCTATCCCCCTGCATACTTTCCCGTTGGCAGGATTCAGGAACTCCGTCAGGACTTGCTGATTTCAAAGCCGATAGTGATTCCAAAGGGTTGGGCTGTTATAACCCAGACTTCAGAAATCCCCCTAAAGAAAATAGCTTATTACTCTTTCCTTGCTGAGACTGACGGCTCCAACCCTGTCTATGTTAAAAAAGACGAAATCCTCGTTTATGATGTATTTCAAAGGGAGAGCGACGCCAAAAACAGGGCAGAGGAACTCAAAAGAATAGGCCTTCCGGCAGAAGTGGTTAAACTTGAAAAGGACATAGTTATTACAAAGCCTGAGAAAGTTCTTCCTCTTGCTCAGGAAGTAAAGGCACTTGCAGAGAGGATTGAAGAAAAGGAAAAGAGATTGATTTCCGTTCCTGAAACCTCCTTCAGAAAGGGTATAGAGGGGGTTATCTACTACCTTCAGAAAGCCCTTGCAACGGCTAACACTATTAATGCTAAAAAGCACAAAGACTTTAATGTTGCCCTCTTAAAAGAGGACATTCAAAACATAATCAGAAATCTTGAGGAATACAAGGCTGAAAATCAACCCTACGAAAGGGTGATTGAGCCCTATATAGAGGAAATCCCTTCTTCCTCTAACTCTAATGTAAAGAGAGAACCTTCAAAGCTGGAACTCCTTAAAGAAAAGCTCAGACTCCTTAATTAAAAAGGGAGGAAAGTAATGGGAAAACTGTTAGTAGTTTTAACGGCCACAGCGGTTGTTTTTTTTACAGGTGAGGGGTGGGGGCACTCAAGGTATTCAGCCGGTAATATTCCTGCCGTCAAAAATACAGTTAAACCAACCCGTTCTTCTCATTCTCCCCCCTCTTTTTCCTACTCTGCCGATTCCGATTTGGGCCGTAAGTTTTCCTACACTTTCCTGTCAAAGGGCCTTCCCTTTGGAACGGTTCTTGAAATGCTCCAGAAAGCTTACGGTTTTGAATATTATGTAGAGGGAACGGGAGGAGGTGCTAGTATCCCCGCCGGGCCGGCAGTCTCAGAGGGGGTTGCTCCTGCTTCTCCTTCTCCTGAAGTGGAACTCTCCTCTTCATACCTTGGAGAGCCCGTTTACGGCTACTTTAAAGACTCTTCTCTCTCAGGCTTGATTGGTAAGATATGCAGGAGCGTTGACTACTACTGCGTTAGAGAGGGGGACATCTGGAAGATTTCCCGCTACCAGTATTTTGAGACGGACTTACCCTTTAAAGCCCTTACTTCCGTCGTTGCTTCAAACGGTCAGGACGGCTTTTCGGTAGGCAAGGACACTTACGACTCCGTAATGGTGAGTCAGATAAAGAGCCTTCTTTCAAGTGAGGGTAAGCTCGTTCGCTCTCCTGCCGGATACCTTGCGGTAATTGACAGGCCTTCTAGAGTAAGGCTCATAAGGAGAGTCCTTGAGACCGAAAGGGAGCACGAAAAGCCGATAAAGCTCTCAGTAAGGGTTCTCTCCTTTACTGCCAGAAAAAACCTTGAACACGGGATTGACTGGAGTGCAATTCTTACAAGGCTTGGAAGAGCTTACCAGCTTAAGTTTTCATCTACCCAAAATATGGGAGACTCTTCAACTGCCTTTTCCTTCAAGTTTAACTCAAAGAGCTATGAGGCCTTTATAAAGGCACTTTCAGAGCTGGGAGACATAAAGATAGTTAAGAGCTCTACCATTACCGTAATGGCCGGCACTCCCCAGTCAACTACCAGCGTTCTTGAAGTCCCCTGGACTACGAGGGAGACCAATCAGACAAATGCAGGAGTAGAAACGGCCTTACAGGTTAACTTTAAACAGGTGGGCCTTAAAGTGAAAATCTTTCCGCAGGTTGTAGGAGAGGAAGAGGTCGTCGGAACCGTTTACGCCGAAACTTCAGACCTCTTATCAATTGAGGACTTCGGAGAGGGGGTAAGAGCTCCCAAAACTTCCCTTTCTTCGGCTCTGGTTAACTTTACGGCCAGAATCGGGGAGAGCGTTGTAATAACAGGCCTTAAGGACTCAAAGAGCGAATTTAGAAACTCCGGAGTTCCTCTTCTCAAAGACCTTCCGATTGTAGGCAGTGCTTTCTCCTACCAGAAGAGGGAGAATAACGACTCTCAAGTTATAGTCGTTATTACCCCGCTCAAAGTAGGATATTAGGGGGTGGGCCGTGGCAGGTGCAGATTTAAAGGGGAAACTAAAAGGAATTGCTGAAAAAGTAAGAGGCTCAAAGAAGTTAAAGATTCTTGCTGCCGGTGGGATTGTCTTTATCCTCTTCCTCGTTCTGGGTGCCGTTGCGGTAGTAAAAAACGGAGGCCTATCTTCCCAGACCGGAAAGACAACCCTTGCTTCTGATACTGCTTCTACCAAAAAGGCAGAGGTTCGCCGTAGGCCTGCTAAGAAGAAGGAACCTGCCTCTAAAACAAAGCATTCTGAAAAACAGGAAAAGCAGGCCGGTAAGGTTAGGAAAGCCGAGAAGAAAGAACCTCAAAAGAAAGAGCCTCAAAAAACTGCCGTAGATAAGAAGAAAACCGGCTCTGTCTCTTCTGTGGTTGCCGAAAAAGGCAAAGCCCAGCCTGTTAAAACTGCAAGAAGTGAAAAGAAGAGTGTTCAGGCCTTAAAACCCGAACATAAAGAGCCGGACAATCTCTTTAAGAGCAATCCTTTTGCCCAGTTTTACATACTAAAACTTGACCGGTTAATAGCTGAAAAGGAGAAAAAGCTAAAAGAGCTCCAGAAGGAATACGAACAATTGCAGGAGAGCCTTGCTGAACTCAAACTCCAGATAGCCAGGAGCATTGAAGAGGGTATGAAGGTTAAAAAGAGGCTTGCCGCAAAGATTAAAATCAAGCCAAAGCCCTCAAAACCCGTTCTTTCTCCCGTTAAGGTTAAGGGTATAACCTGCAACAAACTGGGAATCTGCACGGCAACTACAAACTATGGAGTCATAGCCGTAGGGGAGAAATTGCCTACGGGAGAGGTGGTTAAGGAGATAACTCCGACCTACATAAGAACTGACAAAAGGGTTATTCCCTTTTAGGCGGGAGGTGAGCCTTGTCTCAGGAAGAGAGAAAGGAAGAGCTCAAGGAGACTAACGAGAGCGAAAAGAAGAAAGAGGGCAGGGTAGTTGTTTCAATAACCCCCCTTTCAGAAGGGCAGAAGTGCAAAGGGGGAACTCTTCTTAAAGACCCCGTTGTAGAGGCCTACTACTGCGTCAGGGTAAAGGAGAAAGAGAATTCCGATAGGGTTCTTAACTCAGGGGCTCCCTATGTTGCTTTTTCCTTCTACCTTCAGAGACAGCAAAAGGGAAGCTACCAATATACTTACGCCTTCAAGGAAAAGCTCAAGGATAAAGTAAGAATCTGGTTTGTAAAAGCCTATTCAGAAAACGAATTTGAGGTTTCCTACAAGGAGCTTCCCGAAAAAGAGGTTGACGGAGTTCTCCAGTCCTTCTTTATGGGAGGGGCCTACAACCTTGAAGAGGGGAGTATTAAAGACCTCAAAAAGAGCTACGGGGTATTGCCCAAAAAGCTGGTAATTCTTGCAGTTGTTCTGTTTTTTGTGGCCCTTATTACGGCTGTCTTTATCTACTACCAGAAAAGCAAACCTAAGCCCCAGCCTTCTGTTTCTTACAGGCCTAAAAAAGTAAAACTTACAGACAGGGAAAAGGAGCTCCTCGGGGTTTACTTTACGGAGAAGTTTTTTGAGAACCTTAAAGGCCTCTCCTCTGACCCCAGGTATTACAGGCTTTCTGCAATAACAGTTTCAAAGCCTAGAATTTCCTCAAGGAGCGGGAGATTTTCCTACTCCCTTGAATGGAGATACCTCTTTCCCGTGGACGGGGGGAGTTTAACGACCTGCGGTAAATACCCCTGCTGGAAAAAGGTTGAGAGGAAATCTCTCAAGGTTTCTTCAAGGGAGATAAAGAGGGTTAAGAGAGAACTTTTTAAACTCCAGAAGAGGAACTGGGCTCCTACGGTTGACTGCCTGAAAGAGCTTGACTCTTTTGGATTCTTTCCAAAGAGAATTCTCAGGAACGGAAAAGCCGAATTCTTCTACAAAGGGGCTCAAAATCCGGCTGAAGTCCTTGAGTTTCTCTACTACATTTCAAAGAAGTGCCCCGTGTCCCTTACTGCCTCTAAATTTACCGACAAACAAACTACCGTTCAGCTTATCCTTGAGGAGCTAGAAAAATGAAAAGACGGAAAGGTTATGCAGTAGTAGAACTTATGCTGGCCTTTTTGGTCTTAGCCATAATAACTCCCTCCATCATCTTCTTCCTTTTTTCAGTAAAGCAGGGAAATTCAGTAAGGCAGGTTAACTACCGTCTGGCCTCTTTCCCCCGTGCAGTAGAGGAGATATATCAGGCTTACCGTGAGATTGTTTTCCCCCTTGGTGGTCTTTCGGGGGTGAATTCCAGCTACCTTGCCTATGCCGTTCCCTTTCCGGTAGCTTTCGGAAGGGGAATAGTAGGAGTTGCCGTTTACTCCCAGACTCCTGCCGATGTAAAGGACGCCCTCCGTCAGAGGGTTTCGGGAGCTCTCTTTAAAGTAGGTTGCACCTATTTGAGAGCCGAAGACTCAGGGGCAAGGACTATCTTTAAATACTACTGCGACAACCCCAAGTTTGAAGAGCTCAACTACCACCTTTCAGACGGAACCGAGGCTTCAAGTTTATCTGACCTGTCCCTCTCTTCCCTTTCTCCCCTTGCTTTCCCCGTAGAGGTAGAGGCTGTTTACCTGTGGAAAAAGGGGGACGGCTCTTATGCGGAAAACAGGAGAACCGTCGGGTTTGAAGAACTCTATGCAGAATTAAAGGAAGATTCGGCAGAAAAGATAAATTCAATAGCAAGGGCATTGAGGACTTACTTCCTTACCCGATTGACTACCGAAATGGAGCTCCGCCCTTATCCCAACGGCCTTCACTCTGTAAGCGACCACTATGTTCCCTGGTTTTGGCAGATTCTTGCCGATTCGGGTCGCCAGTTTGACTACTGCGTTGACGATTCCTGTTCAAACTTTAACCTGAGCGTCTGGAAAAACTCAGCCTCATTTCAGTTTGTATTGGAAAGGTTAAGGGATAACCTCTTTGACGGAGAATGGAAACTCCTAGTTGACCCCTTCGGCAGGCCGTATAGAATTATCCTTGTGGGGAACGGTTGCTCCGGAGACCTTACCGGTTGCGGTGCCGACAACGGGAAACCCCCTAAGCCGACGGACGATTACTATTCGGTTTACGGGATTAAGCCTCCCTTTTTCACCTGGATAGTTTCCGACTCCGATGAGTGCCTTTCTGACCCGGACGCTCCCGTCTGGTGCAGGTTCAGGGCGTCTTACGAAAACTAAGGAGGGAAGAGTATGGAGCTTGCCGACCTTCTGTTTTGGAAGAAGAAAGAGGCAAGGGAAATTATCATAGAGGCCGAATCAATAGCCGCCGAAACCGGCAGTCGTGTGGGACTTGTCCTTGAGGAAGTCCTTAAAAAGGTTAAAAACCCGTTCATAAAAAAGGCTTACTTAAAACTTGAAAGGGGTTTGCCCAAATATGAGGCTTACAAAGGGATTTTCCCTAAAGACTTTATCCTCCTTCTCCGTGAGACCGAAAAGGTTTCTCTTGTAAGCCGTGTTTTTCAGGATTACTCAAAAGTCCTTAAAAAGATTGATGAGGCCGAAGCAAACTTTAAAAAGGCCTTTATCCAGCCTACGGTAATGACTTTTCTTTACCTGACTGTCGCTTTCTACATTCTTAACATTTTTTCTGAAAGGGTAGCTGACAGCATAGGGGGAGACTTCTCTGCTGCCATTCAGGGAGCCAGAGTTTTTCTATACCTGATTCCCATCTTCATTACTTTTGTCTTTTCTTTCTTTTTTGTCCCCTTTTTAAGGAAGTTCAACCCCGTAGTTAAGAAAATAGACGATTTCCTTACACTGGTTAAACTCCTCTCCCTCTTCGGGGTCTGCGTGGAAACGGGAATTTCCACTTACAACCTCTTAAAGATGTATGGGGAGATATTCCCCCAGTTCAGGTCTTTAAAAAACCTTCCTCCGGAAAAAGCAAGCGTTGAAAAGGTTGCCGAAATAATCGGAAAATACACCACTCCTATTGAAGCCGTTTTCATCGTTCTTTCTGTAAGGGCCGGTTCCGATAAGGCAGTAGAATACCTCTCCTTTCTTTACAGGAGAAAAATGGAGCAGTTTGACTTTACCGTTAAAGAATCTCTTACGGGGATAAAAACCCTTCTTTCTTTTGTTTCCTACCTGCCCATACTTCCCGTTGCCTTTGTAATTTCAAAACTCCTTACCTCTATGACCTCTATGATGAACGGCGGAGGAGGTTTTTAATGTTTGAGCCGGTAGAAAGGAGAGTTGACTCAACTCCGGTAGTGTTCTCAAAGAAAAGGGCAAGGGAAAGGATTATTTCGGCTTCCTCTACCATATGGTTCTTTACCTTTTCAATATTCCTTCTCTCCCTTATTTCCCCCGTTTTCGGGGCTTTTGCCTCGGGAGTTATGGTTTGGTGGTGGTGGCACAACTTTGAGGAGGAGTTCTTTGACTCTACCAAAAGGGGCTTTTACAGAATTATGTTTACCCCCCTTCTTACTGCCACCCACTACATCAGGATAGGCTATGAAGTTTATGAAGAAGACCTTGCAGAACACATTGCCATTTTAAAGAACAAGGACTTTAAAAAGCTGGGGGAAATCTGGAAGAGGGTTAAGAATTCAGAACCCTGGAGAATAGTGGGAGCGGCACTTGACCTTTTAACCCGCCACCTGTGGATTCTGGGAGCTACCGGTGCAGGTAAGTCAAGCCTCGTTATGACCGCCTTCCAGCAGGTATTCAGGCGTGGGGGCGGGTGCATCTATGTTGACGGAAAGTCTGAAGTAAAGCTCGCCCAGAAGTTCTACTCCCTTGCAAAGAAGGAAGGGAGAGAGCAAGACCTCTATGTAGTAAACACCCTCAAGCCCGAAATCTCAAAAGAGGAGACAAATACCTTTTCTCCCATTGCAACCCTTCCCCCTATGGCTCAGGTTGAATTCCTTGCCTCTCTAATCTTTCAGGGGGGAGGGGGAGATATGGCTTACTGGGAGGGAAGAGGTAAGGCTCTCTTAACCCCCGTAGTTTTCTCTCTGGCCTTCAGGAAGATATACTACGGAGAGCCCTACACTTTCAGGAACATTCTAAACGCAATTTCCTCAAGTGAATATGCTTTCTACTCAACTATTCTTTCGGCCATCGCATTCCAAATGGACGAAGAGCTCGTGAAAGACCCAAATCTTTCTCCCCTTATTTCTGCCGCAAAGAGCCTTATAACCCCCTCTTCTCCGGTAAAGACCCTTGAAGTGGTGGAAAATTACTTAGTTATGTATCCCTTTGAAAGGGCTACTCTCAGGAATCACGGCTACGACCCCGATTTTGTATCAGACCTCTTTAGGGCCTTTTCAAACGCAATCGTCAACTACGCTAAAACCCTCTCTTCTCCCTGGGGAGAGGCCCTTGTAGAGGCCGGCAAAAACTTCCGTGCGTATTGCAGTAGTAAGGGGCACAACATCTTAAAACTCTCAATAGAGAAACTAAGGGAGCTCTTCAACGACTGGATAAGGGGGGAGGGTAAGGAGTGGGAGGAAAAAGTATTGGAGCTCCCAGAAAAAGCCCTTACCCAGCACGGCTACGCCCAGCAACAATGGACAAGGCTCTTTAATGTCTTTGAAGTTTACTCCCACATTTTCGGTTCTTTAGAGCCTGAAGTGGATATGATTGATGTTCTTGCTAACAATAAACTTCTCTACTTCCTGCTTCCGCCCCTTGAACAAGACCCCTCAACTACCGAAATTCTCGGCCGTGCAATTGTTAGTGCTATAAGGAGTGCCTCTGCCGTAGCTCTGGGCTACAAACTCCACGGAGTAAGCTCTACCCAGCAGACAATAATTGAGTCCCTCATCAAGCCTACTCCCATAGGTCTGGTAGTCCTTGACGAATACGGAGCTTATCCCGTTCCCGGAATTGATGTAATCTTTGCCCAATGCCGTTCAATCAGGGTTTCAACCTGGATAGCCACTCAGGACTTAACAAGTGCAAGGGTAGGGGGGAAAGATGAGGGAAGTCTTTTGAGGGCCTTTGCCAACACCAACAAGCTGATTCTCGGAATAAAAGATATTGAGACCCTTCAGAAAGTTTCCCAGGTGGTTCCCTCTAAGAAAATCCTCTCAAGGGACAGCTATACGGTGGTTGACGGAGCTCACGAAATAGCCGAAAGAACGGCGACCGTAAAGGAAGTCTCCCCCGTTGAGGTAATAAAGGAGCTCACCAAGTTTGAAACCGGATTTTCTTACGCCTTTATTGACGGAAGAGACGCCTTTGTCCAGATAAACTACGCCGATGAAGAACCTACTACAATAAGGCTTAACAAAAACAGGGTAGTAATTAAGAGGGTTTAATTCTTTTTCCTTTTCAGGATTTTGCGGTAAACCCTGTAAAACCTTACTGCGTAGGCGTAGTTCCTCTCAGGAGTTAGGGAGTGGTAGGTAGCGACGGCGTTGGCGTTGTAGCCGTATCTTTTCAGCCTGTCGGCCAGAATCCGGCAGGCCAGCTTCCCCTCTTCTTTCAGGTTAAAGGCCTTCTCAAGGAGCTCCTTTCTGTCTATTCCGTTTGCCGGAGCGTGGAGGTAGTTAATCTGGTAGTAGCCCAGGTCTAAATTCTTAACTCCCCGAGTTATAAGGGCAAGGGCAAGGGCCCTGCATATACTTTCCTGCCGGCAGTCAAAAACATTCGGGGAAATCTCCCTTGCTACTGCTTTCGGAACCCTTACCCTGAAACTTCCGTTTACCCTAATCAGGTAGGGATAGGGCCTCTTTCCCCCCTCTAATACTCCTACTGCCTCAAGGACTGCCGGAGGGACTCCTAAAGAGAGGCAGTATCGGGCAGTTTCCCCGTCAAGGCTGAACGATTCGGTAGAGCTCAAAAATGTCAAAGTCAAGCCTAATCCTGCCGGAAGCAAGCTCCTGCAAAATCTTATTAAGGAAAACGACGATTTCTTTTTCTTCCCCCATAGCAAACATTGCCGCATACTTGAGAGCCTCTTCAAGGTCATCGGGAATCCCCGTTATGCTCTTTATTGTCTTGAGGTAATCTTCTAATACTTCTCTCTTGATTTGCAGGTTGTAATACAACCTTTTTCCTCCGGGACTTTCCAATATGGAAAATTTTACATTCTCCCTCTCTTTCTATCCAGACGGCCGATTGGGGTTTAAACTTAATTTTGAAACCTCTGGGAGGTAGAAAATGCTTACAGTCAGAACACTAAAAAGGGAAATAAACCGTGCAGTAAGTCAGGTTGAGCCGAAAAAGGTCCCGTCGCTTAAAGAGAAGGCAGACCAGCTTGCCGAGTTTTTCAGAATTCCTTTCACAGTCAAAGAAGACAGGGTTGTAGCTCCCGTGGTTAAGAGCGAAGGGGGTCTGGTAAGGGTTCTTCCGACCTTTTCCTCTGCCCTTGAACACATAGACAAAGCAGAGATGATTCTTACTGCTTCCCTTACATACGACCCCTTTCGCCCGTATGAGGGATTCAAGGTAAAGCTCAGCGGGGTTTCTTTAACTTCAGACGAAGAGAAGAGGTTGGCAGAAGAGACCATAAAAGAGCTCATACTTGAAGGAGAGCTCCCCGTCCCGGGAAGAGTGTCTCCTTTAAAACAAGGCCTGCTTTCTCCCGAAACAGTTTTACACTTCCTTGATGTTAAAGGAATCCCCCTCACCCTTCCGATGGACATAAGGGAGGTTTCCCTTTTAGAGGTAAAGGATAAAAAGGGAGGTGAGGAAATTCTTAAAAAAATAACTCCTTACCTGCCCTGGGGTCTTTCCGTAGAAATCAAAAAGGAATACGGAGACCCTGAACTTCTTTCAAAGGCTACCGTTGGAGCTCTCTGGGCGACTTTCCCCCTCATTGACAGGGAAGAGCTCTCTAATGCCGATGCCTACATTCTTTTCCCTGCCGAAAGAGGGAGTATGGACATTTACAAACTCAAAGAAGAGGCCCTTGAACTTGTAGTTAATTCCGTTTACAGCTACGAAAACTTCAGGCTCTTAAAGGCTCTCTATCCCGATTTAGAGTTTACCCCCGTTTGCGAAAAGGGAACCGTAAAGGCCATACTTGACGGCGGAGTTATCAAAGAGGCCGGCGGAAAGAGGTTTGTTGCTCCCTCTGTAAAGAGAGAGATAGAGGCTTACAGAAAACTCCTCTACTCAAGGGAAAATGAGAAAAACAATTCTTTTGAAATTTCTCTTTAGGAGGGTTAGAAGATGGAAAAACCTAAAAGAGGGAGACTTATTATAGACACAACCTACTCATACCACCCCAGGGCTCTCAGGCTTCTTGACCCTGAAGAGGGAAAGGTCAGACTTCTTAACAGGTGGGTAAAGGTAGATGGAGATAAGATAAGGGCAGGTAGAGTCAGTATTGGAAGAGGGTTTACTCTCCTTCCCAAAAGCCTGGCCCTTGTCCTTTCTCCTAACATAACGAGCTACTTTGACCTTTCGGGGGTTGACTCAAGCGACTGGCTTCTCTTTTACGGGACAGAAGAAGTAGGGAGACTCCATTGGGCTGAAGAAGTTTACAACCTCGGCCCCGAACCCCGGATAGATGTAAAGACCCTTCTTGAAGAGGGGGAAGAGGTTGACGAAAAAGGCCAGCTCAAGGTTTACGAAACCCCCGACTGGCTCGTAAAGGCCCTCTTTTCCCAGATTAAAACCCCCGTTCCCTATGTTATTGACCTTACCGCAGGCTCAGGAGAGGCCATTTTAAGTGCCTTTGACTCAAACCCCGCCCTTAAAAACTCAAAACTTTTAGGCTTTGAGCTCAGAAAACTTGAACCCAAAGATAAGAGGAATAGGGTCATCTACGGGGCGAACGTTCTTAACTACTTCCGTGGAGCCTCGGATTTCTTTATTCTTCCAAAGGGCTTTTACTTTGCTAACCCGCCCTACACCGCTAAAAGGCTCTTTGAAAAGCTCTATATGAACTCTATTCCTATTGGCTCTGTCGTGGCTGGAGTTTATCCTCTCGGTGCCCTCGGAATCCTTGAGAGGAAACTTACAGGAATGGGGGTAATAGTCCCTATTCCTGACTGGGAAGGAAGTCCCGAAAGAGTGGTTGTCTTTGCAGGAACGCCAAGGAACAAAGAAGGACAGCCCTTTAGCGTTAGGGAGCTCCCGGAAGATGCAACGGTGGAAGAGGTAATAAAGGCCGTTCAGGAGGTAGGAAGAACGGCTGACTGGCTTTTAAAGGGGCTGGAATTTCTGAAAACTCCCCCTTACAGGAGGCTTAAGGAGATTTACGAAAGAGGGGAAAAGCTCAACAGGGAAGATTTTGAGATTATAAAGAAGAGGAGCGAAGAGGTCTTTAACCTGTTTTCACCGGTTCAGAAAGCAGTATCGGGAGAAGAGATATTCCCCGACCAGAGAATCTTTAACTCCCCAAAGAGGCTTTCCCTCTTTCAGGTGGCAAACGATGCCGTTTACCTGAGCTTTGTAAAGGAAGTTGACCCATCAACTTACAGGTTTATCGTAAGTGCCGCAAAAGAGGTCGGTCTTCCCATTAAAGAGGAAAAGGGAGAAAAGGAATACGCCACTACCCCCAACCTCGGACTTGTGAAGTTCAGGTATTACCCAAAGGTAATTCCCATAAACGACAAAGTTATCTCCGTAATTGAGGAGCTCCTAAAGGAGAAAGAAGGAGACCTTTCGGTAATCCCCGTTCTCAAGGGGCTTAAGGGAAAAGGAAAGATAGTTGTTAAGTCCGTAATGGGCGGAGACTCAAGCGGGGGAATGAACATTATGGGATATACCCCCACCCTTGCCGTTGTTAACGAAGACGGCCTTGAACATTCGGCTATTTTCCTCTCCCTGGCAGATTTCTACCGGAGGCTTGAAGAAGAGGGAGTTATTGATATAGGAGACAAAGTTGAGGTTATAGAGGAAAGCAGGGAAGAGAAAGAGACCATAATCAAGGGATTCCTGCGTCTGGTTGACGAAGTTAAGAGGATAGAGGGAATAGGGGAAATTCCGGAAGAGGAAGTGAGGGAATTCTTCAGGGAAAAGAACAAACTTGTTTACGCCGTTAAGAAAGCAACGGAAAAGAACCTATCCTATCCCTCTCTCATAAAAGACCCCGACATAGAAAAGGCGGCGTTTAAAGAGGTTAAGGAATATCTCAAGTCCATCGGGTATAAAGGAGACATCAATCTCAGCTACATAAAGAGATTTACCGAAGCAGTAAAAGACAAACTCTACGGAGCCCTCTTCACTTACAAGGAAAAGACCCTGCAAAGGCTCTTTCAGGCCGTTAAGAAAGACAATCCCGAAATCAGCGATGCTTTAGCTTACGAGCTTGCCAAGAGAACCCTTGACGGGGCAGTTTCGGAGTTTGTTTTCCAAGATGTTAAGAGGAAAGGCCTTGCCCGTGTTATGGCCACTATCTACTATGCAGAGAGGATAGGGGAGCTCCTTGATAAGGGAGAAGTTGATAAGGCCTACGAAGAGCTCAAATACAGCCTTTTTGGAAACATCTACGGCCTCAGAATCCATCAAATTGAAGAATCCTTTAGGTTAATTGCCAAGTGGCTCAGGACTAAAGAGGGAGGCCACATCTTAGGCTGGGAGATGAGGGCAGGAAAAACCCTTGCAATGCTCAATACGGCCCTCTTATCCTACGCCGTTTCCGGAAAAGAAGTTATCTTCTCCCCCAAAACTGCCAACCTCAACGACATTCTCCTTCAGATGAGCGAAAGGCTCCCTCTCCTTACATACTTTGCAGAGGCCTACGAAAGCGGGGACACCAGCCCGATTCTAAACGGGGACAGGAAAAAGACCCTTCCTTTCAGGGAAGTATTCCCCAACCCCTTTGCAATCGCAAGAGGGAAACTTGCAAGGGTATTTACAAAGGCCGGAAAGACGGCCGAAGAGGAGCTCCAGACCTACGCCCTCACTATGGAAGAGCTCATTGAAGAGGCAGAAAAAATTTCAGACCCCTTGAGCAAGATAGACGAAAACTCCCCCTTTGCCTTTATCAAAGGGCTTGACGGATACTCAGAGGCCGTAAGGCTGGCCTTTTACTGGTATATGGACGCTATGGCAAGGCAGGGTAAGATAATCACAAACGGGGGGCTTTTTGAAGAGTTTAAGAAGAAACTAAAGGCCAAATCCGATGAAGTTAAGAGGCTGATTGAGGAAGATTTTGAGAGCAAGCAGAGTTTCCCCGTTAAGATTGTTCCTAAACCCCTTGCCCTCTCTTTCAACTACGAAGTGGAGCTCCAGGAAAGTTTCAAGTTGGCAGGAGTAAAGATAACCCTATTAAGAGATGTAAAGGTTAAGGACGCCGTTCTTAAAAAGACTGCCCCGCCTCCTGACTACGTTGTTGAATCTTTGAGGGAAGAAGGCAGGGTGATTCTGCCGGAGGGATTCCTATTAGATGCCCCTTACGACTATGAAGATTTCTTTACAAGGACTACCGTTGAGATAGGGGGGCTCAGGGTAGATGGATACAGGCTCAAGGAGTTTGAGGAAATAGAGAAAGACCTTGAAGGAGAGGTTGACAGGGAAAGCCTCAGAGAACGCTATGAAGAGGCTCTTAAAAAAGTAGAGGAGCAATCTATTCTAGACGGGAAGAGGCTTTTTAGGCTGATTGAGGAGGGAGACCTCCCTTACTGGGTTGAGAAAGTCGGAGAAGAGGCCATCGTCCCCGTGGTTCTTTCGGGAATTCAGATAAGGGACAGGGGAATTGCTTTCTTAAAGGAGACAAAGAACCCCGAAAACCCTGCTTTAAAGACCCTTTCCCCTGCCGGAGTTAAGGCCGCTCTCAAGCTCTCAGGAAAGAGGAAAGTAAAGATTAAAGAAATAATAGTTAACGACCCCGACTTTCCCCCTCTCAAAAGGGCATCTACCTCAAACGCAAAGCACTACTTTGTCAGAAAGAGGGAGTTAGAGGGACTTGGTGCTGTCATAATTGATGAGGTTGATGAGAGCGTCAACCCTAATAGTTCTCTTACCTATCGCTCCTACCACTACGCCTGCTCCCACGCAGAGGTAAAGGTAGGGGGAACGGGAACGCCCACTTCCGGCTACCCTGAAGACCTCGTTGCACTATCAGGTCTGGTTTCGGGAATGCCCATTGACACGATTAGGGCTACCACGGGAATAGTGAGGGATTTCTATTCAGCCTGGGAGTTTTCAAATTCCACAAAGGGAACCGTAGGAAGTTTCTTCTACGACATTCTCGTAAACTCCTCACCGGAGGACTTTAAAGAGCTGGTTTCACTTACCCTTTCCTACTACGGTAACCCCCTGAGAGCGGGAGAGGCTTTCCTCAGTTTTGTAGCACAAAGGAGTAGCGACCCTGTTATCTACTCACAGGTAGAGGACATTCTCTCTTCAAAGGAAGATAAAAAAGGAAAGGGAGAGCTGGAGAGAATAGGAGAGATAGCCGTAAAACTTGCAGAGGGACTTGCAGAGAAGATTGAGGGATTTAACACTACTCCTGCCCTTACTTCCATATTCCTTGAGGTGGGAACAAGGCTCGGCATTATCTCAAGGACTCCGGGAACCCTTGACCCGGTCGGACTGGTGAGCGTTTTAAGAGGAGCTTCATTCTCCTTTAACACAAGGGAACAACTTAAAAGCATTGCGGCCGGTGAAGAAGTCAAAGAAGTTCTTGAGTTTGATACGGAAAACCTTAATTTTGTGGCCAAAAACTTAAAAGCCCTTCCTGAAGAGTTTGCTCCCGACTCCGCAGGTATCAGGTATTTGGTTGACATTGAACTGCCCAAAAAGTATTCGGAAGATGGGCTTTACGACCTTTACAGGGCCATTCAGCTCTTTGCCTCCTACCTCCAGAAGGCAGTTGAGGAAAACCCTCAACCCCTCTGCGAACTCTTCGGCCTTGAGGAAAGGGAATTAATGCTCCTTGTTTCAAAGAGGGGTAAGACTGCAACTGACGACCTTAAGAGTATGATTACAAAAACGGCAGTTTACGGGATTGACTCCCTTGATGCCGACGAAGAGAAGAAAAAGTTTGTGGCGGCCGTTATGGCAAGGGCGTCGGAGATAGAAAAGCTCTACGGAATATCTGACATTGCCGTAGAGGAATACAGAAAGAAAAACCCCGACGCCTCTAAAGAAGAGCTGGAAGAGGTTAAGACCTTTGTTCAAGACGGTGCCGGCGATTGCAGTTATGCCCTGGCCAATCCCCTTAACGAAGAGATAACCCTTTTTAGGAAAATCTGGGAAGAGGCAGTAAGGCCAGATTTTGAAGGCTTTACCCTTACTTACTCTCCCGTGGCAAGCGATACGGCCGTTATAGATGCCTTTTCAAATGCTGGCTACTTTGAGGAGCTCTCAAGGCTTGCAGAAACGGGAGAAAGCTATCTCCTTACTTCTCCGAGGGTTGAATCCCTTAAGACGGCCATCATTGACGCCGTTGCAAACATCGTAAAGGCCAAGAAGGAAGGGAAGGGAGCTGAAGAAACAGTTATCCTTGTAAGGCTCACTCAGGCCTCTATTAAAGAGGCCATAGATGCCCTTGACCTTGAAAAACTTGAGAAGTTCGGGATAACTGTTAAGACCTTTGAGACTCCCTCTGCCCTTGATGCTGAGAGTAAGAGATATAAAAAGCCTTTACTTCTTCAGAAGGAACTGGAAAAGGAAGGGGAGCTTGAGAGGAGGAAACTCCAGCTTGTAGTTGTCTCAACCGATACGGCAATTGCAAGGGGAGTTGACCTTTCCCACCTTGACGAGATTGTCTCCTACGGAATTACTCCAAGCGGTAAGACTGCAACTCAGCTCTACGCAAGGCTCTTTAACGCTACCGATAAGAACGAAGGAAAGGTTTACCTGATTGGAAAGCCTTACAAATACCTTAAAGTCTTTAACAATGTAAATGTTTATCCCTCTTCTATCTTCTACGGGGGTGCTAAACTCTTAAAGAAGGTGGAGTTTGTAAAGGCCACCTTGAGCGGTGAGGCCGTCAACCTTACGGCAAAGAAACAGCTGGGTAAGGTTGTCCCCGGAAATGCAAAAAAGGAAATAGAAAGCCGTCTGGCTCTTTCAACCGAACCCGATAACGGAGGAGAAATTGAGCTCTAAGGAGAGGAACGGGCTAAAGCTACTTCAGGGCTTGGGGGAAAAGGTCTCCCTGCCCTTCGGTTTTTACGCTTCTGTAAGGCATAAGGGAATAACGGTAGCAATCTCAAAATACCCTTTTAAGACCTCTACTGCCGTTTTCCTAACTGTAAAGGCCGGAGATGAGCCCTTGAGTCTTTTAAGGGCAACTGCATCAAGATTGGGGATTTTAAACGACCTTAAGATAGAGGGCAGGACTCTGTATAGCGACACGGGGGAAACTACCCCCTATTTCCTTGTTAAGGCCGAAAAGGAGGGAATTAACCCTACTGAAGAGTTTGTGGCTCCTTTTTCTGAACTCAAGGAGAGAATGAAAAAATACCTCTTTAAGTTTGAGGGTAAACAGGCCGATTATTCGCTCAAAGAGCCTGTTAAGACCGGAAAGAACTTAATTGATAAACTCTCTTACTACGCCACCCAGATACCTTTTAAGGCTCTTATTCACCTTGACAAACACTACATATACAGCGTTGAAGTTAACTCCCTCTTTGCAAGGGGAGAATCTCCCCTTCCGGTCTTTGTGGGTTTGAAAAAGAAACTCTCTAGGGAATTCTATCTTCCTCACGAAATTGAGATTACCCTTCCCAGCAATGCCTTTGTTGACACTTCAACCGGCCTGCAAGTGGTAGCCCCCTTGACCGGAGAGAAGAGCTACGAAGAGGTGTTAGAAAGCCTTGAGAAATTTGCAAGTTTTAAAAAGAGGAGCGGTAAAGAGCTTAACGGAAACTTTGATATAACCTTTTGAGAACCTGTTAGGGAGGTGGATTGTGGGACAGCACTTTATTTTGGCAAATCTAGACAAAAAAGAATACGCAGACTTTCCGGACAGCCGAGGCCTTTGGGAAAAGTCTGCCAACGTAGGCCCGAGGCTTTACCTTGCAAAGCTCTTAAACGAAAGGTGGAAAGGGGATAGAATCGTTTTGATAGGAGACGAGAACAAAGTCGGCCTTACCTACGATGAGGTAGTTTCAACTTACAGGGGAATTTTAACCCAAAAAGACATTTACGGAAGAGGGAAGGAGGAAACAGAGTTTAATAAACTCCTCTTAAACCACTCCCTCATAGGAACGGAAATTGCTCCAGTTTATTACAATCCTGAGCTCAACGAATACATCTCCTTTAAGGAGATGAGGGGGGACATAACTAACGTTCTGGGAGCTCTCTACTACCTAACGGCCTTTTCTTTTGAGTCTAAAGACGAGATTCCGGAAAGGGGAGAGGACATTCTTCCTTCAAGGTGGGCTTTTTCGCCCGTAATTCCTATGGAAACTCCCCCTGAAGGAGCACGCTCAATAACTGAAGATGTAGAGCTGTTTTTGCTTGAGGACAGCTCTTTTCTTGCCAACGGAGAATCAGACGCTTGGGCTCAGAAGATAATAGAGAAGTTTTCTGAGAAAGAGCTCAAAAAGGAAGAATTCCCTAAGCCTGAAAAGCCCGATAAGCCCGAAAGGTCGCAGAAAAGGGAAGAAGACTCAGGCCTTGAGCTTTGATTTTAAGAGGTGATAAAAACTTTAAGGAGGTAAGCTATGGGAAAAGGAAAGGAACTCTTTGAAAGGTTTGTAAAGTATATGGGAAATTTTGAGAGCAAGTCTGTAATTAAAACTGTGGAAGAGATAACAGAGGAATACGAAGACCTTTCAGAGTCTTACGGTAGCGATAGGCTTTATTCAATCCTTGGGGCTGTAAGAGACTTACTTAAAAAGGAAATAGGGAAGGAGATTAAAAGACCCCCGAACCTGTGGGTTATTGACCGTCTCTGGAGTTCCGTAGATGGCCAAGGTCTAATCTACGACGGAGATAGAAAAGTTATCCTGATTGACGAGTGGTTTAAATATCCGACTTCTCCGTGGAATCTAGAAGATTTCGTAAAAACCCTTGCCCAGCTATACAACAACACCGCCCTTAATGCTGAATCCGTTTACGGAGTAAAGCTTGAACTCATAGACCCAGAAGATATGCTCAAAGAGGTAGAGGAGCTGATTAACGAAGAAAAAGAGGAGCTCTCAGAAGAGATGGAAGAAAATAAAGGACTTGAGCTCATAGACCCGGAAGATGAAAAAGCCCTCAAGGAGAAAATCAGGGAACTGGTAAGGGAACTGGACGACCAGCTCCTCATTACTCTTCCTGCACAGAAGGAATCGTGGGAACACGACAGAAAAGGATATGCAGGAGGTATTCCCGAAGCAGAGAGAGTTGACGGAGTAATCAGGGAAAAACTTGAAAAATTCTACGACCTTAAAAAACTGGATGTGCTCCTTACCAGAAGAGAGTTTGACAGCTGGATTTACTCAATTGCAGAGGAAGAGGCCCAAAGAAGAGGTCTTAATCAGGATAGGCTCTACGAAATAGAGAAGTGGATAAGTCCTAAAACGGGAGCTTCTTGGAAAAAGGGCTTTGCAGACCTTGAAGATTTGGGATGCGTAGAGGTAAGAAAAATCTACTACAACCCTGAAGAGGAAAAAGCATATCTCTATGCAGACCTTTATCTCAGTCCTTCAGCTCTTAAAGAACAAGGCTGGCTGACTGTTTCCAGAGAGGGATTTAACAGGCTCAATGAGACTTATTCCCAATTTACGGCAAAGAAAATCTCCCTTAACGAATACCTAGACGCACTAAGGCCTTACCTGACTGTGGATTTTGACTTTGAGGCCGTAAAACTTGATGATGAAAACAGCGAAATTCAGGACGCCCTTTATCCCGTTGTTTACGCAATTGACGATAGCGGAGACTTAGGAGAAGTAGTTGCAGAGGGAAGAGAGGTTTGGAGCTTTATAAAGGGAGGGACAGAGCAAAGGGATAGAGCTTTAGGGGAATCAAATGTAAAAAAAGCAGAAGTTAGAGAGGAAGATAAAGACTACGACCCCGAACTTTAAGAAAGGAAGGCGGGGGTGCTCTTTTAACCCCCGCCTTTTTAAGTTTTTCAAGTCCCTTTTCGGTAATCCTGTAAATGAGAGGCAATTTCATAAGGGAGGGATTTTAACCCCGTTGAGCCTTGCTCTCCAGAGTTTCCTTGAACACTCAAGGGCTTTTTTCCTGTCTCCCTTTAGAGTAAGAAAGGTTCTTCTAGAGCCTATGAATACTCTTTTGGGAATTCTTGCCATTGTTTTTCTCCCTCTTATCGGCCTTCCGTATAGAATTAAGAGTTTCTACAACTCCCTTAGAAACCTCTTCTGGGTTGAGGTCTCTTAAAGGATTAAATCCTTCCTGCCGGTTGGGTTTAGAAAAGGGGAGCAACTCCCTCTTTAATGTTTGTCGGCAAACATCAGTTTTGACCTCTTCTACTTCTGTTCTCCCCACCCCTGTTAAAACTGCCTCTAAAACATCTGGCCGCCACTCAAAAAACTCCCTTTCGGCCTTATCTTTGCTGTCGGCCTCTACAACTGCTTTTCCCTTTTCAAACAGGATTTCGTATGTTATCCTATATAGCACGGCTCACCTCCTTTTTTTTTGCTTAGTTAAGTAAAAACTTTCCCTTTCTTAGTAACCTATTAGAGTTGGCAATATATGTTTTCTCAAAGGTCTCAAACAGCTCTGAGGCAACAATAAGACGGCAGAGGAGAGGTAAAATCTCAGGCACTTCAACAATCAGGGTCAATTGCTCCCTGTTAAGGAGAACATCGGGAATAGCTCCTATTCCCCTTTTCTCAAGTTCCCTTCTTACTTCCTTCGGGAAGAGTAAAATCTTCAAACTTCCCGTGGGGCTGACAGTTGTCAGAGCTCTAAGGATTGACGGAATGAAAAGAGGCAGTCCCAAACTTAAAGGTTTTCCATCTTCATATGGAATCTTTAGGACTGCCCCGCCGGAGTTTGAAAGACCAAATTTAATCTTCTTCTCCCCTGCCGTTTTTCCTTCTATCTCCTTGAGCTCCTTATTTTCTGCAAAAGAGAAGAAAACTAAACCTTCTCCCGGCAGAAAGAGGAATCCACTGATGGGTAAGTTGATGGCTTTTTCGTCGTAAGGAAGAGAGTATTGGGGGACTTCCTCCCACCTCTTCTTAACTTCAAGAAAGGCTTTAATTGCCTCTACCTCTTCAGGATAGAGGGGGATTAAACCCTCAAAGATTTTCCCTTCTAGCTTTCCCTTCCTGCTTTCCTTGTGCAGAACCGGGAGCCGAACTATTCCCCCTTCCTCTTCTCTGAGGTTGTTTAAGATGGCTTCCTTTAGGACTTCCTCTTTCGGTTTGAAAAAGTAAACTGCTTTTAGCTCTTCATTTTCCCCTACCACGGGGAAGAAAAGGGATTTCTCCCCGTTTTCAGTTTCTATCACTTGAAAGTAATCGTTTCTGTAAGGCATTCCCCCTTGTGCAAGCTCTAAAGCCTGTTTCCTCTTCCTTGGGGAGTAAATTGCAAGGGCTTTTGTTTCTCCCGTCTGCTTGTTCCTGCCTATTCCTGCCAGGAAGAAGAAAACTACCTCTTTGTCAAACATTCTGCACCTCCTTTTTTGTTATTCTTCAGAGCTAAAGAATTTAAGGAGAGCCTTTTTCTTATCTTCCGGGAGCTCCCCGATAACTGATTCAAGCTCTTTAAGTTTGAGTTTCCTTGAGAGCTCCTTAATCTTCTTCTCCCTCTTTTCTACCTCTTCCTCACAGGCCTTGAGGGAGCTTTTTACCTTCTCCAGTTCCTTTTGAAGCTCCTCAAACCTTCTAAGGAGCTCTCCTTTCTCCCCCTCAATTACCCTTACCTCTGCCTCTTTCTGGGCTACTTCCCTCTCAAGTCTCCTTATCTCTCCCAAGACCTCTTTATACTCCTTGAGAGGGACTCCCTGCTCAACTATCTCCCTGACTACCTCTTTCTCCCCGAGTTTGTTTTTAAGCCAAGTGAGGAGCTTGCTGAAGTCTCCTTCCCAGAACTTTTGGCCGTCCTCTACCACTTTCCCAAAGCCTACTGTTTCCTTCTCAACCCAGTCGTAGGCTGTTGTCTTGCTCTTTACAGCCCCTTGTTCCATTAAGACCTTGACGATTTCGCTTACGGCTATTCTGCTTTTTCCTTCCATTACTTAACCTCCTACAACAAAAATTTGAGTGAGCATTGATTCTTTCGTAAATGAATTAGCTTGTTTTTTGCGATTCTCCTTCTTTTTTCATTATCTCCAACAGTTCCCACTTCAACTTCCAGATAATTAAGGGGGCTAATTCCCTTTCAAAATTGCCTATTTCCCGTAAAGTTGCTTTCTTAAGACGGGGGAGCTTTAGTTTACCTTCAAATCCTAAGAGCTCCCAGATTTCGTTTAAGTCTTTTTCAAACTCTTCTATTGCCCTGTTAAAGGGCTCTACGCACTTCTTACCTACTGATTTGCAGGCTTCCCTTACGGTCTTAGCATAATTCCAAGAGGCATTGAATTTGGTTTCAACTCTATCAATTATGGGAATAATTTTGTAAGGGGATATTTTTTTCACTTTATACCTCCTTGGTTCAAGTTGGAAATTAAAGCAGTTAGGACTTTCGCAAGGACAATTGCAAACCCTATCATTCTATTTTTACAAAACCGTTTCTATCAAAGAACTTAACTTCAAGTCCCAACTCCTCTACCTCTTTCTTAAAGGCAAGGAGCTCTCCTTTTACATCGTTAAGGGAAAGCCCTCCGTTTTCGGTTCCCCACAAAGGACACAAAACTCTCTTAACCTCTTCCCTAAAATCAGGGTCGTGCTCCAGCCATCTCTTTATCTCCCAAACAGCAAGTTCTCTGCTTTCCCTGATTAGCTCAAGGGAGCTCTTATTCTCCCAATGGTCTTTTGTAGGGAAAGACATAATATACTGAGGCTTATTTTCTAAAAGGTAAAAGCAGGAGTCTGTGGGAACGATAAAGGGACGGTTGCCGTATTTCTCTACCAGACGGCCAAAGAGGGAGTCTATGCGATGGACTTTAAAGGAGTTTTTCAAGGGACGGAAGTTATCCCTTACTACTTTAGCTATCCCTTTCCCCATTACCAGCCGGCCGTCCCTTCTGACTACGCCGTTGCTTGTAAAGATTAAAAGGTCGTTCCGTGTCCAGAGCTTTTCTATCATCTCTTTTCTCCCTTATCAGGTTTCCCCCATACTTTTGAGTGAATATCTCTCCAGAGCCTCAAAACTTCTTCAGATGTCCCCTCTTCAGTCCTTGGGAGCTCTACTTCCACTCCAAAAAGGGATAAGTTCTTTTCAAGCTCTCTGATGGCTGAGTTAAGGGCTCTTACAAAAAGTCCCCTGTCCTTTTCTTTCAGGGATACTGCATATTCCCAAGACGCTCTAAACTTCCTCTCAAGCTGTTTTAAGACCTCTACCTCTACCTTTACCATTCCTCCTCCTTTCCCTGACCTCAGTCTGGGAGAGCCTGTTAAGGGCTTCATTAATTGCTCTTTTTATCCTTTCCCTTACCTCTTCAAGGTTTCCCTCAACAAAGAAAACTCCCTTTTGCCTTGTTATGTAGGTAAAGAGGATTACATCTAAGAGGTAGGGAGAGAGTTCTTTTCCTCTCCCTTTAACCTCTCTGAGGGTTATGCTCTGCAAGTTGACCTTCACCTCTACCATCTTTCCCTGTTAATTGTCTTTGTTTGCAGTTTTAAGTATCTTTTCAAAAAGGGCTTTCACGGTATAGTAAGAGCCGTTTGCTACTACTTTGCCGTCATCAAAGAGAGTGATGTAGCCTGAATAGGCGTTCCAGATGTCTGAACCGCTATGTTCTAGGTAAACCACAACAGCTTCATCTTCCTTATTAGAAACGAAGGCCCAGAAGTTTTCTATCCAAAATTCCCCTTTATCTTCCCTGACTGTGGTTGCTCCAAAGTAGAGGGTGTTGTCCTTAATGACAACTCTTACTTTAGGATTCTTGGTTTCTAGTAGTCTCTTTGCTCCTCTTCTAAGAATAGAGGCTACTTTTTTCAAGTCAAACTTGGGTTTATTTTCCATCTTAGCTCACCTCTCTAATTTCCGTTCTCTTTATTGTGAGCTGGGAGATTCGTAGTTATTTCCCCCTGAACGTTAAACCACACTTCGTAGCAAATGCCGTATTTAACAGCTACAACTCCCTTTTCTCCTTTTATGCGTCCTATTTCGTCGCAAACGCCTAAAATTTTGAATTTTGAAAGGTAGCTTGTGGCCTCTTGAGAATCGGGAACTGCCTCTCTCAGATAACGCTCTGCAACTTCCTCAAGGGATTCTCCCTCCTTGAGCTCTACTTTGTCTAACTCCTTGCCGTGGATAAAGACAACCTCTTTCGGCCTAGCGTAGTCAACTTCTACGCACTTTACCTTTAGGCTAAAAGGAAAGACCTTTAACTTCCCTGTTTTGAGGTTTTCAAATACCAGAGCCTCCGGCGAAAAAAGGCTCGGTGAAAGGCTAATCTTCTCTCCGGATACTTCAAGGGAAAATTCAGCTTTTTTGAGCATCTTTTACCTCCTTTATATGCTTTTAAGGTTCAGGGTTGAAATCCTCTTCTTCTGTTTCTTCCGGTTTCTTTAGTTGAAAAATTAGGTGATTTGCTTCTTTTCTCAGCTTAAGAACTTCTCCTCTCCAGAGCTCTTTGCAGTTTCCGTTTTCATCTACCTTGATAAAAACTCCATCAAGGTCAACAAGGAATTGATTGTCTTTTAATAGGTAAACAATAACTTCTTCTCCGGGACTTCCTAGGGCGTAGTGCTTTACAAAGTAAATCAAAGAGTTAAAAAGAGCTCTTTCGGCCTTTTCTGTGTCAACATCAGAACAATCCTCAACAGATTCATAAGGAACTTCTCCTTTTATGAGTGATAGCAGGAGTTTTTCGTCAACTTTTACACGGGCAAGAATACGAGAGAGGGCAAGCTGGTTGTTTAAGAAGTATTTAAGAGGTTTAGACTCAAAATACTTAACTATCTCTTCATTTGCTTTTTCCCTCTTTAAGGTCTCAAGAAACTCCTCTTTGATTTTCCCTGCATACTTCTTTTGTTTTTCGGTTAGTATTTCCTCATATTTAAATTCATCTCTTTTGATATTGTATTCCTTTCCGTCTATGTAAATCCTTATGTAGTCCTCTCCCAGTTTAGACCTGTATGTTTTTTCATTCCAGTAGCCCTTTACCTCTTTTCCATCTATTACTGTTTTAATCCTCATCTTTTCCTCCTAATTCCTTCCCTCTGCCTCTAATTCTATTCCCGACTCTTCCCTTTGTCAAGTTTATTTTCAGTCCAGTTGAACATACAAAACATCTGAATACTGATTGTAAACCAATGAAGTATTCATTGTTCAGAAAGATTAATCAAATCTCATCTGAACACTTGACAACTGGAGCTGGGAGTCATAACTTGAGTGATAGATAAGGGAACTTATCTATCGCCTCTCCCAGAAAGAGGGGGAGGAAAAAATCAGGAGAGGAGGTTAAGAAGATGGCAAAGGAAAAATTTATAAGAGCTGATAAACTAGCTGAAACTCTATCCGTAATCACAGATAAGGACTTTGAATTCAATCTTTTGATTGATAACGCCTTGATTTCAGGGCGTTGCGTTTGGGATTACAGTAAGGACGGCTGGGAATTTCAAGTTGAGGAATGTTCTTTGCTAGATAGAAGTTTTAGTCCTTGCTTATACTTAGCGAGGACTACGAGTAGTGGCAGGAGGTATAGCCTATTCATTTGCAATCCTTATGCATTATTTGACGGGGATTTATCATCTAAAGTGTCGTGGGTGCTAATTAGAAGCTCATTTCACACAGATAGAATAAATGAATCTTTATGGAGAACATTTGGAGTGGAGTTTAAAGGCCTTGTCAAAGGAGCTGTTAACAAAGAAGCAGACAACATAATGAATGAAATAACAAACAAGGTTGAAGTAGAATTCATACCAGAAGAATAAAAAATTTAGAGGGCCTTGCCCTCTTCTTCCTCTTGAGCGTCCATTTCCTTGGGCGTTGAAGAGGGAGAGGAAAACTTAGGAGAGGAGGAAGAAGATGGGATACCAGAAAAAATGGAAGAGAAAGATAAAGAGGGAGTTTAAGAGAGCCGTCAAAGTAGAGGGACACGACGGCTGGTTTGTGATAATTGACCAAAGCCCTGTTAACGGCTGGCCAAAGGTAAAGAGAGTAGGAACTGGGGAGGCTTTTTATACTTCACCGGAAAGCATTTACTTTCCAACTCCTAAACCTAAACTGCCTTAGGAAAGAAGATAAAGGGGGGAACTATGTTTGTGGATTACTTGTTTCCCAGAAATCCTGAAACGGTTAAAGAACATATAAAAGACACTAAAAAGCTAATAAAACTTGCTTTAACCTTAATCAACAAATATCCTACCGATAAGGTTGTGGCTTTAATTCTTGAGCAATCTCTTTTTATTCTTAGGAATCTTGCTAAAGAATACAAACTTTCTCTTGCCTTTAAGAAGGCTGTAAGAGAAGAGGGAAGAATTACTTACTACTTTACAGAGCCTCTTCCCTTGAAAGAGTTATCTAATGTTCTTGAAAAACTTGACAGATTCTTTCCTCATAAAAAGTCTCTTGACTGCTATACTGCTGGGGCTGTTATCCACACAGAAAAGCAGGTAATCGCTTCTGCAACCTGCATAGTAAACGAAAAACAGTTTTGTAAACTGCAAGTAGAAGCAGATGAAGAATCTTTAACGGTGATTCCGAAGTCAGGAGACTGCACGGTGAACTGCATCTCAAATGTCCTGCTGGAGACACTATCAGAAATAGGAATGAAGGACAAAGTAGGAAAAATAGCTGTTAATGGGAAAACCGTTTGGAAGTGGAAAGGGGGCAAAAGTGAATAAGCAAAATCTTAAAGATTTCTTATCCTTTCTTCGGGAGTATTTAAAAATTGATGTTGATGCCGTCAAAATCCTTATAGGAGAAGATGGGACTGTCTATATCCCGAAAGAAGAAACAAAACTTACTCCAGAAGTTGCCGTATGGTGTGAAGTAAAGAGTGTTTTAGTAGAGGAAGAAAGTAAAGAAGAGCTGAATTTTACTCCCTACCTTGCACTCTTTCCCAAAAGAGGAACATTGATTGAAAAAAGATGGAAAGATTTTTTAAAGGAGGTGTGAAATGAAAGGGCCCGTTCTTCCACCCAACCTTCCGGTTGGCCCAAGTGCCGAACTTGTCGCAGTTGAATTTAACAACGCCAGAATACCCAAGGAGGCAATGGAGAAACTCACTTTCATCGCAGAGGAGAGCGGTAAAAAATTAGCCCTCACTCCCGACGGAAACTTTGTAATCGTAGAGGGGGATAGGTGTTTAGGAACTGTGTCTGGAAAGGAAGTTTTCAGAATGGTTTTAGAGCTCTTTAAAAGGAGGTAGGCTGTGAGCATCATCGTTAAGCTAACCGACGACAGAGGGCTTATCCTTGAAAGGAAAAACTTTGTTCTGGTTCACTTCCCAAAAGACGACAAAGGGAGCTCCCGTGTAGTCCCGGTAGAGCTGAGAGAGGGAATTGCTATTCCAGAGGAAACATCTACTCCACAGGAAATTTGGGTTTGCTACGAGGGAGACTGCGACGCTATCCGTCCTAAAGAGGGAGAATCTTTATCTGATTACATCAAAAAAGCCTTTGACTCCGTTGAAGAGGCCGTAGAGAGCTTAACCGATAGTAGTTGCTGGACAATCTATTACATCTACTATCCTCTCTACGAGACAGAGGAAGAGGTAGTCTGGTTAGGTGCAAGGTATGAGGTAGAAGAGGCAAAGATTCAGCCCTCAAAGGGAGAAAAGTAAGATGATTGAGGTATTCTTTCCTACTGAGAAGATTGAAGAGATATTGAAAGAGCTTAAGAGCAAGAACCTTCGGGGAGTTTTCTACGCTCCCCGAAAGGTCTTTTACCACGGAAAAGCCGGAATGCTGTTTTCCGTTCTTTCCCTCTTTACCGGCGACAAAAGGGGGGAGCTCTTAAAAAAAATCAAGGAAGAAGTCTCTCCCGTAGAAGGAGATGTTAAGGAGGAGGAAAGGGTCTATCCTGCAATACTCTGCCTCCCTATCGGCTTTGTAGGTGAGGACTTTGAAATAGCCGAGAAGGGAGCAAGGGAACTCTTTTCTAAGACTTCCCGTCTTTTGAAGGAAAGAGGGATTAATCCGGAAAAACTCACCATAGAGGAGCTCCTACCGGCTCTCTGCGAACTTGTAAAAGAAGGAAAACTAACCTACAACGAATTCTTCTGGGTGCTGGTTATCTACCACTCTTTGGCTGGGTGGAGCTCCCTTAAAAAGTGGAACGAAAGGGAGTTTAACAGCAAAGAAACTTCAAACGGAGAGGTGCAAGATGATTAAACTCAAAGTTTACCGTGTAGTAGGAGAACGCAGGGAAGAGTATTTCAGGAGGAAAAACTCAGTAAAAGAGAAGATAAAAGAGCTGAACGAATTTTTCAGGGAGCACTTTCCGGAGCTCCCAGATTCTCTTCCACAAGAAGGGATAACTCTATCTACTTCTCGTCCGGAAATCTGGGTAGAGAAAGACAAAAAGGAACTGATAGATAAACTAACTCTACGCAAGGAACTGAAAAACAGAACTGCGTATTTTGATGAAAGAGACTGGGTTGTTTTTTCTCCCAACAAGAGAACAAAAGCCGGAAAGGAATTGCAGGAGAAGTGGAAAAAGATAACACGGAAACCTGAATACCATTCCGTCCCTGAATTCCTGCAAGTAGATAGGTGGTCTATGGTGGACTTATACGGGAAAGAGAGAATCGCTTTTGTTCACGAAGAAGATGGAGAGGTTATCCTCTATGCTTGGTCTGGATTCACTCCGGAAGAGTTAGAAGGCTTTGAACCTGTGGAAGCTGTAATTAGAACAAATAAAGAGGTGCAGGATGCTTAAAGACACGGTAAAGGTAAAAATAACAGGAAGGTTAACAAACAGCGTTCACTTTGCTGGAGAAATGAAGATAGACAATCTCCCTCAGCTTGCTCCCATATTTTCCCTACACGAAGGAGTAAGCATTGAAGAGGCAGAGAAGATGTTAGAGGAAGCAAGAAAAGAGTTTGCAGAAAAACCTACTGTGTCCCTTATGAGTCCTTTCAACAAAACCACTATCCGGATAGAAAGGGAATATCCTGCAAGAGCTACTCACTTTAGCGTCAGCATAGAGGGAAACGGGAAAGATAAAACGGTTGTCCTCAGCTACACTCTGGTAAAGGGCTCTCTAATCAGCAGAGTAGAGAACCTCTCTTTTGACGAAATAGCATTCAGGAAAAAAGACGGGGAAGTAGTAACAGTAATGGAAAAGAAATGTTTTTTGGAATCCTTGAAAGAAATAACCAAAGTGGTAAAATATACAGAAGAACACACAATAGTAAGGAAACTCACAAAGGGAGTATGGAAATACGTAAGAGCAAACTTTAGGGGGTAAGCTGTGATGTGCGACAGGGAATATCTCTATGAGCTCATCATCAGAGTAGTAGAGCAAGGAGAATTTCTCCGAACCTTTGACGATAATCTAGACCTTTCGGCTGAACTTAAAAAGGAATTAGAAAAACTCTCTTACTCCCAACTTCTGGAAAAGCTGATAGAGGTCGTTAAGAAGTATGTTTACTGCGACGAAAACGGCGTTTACGACAGCCGTGCCCTTTCCTCTTATGCCGATGCGTTGTATTTCCTTGCAAGGAAGATGTATTTCAAAATCTCTTTTGCTTGTGGCAGAGAAGTAGTAGGAGAGTTCACCGACGGCATAGAAAAGAGGCTGGAATTCCTTAAAAAGGTTGAAGTTTTCCAAGAAAGAATCAAGAAAGGGGAAAAAGTGGAAATTCTGGAAAGGCTTGGACTTGGGAGAGGTGAGAGATGAAACCTTACGGAGCTCTAATACCACCTTACTTTAATCATCAGCCGGCCGTAGTGGTGGGGAATAGAAACTATCTCCTTGCCCTTAAAGAGGCAATAGAGGAAGCCCTTGAGGAAGGAATCGGCGTTGCAGATGTCTTTATGTCCGACGGAGAAGGCCACTACCTCTTTGTAAAGCTAGAGGAAGAGGTAGAGGAAATTCCTACCTGCTACGCCCACTTTGAGCTTACAAAAGAGAAAAACCTTGGGAAAAGAGCCGTTGACGATTACTGCTTTTTCCCTGACGAGTGGGTCAAAGCAGTAAACCTTGCCTGCGAACTTGAGGACTTTTGTAAAGTCTGGGAGAGAATGCACACTAACCTTTATGCCTTTCTCCACTACCTCTTTTTTGAAAAGTGCTACAAGGAAAGAATGGAGAAGGGGAAAAATCCTCTAACCTGCGTTCGCCTGCACAACCGTTTTTCAAAACTTGCAGGGAAACTCTTTTACGATGAAAAAGGCTACAAAAAACTTCCCTCAATTGAGGAGTGGAACCGGTTGTTTAACAAACTCAAAAGGCTGAACATTCCTCGCTACTGTATGAGAACAATCTTCTACGGAGTTCCTGAAGAGGTTAAAACCTGCCTTGACCTCTCTTTAGAGCTGATTAAGGCAGGAACTCCCGATAGAGCCTTTGAGGGAATAGGAATAGTCTCCCGGAAAGAGTTTTCTTTTCTACCTGAAGGTTGGTATTTCCTCTTTAAGGAAAAGAGCTGTTCTGAAGTTAAAGGCTTAAAGCTCAAGGAAGGCTGGATATACAGGGAAGGAAGGTTGTTTATACCAATAGAGAACTCTTTAGGAGGTGCAAAATGTCCATAGAGAAACTTCTATCAGAAGATATTAAGAGAACCGTTTTTGACTTGGCCTATTCGGCTTACGAAAACAAAAGCTTTCCCTACTCTCTCTACACTTACATCTGCGAGAGTGTAGTAAAGCAAGTGCCTGAAGTAGAAGATTTCTACTACAACAAATGGCTGGAAGATTTATCTGTTATCCTTAAATCAGGAGTTAAAGAAGAAAACTATCCTGAGATTGCCCGCAGGATAGAGGAAGTCTTTTGGAAGAGTTTTTCAGACAAAAAGGGATTCCTCAAGTGGAAAGAGGAAAAGATTAAAGAGCTGATAGTAGAAAAAGCCAAGGAGCTCTCCCCTGAACTTCCTATTGCTAAGTGCTCAGAGCTTATAGAGGAAATAAGCAGACTGGCCAAAAATCTTTAAGGAGGAGACAGATGAGACAGACGGTTTACCTTGATTTTGGGGAGAGAGTGCTTCTCACTCCGATTTTTAGTGGAATGGAACATCTTTGCGACTCCTTTGAAGGAGCTTACGAAGATTCCCTTGAAGGAAAACAGTTTTTAATTAAAGGAGCTTCAGAACTGGTAGTTGTTTTCTATCCCGAAAGGGCGACCTGCAACTCTCCGTGGGAATGTCAGCCGGCCGAAGTTCTCAATGCTGTCTGGAAAAGCCCTATTATTCAGGGCTCTACCGAAGATATAGTTGAGTATTTATCTCCAGTATATCCCCTTACTCCGGCTAAGATTATTCCACTTAAAGAGCCTCTTTCAGAATCGGAAATTAAGGAACTTGAAAGAAAAAGGCTTAACCGTGTTAAGGGACGCATTAGATTTATGAAAAAGGTTAAGAGAGAGCACCCGGATTGGCTGGTTTTTCCTCTAACTCTTTCAACTTTATGGCTCAACTACCACGATTTTCAATATCTCAAAAGAGATTACGGATATTTTGAAAGGTGGCACGGAGAGTTTTTTGACGAGGATAGGCTGGAAGAATCGGCAAGAGACAGAGAAACTCAGTTGGTCTTTTTCTCTCTTCTCTCTCTCAAAGAGGCCTTAATAAGGAACGGCTTTGAGAAGTTGGTAGAGCTGTTTATTCCCTCTCCTGAAAAAATAGACTCTTACACTACGGCCGTTTTCTTAGGGGGAGAAAAAGCGTGCGAGCCGGTTTACTGGAAAGTAGAACTGGTTGATGAAATAAAGAAAGAGCTGAAGGAAAGACTCCTCAAGGAGGGAAACAAATGATTTACCTTGATTTTGGGGAGAGAGTATTTCTCTCTCCGGTTTTTAGAGGAATGGAAAGCCCTTACGACACTTTTGAGGGAAAGCAGTTTTTAATTAAAGGAGCTTCGGAACTGATAGTTGTTTTCTATCCTGAAAAGGCAACCTGCGATTCTCCGTGGGAATGCCAGCCTGCTGAGGTTTTTAATACCGTCTGGAAAAGTCCTATTATCCAAGGTTCTACCGAAGATATAGTTGAGTATTTATCTCCACTATATCCTCTTACTCCGGCCAGAATTATTCCACTTGAAAAGCCTCTTCCAGAATTGGAATCTCAAGAACTTGAAAGAAAGAGGCTCAACCGTGTTAAAAGGCGTATCAGGTTTATGAAAAAAGTTAAAGAGGAACACCCTGATTGGTTAGTTTTCCCTTTAACTCTTTCTACCTTAAAGCTCAACGGTCAAGAATACCAATACATCAAAAGGGACTACGGTTATTTTGAACTTTTTAACGGAGAACCTTCCGACAAAGATATGATAGAGGAAATAGCAAGATTAAAAGAAGCCCAGTTGGTCTTTTCCTCTCTCCTTTCCCTTAAAGAGGCGTTGATAAGAAACGGCTTTAAAGAGCAGGTAAACCTGTTTATGCCCTCTTCTGAAGAAATAGACTCCTGCACCACGGCCGTTTTCTTAGAAGGAGAAAGAGCACGCTATCCGATTTACAAAAAAGTAGAGCTGGTTAACGAAATAAAGGAAGAGCTGAAGGAAAGACTCCAAAAGGAAGAAAAGGGGGAAACAGATGAGCAGGACAAAAGTTGAAAGAAACTATCCTTACGAGCTGATGAACGCAAAAGAGGCCTTAAACCTTGCAAGGTTTGCAAGTGGAAAACCTCACTCCAAAATTGCAGAAGAAATGGGAGTTGGAACTGAGACCGTTCGCCGATACCATACAGACCCTACTTACAACCCGCCGTTGCCGAGAATTCCTGAACTTAACAGGGCATACGGGAACGACATTCTTATCCAATGGCTTGCCCGTAAGTGTGGAGGCATCTTTATCAGAGCCGAAGGGGTAAAAAGACCGCAGGAGCTCCATAAAGAGGTGGGACTCCTCAGCAAGAAGTTTGCTTCTGTTTTGGAAGCCTACGCAGAGGCTACGGAAGGAAAAGACAAAACTAAACTCCAGAGGTTGGCCAAAGAGGCTGAAGAGCTCTTCATAAAGGCCGCCGAATTCTACTATGCAGTTAAGGGGGAGTTAAATGGCCACAAAGATTGACTGGTGCGATACAGTCTGGAACCCCGTCTGGGGGTGTTCTTACGGCTGTCCCTTCTGCTACGCAAGGAAATTCACCAAGAGGTTTGCAGGACAGGTAGCAAGGTGGAACGGCCTTTCTAAAGAGGAAACTGAGAGGCTAAGAGAGTTTAAACCGGTATGGCTACCTAAGAACTACGAAAGGCCTTTAAGAGGGAGAGTTATCTTTGTCAATTCTATGAGCGATTTAGCCGACTGGGAGCTCCCTTGGATAGAGAGGGTTTTAGAGAGGATTAAAGAGGAAGAGGGCAAGGTCTTTTTAATCCTTACAAAGAGGCCGAAAGAGTCCCTCAAACTTCTCAAAGGGAAAGAGTTCCCTCCCAATTTGTGGCTGGGAATATCGGCCACTAACTCTAAAGAGCTTGAAGAGAGGGTTAGGGAACTGGTAAAGGCTGAAACTCCTAACCTCTTTGTAAGTTTTGAGCCCTTTTTAGCTCCGTGGAGAACTCCGGGAGGAGAAGAGGTAAAGAGGCTGAAGTGGATAATCTTCGGAGCTCAGACTAATCCCTTAAAACTTCCTAAGCTCAAGGACTTATTAAGAGCAACTGAGTTTTTTGAGAGCCTTAGTATTCCGGTATGGCACAAGGACAATCTAAAAGGCCTTGGAATAGAGCTGAAGAGGGAAAGACCGTTTTAGGAAATAGGAGGAGAAAATGGTAAGTCTGCTAAAGAGGTTTGAGCCGACTACTAAACATTACGGGAATGTAGGATTAGAAAACTTCAAGAGATTTAAAGAACTCTTCCTGAGAATCCCGATAGAATGTATTTTAGACACATTGTTAGATGAAGAAGGAAGGCTTGAGGACTACATCAAAGCCGGAATAGAAGAGGCTTACCTTATCTGTTTAGACGGAGGCAAAGAAATACCGAGAAATAAGGTAGAGGGGCTAAAGAGTAAGATAGATGAATGGGAATCTTTTAAGATTCCGATTGGAGCTTTTACCTATGCAAGAATCAGTATTCCAGAATCTAAAGCCTTGGTTGAAGAATTCAAAGAAAGAATAAAGGAAGCCAAAACTCCAGAAGAGTTAGAAAACTTCCTCAAGGAAGCAAAGAAAAACCTTGTTCCCCTGCTAATAGAAGGAGCAAGGGAAATGGGAAGGGAACTCTTTAAATGTGAATTCTTAACGCCAAGGATAATTGGAGAAATTGAATTTTAAGAAATATGCTGGGGAGGAGAAAATGAGCCTGATTCACAGCCTTAAAGAGGTAGAGGAGTTTACAGATAGACTTTTTCCTGAAGATTTAGGGCGTGGAGAGGTAATCATATTTCAGCTAATAGCAAGGAGAAAATACTGGGACGCCCTTAAAAGGCCTCAGCTTTCCCTTGTTAAAAAGATAGCCCACAGCAGGAGGAACTTCCTTATGAAACTCCTTTCCGTTGCAGAGAGCTCCTACTACACAGAAGAGCTAAAACAGATTCCAAAAGAGGCTTTAGCTCTCTACATAGTCCCTTTTAAGAGGAATCTCATAACGGCCGTAAAGTCAACTGTTAACGACCTTGTAGATTCCCTATCAGAGCTCATAGATGCAAAGAACCTATCTCTTAAGGAAGAGGCTTTTGGAAGGCTCCATAAGGCCAATCAGTTTTTATTCTCCAACCTGTCTAAACAGTCCAGCTATCCCTGTTTCCTCGTGGACATAGACAAAAAAGATTACTCCCTCTTTAAAGAGGTAATCTCCCTCTTCCCGGAAGAGTTTATCGTCCTTTCATTAGAAACCAGAGGAGGCTACCATATCCTCATCAAGAAAGACGAAACTACTTACAGAATCATTAACTCAGAACTCAAAGGCCTTAAAGAGGTAGAGGTTAAGAACAAAAATTACAGCATTCCCATTGCAGGGACTTTACAGGGAGGCTTTCCCGTCCGGATAATTAACAGGTAGAGGTAGAGGTTATGTGCAGAGAAGGGCTATACTTCTGTGCATTCCTATCCCTTGTGGGACATCTGCTAACAGTTAGTTCTCGTTAGTATTCATTAGCTACCGTTAGCAGATGTCCTTCGCTACCTCGTGTGAGGTAGGAATTACTATCCGTTATCCCCCGAAATAGAGGACTCACGGAATACTTGTTATGTGGGAAGAGAGTTATCTTTATGGCTCTACTTAACTTGTCTATCCAGTTAGAGAGTCTAAGGAATTCTTCCCTAACTTTCTTTCCCAATTGCTTAATTGCAATGTTTAAAGCTCCGTTAAGGTCTGCATTGAAAACCTTATTGAGTTTCAGGTCTTTGAAAAGACCTCTTTTAACTCTTCTTCCTGTGAACTGCAACTTCTTAATGTCTTCCTCTGTAAGTTCTTCTTTGCTTTTCCCTGAGATTTCCTCTATGTTCCCTGTGATGCTTGAGATTTGCGAAGTGTAAGTTTCAGGTTCTTTGAGAAACTCTATCCCCGCTAACTGACACTTGTATTCAAGTTTTTCTATTAGCTTCCCAAGTGGAATAAAGCGAAAGATTTGGTTAAATCTCTTTCCTTTAGTGCTTTCCCTTTGATATTCTCCGTTCAAGCTATCTGAAATAATAACTCTTCCTATTCCTTCTTTTAAGCAGAGAGAAACGATGAAGTTTGATACTGCTCCAAAAAGTTGATTTACTCTCTTATTCCTATATCTCCACAACTTTTTATGTTCTTTTCCCCTATCTTCACTTTGCAACTTTGCAGATAACTTGTTTACCCATTGGTTGAATGCTTTTAAAGGATTACCGTTGATGATAAACGACGGCAAACCTTCTTTGTTTGATACTGCCGATATAAGGTTCTTGACTCCTAAGTCTATGGAAAGAAAGTAGTCTTTATTGAGCTTTATATCATTTTCGGGAACTTCGTAGCTTATAAGGTAGATTACCTCTCCAGACGCAGACCAGTTAATTTTGATGTGTCTTAAGTTAATTCCAGCAGGGATTTTGAATTTAACTGCTCCAAACTCTTTTCCTATTCTGATTACTATGTGATTGGATTTTCTCTTTCCTTTGAGTTTTCTCTTATCAACTACCATATTCGGATTTGTTTCAAGAGTAAATGAGTAAAGGGAGGATAACTTTCTCGGTTTTGGAAGAGATGACTTTTCTCCCTTTTTCCACTTCTTTAAAACGCTTTTAACCTCTTTTGCTACCGTTCCGACAAGTGCTTTAGTTGTGTCTGACCCGATTTTCTCCGTCCATAGAGTTATGAACTCTTTCTTCCATTCTTTAATTTTTTCGTTCTCGTATGGGAGTTTCTCTTTTCCTTTAACGAACTTCTCCAGAAATGATTTTGAAAGGAACGGTTTGATGTCTCCAGTAGCTTTGTTGTATTCCAATAAACATAAGTAAAGAAGATTTTTAAAGTGCTGAAAGGTTTTTGACGCCCTCTCCAGCTTGTTAATGACGCTTCTTTTTCTATTTGCTATACTCATTGTTAGGAGCATTGATTACCTCTTTAATGCATTTTTCAATTTTTTTCCTCTTATAGCTCCTTGAACCGTATATCTTTGAGGTAATGTAGTGGACAAAGCTAATCATTTCTTCCACCGCATCTTTGAGTTGCTCATCAGTTGCTAACCTCTCCGAATTATCAACAATTAAAACTTCCACTCCTAAACGCTTTAACATTTGCTCAAACAAGTCGTAAGCTACTCTGGAAAGTCTATCCTTTGAGTAAACGCAAATTGTTTTAACTTCACCGTCAAAGCACATATCCAACAGCTTATTCAGTCCCTTTCTTTTAAAGTTAAAAGAACTTGCTACATCGGTAATGATTTCATCTACCTGTAATCCCTTAGATGCCAAAAACTGCTTACAGACCTCTACTTGGTTTTGGAGATACTCTTTCTGTTTTTGAGTTGATACCCTTGCATAAATAATTACCTTACCACTCCTTCTTTCATTTATTCCCAATACTTGCTTGATATGTTCTTCTGTAAACCGATATTGACCAGAGGGAGTAATGTAAGGGTTGAGCTCTCCTCTCTTTATCATTGCTCTAACTGTCTGAGGGTGAAGTCCTACTCTTTCTGCAAATTCCGAAATTCTCATCGTTCCTTTCATATTGACAAACCCACTAATAAAGTATTAAGTTCACTAATGAAATATAGTGAAACCTTGAGCAGTTTGCAAGGAGGAGGAAAGATGGAGCTCTTTAGTTTTGCTCAGGTTAAGGAAGAGAAAAGAGCTAAAGAGGTAGAGGTATTTAACTTTGGAGAGGGAAAGGGAGAATTCCTATCTCCCCTTTCCCTTTTAGAAGGCTTTGAGAGGATAAGGGCGGCTACCTTTTCAAGCTCCATTCAGCAGGTTGCCCATCTCCTTGAGAGGTTTAAAAAGGTTGAGTTAATTATAGGCCTTTCTGAAGATTATGCAGAGCTCTCTTCGGCGTTCAGGCTTAAAGACGGGATAGGGAGTTTTCTCCTTTCCGATGTAGAGCTTGAAATCTATGAGGCAAAGAACGTCCACTCAAAGATTTACCTCCTTGAGGGAGAAGGGAAAAGGAGAGTGATAGTAGGCTCAGCTAACCTCTCCCGGACAGCGTGGGAAGGAAAGCAGGAAGAGGTTTTTATGTATAGCGACAGGGAAGAGGACTTTGAGTTTTTTGAGGGAATCTACGAAAGGATTAAGGAAAAGGCCATTAAGGTAGTTGACGGGAAAGAGGTTAAAAAAGGAAAGGGAAAACCTCAAGAGGACGCTATCGGTCAAAATAGAAAACCTGAACCTGAAAGAGGCATCAGAGGAAGTAGTAAAAGAGGTCTTAAAGAGAGCTGAAAAGATAGAAAACCTTGCAATAGCGACGGTAGTAATCAAGGGAATAGTTGACAGGAACAAACTTGCAAAGGAGGAGAGCAAGATAACTCTCCTTAAAGAGGCTACCGAAAAGGCCAAAAAGCTGGTAGAGAATAAGAAGGCCGTAATCATCAAGAAAGATGAGGCCGTTAGGGAGCTCTCTAAAGGAGAGAGCCCTGCAAACTTTTCGGTAGGCTACTCTTACAGGGAAGGGAGCTTTACTTTAGGGGGAATAGTCCCGGTTAAAGAGCCCGAAAGAGAGAGAGTAAGGAGCTCCCTTGAAACTCTTTCAGAAATCCTCTCCCTTATAGAGGAGAACGCAGAAGGGACGGCAAGGTTTATCCTTGAAAGCATAATGTTCTCCTTTGCAGGCTCATACCTTTGGCACTTAAGGAAAGAGAACACTTCAAACCTTGTGAACATTCCCTTTTTCGGACTCCTTGCAGGAGTTTCTCAAGGTGGGAAGTCCTTAACCTTTCAGATGATAAAGAACCTTACAAAGGGAGTTCTATACGAATTCCAGAAAATTAAGGGAATGAAGAGCAAGGCCGATGTGATAGACGTTTACCTCTGCGACGAAAGGCTTGGAGTAAGCCCTCTCCTTTTAGATGAAGTTCCACCTCAGCATCTACTAAAAGAAAGCTACGCCCTGCACTCAAAGATAAAGGGATTTACAAACTCTTTCTACGAGGGAATTTACGGGACAGTAATGGTAGCCTTTAACCTCAACTCCGGTAGCGTTCCGGTTGAGATTTTAAGGAGAGTCTTTTACGCTCCCTTTAAAAGGCAACTTCCCAAAATAAGAGGGCTTTACTCAAAGATAAACTCCCTTGACTCTTCCCTCTTTGAGCTCTTCCTCTCCCGTCTGAACCTTAAAGAGGTAGAGGTAAGGGAAGAGGACATTCTCTATCCCGTTAGGGAGTTCTTCGGAGAGCTCTCAGAGGAGTTTAGAATACCTCTACCTCTACCTGAGAGGTATTTAGGCTCTTTTGAAGAGTTTATGCTTTCAGAATGGAGAACGTTCTACTTTGTAAACAGGGAAGCCTTTAAAGAAGCAAAGGACGAAAAGGGAAGAGAGGTATTTAAGGTCAAGAAAGAAGAGCTTGGACATCTTTCTCCCATAAGTGCATTTCCCTGCGAAAACTCAAGTGAATACCTGATAATCTCTAAAGAGGAGTTTTTAAAGGCAATAGGAGTAAAGAGGAAAGGAGTTTTAAAGGGACTTCTCAGTCTGTTTGGCTAGAATATTAAAGGGAGGAAAATTGAGGCTCTTTGACCTCTTTGCAAGGATAGGAGGATTCAGGTTAGCCTTTGAGCTTGAGGGATATAAGTGCGTAGGATTTTGCGAGATTGACCAGAGAATAAGGGAGCTCTACAAGGCCGTTTACGAAAAATTTGTGTGCTAACGCTCTCCTTTTTAAAGGAGAGATACAGCACACGGCGTAAGCCGTTGTTTTGAATGAGAGTTAAGCTTAATTTTACTGTTAAAGGGTGGGAAACAAACGATGTTCTATGTTTACAGATTCAGACTTTACCCATTGAGGGAGCAAGTAGAGTTTCTAAACCGCCAGATAGGACATTGCAGGTTTGTTTACAACAAGCTCCTTGAAATAGCAAAGGAGGATTACGAAAGAGAGGGTAAGAAATGGAACTACTACGAATACAAAAAACTACTTCCGAAACTCAAGGAGAAATTTCCGTTTCTTAAAGAAGCGAATAGTCAATCGCTCCAAGAAGCGGTAAAGTGGCTTGATAGAGCTTTTAAGAACTTCTTTAAA